>Ga0070670_100000343_pt1 | contig 39076 bp, 38 predicted proteins | sample KBSS63metaG_FD_64665 | JGI IMG/M metagenome (GOLD analysis project Ga0070670, IMG submission 64665) | Switchgrass rhizosphere microbial communities from Kellogg Biological Station, Michigan, USA - KBS S6-3 metaG | ecosystem: Host-associated > Plants > Roots > Rhizosphere > Soil ... | reverse complement strand
CGCCAGAACCAGGACCACGGCATGCCGATTCGCGAGGCGATTATTGAAGCCACGGTGCGACGCGCAAGGCCGGTGATCCTGACCGCGTTGGCGGCGGCGCTGGCGTTTATTCCGCTGACGTTGTCGGTGTTCTGGTCGTCCCTGGCCTATGTGCTGATTGGCGGAGTGCTGGTGGGCACGGTGTTGACGCTGTTGTTCTTGCCGGCGCTGTGCAGCCTGGTGCTGGGGCGGGAGAAGACGAAAGTTGTCGAAACTTCCCACGTAACGGCCGGATAAGCTCTACTCCCTTCCCCTGAAAAGGTCCGCAAAGTCCCTCGCCTGATTACACAGTGCGAGGGATTGCAGATGGATTTTCTTGTTGTTGGAGCTGTTTCTTGACCCCGGCCATTGGCAGGCTGGCCCTGACCCCAATGGATGTGAAGACGGTCGATGTCGAGAGCGTCTTTCGCGATTTCCGGGAGTGCCTGAATACCTTTGATGACTGGGCTTCGAGCTTTTGGAGCTTTTCGGCGCTGGATGTCGAGCAAGTCTTCAAGGTCGGGGATGAAGTGGCGCTGGTCGCGCCGATCAACCGCTCCCTTTACCCAAGCAGCACCGTCGCTACGTGCCAGGCCAATGGCAAATTGACCCTGGTGCATATATTCCAGAGCGCTCAGTACATCTCCCAGACCGAACTGGATGAACTGCTGAAACTCGGTAAAAACTCGATTGCCCACGGCCTGCTGGTGCTCAGCGATGAGCCGCTGATGTTTATTTACTTGTCGGCGATATCCAGTTGGATACGGATGTTGAGCAGACGATGCTGAAACGCCCTTTTATGAACACTCCATACGTCCCTAATATCTCTCATATATTAGGTGCATTATCGATATACGACCTTGAGGAAACAATTGGAAAAGAGCTATGGAAGTACGACCCCAACAATCAAGAAGATAGGGAAAAAATCATAGTTTCTTTCATCCTGAAAGACCTTATGTACCTTTCCTACAGGCATCGTTTTATATTGATCTCTGCTCTCAGAGATGCACTAGACAATTCCGAATTTGATTTTTCGAAAGAATTTGAAAACGATTACGACGAATACATAACCATGGCCTGGAACGAAACAGAAATAGCCGACCCCCGAGGTTTCTTCGCCGACATCTATAGACTCGCCAACGAGGTCTGGAAAGATGATCTCCAAAAAGCCAGCCTCGAAGCCCCGTCAACTTGGTAACACCAACGCCCTCCAGAACAGCACCGCCCCCACTGTGGCGAGCGAGCTTGCTCGCGTTGGGCCGCGAAGCGGCCCCAGTGCAGGCAGTGGGTACTTTCAGGTTAAGCGGCATTGTCTGTTTTGGGGCTGCTGCGCAACCCAGCGCAGGGCAAGCCTGCTCACCACAGAAGCGTGTTCACCACACGAACCTGCTCACCCCAAAAAGTACCCACTCACCCTGAATGAGCTGCTCACCCAACCCCACCGGATGAGCCCTCCGCCCCAATCACCGCTTCGAAAGCTCCATAATCATGCGGCTAAGCAAATAAACCCGCGGCACCACACTCTCCACCTCGGCATACTCCTCCGGGGTATGAATATTCCCCCCGACAATCCCGAACCCATCCAACGTCGGTGTCCCTACCCCGGCTGACAAACTCGCGTCCGCCGCCCCGCCGCTGCCTTCAATCGTCAGTTTCTTGCCCAGTTCCCCATAAATCCCCTGGGCAATCGCCACCAACTTGTCCGACTCCGCCGTCTGCGGCATGGGCGGCAAGCCACGTTTCAAGCTGGTGGTGACTTCAGTGTCCGGGATCAGCTTATTCGCCGACACCCGCACCAAATCCTTCTCGATGCGATCAAATTCTTCCGGCAACGCCGCGCGTACATCCGCCTTGGCCGTGGCCTGGTCGGGGATGACGTTGGTGCGGTCGCCGGCCTTGAGCACAGTAAAGTTGATGGTGGTTTTCTTCTCTTCATCCCCCAGCTTGCCGAGTTGCAGGATCTGGTGCGCAACCTCCATCGCCGCGTTGCGGCCAAGTTCCGGGGCGACACCGGCGTGGGCGGCTTTGCCTTTGACTTCGACCACGGCGGTCGCGCTGCCTTTGCGCCACACCACCAGGCCGTCGGCGGGGCGGCCCGGTTCGAGGTTGAGGGTGACGTCGTGGGCCTTGGCGGTGTTGCGGATCAGCTCGGAGGCCGCATCGGAGCCGGTTTCTTCGCTGGCGTCGAGCAGGAAGGTGATTTGCGCGTAGTCCTTGAAGCCCTGGTCCTTGAGGACTTTGAGCGCGTAGATGCCGGCGACGATGCCGCCCTTGTCATCCATCACGCCGGGGCCATAGGCGCGGCCGTCCTTGATGTGGAACGGGCGCTCGGCCGCCGAGCCTTCCTTGAAGACGGTGTCCATGTGGGCCATCAGCAGGATCTTGGCCTTGCCGGTGCCTTTGAGGGTGGCAACCACGTGGCTGTTGTTGGCCGCTTTATCCGGCACTTGTTCAATAGCAAAGCCCAGCTGTTTCAGCTCGTCCACGGCGATATCGCGCACTTGCGTCAGGCCCGGCTCATACCCTGAACCCGAGTCGATATTCACCAGGCGTTCCAACAGCTTCAACGCTTCGGCCTTGTACTGTTCGGCGTGTGCCTGGATCTGTTTGTGGGGTTCGGCACTGTAGGCCGGCACGGCGAAGGACACGGCCAAGGTGGCGGCCAGGAGGGTACGCGAGAAGTTGAAGAGCATGAACCGATCCTTGATTGTTGTTGGAGGGTGCCGTGACACCCTACCCCACTAGACCGATCGCAACCAACTCCCCTGCACGGAACTCACGCGGTTTCGCCCACTGCTCTTGGCTTCGTACAACGCTTGGTCGGCATCATTCAACCAGTGTGTCGAATCCGCATGGCTCGGTTGATACGGCGCCAGGCCGATGCTCAAGCTCGCGCGCAACGTCGGGTCCTGGGCGTAGGCCAAGACGTTGAAGCGGTCGCGCAGCGCATCCATCACTTCGGTGGCGCGGTTGAGAGGCATGCCCGGCAGGATCACACAGAACTCGTCGCCACCGTAACGCCCGGCGAGGTCGGTGGCGCGCAGGTTCTGGCGCAGGACTTTACTGAGTTGGCGCAGGACGATATCGCCGGTGACATGGCCGTAGGTGTCGTTGATGATCTTGAAGTGATCAATGTCGATCAAGGCAATGGCGGCGCCTGAGCAACCCCGGCGGCAGCGCTGGAATTCAAGTTCAAGGTGGTCTTTCCAGGCGCCGTGGTTGAGCAGTCCGGACAGGCTGTCGGTGCGGCTCAACGCCAATAGCTCGCGCTTGTGTCGCGCCAGCGTCACCGCCTGGCGGTAGCAGATCCAACCCAATGCCAGCGGATACACCATCAGGATTGGCAGGCAGGCGTAAAGCTGAACTTGGGTGGTCACGGCGATAAAGGCCGGGGCGAACAACAGCCACGAGGTGCCGATACCCAGCGCCTGCGCCACCCACCCGGCCAGCATGAAACGGGGGCCGCCAATGGCCACGTTGTTCATGGTCATCATCGACAAGGTGGTCACACTGGGCAACGGGTTGAAGTGCATGGCACCGACCCAGAACCCACCGCAAAAGGAATCAAACAGCAGGTTGCGCCGTTCGCTGCGCAGTGCGTTGGTGGTGCGCACGCTCAGTTGAAAAGCCAGGTGCGGCCAGACAAACGCGTTGATCAGCATCCACGCCCACACCCACCCGGCAGGGTCCAGGGGATACATCCCGAACACCACGCACACTAACCCGAGCGTCAGCCCAAGCAGGCGGGATCTGTACAGCCGTGAAGCGAGCGGAAGTCCGGTTCCTTCTGCAGCTGACATGGTGAGATGAAATCCTGAGTGAATGCCAGGAGTCTATCAGGGCACCGGCAATTAGCCACTACCACTGATAAGCTCGGCGTCGTCAGTGGGCAAAGCCCCGCGCCAGCATCAGCGCCACGCCCAGCAGCAGCACCGCCGTGATGCGCTGCAACACCACACGCCGCTTGGGGTCTTCCAGCACATGCTTGATGCGCTGGCCGAAGTAGCAATACAGGCAGCCGCTGGCGAATTGCAGCAGCAGGAACGTCAGCCCGAGGATCGCGATATCCAGCGTCGAACGGTGCTCACCGGTCCCGGCAAACTGGGGGAATACCGCGCTGAACATGATGAGGGTCTTGGGGTTGGAAAACCCGGTCAGCAACCCTTTGCCAAACAGGTTGCGCGCAGCTTCCACGTGACCGATCCGGTCGATCACCACGCCGCTGCTGGTCCACTGTTTGTAGGCGAGGTGAAGGATATACGCCACGCCCACCACCTGGATTGCCTGCGTGATGACAGGATAGCCCTTGACCAGCTCGGAAAAGCCCACGGCAAAGATCAGGATCGATATCAGGTACGCCACACTCGCGCCGATCTGCGCCGGGATCGAACGGCGCAGGCCGTCGCGCAGGCCCAGGCTCAACAGCATCAGGGTCATGGGGCCGGGGCTGAACGTCATGGTTGCGCAAAACAGCAGGAAGTACAGAAACGAAGAAAGGGTTAACGCACTTGTCATGGCCGGGGACCTGAGGAAGAGAGCCTGCAGTCTAGGCAGTTGCCCTTGCGCAAGGCAGGTAAAGTGAGGCCTAATCCGCCCGAACTTCACCGGTAAAATTACCAGTAAAGATAAGGAAGTCGCATGTTCGTATCGGCCATTGCCTTTGTCGAGGGCACCCCCAAGGTGCAACAGATCGTCGAGGCATTCAGCCGGGCCATCGAAAACGGCGAATGGGCTGCCGGCAGCAAGTTGCCCTCGGTGCGCGAACTGACCCAGACCCTGGGCGTGAGCAAGTTCACCCTCAACGAAGCCCTCGACCGCCTGCGCGGGCGCAATCTGCTCACGTCCAGCCAAGGCCGTGGTTATTTCGTGACCGTGGACCGCGTCCATACGGCCACGACAAACTGGGTTGATTTGCTGCCTCAGGACCTGCTCAGCGTATTGCGCCGCCCCCTCGCAACGGTCTACGGCGAACTGCGCCCCGGCGGCGGCCACTTGCCCGAGGCGTGGCTGGACAGCGACGCCATTCGTCAAGCCATGCGCAGCGTGGTGCGTGCGCCGTCGTTGCGCATCGCCGGGCTGGGCACGCCGGCCGGGCTGCTACCGTTGCGCCAGGCGCTGCAACAGAAGCTGCACGGTGAAGGCCTGTCGGTGCCGGTGGACCAGATCATCACCACGCCAAATACCGTGCAAGGCCTGGACATGCTCATGCGCTTGCTGGCACGGCCCGGCGACACCGTGCTGCTGGATGCGCCGTGCTACTTTAACTTCCACGCCAACCTGGCGCTGCACGGGGTCAAGGTGGTAACGATCCAACGCCGGCCCGATGGTTTTGACTTCAATGCCCTCGAACAGCTTTTGGCTGAGCACCGCCCCAGCCTGTACCTCACCACCGGCATACTGCACAACCCCACCGGCCATTCCTTCAGCCCCGGCCAGGCATTTCGCCTGCTGCAACTGACCCAGCAATACGCTTGCCATATCGTCGAGGATGACCTCTACGGCGACCTGCACCCCACCCCACCGCCGCGCCTGGCCGCGCTCGCCGGCCTGGACCAGGTCACCTACCTGTCGGGTTTTTCCAAGACCCTCAGCGCCAACGCCCGCGTCAGCTTCGTGGTCGCCGCACCGCAACTGGCGGCCAACCTGACCAATATGAAGCTGATGAGCGGCGGCGTGACCTCCGAGCTGTTCGAGCAGATCGTGTACCGCATGCTCAGCGAAGGCAGCTACGCCAAGCACCGCAAGCGCATGGTGCAGCGCTTGATGGAGGCCGGTGGACGGGTCGAACAATGGCTTAAGCGTTGCGGCTGCGAACTGCCCATGGGTTATGAGGGCGGAATGTTCATCTGGGCGCGCCTGCCGCCCGGAATCAACGGCGAGCTTCTGGCCCAGGCGGCCTTGAAACACGGCATGGTGCTGGCGCCCGGTGCGCTGTTCGGCTATGACGCGGCGCACCGCGACTCGATGCGTTTCAATGTGGCCCACAGTGATGAGCCGCAGGTGCAACAGGTATTCGAAGCGCTGTTGCTCAGGGCTTCCAATGGTCCTTGAGCCTGCCGTAACCGACCAGCCACAACTCGCGCATCCCTGCGTGTGCCCGATTTTGCTTCGTCATGTATCTCCGTTATAGCCGGATACACTGCAATACAAAGGGCACAAGGCAAGGCCGTCGCCAGTGGCTAGACTGCGCTCCACTGAGTATTTAACGAGGCAGGCAGCATGGATCATGTCGATCACATCCTGATCGTCGATGACGACCGGGAGATCCGCGAGCTGGTAGGCAACTACCTGAAGAAAAACGGTATGCGCACCACCGTGGTCGCCGACGGCCGCCAGATGCGCAGTTTCCTCGACACGACACCGGTAGACCTCATCGTGCTGGACATCATGATGCCTGGCGACGATGGTTTGCAGCTGTGCCGCGAGCTGCGGGTGGGCAAGCACAAGGCCACACCGGTGCTGATGCTCACTGCGCGCAACGATGAAACCGACCGCATCATCGGCCTGGAAATGGGCGCCGACGACTACCTGGTCAAACCCTTCGCGGCCCGTGAACTGTTGGCGCGCATCAACGCCGTGTTACGCCGCACACGCATGTTGCCGCCAAACCTGGTGGTCAGCGAAACCGGGCGCCTGATCCGGTTTGGTCGCTGGCGACTGGACACCACCGCGCGCCATCTGCTCGACGCAGACGGCACCCTGGTGGCCCTGAGCGGCGCCGAATACCGCCTGCTGCGGGTGTTCCTCGACCACCCCCAGCGCGTGCTCAATCGCGACCAGTTGCTCAACCTGACCCAAGGCCGCGACGCCGATCTGTTTGACCGTTCCATCGACCTGCTGGTGAGCCGCCTGCGCCAACGCCTGCTGGATGACGCCCGTGAGCCGGCCTGTATCAAGACCGTGCGCAGTGAGGGCTATGTGTTCTCCTTGCCGGTGGAAATCCTCGGGGCCGATCAATGACGCCACGGTTTATGAGACTGCGGTTGGGCTGGCCGCGTACGTTGGCGTCGCAGTTGTCACTGATCTTCTTGATCAGCCTGGTGTGCGCCCATGGGTTGTCGTTCAGTGCGCAGTTCTACGAGCGCTATATCAGCGCGCGCACCGCCATGTTGGGCAACCTGGAAAACGATGTCTCCACCTCAGTCGCCATCCTCGACCGTCTACCCGCCAACGAACGCGCCAGCTGGCTGCCGCGCCTCGACCGGCAGAATTACCGGTACCTGCTCAATGCCGGCGAAACCGGCGAGCCGATGCGCAGCGACGATATGCCCATGGCCGCCACCTCGATCGCGGACGCGCTGGGCGAACACTACGCGCTGACCTTCCGTGACCTACCCGGCCTGCAAAAGCATTTCCAGGCGCACCTGACCCTGGCCGATGGCAGCCCGATCACCCTCGACGTGCGTCCTGCCGCTGTGCCCGTCGCCTACTGGCTGCCCGTAGTGCTGGTGCTCCAGCTGGCGCTGCTGCTGGGCTGCACGTGGTTCGCCGTGCGCCTGGCCATCCGCCCCCTGACCCGCCTGGCGCGGGCGGTAGAGACCCTCGACCCGAATGCCCACCCCACTGCGCTGGACGAAACCGGCCCGACGGAAGTCGCGCATGCCGCGGCCGCGTTCAATGCAATGCAACAGCGCATCGCCGAATACCTCAAGGAACGCATGCAGATTCTCGCGGCGATTTCCCATGACCTGCAAACCCCGATAACCCGCATGAAATTGCGTGCCGAATTCATGGAAGACTCCGCCGACCGCGACAAACTCTGGAGCGACCTCGGCGAAATGGAACACTTGGTGCGCGAAGGCGTGGCCTATGCGCGCAGCGTTCATGGCGCCAGCGAAGCCAGCCACCGAATCAACCTCGATGCGCTTCTCGACAGCCTGGTGTTTGACTATCAGGACATGCACAAGCAGGTGAGCCTGTCCGGCAAGAGCGCGGTGGTACTCGACACTCGCCCCCACGCCTTGCGCCGGGTGCTGGTGAACCTGGTGGACAACGCCCTGAAGTTCGCAGGCAGTGCGGAGCTGGTAGTGGGCTCGACGACAAGCGGGGAATTGTCGATCAAGGTGCTGGATCGCGGGCCGGGGATTGCCGAGGACGAACTGGTGCAGGTGATGCAGCCGTTTTACCGGGTGGAAAGCTCTCGCAATCGCGGCACCGGTGGTACGGGCCTGGGGCTGGCAATTGCGCAGCAACTGACCGTCGCCATAGGCGGGTCGTTGACCTTGAGCAATCGTTCGGGAGGTGGATTATGTGCCGAGATTCGCCTTGGGTTTTAAGCCGTGGGGAACTTGAGCTGCTCAGGTGCGCGTCCGCGTGGGGGTGCTGAGTTAGACGCTACAGCCTGAGAGTTTGAAAGGGGCGCATTGAGCCCCCCTCATTATTGATAATATTTAACCGTCCGCCGTCGCTAACCCATTGACCTAAAATATTTATCGCACACTAAAAACTGCACTAGCATATGTGCAATACCGTACAAACTTCCCCACAACACCCCCCTCTCCCCTCGCTCCGCCCCCCCCGCAAATAAAGTGGCGAATGTTAAAATTTGTCACGTTTTAGCGGAATCAATTCGATTAGTATCTAAACGCTGGCAGCGAATGAACTGACGGCCTTGCATGCCGGAAAAGGGAGTAGGTGATGCATTTTTCCAACGTCCTCGCTATTGCACGGACTCAATCGAAATCGGAGGACTTTCGGGAGTTTATAGTTCGCACTGTAACGGATGATTTGAAAGTCGATACACGTTACTACGAACAACTCATTGACACCCAGGAAAGTCACGGGAATTACCGCGCAATCATCATAGAAATTGACACACCCTCGGCCAGTAGCCAGACACTGGACATAATAAGAAAGACCAGAAACAACAATCCCGGCTGCACCATATTTGTCGTTGTCACCTTTGCCTCAACCCTGAGCAAAACAAAATACTACCTGGCAGGCGCGGATTACTGCATCAAGGTGGTCGACACCCCTCCTGAGAAAAAATTGAGCCTGTTTGATGCATTCCTCAGCGAGAGTGCACGACTGAATCAGTGTGGCTTGGTACTCGATCAAGACCGCATGTGCATTTATGGCGACGGCAAAAAACTGGAAATATCCTTTGTTGAAATGAGTGTATTGGAAGCCCTTATCCAACGGCGACTGCTCAGTCACAACGAGATCGCCGCCGTCATGGGTTTGAATACCAAATACTACGACTCCAGAGCGATGGAAAAGTCTATCAGCCGACTGCGCAGTAAAATCAAGGCGCACTACGGTGAAAACATCATCCAGAATATTCGCGGTTATGGGTACAAACTAAGCCGGGGTCTTATATGCACCGGCCATTTCCAATCCGCCAAGGAGCGGTCGAATCGTGAATAGCGAGAAAATCCCCCCTGCCCACTCGGTGGACTTCAACATTGTCAGGCAGGCTATCGTTGATCGCAGCCATGCACTCTGGGGCAGTGAAATCCGCATAGCGTGGCCGCACACTCGCGCGTTACCTGAAACTGCCTATAAGGAAGCGCTACACCGTATAGATGTACGGCGCAGCGTCTCCCCTCCTTCGCGCAGTCATAAGTTCCTGCACATTGATCAAGCCGCCTTAATGAACGCAGACCTGCACAAACAAATTGTTCAGACTGCCCAAGCACTGGAGAAGCGCAGCCCCCCCTTGACCCTCTGCATCGACAACCCTCTGGATGCCCTGCCCAGCCCGGTTGAACGCAGGGCCATGGTGCGCCAGTTATATAAATTGAAAGACCAATGCGGCATCACCCTCGCCTACAACAATTACAGACTTGATACAAAGCAGGCCGACCTGCTGATCGATCTCGAACTCTACAACTACATAAAAATGCCCTTTCCGGATTCCGCCCTGCGGCTGAGCCTGAATACACGCTCCGACCTGTTCGATCGGCTCTACGACCGCATGCTGGCGCTGATCAATACGGCGCGGGTGTGCTTTATTGCCGACACTGTCGAGTTTGCCGACAGTGCGCTGCTGGCTAAACACCTGCCTTTCGAATACTTTCAGGGCGGTTATTACTCCCCTGCTGACTGCCTATAACAACTGCACCTTCCTACTCTCGGTGGACACTATGAGCTCCCTCAAGAAATACGCCTTCACGCCCACACTTCCTGCTATCGCATTGCACGACTTCACCCCCAATGCCGAGTTGTTCCACTACGATGTAAACGCAGCGGCGACAAGCCAGGCAGACGCAGAACAGCTGTTATTCAACCCACGGTCTGCCAGCCCCAATGCCACCCCGCGCCTGAATACCTACGTCATTACCCATACCCGCCTCTTACCCTCACACCCTTTTAACGCTGTGAGACAAGAATCCAGAATGCCCCTGCCAAAGGATCATGACAGCGCGCCGAATAACCATACTCCACCTCCGGAAATAAGCCCTGAGCGCACTCAGCAGTACCCACAGGATTTCTGGCTGCTGACCCAACATGATCGCACCCTGGTCAAGGGCGGCCTGCGTATTTCATTGACCACCATTGAATCCGCGCTGATTAAAAAAATGCTCCACCATGAAGAACGCGTGGTCAGCAAAGAAGAGCTGATCCGTAATATAGGCCGCGAACCCGAGTTATATCGCGGGTTGGAAATGTGCCTGAGCCGGCTGCAGGAAAAGTTCAAGCGCGCCAACGACGGTGAGCGTTTGTTTCGCGCCGTCAGAAACCGTGGTTATTGCCTGACGCAAAAAATCAAGAAGCCGCTCGAGCTGGCTCAGCCACGCCGTTAAACATATAAAAATAACGATCACTTTATCACTCACCCTGCCTATTAACACACACTTATACCCGTCCTTTTATAACACTCCCTGCTGATCACATTACGCCGACCTTGTTATAAGTCGTCAGCCAATGCCCCCTGCCCTTCATTACTATCCATGGGTACGCGCCTGCGCGTGCCTGTTGTTTTAGTGCGGTATTGCGCCGCGTGATCAAGCCCTGCCACCACGTGTGTGGTCACCACCGGGAGCAGAACTATGCTGAATAATACTAGAATGCATCGCCACCTGACCCCTAAGGGTTTGACGTTCTGGGGCCAATGGACGCTCGCATCGGGCTTAGTTGTAACACTGTTGTTTATGTTGGTGTCTTTGAAGACCGGCCAACTTGATTATAACTATCGGATCCTGGCGGCCTTCACCCTACTGGCGTCGCTACCGGCTTATACCTTCTGTGATGTCTACAGCAAGAAAGATGACTATGGCGTGGGCCTTGGACGACTGTTCATGGGTTGGTTACTTACCGTGGGTATCGTGTTCGCGGTGGGTGTTGCCTGCAATGCCAGTTCATTGTTTCCCCTGGAGATTCTGCTGTTGTGGGGCGCTGTCAGTTACCCACTGTTGGCGCTGTGCTATATCCCCTTGCACAGCCTGTCGCGGTATTACCATCGGCAACTTTACCAACGGCACAAGTCATTGATCGTGGGCACCGGCAAACTCGCGGTCGACCTTGCGAACACCTTGTCTCGCCAGAAACACTCGCCGTTGGTGGGTCTGGTCGGCAGCCACACCGAGGCAGCCCAGGACGCACACCCACAGATACTCGGCGAGCTGCCGCAATTGCCGCACCTGATCCGGCAACACGGTATTCGCCGGCTCTACATCACCCACTCGTTGCAGGACGCGACCCACATCGAGGCGCTCTACCTCAACCTGCTGGAGATCAATGTGGATGTGATCTGGGTGCCCGACCTCAACAACATGCTGCTGCTCAATCATTGCGTGGCCGAAGTCGATGGTCTGCCGGCGATCTTCCTTAATGAAAGCCCGCTGACCAGCCGCCCCACTGCGGCGCTGAGCAAGTCGTTGCTGGACAAGAGCCTGGCCTTGCTGGCGATCCTGGTGTTGAGCCCGTTGTTGCTGCTGTTTGCGGTGTTGATCAAGCTCACCTCCCCCGGTCCGGTGATTTTCAAACAGGACCGCCATGGCTGGAATGGCCAGGTGATCAAGGTGTGGAAGTTCCGCTCGATGCGCGTGCATGATGATCACGAGGTGCGCCAGGCCAGCCGCAACGACTCACGCATCACCCCGGTCGGCCGGTTTATTCGCCGTACCTCCATCGATGAATTGCCGCAGTTGTTCAACGTGCTGCAGGGCAATATGGCCCTGGTCGGCCCCCGTCCCCACGCGATTGCCCACAATGACTTCTACTCGGGGAAGATTCACGCCTACATGGCGCGCCATCGCATTAAGCCCGGCATTACCGGCCTGGCGCAGGTCAGTGGCTGCCGGGGTGAGACCGAGACCCTGGAGAAGATGCAGCGGCGCGTGGATATCGACCTGCGTTACATCAATACCTGGTCGCTGTGGCTGGACATCAAGATTCTGCTGAAGACGCCGTTTACGCTTTTATCCAAGGATATCTACTGAGCGCTGGAGCTTGTCGAATCGTCCCGTTGGACTGCGCAGCAGTCCTATTTTAGGGCCGCTGCGCGGCCCAACGGGACGGTGTGACGATTCGACAAGCTCCCTCGCCACAGGTACAGTTTTCGCCCTTAAATGACTGGCATTAGGGTTTGCTCCCTCCCACACTTGAACGCGACCCCACCCGTTACTCCGTGATCTTGTCGATGTTCTGGTAGAACAGTTCACTGTCGCGTCCATCCGTCATCGAATGCAGCGAATACGCGCGATTCAAGCGTGCCCCGCCATCGCGGGTCAGCGGTGCCCACACCAGGTTGGCACGGCGCATGGTCGACAGGCTCATCAACTCATCGAACGGAATGGACAGGTAGAGGCCCTTGTCGAAGCTGCCTTCGCCAAACGCTTCCTTGGACACGTTGGTACGGGTGATCCACGCGCCGATACGCACACCGTTGTTGAATTGCCGCGACAGATCCAACGTTGCGCCCCAGTCCCTGGCCAAGTAGCGGCCGACGCTCAAAGCCCCCTGCATATTGAACGGCAGATCGGTATAGCCGGTGATATGGCCGGTGACCGTGCGGTAATCGCGCAGGCTGAAATCCTGCTCGAAGCCACGTTGGCGCACATAGTTCAGGTCCGCGCCCACTGCCCATCCCTTGCCCATCGGCCGGTACAGCACTTCACTGCCGACCCCGGCATACATCGACTCCAGCAAGCCGCCATAGACCATGCCGTACACGTCCTGATCCAGGCGCTGCGCATGGTTGAGTTGGAAGGTCGGCAATGTCACGTCGGCGCTGGTCATGTACTTGCGCAGGTCGGTGCGTACCCGTGGCAAACCCGTGGGTGCATCGTAGGTAAAACCGTCGTAGTTGTTTAGCAGGTTGACGCTCAACATGCCGCTCCACCAAGTAGTGCGAGTGAAGCGGTATTCGCCGTCGAAGTCGGCGGAAACCTGATAGAGCAAGCCGTCCGGCCCGCCGACGTTCTGTTTGTAGCCCAGGCCTGCGCCATAGCTGAAGGGTGTCGGCGACTGGGTGTAGAGCACCGTTTGCGCGCGCTCGCTGGCGCGATTGACCTCGACCTGGCGGTGCAGGGCCCGCAGCTCTTCACGGTGGTTGACCACCTCGCGAAAGGTCTCGCGGGGCACGCTGGTTTCCTCGATGCCCATGGCATAGCGTTCGCTGACCAGGGTGAACCAATCGATCTGGTCATTCACGCTGTTGTCGAGGATCCGGCTCGCGCGCCCCACCGCCTTGGCACTGTAGAAATAGCGCTGCTGTTCGCCATACACCAACAGCTCCGGCCCGCGTTGCGTGATGCGTTGCACGGTGTAGCCGGCATTGTCGTGCAGGCGTTGGGACACAGCGGCCCAATCAACCTGCTCCGGTGGCGTGGGTGGTGCCACGCTCGGTAACTTGGGCGCCGGTGGGTCGTAGGTTTTCACCGGTGCCTTGCGGCTGACGAAATTGGTATGAAGGGTAATGCCGAACATCGCGGTATTGCCCCGCTCCCAGGCAGCACTCACGTCGATGGAATCGGCGAGCTTATAGACCATACCGACGTTGACCGGCGAATCCTGGCGAAAGCGGTTGTCCCGCGGTTCGTTCTTGTAGTCGTTGCCGTCCACTTCGAGCTTGAGGCTCAGCGGCGCCCAGGGCGTCTGGTAAGCGATGCCGCCAAACAGCCCGGGGTGGCCGCGAAAGTAGCCATTGGAAAAACTGCCGGAACCCTCGGCGGTGGGCCGCTCGTCGAAACGATCGTCCAGCGCGCCCAACGGGTTACCCAAGTCACACCGGCTGCCCAGGTAACCCCAGGCGATACCGGCGCTGAAATCGAAATCGCCGTAGCGTTTGCTGGCCACCAGGTATTCGCTGGAAAACAGCCCGGTGCCGCCCAAGTCCATGAACCCCACCGCCACTTGGGGCAGCCAGTGGGTCTCCTGATACAGGCGCACCTTGGCGTCGACAGCCTTGTCCTTGTAACTCTGGCCGCCGCTGAACGACTCGGCACCATAGGGACGGTTGGTGATCGCGGTGTAGCGAAAGGTGCCTTCCAGCCAGTCCAGGGGCTGCGCCGAAAAACTGTAGCGGCTGTAGGGTTCGGTGCGGTTGGCATTGACGCTGAGTTCGCCGGCGGGGGCCATGCGCGCGGTGGGGGTTTGCAGCAAGCCCACGCCGCCGAAATCGCTTTGGGTGTAACGGGGATCGCCATGCACGACGCCACAGGGCACCAGCAGCACGGCCGCAATACATAATTTCAAGGCGTGACCTCGGCCAGGGGTTGGGTGGCGAGAAACTCAGCCAATTGCTGATTCAGTTCAGGCGTGGGCGGGTCCAGGTCGTCGCTGCGGATCGGCACCAGCAACGTGCTGCCGGGCGCGGGCGGCGCGCCCTCCTCGCGGTTCCAGGGTGCAATGCCCAGGCGCGTGACGTGCCCGTCGGGCTGGATCAGCCACAGGTAATCGGTGTCCGCCGCCTTCGACGCCGGGCATGCGTCGAGGTAGGCGCTCCCCTGCTGCAACGGCGCAAATGCCAAGGTGCACGCACGGGCAACCGCGCCCAGGACCCGCACGCTGTCGGGCCTTGGCGGATACACCAGGCGGTCGCCACTACTGACCGGCAGGTTTGGCGCAAACCCCACTTCCACCGCTACCGGGTCTAGCACCGCCGCCTGGCGGCCGGTCACCGGCAACGCCTGCACCTGCTGATAAAGCTGCGCCGCTGCACGGGCCCGATCTTCGCGCCCTGCCGCCAACGCGGCCTGGTGCAGGGTTTGCAGGTCGAACAACACACCGGCCTTGAGCCGTGCCTGGGCTTCAAGCAGAGGCTGATGCAACCAGGCCGCCCCGAGCCAATAGCCTTGGGCATCCGGTTGCGAAGCAGTGATCACATCCAGCAAACGCGCGTCGGCTTGCAGCACCACAGGGCCTGGGTTACGCACCTGGCCGCTGACCGTCAGGGTCGCGGCCAGGCACAGCGGGGCGCAGCCACATAACAGCAGCAGCGCCCCGAGTCGTCGAACAATCATCGGGCGTCCTTGCGGGTCGGTTGCAGTTGGGTGATGGTCAGGCTCAGGTCGGGCGTGAGGTGTTGCTCGCTCTGCACGATAAAACCGTTCACCGGGTCCACCCAGTAGCGGTTGCGGGCGTGAAAACCGGCCGCCTCCACGTCTTCGTCAATCCGTAACAGAGCGTAGGGCTTGTCCAAAATCTCGAGGGTTTCGATGCCCTTGCGCGTCAGGCGGCTGGTGACCGTAATGCCCATCCGATAGCCGCCCACCAGGTCGATCTGCCGTGTGCTGAGGTAGCCATCCGGCACCCGGTGCAGCCCTTGCTGAAAGGGCGATTGCCCCTGCCAACGCGTGCCATCCAGGTCAGCCCCGAGGCCGACCGTGCGCACCACTAGGCCGTCGCGCAGCATCAGCACTTGCTTGCCGGACGCGACCCAGAATTGCAGGTCGTCGCGCTGGCGAATCAGCGCCATCACGCCTTCGCTGGACACCGTGGTGACCTTGATCTGGGGAAACGGCACCGCCTCCACTTGGGCTTGGGTCAACCCCAGCGGCGCAGGCCCGGCCACGGCGGCCTTGAAGGTATCGAGAGAGGCCGTCATCAACGGATTACAACCAGCCAACAGCCACGCCAACCCCGCATACGTAGCGATTTTCAGAGTGTTCACGCAGGTTCCACCCTATCGGTTGCTGGCTTCGCTCAGGTTGTTCTGAGTGGACGCGCCAATGCCGACGATCGTGGCGGAAGGGATCAACTGGCTGATAAAGCGGTTCCACCGGGTGATATTGGCGGGGCCGACGAACACCACATCCTGGGGCTGCACATCAAAGCGCGTGGCCAGTGCCATGGCCGACGGAGACGCGGCTTCCAGCTGGTAGACCTTGGCCGGCTCTGTCGCCATGTTCTGCGCGCCACGGATCACGTAGATGGCATCCGCGTTGGAGGTGTTCTGGTTGATCCCGCCCACCGAGCCGAGCACGTCGGAGAGGTTCATGCTGCGGGTCTTGAAGCTCAGGGCGCGAGGCTGCATGACCTCCCCCATCACGTAGATGCGCTTGCGGTCGTTGTAGGCCAGGTACAGCTGGTCGCCGTCCTTGAGGTAGATGTCGTTGACGCGCGACTGTGCAAGGTTGAGCGTGTCGAGGTCCAGGGTGTAGCGCTTGCCGTCACGGGTGAGCGTGAGGTTCGACAGGTCGGCATTGAGCGGGTCGATCCCTGCGGCGCCCATGGCCTCCATCACGTTCATCGGGATGGTCGTGATCGGCACCGGCCCGGCCTTGGCCACCGCGCCGGTAATCACCACACGCTGGCTGGCAAATCGCAGTACGCTGACGTCCACCTGGGGACTGTCGATGTACTGGCGTAGCTTGTCGGTGATCTCGCTGCGCAACGCTTCAATGGAGCGCCCTTTGGCAGTCAGTTCGCCCACGTAGGGGTAGAACAGGTTGCCCTCGGGGCTGACCAGGCGACCGTTGGCATCGATCTGTTGTTGTGGACCGGAAGGCGCCGTCAGTTCGGGGTGATCCCACACCGTGATATACAGCGCATCATTGGCGCCGATCAAATACGGGCCAGGCTTATAACTCAACAGCTCTGCCGGGATGGAATACGGCACCTGGGTGGCCGCGTCCATGGCGAGTAACTTGGGCGTTATTGGAATTAAATCCACGCGGCTACTTTCAGCGCCACCCTGCTCGGTCATCGCCGCCGTGTCCATATATTGGCCCGGGGCAAACATGCAGCCTTGCAACAATGCAGCGGCCACAGCCGCAACAGAAAAAATACGCATCATAGTGCTAGGACACTCGCGATAATCGACAAGAAAAAAAGACCACTTGGGTGGGGATTCCAAGCGGTCTGAAAAGCGGAAGGTTTACAACTTAGTTGCCGGTACCGGTCGTGCCGGTGGTACCCGTGGTGGTGCCGCCATTGGAACTGCCGCCGCTGTTGGAAGCCGCCGCAACACCGGCGATGAGGGCGCTGCCGACCAGCAGGGTTTGCCCCACCGTCACCGTGCCCGCCACCGTGGTATCGAGCCCCAACGGCAACTCAACGGCCAACGCAGAAGTACTCAGGATACTGAGTACAATAATAGCCAGTGGTGTTCTCATCTCAGACTCCTTATCGTCAGTGAATGGTCAGTCCGATAGTGCCATTCAACTAAACAGTGCACCAGACGGCGAATAATTAACGCCGCGGTTAAAAAATAACGTTTTATCGGCGAAGCGCCCGGCCTTCAATACATTGGCGCCCGTGAAGTTATTTAAAACGTTATTAATTGTCGGAAAACTTCAGGCCCGACCGTACTTGTCTTCAAAGCGCACAATGTCGTCCTCGCCCAAATAAGACCCCGACTGCACCTCGATCAACTCCAACGGGATCACGCCTGGGTTTTCCAGCGCGTGCACCTGGCCGATAGGGATATAGGTCGACTGGTTCTCCGAGACCAAGTACGTCTGCTCGCCATTGGTGACCCGCGCCGTGCCACTCACCACAATCCAGTGCTCGGCGCGGTGGTGATGCATTTGCAGCGACAGCTTGGCCCCCGGCTTCACGGTGATGCGCTTGACCTGGTAGCGCTGGCCGCTGTCCACCGAGTCATACATGCCCCACGGCCGATACACTTCACGGTGGTTGAGGTGCTCATGCCGCCCCGCCTGTTTAAGCTGGTCGACGATGCCCTTGACCTGCTGCACCTGGTCCTTGTGCGCCACCAGCACCGCGTCCTTGGTCTCGACAATGATCAGGTCCTGCACCCCGACAGTAGCGACCAATCGGCTGTCGGCGTGGACGTAGGTGTCGCGGGTGTCGAGCGCCAGCCCATCGCCGCGCAGCACATTGCCGTTGGCATCTTTGGCACTGGCCTCCCACAGCGCCGACCACGAGCCGATATCGCTCCAGCCGGCCTGCAACGGCACCATCACCGCCTCGCTGGTTTTTTCCATCACGGCGTAGTCGACGGAGACGTCCGGGCACGCGGCAAAGGTTGCGCTGTGCACGCGGGTGAACGGCAGGTCCTGGCTGCCACCTTCCAACGCCACGCGACACGCTTCGAGGATCGCCGGCTGAAAGCGCTCCAACTCTTCCAGGTAACGGCTGGCACGGAACATGAACATGCCGCTGTTCCAGGCGTAGTCACCGCTGGCCACGTATTTCGCGGCGGTGGTGGCGTCCGGCTTCTCCACAAAGCGCTTGACCCGGTAACCGCCCTCGCCCACCGCCACGCCCTGTTCGAGGTAGCCGTAGCCAGTGTGCGCACAGGTGGGGGTGATGCCGAAGGTCACCAGCTTGCCGGCCCGGGCCAGGGGCAACGCCACTTCCAGGCTGGCATGGAATGCTGGGATGTCTTCGATCAGGTGGTCCGCCGCCAGCACCAGCAGGACCGGGTCGTGGGCCTCGGCCACCGCCTTGCACGCCGCCAGCGCGATGGCCGGCGCCGTGTTGCGCCCCACCGGTTCCAGCAGAATGCTCGCCTGTTCCAGGCCCAACTGGCGCAATTGCTCAGCCACCAGAAAGCGGTGCTGCTCGTTGCAGATCAACTGCGGCAAGCCCACGTTGGCGCCGGTCAGGCGTGTGATGGTCTGCTGCAGCATCGACAGGTGCGCATCGGTCAGGCGCAGGAACTGCTTGGGGTTCAATTGCCGCGAGAGCGGCCACAGGCGCGACCCCGAACCGCCAGCCATGATTACGGGTATTAACATGAGGGCATCCTTGGGCGAGAGCATCAGAAATAGGCGCGGGTGTTGGCGTGCACCCGCTGGCTGAAACGCAGTTCATCCTCCGGCCACCAACGGTATTGCTGGTGTTGTCCCGCAGGCGGCTGCAGGGTTTCGTCGCCGGCCAGCTCCAGGCAGTAGCTGAGCACCACATAGTGGGTGTCCGGCCCAGCCCCGGCGTTGGCAAACACACTGTCATCGTAGAAATGCTCGAACACCCCCAGCAGCCGGGCAGTCGCGCGCTCGAAGGGGCGCCCCAGTTCATCCTGGGTGATGCGTCGGAAGGCGCCGTCCAGGCTTTCGTTTTTCTGGATGCGCCCACCGGGCACGAACCAGAAGCCGTAGGCCGGTCGATTCACACGCAGACCGAGCAAAACATCGCCACGACGGTTGCGTACCACCAAGTCGATCGCCACCAGGGGCGTCGACGCTACGACCGTTTGGAAGGTCGGTAAATCAAGCCACATACCCGTCAGACCTGTGCCAGAAAACGTTGCAGAATGCGTTCCTTGTCGAGGAACTCCTTGGCGTAGTTCAACGCCACACTATTGCGCGCAGGCAATGCCAGAACCTGCTCGATCCCGGCGTTCAGCGCCGCGAGCGATTCCGGTTCGATCAACACCGCAATGCCCGGATGCTCCTCGCACAGGCGGCCGAGGGTGGTGCCGGGGTCGGCGGTGATAATTGCATGACCGCCCACCGCCAGAATGTTGGTGAGCTTGGACGGCAAGACGGAATCGGCCACCCCACGTTTCTGGATCACCAGGTGCCCGTCAGCCGAGGCCAGCAGCGCGGGTAAATCCTCGTAAGCCTGCAAGGGCGCGAACAGCACATTGCGCAGGCCTTCGTTGTGTACACGCTCAAGCAAACGCGCCTTGCCAGTGCCCTGGCCGACAATCAGGAACACCACCTCCGTACGATCGACGTGGGCCCGCGCCGCATCCAGAATCAGCTCCAGGCCTTGCTTCTCACCGATATTGCCGGCGTACAACAGCACCTTGGCGCCCGGCGGCACACCCAGGCGTTCCAGCAACGCGCGGTTGTGCGGCACCTGGCGAAAACGCGCAGTCTCCGACCAATTGGGAAAGAACATCAGCCGCTTGCTGTTCACGCCTTTGCCACGGGCCTTGTCGAGCATGCCGCTGGAAATCGTCGAGACCCGATCAAAGCGCCGCAACAGCCAGCGCTCGATGCCGAACGCCAAGCGTCGCAGCAGCGAGCCGCCGCCAATGCCCAGGCCAAACATCGCATCCACTTCATAATCCTGGATATGCAGCACCGAGCGCGCGCCACTCAGCTTGGCCAGCAGCAGCGCCTGGGGCGCACAAAACAGCGTGGGCACCACCAGGATCACCAGGTCCGGCTTCCAGCGCAGTTGCCCCAGGACCGCCAGGCACGAGCTGGCGGAAAAGCTCACCAGGTGCAGCAGGCGCGTCAGCGCCGTGGGCTGGCGCGGCACGTACAGCGGGCAGCGAATCACGGTGACGCCGGCGTCCTGCTCGGTGCGAAAACGCCACGGCGAATAGCCCTCGCCCACCTGCCACTGCGGGTAATACGGCGGTGCGGTCACCACGCGCACTGCATGCCCTTGCGCCGCCAGCCAGCGCGCCTGTTCCCCGCTGTATTTGCCGATGCCGGTCAGCTCCGGGCTGTAATTGATGCCATACAGAAGGATCTTCATCACTGGCCCCGAGGCTGTTCGAGTGCGGCGAGGTAAGCGTTGTAGGCATCGCGCAGGCCCTCTTCCAACGGCACGTAGGCTTCCCAACCGAGGGCGTTGATACGGCTTACATCCAGCAACTTGCGCGGCGCGCCGTCGGGCTTGCTCGCGTCGAAGCGCAAGCGCCCCCGGAACCCGGTGACCCGCACCAGCGCCTCTGCCAGCTCGGCGATGGTGCAATCCACGCCAGTGCCGACGTTCAGGTGCGAGCGCATCGGCTGGGTCTGCTCGCGATAGCGCGCGGCGTCGAGTTCCATCACGTGCACGCTGGCCGCCGCCATATCATCCACATGCAAAAACTCACGGCGCGGGCGGCCGCTGCCCCAGATCACCACCTCGTCATCACCGCGCTGGGTCGCCTCATGAAAACGTCGCAACAAGGCTGCAATCACGTGGCTGTTCTCCGGGTGATAGTTATCACCCGGCCCATACAGGTTGGTCGGCATCACGCTGCGGTAATCGCGCCCGTGCTGGCGGTTGTAGCTCTCGCACAGCTTGATCCCGGCAATCTTGGCCACCGCGTAGGGCTCGTTGGTGGGCTCCAGCGCGCCGTCCAGCAACACCGCCTCGATCATCGGCTGCGGCGCATGCACCGGGTAGATGCACGATGAGCCAAGGAACAACAGGTGCTGCACGCCGTGGCTGTGGGCAGCGTTTATCACGTTGGCCTGGATCATCAGGTTCTGGTAAATGAAATCGGCCGGGTACGTGGCGTTGGCGTGAATCCCGCCGACCTTGGCGGCCGCCAGGTACACTTGGTCCACACGGTGCCCGGCGAAGTACGCCTGCACCGCCGCCGAGTCGAGCAGGTCCAGTTCATCGCGGCCAGCGGTAAGGATCTGCGTATACCCCAGCGCCCACAGCCTGCGAACAATGGCAGAACCGACCATGCCGCGATGGCCGGCGACAAAGATCCGTGCATCAAGATCGCGTGCCATGCTCAGTTCTCCACGGCAATCGGTGCGTCGTGCCCATGCAGGCGCAACAGGGCGTGACGCTGGGCGACCTTGAGGTCTTCGCGGACCATTTCGGCACACATTTCCTGTGCACTGATCTCAGGCACCCACCCTAAAGAACGCTTGGCCTTGGACGGGTCGCCGAGCAGCGTCTCCACCTCTGCCGGGCGGAAGTAACGCGGGTCCACCCGCACAATCACATCCCCCACCAGGATGCCAGGGGCCAGGTCGCCGTCGATCTGCTCGACCACCGCCACCTCCTCCACGCCTTCGCCGACAAAACGTAACTGCAGCCCCAACTCCGCCGCCGACCAGCGAATAAAGTCGCGCACCGAATACTGCACGCCGGTGGCAATCACAAAGTCTTCCGGGCGGTCCTGCTGCAGCATCATCCACTGCATGCGCACGTAGTCCTTGGCGTGGCCCCAGTCACGCAGGGCATCCATGTTGCCCATGTACAGGCACTGTTCCAGACCCAAGGCGATGTTAGTCAGCGCACGGGTGATCTTGCGTGTCACGAAGGTTTCACCACGGCGCGGCGACTCGTGGTTGAACAGGATGCCGTTGCAGGCATACAGGCCGTAGGCCTCGCGGAAGTTCACGGTGATCCAGTAGGCGTACAGCTTGGCCACCGCATAGGGCGAGCGCGGGTAGAACGGCGTGGTTTCCTTTTGCGGGGTTTCCTGTACCAGGCCGTACAACTCGGAGGTCGAAGCCTGGTAGAACCGGGTCTTCTTTTCCAGGCCCAGCAGGCGGATCGCTTCGAGGATGCGCAGGGTGCCCAAGGCATCCACATCAGCGGTGTATTCCGGCGAATCAAAGCTCACGGCCACATGGGATTGCGCGCCGAGGTTGTAGATTTCGTCGGGCTGGATCTGCTGGATGATGCGCGTCAGGTTGGACGAATCGGCCAGGTCGCCGTAGTGCAGGATCAGGTTTTTATGCAGGGCCTGGGGGTCCTGGTAAATGTGATCGATGCGCTGGGTATTGAACGACGATGAACGTCGCTTGAGACCGTGCACGGTATAGCCTTTTTCCAGCAGCAGTTCCGCCAGGTACGAGCCATCCTGACCGGTAATCCCGGTAATAAGCGCGACTTTGTTCATGTCTGTCTCCCGATTGATAGGCGAGCGAAGGCCGACACCCAAACTTGGGTGTTTGTTAAAAACGGTCAGTTACTTCGGTGTGGGCAGGTTCAAGTTATGTCCGGTCAACTTTGAAAGTTCGCGGACAATGGCTTCCTTATCGTTTAAATGCGCAATCGCGGTTTCCAGCTCGAGCACTTTCGCGCCCACCAGAAAGCGGTACCAGTAACCCTGGAGCAGGTGATAGACCAGGCCGCTGCGGCCATCGAGAAACCCCAGTTGAATGATGTAGCGCCACAAGAAATACGCCGTCGAGCTCAGGGTGAACGGCACGCGGTTATACAGGCGGTTCTTGATCAGCCGCTTGGCCTTGGCCTGGAACGAACTCTGCCCCGTATGCACTTCATCGCGGATCGCGAACAACCCGAGCCGTGCGTTGAGCACTTCAATGGCTTCACGGGTGGCGTACTGGTTGTGCTTGTGGGTGAAGAAGGTCAGGTCATGCAGGTTATGGTCGGCAAACCCGCCTTCCAGCGTGATGGTGCGGCCCTCGGCCACCGAGATGTGCTCGTCCATCCAACGGTCTTCCATGCGCCCCAGGCCCGTGCGCCACAGCCGCAGCATCTTCAGGGGGTAGCGGCCGCCATGGCGCACCCAGCGGCCCATGAAAATATGCTTGCGCTTGAAGTTGATGCCGGTGATGTCGCTGGCCAATGTCGGCAGGCGGGAATTGATCGCGGCGGCGAGGTCGGCCTCGATAATTTCGTCGGCGTCCAGGCGCATCGTCCAGTTGCCGGTGATCGGTAAGTTGTCCAACGCCCACTGGAACTGCTTGGCCTGGTTGATGAACGCGTGCTGCACCACCCGCGCGCCGTGGCGTCGGGCGATGTCGCAGGTGTCGTCGCTGGAGAATGAATCCACCACCAGCACTTCATCGCTGAAGGCGCGCACCGAGTCGATGGCCCGGGCGATGTGCAGGCTTTCGTTGTAGGTGAGGATGATGACGCTGATGGTTTCGCGGTTCATGGCATCACCGCCTGAAGGTGCTGGGTACGCTCGCCGATTTGCCGGGCCGGATGCCCGGCGTGCACGGTCCATGGCTGCACGATGCTCTTGATCACCAAAGTGCGAGCCCCCACCACCACGCCATCCGCCACACTGACACCCAAGGTGATAAACGCCTCGGCACACACCCACACGTGGTCCCCCAGCACGATGGGTTTTGCATACAGCTGAAAGTTCTTGCTGTTGTAGTCGTGGGAGCCGCCACATAAATGGGCCCCCTGGGAAATCACGCTGTAGCGCCCGATGCGAATCAACGCCATGTTGTACAGGGTGGTGCCGTCGGCAATACCGACATGGTCACCCAGCTCCAGATTCCAGGGTGCCCAGACCTTTGCCCGTGGATACACGTGCACCCCCTTGCCCAGCCGTGCGCCGAACAACCTGAGCAGGAAGGCCCTCCAGGCATGAAACGGGCGTGGGCTGGTGCGAAACAGCAACACATACACCATGTTCCAGAGCTGACGGCGCAACCGATGGCCCAGGGAGAATGACGGTGAGCGATGCGGATCATTACCTTGGAGAATCATGGGAAACACTCCCGCACTATCTCCAGCAGGCGCTGTGCACCCCGCCGGATATGGAAGCGCTCGGTAAAACACACCTTGGCTCGCTGGGACATCTGCGCGTAACCGGGCGCATCCAGCTGCAACCAGCGTTGCAGGTTTTGCAGGGCGCCCGCCGCCGTGTCGTCGCTGACAAACCCTACGGCGTCTTTCTCGATTTCACGCCAGATATTCACCTTGTTACTGATCAGCACGGGCTTGCCGCACGCCAGCGCCTCAGCCACGACCACGCCGAAATTCTCCTGGTGCGAAGGCAGGCAAAACACCTCGGCGGCGTAGAACGCGCCCCACTTCGCGGCGCCCTGCAGCATGCCGGGCCACGTTACGCGATCAGCGATACCCAATTGCACAGCCTGCGCCTGCAGCGCCTGCACCCAACCCCCTTGGTCAGGGCCAGCCATCACCAAGTGCAAACGCGCGTCCTGCCCGGCCACCTGAGCAAAGGCCTGCAACAGGTGATCGCAGCCCTTTTTCTCGTGGATACGGCTCAGGAACAACACCACCCGCTTGCCCTTGAGCTGCGGATGCTCAGTGACGAAGTCGTGGGCCAGGCGCGCATCGTCGAGCGGTGGGCTGGAAGTACCGTAGGCCGTAATCGTTTCGTTGGCGCGATAGAGCCAAAACGACTCGCGTGCACGGATCCGCTCTTCTTCACTGGTGAACACCACGCGCCGCGCATCCCGCAGCACCCGGTATTCGCCCCACGGCCAGTACAACCATTTCTTCAAATGCTTGAGTGGGTAAGCGTGCTTGAACCAGGGATCCAGCATGCCGTGGGTGTACACGATGTACGGTCGGCCCAGCTTGTTAAGCACCTGGCGGGCAACAAAGCCGTGGTACTGCCACAGACCGTTGATGATGAAAAAATCATAGTCACGCGCGTGCTGTTCCAGCCATGGACGAATGTTGCCGTTCAGCCCGTACCCAAACCGGCTTGGCCCCATGAAATGCACGGTGCCGGGATAGTCGACAGCGAACGCGCCGTCCAGCGTCAGCACATCCACGCGATGCCCGTCCTGGGTGAGCAGCGTGTCGATTTCCCGAGCCGCGTTGATGGGCCCGCCTTTTTCCGGTTTAACCGAAGAGATGATTCTAAGTAACTTCAAGTGCTGTCGTCCGCTGATGCGTTGAGTTGATTCAGGTTTTCTTGCAGGCCGCGAGAATCAGGCAGGCGTAGAGCACGCCAAACGCCAGGAACGTGCCCTGCATGGTCATTACCCCGTTGAACAAAATTGGCGCCAGGAAGCCGCACAGCAGCAACGGGACACCCGTGCCTTGCCTGACCAACGCCTTGTAGGACCTGAGCAGCAGCCAGAGCAGGACGAATACCCTGAACAGGATGAACATCAGCCCTGCGGGAAGGCCCATTTCGAGCACGATTCGTGACCATTCATCTTCGGCCAATAGAAACCCAGCGCCCTGCTCTCGGCCTGCGCGCAGGATTGTCGAAGCCGCGTTGGTGCCTGAACCAATGCCATGCCCCCACAGGGGTGCGTCGTCGACCACACGGGTGAAGGCATACAGGCTGGAGAACGCGCGAGTGACCGGCGAGCCTTCGCTGGCAACGGCGCTGCGGTTTCGCTCCACCAGCACCTGGTAGCTGTCGGTGGACATGAAGATCAGCAGGCTGACGAATAACGCAGCAGCCAGGAAAAACAACGACAGCAGGTTACGTTGCGACTTCTTGATCAAGGCGACCATCAGCGCGGCCAGCAGCACAATTGCCGCGTACGCATAGATGGCCCTCGACCCCGTGAGGAAGCACATCACCGCCACCGAAGCCGCCGACACGCCGAAGAGCACATAACGCCGCGCGAACACCGCACGGAACAAGGCCTTGTCGAAAATCGCCGCCACCAGGAACGCAAAGCACGCCGACACATACACCACGTGCCCGGCGGTAAAGGTAAAGGTGCCGTAAGGCCTGACGACGCCGTCGGCAATCATGAAGATGAAGTCATCATCGCCAATGCCCTTGTTCACGTAAGCCTGTGGCCCGGACGAATATTGCAACACCACCAGCACGCTGATCGGGATCGCCGCGAACAATGTGATCCGCGCAAAACGGTAAACATCCGTCAGCCTGATCGTCTTGCCGGCGACAAATATCAGCGGGAAATACAGCAGGTAATTGCGCACGCCATACCCGTAGATGACGAAGCCTTCGGGACGGGTCAACAAAAACGCCGACACCAGCACGAAGAACACCAGCACCAGCACGACGAAGTAAGCCGACACTAGGTTTTTCGAGAAAAAGCCGAACCGATAGGCGCACCAATAGATGTAAAGGACGATCGGGTCCTTGATGAAATAGATGGCCGAGCTGAGGCCCGGCATCACCCACTTGCGCAAGATCCCTTCGAACAGGATGAACAGGTAGATGAGCACGAACGCACTGACCACACGGACCCGGTAGCGCTCACGCAGGCTGACCGTGTCAGGACTGGCAAAGGATTGCATCCATCACCCCCTTGGCGTAGCTCTCCCACGTCGTACCACCGGCAGACAACACCGCGTTGCGCTTCAACCCGTTGAGTTTTTCCTTGTCCTGCGCCAGTTCCACCAGACGGTGGGCGATGGCTTCGGCGGACCGGATCGGCACCACATAACCATTGACGCCATCGACGACCAGGTCCGCCGCGCCACAGTTCTGCGACACGATGACCGCCGTCCCCATGGACAGCGCTTCACCGACGACCAGGCCGAACGCTTCGGCGAGTGACGGCAGGACCAGTACATCCGCTTCCTGCAAGTGCCGGATGACCTCATCGTGGGACGCAGAACTGAACCACTGGTACTTCTTCAGTTCACTATTGAGCGCCTGGTTGCGACCGTTGGCGTAGTCTGCGCCGATCACGGTGACATCCAGGGCAACGCTGCTCGCGGCAAGGCTCAGTGCGTCGAAAAAATACGAGATGCCCTTTTGCTGGGTCAGCGCACCGACATAAATCACTTTCAACCGCGCGCCTGGCCGGGCATTCACCTCATGGCGCAGCATCGGCGCCGGGGCACCGTAGGGTGTTATCGCAACTTTGTCGGCGGCAATGCCGTAATCGCCCAAGGTTCGCTTGGCAAACGTGCTCGCCACAATGATGCGGTCCGCCAAGGCCAGCTCAGCGGTCTGTTTGCGTACCGTGTCGTCACTGATGTTCGGAATGCTCGCCCGCCAAGCCGGGTTGGCCTCGCGCTCATGGTCAAGCACCCTGCACGCGTAGGCGATAGAGCCGAAGGCGGCCTCATAATTGAGGGCGATGCCTCCAATGTCCCGAGCCGCGCTGAACAGGCCCAGGCACTTGCCGTCATAACCGTACACCTGGCTGGGTTTGCGCGGTGCCCTGTGCAGGAAGTTGGCGCTGGCCTGGTCAATGTGGTTGTACACATTTTCCGGGCAAAATAGTCCGATGTTGCGCTGCGTGAAGCGGTACCACTTCAGCTTGTCGCAGAGTACGCGCGGCACATCGTAGCGCGGGTAGCTGTGCAGCAAAGCGCCGTCGACCTGATCAAACGTGCGCCGCAGACACTCCTTGCCCACGACCGGTAGGCGGCAGAGCAACGAGTCCTTATGCAGGGCCAACGAGGTATGAAAGGAATGCAGCAACTGCCGTTGATTCAAGGCGCGTAGCAATGCACGGACATTCTGATTACCGACGGGATGAGCGACCAGGATCATCTTATTTGCCCATCCAGGCTTCGACGACAGCACTTGACCGGACCGGGCTGTAGGTAAACGTACGCGTCGCACGCAAGCGGATGACCCGCGCCGGATTACCCGCCACGACGGTGTACGGCTCCACATTGCGGCCGACCACACTGCCCGCGCCTACGACGGCACCTTCGCCAATCGTCACCCCCGGCAGGATCATCGCGTCGGTGGCGATCCATGCGTAATCGCCGATCACAACGGGTGCCACCTTCAGCCGCCACGCGGGATCGTCCAGGTCATGGGTGCCCGTCAGGATCCGCACCCCCTCATTGATCGCCACATGCGCCCCGACCCGAACGGGTGCATGCAATTGGATAAACGTGCGCTTGCCAATAAAGCTGCCGGTGCCGACGCTGAAACGCGCCACGGCACCTTCGAACTCCACCGCGTTGATCATCACCAACGATCCCAGGGTGGCGCCCCGTCGGTGCAAGGCACGTTGAAGGTGATGGGCCTTGAGCAATCGGCCCAGCAGCAGTAAGCGCTTGGCCAGGTACTTGAGCCCGGCCGGCTTCAGCAGGCTGACTTTCAATCGATGGTGGACCAGGTGATTAATCAGCACGGGCCATCCTCCTTTCGAGACGATGAAAACCGCGCTTGGCGAAACAGAACAGCACCCCTTCGGTAGCGACCAGCACATAGCAGACGCCGAGCAACCCATAGTCTGGCGCCAGGCAAAATACCGCCAGGCTGCTGGCGACCGACACCAGCATGAACACCACGGCAAATGACGAATAGGACGCCGTCGCCATCAAGGCGACCCAATAGACCTGCCAGGCCACGTGGGTCAGCGCACCGATAATCAGCACCAGCATGATGCTGGAGGAGTAGTCGTCTTTGCGGCCCGACCACAGATCAAAAATCGTCCCGCCAAATAGCACCACCAACGCACCCATCACACACGCAATGGGCAATGAGAATTTCAAGGCATACCGGATCATTTTCCTGACCAACTGGTTGTCACCGATGGAGAATGCATAGGAAATTTCCGGCCAGAGGGACTGGTTCACCACCGTCGAGAACTGCACCAGCACCCGCGAAATGGTCCGGTACAAGCCGAATATCGCCGCGTGGGCCGGAGACAGCAGCACCGACAACAGAATGATCAGCCCCTGCACGTTCAGCGCCAGGCCAATGGGAAAGGCCAGCGACGCAAGTGACGGTTTGATCAAGGTCACGAACGCGCGCCTGCCGATCGCTGACGGGTTGAAACCCAGGGTGACGCCCAATCGATTGGCGATCAGGTTCTTGCTCACGATGCCAACCGAACGGACGCCCAGCAGCATCAGGCTGGTGGCGACCAGGCTCTGAGTGAGGTAGGCACACGACAAGGCGGCCGACCACTCCAGCATGCGGATGACGTTCATGATGAATGACGACAATGGCAGGGCTTTACAGGCCCGGTAGCGGATCGAGATCATGTTCGTAAACAGGCAAAGCAGCGAATAGCCCGTCAGGGCCGAGAGGATCAGCACCCCCTCACCGCTCCTGATCGACGTGAGATTGAGCAGGCTGAACAGATCAAAAAAAGCCAGCGACCCCACGGCCAGCAACAACACGCTGAGCCCCGCCAGCAGCAAAAACGCAAAGCTGGTGCTGTAGACCGCACGCGCGACCTTCAACCGCCCTCGTTCATGCCAGATCACCACCTTGCTCGATGCCGCCGTGGTCACTCCCAGGTCGGACAGCGCCAGATAGGTCGGAATCGCGGACAGCACAACCCACTCGCTGTAGGCGCCAAAGCCCCAACTGGCAATCAGCACCGGGACACTCACCAACTGGATCAGCAGGTTCACCACCTGGCCAAACGAATTGGCGCCAATGCCGCTGACGATTCTTTTAAGCACGCTCATGGGAAGACCTATATCGAGTTGAGAGGTCGCCCGATGGATACGTAGTGAATACCTTTCTTCAGCACACTGGCGGGGTCGAACAAGTTGCGCCCGTCGAAGATCAGCGGCTGCTTGAGCTGCTGCTGGATCACGGTGAAATCCGGTGCCTTGAAGACTTGCCACTCGGTGACGATCAGCAAGGCGTCGGCGCCTTTCAGGCAGGCTTCCTTGGTGCCGCACAGGCGCAGGTCATCGCGGTCGCCATAAATGCGCTGGGTTTCCTCCATGGCTTCCGGATCAAAGGCTTGCACCTTGGCCCCCGCACGCCAAAGGGCTTCCATCAATACGCGGCTTGGCGCCTCGCGCATGTCATCGGTGTTGGGCTTGAAACTGAGCCCCCAGAGCGCGAATGTCTTCCCCGCCAGCTCGCCGTTGAAGTGCGTGGATATTTTGTTGAACACGCTGTGTTTCTGTTCAACGTTGCGCCGCTCCACCGCCTTGAGCAGCGTGGCATCGAAGTCGATGGTCTCGGCCGTCTGGATCAGCGCCTGGACATCCTTCGGGAAGCACGACCCGCCGTACCCCGCCCCCGCATAGAGAAAGTGATAGCCGATACGCGGATCGGAACCGATCCCCTGACGTACCATCTCGATGTCGGCACCCAATCTCTCGGCCAGGTTGGCCATCTCGTTCATGAAGCTGATCTTGGTGGCGAGCAGGCAATTGGCAGCGTACTTGGTCAACTCAGCGCTGTGCACGTCCATCACAATGATCTTTTCGTGGTTGCGATTGAACGGCGCATAGAGCTCGCGCATCACCGCTTCGGCATGCCGGCTGGCAGTGCCGATGACAATACGGTCCGGCCTGATGCAGTCAGCCACCGCGCAGCCTTCCTTGAGAAATTCCGGGTTGGACACGACGTCAAAGGCCAAGTCGGCGCGCTCACGCACGGCGAGCATGGCGGCAATGCGCGCACTGACTTTGTCGGCCGTACCTACGGGAACCGTGGACTTGTCGATGATGGTCAGCGGGGCCTGCATATGCTGCCCGATGGTCTCGGCCACCGTCAGCACATACTTCAAGTCGGCCGAACCGTCTTCATCCGGTGGTGTGCCCACGGCGATAAACTGCACTTCGCCGTGCTTGACCGCAGCCACGGCGTCGGTGGTGAAATTCAAGCGACCGGCCGCATGGTTTTCCCTGACAAGGGTCTCCAGGCCTGGCTCATAAATCGGGATGTGCCCCTGCTTGAGGCGTTCGACCCGATGCGCATCGATATCGACACACAGCACGTCGTGACCGACTTCAGCGAGTACCGCCCCCTGGACCAGCCCTACATAACCAATGCCAAAAACGGTGACTTTCATAGCGTTTCTCTTTGAACCTGCGGCCAGTGGTAGACGTGCTGCGCGTTGGACTGCAATTGCCTGCCATCCAAGATCAAACGCTGTCTGAGGTGTACTCGTAGTGGTAATAGCTGTAGGCGCCGTACCCGTACTTGGCGGATGAGCGTTTCTCAATGCCGTTGAAAATCGCGCCTTTAAGCTCAATCCCATTCTGCTGATAACGACGCATCGTCAATTCCACCTCCCGCACCGAGTTCAGCTCGAAGCGGGCCACGATCAAATTGGTACCGGATTGGCGTCCGACGATGGTTGCATCGGTGACGGCGAGAAACGGTGGCGTATCGAGGATCACCAGGTCATACAGGGCGCTGACGTGCTCCAGGAATTCGCTGAAGTTGGCATGCATCAGCAGTTCCGATGGGTTCGGGGGTATCCGCCCACGCGCAAGGACGTGAAGGTTCTCCACCTCCGTTGGATGGATCACGGCACCGAGCTCACAGCGTTTGGCCAAGAGGTCGGACAGCCCGTCCTCAGCCGGAATACCAAAGACCTTGTGCAAGTAGCCTTTGCGCATGTCCACATCCACCAACAGCACTCGCTGTCCCGAATGAGCCACCACCGCTGCCAGGTTCGACGAGACGAAGGTCTTGCCAACCTGCGGGCTGGGCCCGGAAATCATCAGGCGGTTGTTACCGGCTTCCAACATGGCGAAATGCAGACTCGTGCGCAGGCTGCGCAGCCCTTCAATGGCAAGGTCCGTGGGATTGCTGAGCGCAAGCAACTGCGTAGCACCGGGCTTGCTGGTACGAACGAGCTTCTGGTCCATGTCTTTCTGGATCGCACTGAACGGGATCGCTGCGTAGACCGGCAAGCCGAGTTTTTCCAGTTCATTGGGGTTGGATACGCCGCGGTTGAGCGCTTTGCGAAACAGCACCAGTGCAATCGCGACAAAGGCACCGAGCAGCGTGGCGATCACGATAATCAAGGCTTTTTGCGGCCTGATCGGGTTCCTCAAGTCGACATCGGCCGTGTCGATCAGGCGCACATTGCCGACCGTGCCGGCGCGCATCACATCCAATTCCTGATACTTGTTCAGTAACTGCGTGTAGATCTCGGTGCTGACTTTCAGGTCTCGGGTCAGGCTCAGCAGCTCTTGCTGAGTGGTGGGCAGGCTCTCGACCTTCTTGGCCAGCTCATTCTGACGTGCAGTGAGCTCTGCCAATTGTGTCAGGAGTGCCCGATACACCGGGTGCTGGGGGGTGAATTTTCGTTCGATCTCGGCCTGCTGCATCTTGAGTTCCGAGATGCTCGCGTCCAGTGCGACGATCTGGTCAAGAATCGCCTTGGCCTCGAGGCTGATATCGATGGTTTTGTTGCGGATCTGAAACTTATTCAGCGCTGTCTCAGCCTGCTCGACATCCTTGCGTACCTGCGGCAACTGATCCTTGAGAAAGGCCAGGCTCTGTGCAGCCTCCGCGGACGTGCGGTCGATATTCTGGCGCACATAGATACGCGCCACCTCATTGAGCACTTGAATGGCCGCCGCAGGCCGGGTGCTTTCCAGCGCCAGGCCGATAATTCCCGATTCCTTGCCGCGCTCCGCCACATCGAGCAACTTCTGATAGCGCAGAATGCTGGTGAGCCGCGGTGAACGGATTACGCTGAATTGCGCGCCAGGGTTGGCTTGAAGTACCTCGACCTTGAGCTTGATGCCATAGCTTTCGTAATAACGACCCACCTGCCCTGTCAGCAACACCGTGTCGTCCTGGTCTGACAGGGTAAAGCTGTCGCCGCTACCGGCCGTCAGGGTCAGTGCCTGGCCCAACAGGTCGGCAGGCAGGTGCAACTGCGAAAATCTCAGCTCCTCGCCGCCCCAGCCGTAGCTGGACAGTCCGAGCCATGGGCTGGCGACCGCCTGCGCCTGCGCGGGTTTGAAGCGCCGAGCCATGAAGTCGCCGATCAATGGAAAGCGCTTGGGCTTCACCTCAAGATCGAGATTGAGGTTGTCGACAGCGGTGCCAATGGTAATTCGCGAACGGATCAGTTCAACTTCCGTGACCGTGGGCGACTCCTTGCCGAGCAGGCTGCCGACGTCGGAAAAACCCAGCATGTCGCTTTTTTTCGGCTCCACCTGAACCAGCGCAGTGGCTTGGTAAACAGGAGGCGTCAACACGGCGTAGGCCGCCCCCAGCGCCATAAACGCAATACTGATGCCACCGATCAGCCACTTATGGTCCAGTAAAGTGCCCAACAACAGCATGAAGTCGAGATCAGTTTCTTCGCCGTTGTGCGACGCGATTGCGGGTGCTGATTGCATAAGTCAGTTCTTTTTTCTAACCAATAGTCAAGGAATGGCACAGGGTGCAAGACGCCCGGCTCCATGCACGTTTAACGGCTTCACTCAATACACAAACTCTCACTCGAGCCTGCCCAACAATATTCCTAACTATTCAACGCCAACGGATCCCTTAGAGTATCCAACCGCCTCAACGCACATTTAACTAACTAAGCGTTGTGCCCATGCCTGAGTGGCTTGTTCTATCAACGCATACGCGTGAACAAAGGCCGGCTTGCCTTGACGATAAGGGTCCTTGATCTCTCGGTTGTATTGCCATTTACCCAGCAGGAACACCTTGCCCCGAGCCTCCGGAGCGAGGCTGAGCACCTCGTCGATATGCCGCTGTTCCATCACCAAGACAAGGTCCGCGTCACTCACCGCATCGCTCGTCAGTTGACGCGCCCGGTGTGCGCCAGGCGCATGACCGTGCTCGGCAAGCACCAGTGAAGCCGTAGGCTCCAAAGGACTATCACGCAACGCGGCGAGCCCCGCCGAACTCACTTCTATGGCGGAGGACGCAAGCGCATTGCGCAGTAACTTTTCTGCCGTGGGGCTGCGACAAATATTGCCGACGCACACAATCAAAATCCTATTGAACAAGGCAACCTCCCACGCGCCGTACTGTATTAACCCGGTAGTAAAAGGGATGACCTTACTTCAAGCAGCGAGGCGATTATGATCACAAGCCCACGACTTCGACTACCCATCGAGACAGACGAAAAATAACAAAAGTGTATTAACTGACTAAAAATAACATTCCATTACTTTTCTCTTTTCGCATAATAAAGTGCCGCCTGAGAGCAACAACGAGGGACGGCCATGAACACATCAAAGTTATTGGTAGAGCGTATTGGCCTATTTCCTTCTTCGGGAAATATTCATGTTGAAGTGAATAACTCGACCCGCGTCGTCGAGCGCATGCAGGTGTTGTATGCCGATAACTCCCTGGATAGCGATGAGTCCGGCTCTGGGCTGTCGATGGTGTTTGCCGATTGGCGTTTCAAGTTGCAGGTCAGTGATGCGGCGTCGGTGTGCCTGTGCGTGGAAAGTCGTGGCGACAGCCAGTTCATGCAGGTCAAGACCGCCGAATTGCTGGCGAATATCTCCGGCACTGAGGAGCGGCCATGAGCCTATTGGACGATGTAATACGCAGCTACGCGCTGAGAAAGCTCACGGGGATGTTTGAAGGTTTCGCCGAGCCGGCGGTGGGCACACAGTACCGGCGCAATACCCTGGCGATCGGCCGTTGGCTGGAACAGCTGCAGGGCAGCTCGCCGCAGCAGATCACCCATACGCTGTTCAAGCAGATGATCGAGGCGCGGCGTCGCGGGGATGTGCAGCGCTTCAACGCGCAAACGGTGTTGCTGGAACTGATGGTGGAAAGCAACCGGGCGCTGGACCTGGTGACTTACTCGGCCCTGCTGTGCGCTGCTTCCAGTCGCCAGGAAGGCTCTTGATGGGCGCGTTCGGCACCTGAGAGGGTGATTGCCACGCGGTTGAGCAGCAACTCGGCGTTGTACTTGGGCGCCATGGCGCACACCAGCAAGGCTGCCAGGCCGGCACCGATGTAGGCCGGGGAAACCTTGACGTCAACGGGCTCGATTCGCCACAGAAACGCCATGGCCGCCACAGCCCCCAGCGTGGCACCGGCCAATGCTTCGTTCAGCGGATGGATGTAAGGCGCAACACAATAGGCACTGAACCAGGCACTGGCCATTAACCCCACCCCCGCCGCCGGCCAGCGTAATAGCGGATTGAACTGGCGCGCAATCAGACTCGCTGCCACGGTGATCATCAGGGTCGTGTTCATGGCATGCCCACTTAATACGGCAATGTCCAAAGGCTCAAACGACAAACCCCAGCCTTTGAACAGCAACTTACTGAACGCGACAATCGAATAACTAACGCCGACGGTGATGACCCAGGCGCGAAGTGCCCATGGGTTCGAATACCTCAGCCACACCGCAATGATGATGGCGGCCGGAATCATGACGGTAATGCCGCCATAGTGTGCAAGTTCTGCGCGCATCATTCCCCAACCATCGACGTGCCCCTTTCGGCGCCCATCAGACCTGAGCATCGGGGAAATTACAACGTTATCTACGGTCAGGATGGTGCTGAAAGCCCGACGAGGCTTCAGGCTAAAATGCATTTTCCTGATACAGCGAAAGGTTAATACTATTTTTTTTAATAATTAGGTTAGAACCAAACGGCATTTTACAGGCGCTGTCCCTGCCCCTACTTTGGACATGAATATCCGACCCCCTGCCCGGTGGAGGTGCCCATCCCGCAAGAGACCACGCCCCAGATAAGGACAGACCATGAGCATTGAATTCATCGGCTACATCGGCGGCCATCACGCTTCCGAAATCCATCCACGCAGCGGCCCTACCCTGCAACCCGACTACGTTGAGACCGTGGCCCGCGCCCACGAAGACGCCGGTTTCGACCGTGCCCTGGTGGCCTTCCATTCCAACAGCCCGGACAGCACGCTGATCGCCTCCCACGCCGCCAGCGTGACCAAGAGGCTGCAATTCCTGATCGCCCACCGCCCCGGTTTCGTCCAGCCCACCCTGGCCGCGCGCCAGTTCACCACACTCGACGTGTTCAACGGCGGGCGCACCGCCGTGCACATCATCACCGGTGGCGACGACCGCGAACTGCGTGCCGACGGCAGCCATATCGGCAAGGACGAACGCTACGCGCGCACCGACGAATACCTCAGCGTGGTGCGCCAGGAATGGACCAGCGAACAGCCTTTTGATTTTGACGGCACCTACTACCAGGTCGAAGGAGCGCACTCCACCGTTAAATCGCCGCAGCAACCGCACATCCCGTTGTATTTCGGCGGCGCCTCCAAGGCCGCGATCGAAGTGGCGGGCAAGCATGCCGACGTCTACGCGCTGTGGGGCGAAACCTACGAGCAAGTGCGTGAAATCGTGACCCAGGTACGCGCCGAAGCCGCCAAGCATGGGCGCACGATTCGCTTCAGTTTGTCGTTGCGACCGATCCTCGCCGAGACCGAAGCGTTGGCCTGGGCGCGCGCCGACAGCATCCTGCAGCAGGCCACGGCGCTGGCCGAGAAGAATGGTTTTGTACGACGCGAACCGCCGAACGAAGGCTCGCGTCGGTTGCTCGCGGCAGCGGCGCAGGGCTCGCGGCTGGATAAGCGCCTGTGGACCGGGATTGCCGGGTTGCTCGGCGCACAGGGCAACTCCACCTCGTTGGTGGGCACCGCCGAGCAAGTCGCGGAAGCACTGGTGGATTACTACGACCTGGGGATTACCACGTTCCTGATTCGTGGGTTTGATCCGCTCAATGATGCGATCGACTACGGCAAGCGCCTGATCCCCCTCACCCGCCAACTCATCGCAGAACGCGAGCAGGCCAAGCAGGTAGCCTGAGAACAACACAAAACCCAAGGTGGAAGGGGCTTGCCCTAATGCCAGCCAGTTAAGGGCAAACACTGTACCTGTGGCGAGGGAGCTTGCTCCCTCGCCACAGGTTATTTTTTACCCTTTCTACGTCTTAACTGACTGACATTAGGGCTTGCCCCCTCCCACATTAAGATCAGTTTTTATAGTCGGTATCGCTACGCTCCAACTGCCGAATCAACGCATTCCAATGCCGCGCCACCCCTGGGCCTTCACCCGTCGAATGTGCCTTGGCCTGCTGCTCGACTTTCTCCACCACTTCCTTCGGCGGGAAGATCAACTCCGCATTCCCCGCTGCCTGCGCCGCGACCTGGATAGTGCACGCGCGCTCCAACTGCTGCAGTTGCTGGAACGCGTGTTCTACGCTGACACCGGCAGTCAACAAGCCGTGGTTACGCAGGATCATCACACTCTTGTCGCCCAGGTCCGCCACCAACCGCTCGCGTTCGTCCAGGTCGAGGGCAATGCCTTCATACCCGTGGTACGCCACCCGCCCGGAAAAACCGATGGAATGCTGGGAGATCGGCAACAACCCGTCTTTTTGCGCCGACACCGCGATACCGTCGCGGGTGTGGGTGTGCAGCACCGCTTGCAGGTCGTGGCGTGCGCCGTGGATAGCGCTGTGAATCACATAACCGGCGTAGTTGATGCCCAGGCCGGTAGGGTCATCGACGATCGTGCCGTCGAGGTCGACCTTGACCAGGTTGGAGGCGCTGATTTCGTCAAACAACAGGCCGAAGGCGTTGATCAGGAAATGCTCCTCGGGGCCCGGCACGCGGGCGGAGAAGTGGGTATAGATGTGGTCGGTCCACTTGTACAAGGCCGCGAGGCGATAAGCGGCGGCCAGTTTGACGCGCACTTCCCATTCTTCTGGAGTGACGCGTTGGCGAACATTGTTGGAAACGCTGGAAATCGAGGTGACGCTGCTCATGGCAAAACTTCCTGGATGGCCTTAAGGACTTCCAGGCAAGCCTAGGGGATGCAAAAAAATAATAAAAAGCACATTTTAATCTAAGCTAATTATTATTTTTTTTCATATCAGGCAGCGTCCTTGATCTTGTGCAACGAGGCCGCCACCCACTTGCCAAACGCATCCACCGGGCCCTGCAGGTTGCCGAGGAAGTGCGGGTAGATCAGCCACAGATCCATGACCGGCTTGAAGTCCTTGAGCGGCATCACCGCCAATTGCTCGCGATGCGCGCTGCGCTCCAGCAGTGGCCGAGGCACCAGGCCCAAGCCCAGGCCGTCCGCCACCAAACCCAGTTGCAGCTCGGTGCCAAAGGTTTCCAGGTTCACCCGCAAGGCCAGGCCTTGATCGGACAAGGTCCGCTGTAAACCGGCACGGAAACCGCAGCCGTCCGGGTTGAGGATCCAACCGTTCTGGTAGACGTCCGCCAGCTTGCACGGCTTTTTCGGCAGCTGGGATTTGGCGCACACCACCACCAGTTCCATCTTGCCGATGGACTCGCCGATGATGTTATCCGGGAAGATCTTGCCCGCTGGGAACAACGCCGCCGCCGCATCCAACTCGCCGCGCTCGATCTTGCCCACCAGTTGGCTGCCCCAGCCGGTGGCGACTTGGGCACGCAGTTCAGGGTATTCGGTACGCAGGTGCTTGAGCGCGTCCAACAGCACCACATCGCCGATGGTCTGCGGCACGCCCAGGCGTAACACGCCGGTAGGCGGTGCGTCGGTGGCCACCAACTCGCGCAGGGCATCCATCTCGCGCAGGATCAGCCGGCACTGCTCGTAGACGCGAGTGCCGATCAGCGTAGGCTTGAGGGGTTTGGTATTGCGGTCGAACAGCTCCACGCCCAGCGCCTGCTCGAAGTTCTGCACACGGCGGGTGATGGCCGGCTGGGTCAATTGCAACGACTCGGCGGCATGGCTGATGGACTGGCAACGAATCA
>Ga0070670_100000342_pt1 | contig 39081 bp, 37 predicted proteins | sample KBSS63metaG_FD_64665 | JGI IMG/M metagenome (GOLD analysis project Ga0070670, IMG submission 64665) | Switchgrass rhizosphere microbial communities from Kellogg Biological Station, Michigan, USA - KBS S6-3 metaG | ecosystem: Host-associated > Plants > Roots > Rhizosphere > Soil ... | reverse complement strand
ATGGGATGGAATCAGCTTCACATCCGACAGCCGGATCGCCTGCTGAACGGCGTCGACGCGGGTAGCTTCGTTTACTTCGTGCACTCTTTCTATGCCGAACCGGCATCGGAGGAAATAACGCTGGCATCGGTGGACCACGGCATTAACTTTGCCGCCATCGTGCACCAGAACAATGTCTGGGCTACGCAATTCCATCCCGAGAAAAGCCAGAAAGTCGGAGAACAGCTGCTCGACAACTTTGCACGTATATGAATATCTACCCTGCTGTCGACATTTTGAAAGGGAGAGCCGTTCGCCTGAAACAGGGACGAGCCGATGACGTCACCGTCTATGGCCAGCCCCTGGAAATGGCCCAACGCTGGTTCAATGCCGGCGCGCAGTGGCTTCATGTTGTCGATCTCGATGGCGCATTTGGAGGTACACCGTCGAACCACGATGTGGTCGCCCAGATTGCTCGGGCTCTTCCGAAGCTCCGCGTTCAGGTGGGAGGCGGAATCCGCAGCATGGCTGTGATTGAGAATCTGTTCGCAGCCGGCGTGCAACGTGCAGTGCTCGGCACCAGTGCCGTCAGCGATCCGAAGTTCACCGGCGAAGCCCTGAAGCGTTACGGCGATCGCATTGCCATCGGTATCGATGCACGCGATGGCATCGCTCGAGTTTCCGGCTGGACGGAGACGTCGCAGATTGGCGCCATCGACCTGGCTCGAAAGCTGGAGCAGGACGGTGCGAGGCTTGTCATCTATACCGATATTTCTCGCGACGGCGTTCTCGTTGGTCCAAACACCGAATCGTTAAAGCAAATGATCGACGGCACCGGTCTCAACGTCATTGCGTCCGGCGGAGTTTCAAACCTCGAGGACGTGCGGACACTGGCCGCGATCCGCCATGCGCGCCTCGACGGCGTCATTATCGGAAAGGCGTTGTACGAGCAACTGCTCACTCTTGAAGAAGCATTGGAAGTTGGATCGTGTTAGCAAAACGCATCATTCCCTGTCTCGACGTCAAGGAAGGCCGGGTCGTTAAAGGAATCAACTTTGTCGGACTTCGCGATGCGGGAAATCCCATCGAGTGCGGTCTTCGATATTCCGAAGAAGGCGCCGACGAGCTGGTGTTCCTCGATATCACGGCATCCTCCGATCAACGCAACATCGTCGCGGAAATGGTGAGGGGCGTTGCCGATTCGATCAACATTCCTTTTACGGTCGGCGGCGGTCTTCGATCACTGGATGATATTCAGCTGATCCTTCGCGCAGGAGCGGATAAGGTTTCTCTAAACACGTCCGCAGTTGAAGATCCGGAATTGATTCGGCGCGCCGCCGAGCGATTCGGCAGCCAGTGCATCGTTGTCGCCATCGATTCGCGGAATGACAGCGATGGGCCGCACGTGTATACGCATGGGGGACGGACTCGAACGGACCTGAAGACGGTGGAGTGGGCCATACGAGTGGCGGAACTGGGCGCCGGTGAAATCCTGCTCACCAGCATGGACGCCGATGGCACGAAGGTGGGTTACGATCTGGCCCTGACGAATGCAGTAGCCACGTCTGTCCAGATCCCGGTGATTGCTTCAGGCGGTGCGGGAACTCTCGAACACCTTCGCCAGGGACTTACCGAAGGCGCAGCCAGCGCCGTTCTCGCCGCCTCGATATTTCATTTCCGCGAATTCACCATCCAGCAGGCGAAATCCTACCTGCGCGACCGCGGCGTCCTGGTTCGGTAATTAGCGCCGACGGCCGCCCCCCCCGCCCATACGTGCACCCCCGCCGAAACTTCCGGATGAGGATCGCGACATTCCACCGGATTGCTGAGTGCTGCGGGTTGTCGCACGCTGATTCCCCGACGAACGGGCGGCACTATCGCGATCCAGCTGGCTGGTGTTCGTATTGGATGGCCGGGTTGAAGCGGACGGAGTTTGAGACGGGCGATCTGTACCAGCTCCCGCACCGCCGCCCGCGCCACCGGCAGGCAATTGCGAAGCGCCATTTCCACCGTTGCCGCCGCTGACCGGACTCCAACCTCCGGATCCGTTGCCCTGTTCCCAGCTGCCGCCTTCAGTCTTTCGATAGACGTTGCCATCACGCCCGGCGTACACATCGCCACCCGCTGTTCGACCGATAGTGGTCTGGCTACCACCCTGGCTGCGCGACACCGCGGCGCCGCCTGCACTGGTCCGGGCAGCCGACGTCGAAGTTCCATTTCGGTAGTTATCCACATGCGCGGTTTGCGCCCAACTGTCGCCTCGCTGCACCGTGCTCGTGCCCCAATTTCCATAGACGTTCGAACCCTGACGCGTTTGCGCATACGAGCCGGTACGCGGGTTGTATGCCTGAGCGTAGGATCGAGAACCATACGGTCCATAAGCCGTGGCGCCACGCGCATAGGTTCCTGTACGCGGGTTGTACGCCGCACCCATGCCGACGCCCCCGTACGGACCGTAAGCTCCATAACCGCGGCCATACGCTCCCGTATACGGGTTGTACCAGGCACCCATTCCATAAGTGTGCGGGTATGGATAGTAGATGCCACCACCGTAGTAAGGAGGGTAATACCAGCCCGTGCCCCACATCACGCAGCCATAGCCGATCATCATTCCCGTGTACGCGGCCACGTATGCAAACGTCACCCACTCATCGTCATCGTCGTCTTCAACGGTCACATACGTCACATGATTCACAGGTGAGCTTGCCGGAATCGTGTAGATCTCTTTCGGGACGGTGCTGGCAACTTCCCATGGACCGGTAGCAGCTTTCGCCATGAACCAAACACCCTGGAAGCACATATAGTAAAGGTCACCAAACTTGATGATGTCCTTGTCCGTGTTCACGGCGTACTGCAGGCCACTGGCACCTTCGATGGTTTTGAACTCGGGCCCTGTACCGCTGTAAGTCACTTCCGGAGCCTTGGTATCTTTCTTACTGACTCTGGCCGTCCGCGGAATCGAAGCAAGCTGAATTGCCTCATTTGCCTGCGGCGTTCCGGGAACGGAAACCAGCACGCGTGACCGTTCGTGTTCAATTGGGATTTTTTTGAACTCCGCCGGAAGCGTGGGGGTTGCGAACGTCCACGGTCCGGCAAGACTTCCAGACTTGAACCAGCGGCCGGCCACCAGGAAGTAGAAATCACCCATCTTGCCGTAGCGGAATAGATCGGCTTCAGTGTTGCTGACCCAAAGCAGGTCCCCGGCGCCGACAACTGGCTTGTAGTCAATGGGACCGTTAATCACAATCAGCTCGGCAGGCTCAAGACTGACGAACACCTTCGGCAGCGTCTTATCCGTAAATTTCTTGCCGGGCACAGCCGCCCTCACGTCCACCCAGTTGCCGTCGTCCGGCAGTTTCTTGAAGCTGTCGGGCAACTTCTTCACAATCTCCCAAGGACCGTCGATTTTGGTCGCCTGCAACCAGGATTTTTCGTGCCTCAGATACAACATCTTGGTAGGTCCGTATTCGAAAAGATCCCAGTTCGTGTTCAGCACATATCGCAGGTCGAGATCCTTGATCGGGCTCCAGATCGGCTCGCCTTCCAGGTTCAACAAAATCGCGGGGCCCGTCGCCTGATAGATCATCGGAGGGTCAACCTTGAGTCCTTCGACGGACTTGGCCTGCAGCGGGCTGTCGGCCACATAGGCCAGCAGCCGATCGAGATCCAGCACTCTCTGGCGCACTGGAAGAGTCTCCACCTCGCTCACCATGGCACGGACCTGAACGCTCGAAAGCGTTGGAAAATTGTATTGGGTGACCTTCATGTCGAGACTCACGACGGCCTCGTCGACGGATACCTTAGTGTCTCCTTCGATCTTGATGGTTCCCAACGCGGCCTGAGTGGCGGTCACTGGCGTGTACGCCACAGCAGACCATGCGACGATTTTCTTTCTGTCGGTCCAGCTTTCAACCTGCGGCTGAAACCAGACCAGCGTGCCGTTCTGCATTTGCAGCGTTCGCGGCCAGCCTGTATCTGCGTTCGTGCCCGGTGGAGGCGTCACGGGAGCGGGTGCGGCGGTCTTCGCGGCCGACGGCGTTGCAGCCGGAGCCTGAGCATGTAAAGGATCCTCGTTCGGAGACGCAAGTATTGCAATCAGCAGACTGGCAACCCAGGGTGAACGACTCCATCGAATGCTCATGCAAAGATCCCTTTCAGATTGGCGGTAATCGGTTTCAGAAGTTTAAGGTCCATCGGGCATTTTGAGACCTGCAAGTCTAGGCAGGTGACTGTAGAAGTACGACCGAATCATCGTAGGCGGGCCCTATGACTGCGCTCATCAATCCACAAGAAATGTGGCCGAAAGATAGAGCGCAGTCGCATACCCCGCCTACAATTGGGAATCCGCTACGGCAGGCGCCAGATATTAACGATGCCGGTGGGAATAACCGCTGGAGCAGGCGGCGCTGCCGGTGCAGGAGCCGGCGCAGCGCCAGGAGCTCCTGGTGCACCACGACCACCACCTCGACCGCCACCACCGCGGCCGCCAAAGCCACTGATTGCCCCTTCCGGAAGTGCGATGCGGTTGTCGGCAACAATGACGCTGTTCCAGTGCCCGCCGCCGCTGTCCAAAGTGGCGACGGCGTTTCCGGTTTGCGCGTCGAAGACACGCACATGTCCGCCCGCAGCCGCCGGGTCATAGATGTAAACAAGTCCGCCTGCAACGAATGGAGTATTGCCGCCCGTGGTGTTCTTCCATGCTTCCGTGAGCTTGTGATCTGTTCCAAGTGTCCACGCCCACGTCCCACCGCCGCCCCCGCGACCAGCCTGAGAGGCAAACAAGTACGTTTTGCCTCCGATTTTGGCTGTGGCGGATCCGGAAAGTAGCTGCGGCTTTCCGGGGATTTCGACTACCTGCAGCTCACCGCCCTGGTGGGGCTCGCTTCCCTTGATGATATCCATGGTCAGCAGCCGAAAGGTGCCGTCCTTTCCTCCCTGCGCAATGTAGCCATCGCCGAGAAGAACAGGAGAAGTGGACCCCATATCCAGGTCCGCCCGGTTTAATTCGGCGTTGTTCGTCGTCGTCCAGTTTCCCAGCATCTGTGTGGCGTTCGGATCCAACATGATTAATGCATCACCCCAGGACGTCTTGCCGTCATAAGGTCCATTGCCAGTAGCGAATAACAGATTGCCCGTCGCCGGATCGACCACGATGCCCAAACGTCCCCAGATTGCCGACTGGGATTGAGGACACGACGGCGGATCTATCAATTCTTTACGATCGCTGCAGAGAGAATTCCAGACATGTTCGACAGCGCCCGTCGCCGCATTCAGGATTACGATATGCCCCTGGTAGGGCGCCGTGTCGCCCACGTAGCCTGCGGTGGACACAAGGACGCGCCCCTGGGCAAAGCCGAGCGGTGAATCCATCTTCTCCTTGATTGGCAACTTCGTCACTGCGGTGGCCCACACCGCCTTTCCATCCGCGATGGAAATTTTCGTGACCTTGCCGTCCGCAGACGCTGCGTAGATAAATTGCCGGTTCGTGTCTGCCACGGGAGTCGAGTTGGTGATTTGTTTAACAACGAGACCCCTGCCGCCTTCGGCAGCTGGAGCGCCTGTCGCTGCGACACTTTCGTCGAAACCCGGCGCCGCGAATTCCCAAAGCACCTTCCCGTCGTTCGCATCGATCGCGACCGTACGCCCTAAATTCGTTGTGCCGAAGAACGTGTCGTGCGCTGCGCCATTGACCTGCACGCCGCGAAGATAAATGAGGCCCGCGTCAATAGGTGCGGAAATGGTCACCTGTTGGCGGACCATCGTTCCGACATTCGCGGCCGTAATCCGGGTTGCAGTCATGTTCGCATTGCTTCTTGTGTTATCGCCGCCGGCTGTCGGCCAATCGGCGGAAGCAGTAGCGGTCGCCGCAGCCACCCCGGGTCCGGCTGCGGGAGCCGGGGCCCGCTGCTGAGTCAAGGCCAGCGCGGCTGAAAGAAACAGGACTGAACCGAGAAGAGAGGGAGTCAAAAGTTTTCGCATAGTGGCATAAAGGATATGGCGAACCTGCGCCTCCGCCAAGTGTATTTCAGGAGATGCCGACGGAATGGCGCATGCCTGCCTTAAAAGGACGGAACCTCAGTTATCCTTAAAGAGATATGACTATCAGCCCACTCGAAAAGAATATCGAAACCAAAATGACGGCCGCAGGGGTTGCCGCGCCAACCGTTGCGGCGTTCCTGGGAGCTGTACGTCGGGTGATTGCGGGAGAAAGAGGAATGGTTTCGGAATCTGACGTTGACCCGATTCCAGCCCTCCCTCGCCTGACCGATATTCCGGAACCTCGATCGGAAAGCGAGCATCTTCTGAAGAAGCTCGTCGTCGTAAAACTCAATGGCGGGCTGGGAACCGGAATGGGCCTGGAAAGTGCGAAATCGCTGCTCCCGGTAAAAGGCGGTGACACTTTCCTGGATTTTATCGCGAGGCAAATCCTGCAGCTTCGCGAAAAAACCGGAACCCATGAGCCCGGCTTCTACCTCATGAACAGTTTCAGCACGCAAAACGAAACGTTATCGTATCTCCGAAAGTACCCCTCCCTCACTGACGGCGAAGCGATCGACTTTCTGCAGAATATGGCCCCGAAAATCGATGCGAACACTTTTGAACCGGTCACCTGGTCTCCGCAGCCGGACCTCGAATGGTGCCCTCCCGGACATGGCGACATCTTTCCGGCTCTGGTCGGTTCCGGCCTGCTCGACCGCCTTCTGGACCGCGGGATCCTGTTCATGTTCGTTTCAAACTCCGATAACCTGGGTGCAACCGTCGATTTAAAACTGTTGCAGTACTTCGCAAGTCAGGACTTTTCCTTTCTCATGGAAGTCGCCGAACGAACCGCCGCGGACCGAAAGGGGGGGCACCTGGCGCAGCGCAAGAGCACCGGCAGACTTCTTCTGCGTGAATTGGCGCAATGCCCGAATGACGATGAATCTCACTTCCAGAACATCGAACGCCACCGCTTTTTCAATACCAACAATCTTTGGATTCGTCTGGATCGCGTCAAAGATGAACTGGAACGAAATGAAGGAACCCTGCCGCTGCCGCTGATTACGAATTCGAAGACAGTGGATCCCCGTGATCCCTCTTCCACCAAAGTTCTCCAGCTGGAGTCCGCCATGGGCGCGGCAATCGAATGTTTCGATCAGAGTGGTGCTATCGTCGTTCCGCGGACCCGCTTCGCTCCGGTAAAGACGACGTCCGATTTACTCGTGTTGCGCTCCGATGCCTGTCGCGTCACAGAAGACCACCGGTTGATTCTCGTCGAAGAACGTGTGGATTCTCCACCGCTGGTGGATCTGGATCCGAAGTTCTATAAGCTGCTGCAGGATTTCGAGCGTTCCTTTTCCGAAGGCCCTCCTTCGCTGATTCGATGCGTCTCGCTGAAAGTCACGGGACCGGCACGCTTTGCCAAGGGTGTTGTCTGTGAGGGCAAAGTCGAATTCATCAACTCGAGCACGGAGACACGGACCGTACCCGCCGGCCACTACCGGAATCAGATTGTGCATCTGTAGCTGAAGAAACACTGAACAAATACTTGTGGTATCCCTCATCCGACCCGGCGGCGCGGGCCACCTTTCCTTTCGGGAGAGGGATTCGCCCCAAAACCCCAATCCTGCGAGACCCCCGTTAAATCGCTTATACTTACCGATTCGGAAGCCAGCAATCGGGGATTTAGTTCGATGAGCATGACGAAGAACAACATCATCAGGAATGCGAAATTCAACTCGAGTGGCCTGATCCCTGCCGTGGTGCAGGACGCGGCAACGCGGGAAGTTCTCACTGTTGCCTATATGAATGAGGAGTCCCTGCGACTGACTCTTGAAAAAGGCGAGACGTATTTCTGGAGCCGCAGCCGGAAGACGCTGTGGCATAAAGGCGAGACTTCCGGAAATACTCAGAAGGTTCGCGCCGTCAGCCTGGATTGCGATTCTGATGCGGTGCTTGTGGAAGTTGAACCGCGCGGTCCGGCATGCCATACCGGAGCGTACTCGTGCTTCGGCGCCGAAGCCGGATTCGGTGGAACCATCCAGGCGCTCTATGCGCTCGTCGAAGATCGCCGAAGGAAACGGCCCCCGGGCAGCTATACCACCAAGCTGTTTGAAGAAGGCATCGACAAAATCGTGAAGAAGCTCGGCGAAGAGGCCGTTGAAACTGTCATCGCCGCCAAAAACGAGTCCAGCGAGCGTATGGTCCAGGAAACTTCGGACCTGCTATATCACTTGATCGTCACACTTGTCGCAAAGGGTGTGTCGCTCGAAGAAGTCAAATCGGAACTCGTGAAGCGGCACCGGGCCGGTTCTAAACATTAATCAAGGCGCGACCAGATCATGCAACCCGACTTCAGCGAAATCCAAAAGCTGCGAGAGCACGGCAATGTCATTCCAGTCCATAAATCCGTAATCGCGGATTTCCTGACTCCAGTCTCCGCCTATCTCAAACTGGAAAAAGATCGCAAGTACGCATTTCTTCTCGAGAGTGTGGAAGGAGGGGCGACGCTTGGCCGCTATTCTTTCCTCGGATGTGATCCTTTCCTGGTGTGCCGTTATTCCAAGGGACAACCTGCGGACTTTCTTGCGTCGCTTCGGGCAACGCTGAAGCGGTATCGATCCGTTACGTTGCCAAACCTGCCGCCGTTCACCGGTGGCGCGGTCGGCTACTTTGGCTACGACATGGTTCGAACCGTTGAAGATATTCCGGATTCCGCGAAGGATGATCTTGGCGTCGACGACGCAGTATTGATGTTCTATAAGACCATACTGGCCTTCGATCATCTCAAGCATCAGATCCATATTATCTCGAACCTGCTCGTCGATGAGTCGACGGCGCCGCTCGAGCAGCAGTACCGCGAAGCGGTTGAGGAGATCCGCCGCATCGAACGCCTTCTCCGCACTCCGATAGAAATGCCGTTGCTTCCCTCGGGCAAGGACGCCGCTACTGTCCGCTCGAACATTGAAAAGGACGCGTACCTGAAGTCGGTCGAAATTGCGAAAGAGCATATCGCCGCGGGGGACATTTTCCAGGTCGTGCTTTCCCAGAGATTTGAAGTCGACCTGAAGATTTCGCCGTTTGAAATCTACCGGGCCCTTCGAATCGTGAACCCTTCGCCGTACATGTACTTCCTCAAGATGCCGGATACGGCCATTGTGGGTTCGTCTCCGGAAATGCTGGTGAAGATCCGGGGACGTGAAGTCCTCTATCGGCCCATCGCGGGCACACGCCCTCGCGGACGTACAGACGCAGAAGATGAATCGCTTGCGCGAGAGCTGCTGGCTGACGAGAAGGAGCGGGCGGAACACATCATGCTGGTCGATCTCGGCCGCAACGATCTTGGTAGAGTCTGCAAGTACGGTACAGTGAAAGTCGAAGAATTGATGGTTGTGGAACGGTACTCGCACGTCATGCACCTGGTATCGTCGCTACGCGGCGAGCTCACGGAGAACGCAGACCTTCTCGATACACTGATGGCCTGCTTCCCCGCCGGCACCGTGTCCGGAGCGCCCAAGGTACGCGCTATGGAAATCATCGACGAGCTGGAGACAACGCGGCGCGGTGTGTATTCGGGGGCGATCATGTATGTAGATTTCAGCAATAACCTGGATTCCTGTATTGCGATCCGGACACTGGTTGCACGTGGAAACAAGGGCTACGTCCAGGCTGGCGGAGGAATCGTGGCGGACTCGATTCCCGAAAACGAATACATCGAAACGGTGAACAAGTCGCGCGCGCTGGTCCGGGCCATCGATCTGGCACTCGGTGGGTTCGAATTATGATTGTCGTTATCGATAACTACGATTCTTTCACCTACAACCTCGTGCAGTATCTGGGCGAGATGGGCGAGGAGCTTCGGGTATTCCGCAACAACCGCGTCACGTTGTCGGAAATTGAATCGCTTGAGCCGACGCACATTGTGATCTCCCCCGGCCCTGGAGTTCCGAGCAATGCGGGAATATCGGAAAAAATCATCGAGTACTTCCACAAAACGACTCCGATTCTCGGGGTGTGTCTCGGCCATCAGGGAATCGGCGAGGTGTTTGGCGGCAAGATTGTTCGAGCTCCTTCTTTAATGCATGGGAAAACGAGCCCGATCATTCACGACGGGAAAACGATTTTCAGTGGGGTTCCTCAAAGATTTCCGGCAACGCGCTATCACTCGCTGGTCGTCACGGATATACCACCGTGTCTGGAAGTCAGCGCAGAGACAAAGGATAAAATTGTGATGGGCCTCCGCCACCGGGAGTATCCCGTTGAGGGTATCCAGTTTCATCCGGAATCCATACTGACCGTCGTCGGAAAACAACTGCTCACCAATTTTGTTCGGCGTTGAGCGCGCTGAAAAATGATCACCGATATCATTCACAAGCTCGTCGACCGCATTAACCTGAATGAGGCGGAAGCACGTCACGCCATGGAAGAACTCATGACCGGCCGCGCAACCGACGTTCAGGTGGCGGGGTTTCTTACCGCACTTCGGATGAAGGGCGAGTCCGCGCTGGAACTGGCAGCATTCGCTCGCGTGATGCGGGAGCGCGCAGAGCCGTTCTGGAACGGAAACATCGTGCCGGTTCTCGACACCTGCGGAACAGGTGGTGATCGTTCCGGCACGTTCAATATTTCGACCGCGGCGGCTTTCGTAGTTGCGGGCGCAGGCATTCGTGTGGCGAAACACGGGAATCGCTCCGCCAGCAGCAAGTGCGGAAGCGCGGACGTGATGGAGGCGCTCGGTATCGACATTCAAATGCCGGCAGATCGGCTGCGCCAGGCAGTGACCGACGTTGGCATCGGATTTCTTTTTGCTCAGCGATACCACAGCTCGATGAAACACGTCATGCCGGCACGGACTCAACTGGCGATGCGGACAGTGTTTAATGTCATTGGACCTCTTTCGAATCCGGCGCGGCCGCAATTTCAAGTCGTAGGCGTTGCATCCATGATGTTGATCGACCTGGTGGCTCATGCCCTTCAGGAACTTGGCACCGAGCATTCGTTTGTCATTTGCGGAAAAGACGGCGTGGATGAAATTTCGATCAGCGCTCCAACTGCAATTCGAGAACTGAAAGAAGGCGAGATCACCTCCTATACGATCTCGCCCGAAGACTTTGGAATATTCTCTGTATCGTCGGCGAAGATTCAGGGGGGGGATGCCGCCACAAATGCGGCAATCCTGGAAAGCATCTTCCGGGGGGAGCGTGGGCCTAAACGCGACGTCGTCGTATTGAATGCCGCCGCAGCAATCGTTGCAGGCGGCGCGGTGGAAACCATGCAGGACGGCATCCGGGCGGCGGAAAATTCGATCGACAGCGGCGCGGCCTTGAAGAAGCTGGACAGTCTTCGGGAATTATCGAAATGAAGAGTCTCGATTCCAGCCATATCCTCTCGAAGATCGTGGACGCAAAACGCGTGCGCCTTCACCACACGAAATTGCGCGTGCCCGAGGCCATCGCAAAACGGATGGCCGTCGCGGCTCCCCCTGCTCCTTCATTTGCGGGAGCGCTTCAGAATTCAAAGAAAGTCCGCATCATCGCCGAAGTGAAAAAAGCGTCGCCGTCAAAGGGAACCTTCACTGAAAAGTTTTCCGTGGAATCCCTGGCCAAGGCCTATACGGCCGCGGGCGCCAGCGCCATCTCTGTCGTAACCGAGGAGGATTTCTTCAAGGGCGATCTCGCATGGGTCGGTGAGATTCGAAAGGCCTCGACGCTGCCAGTCCTGCGCAAGGATTTCGTGTTCGACCATTTTCAGGTTTACGAAACCCGAGGCGCCGGTGCCAGCGCGATATTGCTCATCGCGGCCATGCTGACTCAGGATGAGATTCGGTCATTTCTGGAGCTTGCAAAGGAAGTGAAACTCGACGCCCTGGTGGAAGTGCACGATGAGCGGGAACTCGACGAGGCACTGGAGGCAGGCGCCGGGATCATAGGCGTGAACAATCGAAACCTGAAAACGTTCGACGTCAACCTCAATACATCCTTTCGCCTTTCCGAACGGATTCCTGATGATCGGATCTTTGTCGTCGAAAGTGGCATTCGCGGCAGAAGTGAAATCCATGAACTGCTGGATGCCGGCGCCGATGCTTTTTTGATCGGAGAATCTCTGATTACTTCGAGCGATCCTGAAGCGATGCTGCGGGGCCTGCTGTGACTCGAGTCAAGATCTGCGGCATCACCGACACGGACGATGCACGCGACGCCATACTGCTTGGCGCCGACGCCATCGGATTGAACTTCACCGAAAAGAGCCTGCGATGCATCGATGCGTCGCGGGCGGCCGAGATCATCGAAATTGTTCCAGCGTTCGTCACGATTGTTGGCGTATTCGTGAATCATCCCAATCCTCAGGGGCTTGAGGATTTTGCTCTGTCGCTTGGACTACATGCGGTGCAGCTGCACGGAAATGAATCACCCGACTACTGTTCGATGATTCAACGCGTGAAGGTGATCAAGGCCATTCGCATGGACTCCAATTTCAAAGTGGAATCGCTTCGGAGTTTTGGAAATCGGATGTTTCTGCTCGATTCCGCAACGGCCGCACAATTTGGCGGCACGGGACAGACATTCGATTGGAGCAAGGCCTATGGAGCGAATGCGTTTGGATCCATCGTGATTGCCGGTGGACTGAATCCCGACAATATCGGTGCCGCCGTATCGAGCCTTCATCCATTTGCGGTGGATGTATCCAGCGGGGTGGAGTCCTCGCCCGGCAAAAAGAGTTACGACAAAATGCGGCGGTTCATCGAAGCTGTTCGACGCGTCGATGTCGCCTTATTGGGTGAATCATGAACATGAAGGGTCATTTTGGAAACTATGGAGGTCAGTTCGTACCGGAAACCTTGATGTATCCGCTCGAAGAACTGGATGCGGCATACCAGGCGGCACAGGAAGATCCTGGGTTTCGGGCACGGCTGGATTATCTCTTTCTCTATTACTCCGGCCGGCCTACGCCGCTCTATCATGCAGAGCGGCTGTCAAAGACGTGGGGTGGCGGCAAAATTTACCTCAAGCGCGAAGATCTGAATCATACCGGCGCTCACAAGATTAACAACTGCCTTGGGCAGGGACTGCTGGCTCAGAGGATGGGCAAGAAGCGGATCATTGCAGAAACCGGCGCCGGACAACACGGCGTGGCTACGGCGACCGTGTGTGCATTGCTTGGTTTGGAGTGCGATGTCTACATGGGTGAGGAAGACATCCGCCGTCAGGAACTCAATGTATTTCGCATGCAGCTGCTCGGAGCCCGCGTGGTTCCGGTATCGTCGGGCAGCAAGACGCTGAAGGACGCAATCAACGAAGCGATGCGCGACTGGGTCACCAACGTACAAACGACCTATTACATGCTGGGTTCCGTTCTGGGACCACATCCGTATCCGGCAATGGTTCGCGATTTCCAATCCGTGATTGGACGTGAAGTTCGCGAGCAGATTATCGAAGCGGAAGGTCGATTGCCGGATGTCCTCATTGCGTGCGTGGGCGGAGGCAGCAATGCAATGGGTCTGTTCCACACGTTCGTTCCGGATGTGAAGATTCGCATGATTGGAGTGGAAGCCGGTGGACGCGGATCGAAACTCGGCGATCACGCCGCACGATTCTCAGGCGGAGTTCCCGGAGTTCTTCACGGGACATTTTCCTACATTCTTCAGGATGAAGAAGGGCAGGTCGTGCCAACGCATTCCGTTTCCGCGGGACTGGATTACCCTGCCGTCGGTCCCGAGCACGCCGCCATGCACGACACCGGCCGCGTCGAGTACACGTCCATCAACGATGATGAAGCGCTCGCGGCTTTCCACGAGATCAGCCGTCTGGAAGGAATCATTCCGGCGCTGGAAAGCTCTCACGCCATCGCCCAAGCCAGGAAGTTGAAGGTGAGTTCCGATACGGTCGTCGTCGTCAATCTCTCCGGCCGCGGAGACAAAGACGTGACGGAAGTGGCGCGACTGATGAAGCTGAAACAGTAAGTGTTTGGGGCAAATCCCTCTCCCACAGGGAAAGGTTGGTGCCCAGCACCGGGTGAGGGGTACGGAACGAAATTGTTTCTCATGTGGCCCTCACCTGCGGCTTCGCGCCACCTTTTCCCGGCGGGACAGGAATTGGCCACACTTTCCGGGCACATCCGTCGGGCCTGTCCACGTCGCCTGATCAGTTGCGTCAATGACCGGCATCCGTCTGGATTTTTGGCTGTCGCTATTGGGCCGGCTCGATACGGAGGAGGGCACCGTCGTCCTCATCGGTCAGCAAATAAAGATAGCCATCCGGTCCCTGGCGCACTTCGCGGATGCGCTGATGAAGTTCTGTCAGCATAGCTTCGCGGCGGACTTCCTCATTTTTCTCGTTGATGACAAGCCGCTGCAGATGTCCGGTTCCCGGAATTTCTCCCACACGCATGGCACCAACAAAAACATTTCCTTTCCATGCGGGAAACCGATCGCCCGTATAAAAAGCCATACCGGAAGGCGCGATTGCGGGAAGCCAGGTGATCAGCGGCATCTCCATGCCGTCTCGATACGGATTTTCCGAAATGCGAGGTCCGGCATAATCGCGTCCAAAGCTGACCACAGGCCAGCCATAGTTTTTTCCCGGCTGAATGATGTTGATCTCATCGCCGCCATTGGGACCGTTCTCGTTGTTCCATAGCGCCCCAGTCGCCGGATTGAAGACGAGAGCCAGCGAATTGCGATGCCCCATCGAGTAGATCTCCGGCTTGTATCCGGCACGGCCGACAAAAGGATTGTCCTTCGGCGAAGTTCCATCGTCATTCAGCCGCAGCACCTTGCCCATGTGACTGTTCGGATCCTGTGCCCCGTTTCCATTCGATGCACCGGTTGTCATGTAGATCTTGCCGTCCGAACCGAACGTGATTCGAGAACCGGAGCCGCCTGCGCCATCCCAAGGTGGCTGCGCGACGAAGATGTCGTGCACGTCGGCGAGAGTTTTACCATCGAACGTTCCACTGGCTAGAGTTGTGGCAACGAGCGTATCGGAGACATCCTTGGTGTACGTGAAATAGATCCGCTTGTTCTCAGCGTACTTCGGATGCAGAACAACATCCATCAGGCCGGATAACCGGACCGCATGAACTTTTGGAATTCCATCAAACGGTTTCGGATCCAGAACACCGTTACGGATAATCCGCAGCCGGCCAGCGCGCTCGGTCACCAGAATGTTGCCCTCCGGCAGCCATTGCATGCCCCATGGATGTGACAATCCCCTCGTGACGACTACGACCTTGATCTTGTGCTGTTCCGCCGTATCGAAATTCCACGGACCCGTTCCAAGTTTTGGCACTGGAACTCCAATGGGTGCCGCAGCCGGCGCTGCAGGTTGCTGCGCGGTTACGGCGCCGGCAAGGACGAACATGAGTCCCGAAAGGCCCCCGCAGGCCACCAGATGTGAGAAAGGCGTCGTGAGTTTCATGATTAAATTCCCTATGGTTTGGGTGTGATCTTCACAATGGTAATCACCCAGTGCTTGCCCTTCTCTACAAAGAACTGATGGGGCATATTCGCCGGGATATAGAGCGTGTCGCCGGTTTTGACGGGATACCGCGTTCCACCCTCGATGGAGTCTCCACGGATTTCACCGGCGGCGCTGGGCTTTCCGCCGATCATTTTGCCGCCGACCAGAATGGCGCCTTCGCCTTCTAGAACAGAAATAAAGTCCGCCTGCTTTTCGTGAATCTCGGAGCCCGAGTCTCCCGCGCGATAAATCAGACTGGCGGACTGCACCAGGCGCACGCCGGCCATGTGCGTATCCGGACTCACACGAGTCCCTGCCTCTGCACCAAGATCCGCCATCTGTCTTCCGCTCCAGAAGATTGGAATGACCGGATCACCAGCGGCAGCACCGCCTCGAGGCGGCGATTGTGCCATCAGAACTATGGAGCTCAGAACGATAACCAGAACGCTGGCAACGGCAAATGCACGCATCGAAACCTCCCGAAGTTCCGACATTGTACTTTCTAAAGATGACCATCGTATAGTGTGCCGCATGAAACGGATGATTCTCTTCGCTGTTCTCGTGACTTTGCTCTTGTGCCAGACGGCGTGGGTAGTCTACACACAAACGGCGAAAGCGCCCGGTCCCCTGCGCATCGAAAAGGTAAAGGGCGATCTGTACATGATTTCAGGCGAAGGCGGCAATGTCGCCGTCGATGTGACCAGCGAAGGTGTCCTTCTGGTCGACGACATGTTCGATCGAAACCATGCCGATATTCTCGCTCAGGTAAAGTCCGTGACCGACAAGCCGCTGAAGTACGTGATCAACACCCATCAGCACGACGATCATGCCGGTGGAGATTTCAAGATGCTGCCGATCGTGGAGGTCATCGCGCACAAGAATGCCCGCGCCAATCTTGTCGATATCCGGCAACCTTACTACGAAGACACACCGGGCACTCCCATTGGGTTGCCGCGTGTCACGTTCTCGGACGAACTGTCTGTGAATCTGGCGGGCCACGAAATTCGGGCGAAATACTTCGGACGCGGCCATACCAACGGCGACGTGATTGTCTATTTCCCGGATCTTAAAGTGATACACACCGGCGATCTGTTTCTGGGACGCCAGGCCGGACGCGGCGCGGTCCAAACGAGGCCTCCCGGGGTGAACATCTATGTGGACTATGCGCAGGGCGGCAGCTTCCTCGACTGGACGAGGACTCTCGACGGAATACTACAGCTGGATTTCGATACCGCAATTCCCGGACACGGACCCGTTTCGACGAAAGCCGACGTCATGAAGTTCAGCGCCGATCTCGAAGCGATGAGGAATCGACTTGCGGGAATGGTGAAAGAGGGTAAGACCAAGGCCGAAGTCCTGCGCGTTCTCGAAACAGATTACGGCTGGAAATCTACCGGTTGCCCGTTGACACCACCGACTGCAGGCTGCCTGCAATTCCAGCAGTCAGATGCAATGATGGCGGAACTAAAGCGTTAAGCTCTCTCTGGCGAATCAGGCTTTCCGAGTGCGTGAGAGTGTCGCGGAGACGGGAACAATAATCAGCATCAACACCCACGATGCCAGGGGGCCCATAACAAACACGAAAGCACGAGGCGAACCCGCGCGCGGCAGAATCACTCCTCCATAAAAAGCCACAGAACCCAGAGCGATCAACAACGTCGTGCAATACAGGCTGGTTCGAACAAGTGCCGGCCAACTTTTCGAAACAACATTGGCCCATACCAATGCGACGAAAGGCAACGATATCCAGATAACAAAAAGTACCGACAACAGGGGCTGTGAGCGTCCGCCTGCCCGAATCACTAAATATTCCGAGGCAACCGTCCCCGCCACAACCGCAATCAATGACACGGACCGAAGCAAGTCCGTCATCCCGCCCTCGGTCGTTTCAATCGCCATCCTGGTACTTACCTCGCCGGGATCATACGTCTTCACTGGTAATCCCTACCACTCACAAGTCTCGAATCATGAAGTCGCTTAAAGGATCTTCAACGTAGTTCGCAAAGGCGAAGAGAACCTGAAACCGAAATGAGTATGGAGCCGACGAGCAGAACCAAAGACATCCATGGAACCCGTCTCGAGACTGAGGCGCCGATAGGACCGCCTGCGCGTTTCTTTCAGGATGTGAATCATCAGCGCTCACGCCACACCTTCTCGGAGATGCACAGAGGCCGTACGCATGGATTTGTCGAATATTCGTCAGAATCTACAGTTGTAAACTGGTCCATATCGTCGACACCGGGAAGGAGTAACGCGGAGGCTCCATCGAATTTACTCTCTGTCCGCAAATCCGATTCGTTAAACTGGCTAAGATGATTGTGTATTCCGGCCCCCTGGATGATACCCACCGGGTCATTCAATTTTTTCGACGGGAAGCGCCCAAACTTCGAATCCTGCGCAGACTGATCGTCTCGCGAGACAAAACCGTTGTCCTCGACGTGAACCGCGACGGCATTGAATTTCCAGGCTTGACGTTCGACTCTCCTGCCCTCGAAAGGCTGCTGCAAGATCTCGGCGTCGTCTTCAGTCGCGATTCACTTTATGAAGGAACCAGCACGCCGGACGGCGTGAAGGAATTTGGACTCGGGGCCGTCTGGACCTGGGGTCATGACAGCGCGTAGCTGACCGTTACCCATTTTAAATTTGCTCCCGCCGATGGGAACATGCTATTGATTCGCAATGCGGATTCTGGGCGGAGATAACCTGGGCGCATATGCAAAGCGGAAACCGCGGAAGAGAGAATACCTTCTCGCGTTCCGTGCTCTTGTGGATACCGCCAGTTGGACCCTTCCAAAGGATGTGGAAGCGCAATTTGTGCAGGTGGCATCCCTGACACCTCCAGATCGGATTGCATTCGATTTTCCGGAAGAGGATTTGCGCATTGAAATGCGCGTCAATTGTGCTCTGGGGTTGGCGAGAATATTCAACGTCGGTCCATCCATCAACAGGAAAGAGAGACAAAGATGAGTGAGCCCATCCGTCCCATTCGAACCGAAGCGGATCACGCCGCCGCGCTCGCGCAGATCGACGCACTTTTTGCCGCGTCACCCGGAAGCGCGGAATCCGATCGACTTGAAGTGCTTGCCGTTCTGGTTTCCGAATACGAACGAACTCACAGCACCGCAATGCCGGCACATCCCATCGAGGTACTGAATCTGGCCATGAAAGCGCAGGGCCGAACGCAGGCAGAGCTGGCCGAACTGCTTGGCTCACGCTCGCGCGCATCCGAAGTGCTCGGCCGGCGGCGTCAGCTTTCCGCTGCGATGGTGGAGAAGCTGGCACAGGCGTGGGCAATTCCTGCAGCGCTTCTTTCCGCTCCCTATTCGGTCGAGAGCCGCCTCATGAGAACTCTGAAGATCGGCGTTGTCGTGCTCGCAATCATGATCGGACTCAGCGCTGCCGCGATCGGCGGCTTGTATGCGTGGTATGGCTCCGATCTGCCCAATTCGGAGCAAATCGCAGCGACGCTTGCAGGATCCACCGAAAATATTCCGGGCTTTACCCCGTTGCGGGAACTGCCGCCGGAAGTGATCAAGGCATTTCTTGCGGCCGAAGATGAGGACTTCTACGCCCATGGCGGCTATTCCCGTACGGCAATACTGCGCGCGGCATGGCGGACTGTTTCCGATAAACGGCAGGGCGGGTCCACGATCACTCAGCAGGTGGCGAAAAATGTGCTGTTGAAAGAAACCCCGTCATTTGGGCGGAAGATCAAGGAAATCATCCTCTCGGATCGGCTTGAAGATGCTCTAACGAAGGATCGGATTCTCGAAGCCTGGTTCAACGTCATCTACTTTGGCGGCAAGGAATATGGAATCGCGGCAGCATCTCAACACTATTTCGGAAAGACGCCCGGCAATCTAACCATCGCCGAGGCCGCCTATCTTGCAGGATTGCCCAAAGCGCCGAACGTTTATCGTCTCGATGTGGCAGACAATCGGACTCGCGCCAGGGATCGCCGGGACTGGGTGCTCGCCCGCATGGCAGCGGATGGCATGATTACAGTCTCAGCGGCGCGCTTAGCGTCGGCGGAACCACTGACAACTCAGGATCGATGACTCCGGAAATTCTGCGGGCGTTAACTTCCGAAAATCCGACTCAGAAGTGAAGATTTTGCTTTCACCAGAATCTCCAGCTCGCCACGATCAAGGTAAATTCCGCCGCAGGTCCTGGAACTACAACGATCGATCGCAACGCTACCGTAGCGATGCTCTTCGAGAGACGATCCACACTTAGGACATCGCATCCAGTATTCCTTTTTCTGGTGTTCCTCTTCTGTTTCGGCCCTCCTGGCTTCGGCCTTTACTCTTAGCCTGGCAATCAGCTCCTGATCTTTGCGATGAAAATATTCGTCTTCTTTACTGTAGCCATGGTTTTTGAGATCGTCGCGCATTTGCTCCCCTTAAAGTCTAATTGTTTGCGACACCGCCGTCCGACTCCAGAACGACTCCATGCGTTCTCGCCGGAGGCCAACCGGTCAGTGTTTCTGTGTATCCGCCTTGCTCGACCTTCCAACCAGGAAATAACCGAGCGCGAGCGAAACAATCAGGGCACCTAACCCGATGAGTTGCGAAGCCTCGACGTGTTCGTAATCGACCTGGATGACATGCCGTCCCACCGCAATCAGTCCCACAATCATGATCACTTCAACGCGAACCTGGTGTTCATGGAAGTAGACTTTCAATGTTTCGATAAGCTCCAATCCCAGTACAACGACGAGCACACCCCCGAACGCATGTTGCATCGCGTTATGGAGATCTTCCGCATTGGTAATGTCGGCCCAGGCGTGAGGAAGTCTCTCAATGAAGAGGATAAAAAGCTGTGCCGTGCCCACCGTGACTGCGATGACCAGCAGGAGTTGTAGAAGTGCAATGACCAATGCTTCGAACTTTCCGATAAGACGATTCGTGTACGTTGAAATCAACCCGAGCCTCCCCGTGTGGTTCGGAGACTAGCCGAGCAGCAGGCAGGATGGCAAGCGAGATGGAGTTCGGGTTCACCGGATTCAAACTCAGGCATCGGGGCACGGTACCGAGATTTATCTGAGAACCGCAATGCACCGACGTTTGCAGGATCCCCCGCGGAATCGCTTATACTCACATGCCGTTGTCGAGCTGAATGGACTGATGGAGAGCGGCCAAACAATCACCAGCGTCAGACTCTCCTGCCGTGAAAACATATGACACGAATTGAAAAGCGATTTGAAATGCTGAAGGCTGAAAAACGCCAGGCGTTTATTCCCTACGTTACAGCCGGGGATCCTACCTGCGAACTCACCGCTGAACTTATCCTGCGTATGGAAAAGTCCGGTGCGGACATCATCGAACTCGGCGTGCCCTTCTCCGATCCGATAGCCGACGGTCCGGTCATTCAACGCGCTACGGAACGCGCGCTTGGGCAGCACGTGTCTCTTCGAAGAGTGCTCCAGCTTGCCAGGGAAATCCGCCGGAAGTCCCAGATTCCCCTGGTCCTGTTCAGCTATTACAACCCCATTCTTCGATACGGCCTTGAAAGTCTGGCGCGCGACGCCGCCGAATGCGGAATTGATGGTGTGCTGGCGACGGACCTGACGGTGGAGGAATCCGCTGAATACTGCAAGGCAATGGCGTCTGCAAATTTAAACACCATTTTTCTCGCCGCCCCAACGAGTTCTCCTGAACGTTTAAAGAAGATTGCTCACGCATCCAACGGATTTCTTTATGCCGTTTCCCGCACCGGTGTGACCGGAGAAACCCAGGAGCTTTCCACCGAACTTCGCAGCTTTGTAACCAACCTCCGCAAATTTACCGATATACCGATTGCAGTGGGATTTGGCATTTCCCAGCCGGAACATGTAAAGGCCGTCTGGCAGGTCGCAGATGCGGCCGTTGTAGGCAGCGCCCTGGTGCGGGAAATTGAAAAGAATATCGGGCATGTCGATCTTGTGGAACGCATTGCCCATTTTACAAAATGGCTGAGAGGCGAGGCGGCATGAGCATAGAGGACTGGCGTACGCAAATCGACGACATCGATCGGAAACTCGTGAAGCTGATGAACGATCGAACGACATGTGTGATTGAAATTGCGAGGATCAAGAAGCAGGAGAAGCTGAAAGTCGTCGATCTGGACCGGGAACGGAACGTTTACCAGAATGTTGAAAAAGAGAATTTGGGTCCGCTCGATGCGGGAAGCCTGACTCGAATTTTTGGCCGTATTATCGAAGAATGCCGACGGATCGAAAAGCAGGTTACAGGCGAAAAATAACGATGCTTAAATTGAAATGATGATGGATCGCGGCTTTCCACGCACTGTCACCATCTATGGAACCGGACTCATCGGCTGTTCCTTCGCCCTGGCACTGAAGCAGGCCATTTCCGGTGTACGCGTTTACGGAATCGACAGTGCGGATATATTGAGCCGTGCGCGCGCCATTGGGGCCATTGACCGGGCGGGTGATGGGACCAGTGATGCTCCGGGAACCGGACACTTGGAAGAGTCGGATCTGGTCATATTGTCGGCACCGGTTGGTGAAATCCTACGACTGACGGAAGAATTACAGCCCGGCTCATCCATCGTTCTGGATATGGGAAGCACCAAGGTGGATATCTGCAATCGAGCCGAAGCCCGTCAGTTGCCCTTTGTCGGCGGTCATCCCATGACCGGTTCGGAACGCTCGGGACCGGAAGCCGCGGCCGCGGATCTGTTCAAGGGCGCTCGATTCTTCCTTTGCCCGATTTCTTCAACGCCATCGGGTGCAGTCTCACAATTGGAAAATGTCATTCGGACGATCGGCGCCCTCCCACATGTGATCAGTCCGGAGAATCACGATAGGCTGGTGGCGGAGATCAGTCACCTTCCTCAGATTCTTTCCACCGTGCTGGCGGATCAGACTGGCGAACATCGTGAATTTGCCGGACCGGGATTGAAATCCGTAACGCGCCTCGCCGCGAGTCCATTTCACGTGTGGCGGGATATCCTCATGACTTCCGGATCTCTGCCCGAGGAATTGAAAACATACATTCAGCGTTTACACGAAATGCTCGACGCCCTGGAGCAAAAGGATATGAAGCGTCTGGAGTCCGTATTTGAGCGTGCGAATAAATCTGTATTTGATGGCCCTAATTGATAATTGAATAAGAGGACCTTGATCTTATGAATATTGCGGTAATCGGAACAGGATACGTCGGCCTTGTGGTAGGCAGCTGCTTCGCGGAAAGCGGCAATGATGTCGTTTGCGTCGACAACAATCCGGAAAAAATAGCGAAATTGGAAAAAGGCATCATTCCGATATATGAGCCCGGACTTCCAGACTTGATTGAGCGCAACGTGCGGGACCGTCGGCTAAGTTTCTCGATGGACCTTCGAGCCGCGGTTCAGCGCTCGAATGTCATCTTCATCGCGGTTGGTACACCGACGACGGCCAGTGGCGCCGCGGACCTCAGCGCTGTATACGCCGTTGCATCGGCAATCGGAAAGTCCATGGATGGTTACAAAGTGGTGGTCACGAAATCCACCGTGCCTGTCGGTACAGCAGACGCGGTGCGGAAATTGATTCAAAAGGAGACGGATCAGCAATTCGACGTCGTCTCCAATCCCGAATTCCTGAAGCAGGGCGCCGCAGTGGAAGATTTCATGAGACCGGACCGGATCGTCGTGGGATGCGACAACCCAAGACCTGCGGAAATCCTCCGCGAGCTATACGCTCCGTTTGTCCGCACCGGAAGTCCGATCATGGTTTCGGATATCCGCACGGCAGAAATGGTGAAGTATGCCGCCAACGCATTTCTGGCGGCACGCATTTCCTTCATGAATGAGATTTCGAATCTGTGTGAAGCCGTCGGCGCCGATGTCGACCTGGTAAGGAAAGGACTTGCAGCAGACGCACGGATCGGACATGCCTTTCTCTTTCCCGGAGTCGGATATGGCGGCAGCTGCTTTCCCAAAGACACGCGAGCGCTGATTCAAACCGGACGTGAACATTCCACTCCCATGAGAATTCTGGAAGCGGTTGAAGCCGTAAACAACGACCAGGCACGACGATTTGTGGACCGCGTTGTTCGACACTTCGACGGCAACATCGAGGGCAAGCGGTTCGGAGTCTGGGGACTCGCGTTCAAGCCGCGAACCAATGACATGCGGGATGCGCCTGCCATCACCATCATCAATCATCTCCTCGAAAAGGGCGCCGCTATTTCAGCCTATGATCCCGAAGCGATGGATGAAGGAAAGAGAATTTTTGGATCTCGTATCCAATTCGCACCGACCAACTACGAATGCCTCGTCGGCACCGATGCATTGCTTCTGGTTACGGAATGGCAGGCATTCCGAAATCCGAACTTTGAGCGCATGAGGGACGTCATGCGCCGGCCTGTGATATTCGACGGCCGGAATATTTTCGAAGCCAGGCATCTGACCGATCTCGGGTTTACTTACTATGGCATCGGCAGAAAGTAAGGTGGATTGCCATGATTCTAGTAACAGGTGGCGCCGGGTATATCGGAAGCCATGCGATAAAGTCGCTTCGACAATCGGGATATGAGCCTCTCATATTCGATAACTTCTCAACGGGACATCGATCTTTCGTGCGCTCCACTCCCTGCGTTGAAGGTGACCTGCGTAACCCTCCCGATCTTGCAAAAGTTTTCGCGCAGTACCCAATTGAAGGTGTGATGCATTTTGCAGGTCGAGCGCTGGTGGGAGAATCCCATGAAAAACCAGAGCTCTATCATCAGATTAATGTTGTCGGCGGGTTGAATCTGCTTGCAGCGATGGAAGACGCCCGCGTAAAGCGCCTCATTTTTTCATCGTCGTGCGCCACGTATGGGGTGCCAGATGAGATCCCGATACGCGAGGAAACACCCCAGAAGCCGATCAGTCCGTACGGTGAATCCAAGTTGAGATTTGAGCGAGCCATTGAAAGTGCACATGCTACGAATCAATTGGAATACCTGTCGCTTCGGTATTTCAACGCAGCCGGAGCCGATCCGGACGGTGAGTTTGGTGAGGACCACTTTCCGGAAACGCATTTGATTCCGCTTGTTTTCGATGCAGCAATGGGGCGGCGGCCGGATGCGCAGATTTTCGGCGTGGACTACCCCACTCCGGATGGCACCTGCCTTCGAGACTACATTCACGTGACGGACCTGGCACGAGCACACGTGATCGGAATGAAGGCACTCATCGAAGGGCGAGTGAAGTCTCAGGCGATCAATCTCGGAACAGGTTCGGGGTTTTCAGTGCGCGAAGTCATCGACACCTCTCGACGCGTGACAAAGAAGGATTTCATCGTACGGGAAATGCCTCGGAGACCGGGAGATCCGCCGATCCTGGTCGCGTCGGTTGATCGTGCGAGAGATGTTTTAGGATGGAGCGCCGAAGAAAGTGGACTGGAACAGATTATCTCGTCCGCCTGGACCTGGCATCAGATTCGCTTTGGCGCCCGCGGATAAAGGAGAAAATTCCATCGACAATTGACGATACCGTGCGGAGGTGGCGGATTGGCCACGTCACAACGCCATCGATCGTTGCAGCGGTAAAATGGATCACCCGAAATGCCAGCTTGAAACGAACATCGGCCTTTGCAAGCCTTTCCGCATGCTCCGCCTGCATTTGCGCGAGGACTGGCTCCAACCCCGCAACGTGCTCCTTGGCGATACCCGTGGCCCGTGCCAGGTTTTCCGATGCGGATTGCATCGTGGCCAGCCAGTGACGCGTTGGTGAACCGGTTTGAAATTCGTGCATACCCTCGGTGATTTTTGTGGCCAGATTCCCGAATACCCTGAATACGACATAAATGATGATGGTATTCACGATCAGGGTGACCGCCACACACGCAAGAAAAATGATCAATCGTCCTTCCATAGGTGGAATGAATATACACCTGTCCGGCGGAGACAGGTGGGGACATCCAGAGCGGGGGCTTCGCACCACCCTCTCACGTCATCATTCCCCAGGGCAAGGGCAGTCTGACACCCAAAAAACTTCAAGACGGAATATCGTGGGCGGTCATAGACCGCCCTAACACGGAAAGGCGCCAAAAGAGGAGGGGATGAAATGCCAACTTTGACTTCCGATGCGACGCCAATATAGTGAGTTCAACACATGAGGAAAAACCTTCTCATTCGCAATTTCATAGCCTCGATGACCCTGCTTGCCGCGTCTGTCTCCGGACAACGGGCTCCGACTCCAATCGTTCGCTTTCCCGCGGACAGGAGCGTTGGAGTCAACCCGGACACCCATTTGGTTCTGACTTTCCCGAGTGTCCCCACCCTTGGGAAGGCGGGCCAGATTCGCATCTACGACGCGGCGGATGACAAGCTGGTCGACACACTGGATCTGAGCATACCAGCGGGACCGGCGGCGCCAGGAGGACGCGGCGGCGCCGCCGCGCCGGCAGCGCCGATGACTCCGATTCCATACGAATATGCGCCGGGACGTCGAGCCACGAACGCGAATACCGTCCCGGGTACGCCGTCTGGAGTCGCGGTTCCGACGCCTGCGACTTCGCAGCTGACCATCATCGGCGGATTCACCGACGCCTTTCATTTCTATCCGGTGATCATTCACGACAACACCGCCACGATCTACCCGCACAACAATCTTCTGACCTATAACAAGACGTACTATGTTCAGATCGATTCCGGCGTTCTCGCCGTTGGCGATGGAACGTTCACTGGTATCGCGGGCCGCGGCTGGACCTTCACGACTAAAAGAACCGCACCTGCCGCCAATTCGGTAAGACTTGTCGTGTCCGGTGACGGCTCTGGAGACTTCAACACAGTCCAGGGCGCATTGGATTTCATTCCAGACAGCACCAGCATCGCCGCCCCTCGCGTGACGATTTTCATTCGGAATGGAACCTACGAAGAGATTGTCTATTTTCGAAACAAATCAAATGTGACGTTGCTTGGACAGGATCGCGAAAAAGTTGTCGTGACGTATCCCAACAATGAAGTTTTCAATCCTCATCCGGCGAATGTCGGTACCAACGAAGTGCCGGGCACGTTTCCGTCGCGTCGTGCTTCGTTCATGGGAGACAACTCCCGAGGAATTCAGCTGGTCAACTTCTCAATTCGGAATCCCACCAACGGTCAGGCGGAAGGTCTTCTTCTGATGGGGTCCCAGAATATTGTCAGTAACGTAAACATCACCGGATCCGGAGACGCTCTGCAGCTCAATGGTTCCACTTATCTCGACGACTGCCTGCTTGAAGGCGCCGGCGATTCGATTCTGGGCCGCGGTCCGGAATTCTTCGATCATTGTGAACTGCATTCCCGCGGCGTTTTCATGTGGATTCGCAATACGGACGCCAATCACGGGAACGTCTTCGTGAACAGCAGGTTTTTGACTTCAGGAAACAGCATGACGGAGATCGCCAGAGCGCCGACGAATAACGGCAAGAACTATCCGTATGCGGAAGCGGTGTTGATCAATTGCATCCTCCAGGGCATCAGCCCCGTCGGATGGGGCGCGATGGGAGGTGACACGACCCACATGCATTACTGGGAATACAACAGCATCAATGCAGACGGCAAGCTCGTGGACGTCAGCCAGAGGAAGCCGGAGTCCAAACAACTGACGATGCCGAAGGATGCAGAGATCATCGCCAATTACAGTAATCCCGCTTACGTTCTCGGCTGGACTCCCATGATGGCCCCGCTTGTCCTGACACCGCCCGCCAGCGTGTCCGCCGTCGCAGGCGAAAGCATAACTCTGAATGTGAGGGTGGCCGCCATTCCTGCAGCGACTTTCCAGTGGTCCCGGAACGGCGCCGCAATTCCGGGTGCGACAGGCGCGATTCTGAATCTAAACCGTGCCCGAACCAGCGAGGCGGGTAGTTATACCGTAACGGCGACGAACAGTTCCGGCCGCGTCACCAGTATCCCGGCCGCGATCACCATTCGGTAACAATTTGAATTACGTATTGCTCGAACGCGAAGACTTTGTCGACGAAAACCGTGTACGTCTTGCGGGGCGTAGGCTTCATCACGTTCGCGAAATCCTTGGTACCACCAACGGCGATGAACTGCGGGTTGGAATCGTCGGCGGAAGAACTGGCATCGGGAACGTCGATCGTGTCGATGACGATGCCCTCGAAATGGATGTACGACTGGAGACTGAACCTCTCGATCCTCTCCCATTGCGATTGATCCTCGCGCTTCCGCGCCCCAAAGTTCTCAATCGGACAATTGCCGCGGCAGCATCCATGGGTATTGGAGAAATCGATCTGATCAATTCCTGGCGCGTGGAGAAGTCTTACTGGAAGAGCCCGCGTCTATCTGCGGAGAGTATTCGAATGCAGTCCATTCTTGGATTGGAACAATCCGGGGGCACCATACTCCCGACGATACGATTGCACCGCCTGTTCGTACCTTTTGTCCGCAAGGAACTCTCTGGCGAAGTCCCCGATAAGCTGGCATTGCTCGCTCACCCGCGAGGCGCCGTAGAAGCCCCGCGAAAAGTGGAGCAAGCCGTCGTTCTCGCGATTGGCCCCGAAGGGGGATTCATCGAACGAGAATTGCAAACGTTTCAGGAACTCGGTTTCACGGCAGTGAGTTTGGGCCCGCGGATCCTTCGAGTGGAGACAGCGATTGCCTGTCTCATCGGCCGCCTGTTCTAAAACTGGTGTCAGGCACCTCGTTCCCCCATTTCGAAATGAGGGAACGAGGTGCCTGACACCAATTAGTTGGCTTTGTAGGGGATTACTTTGACACTCACGGTGGCTCGGCCTCGATCGTCGACGTGAACGGAAGTACCTCTGCCTTCAAAGTTGCGCATAAACTCCGGATCGGCCCATGCACCGTTCTCGATATCTTCCCATGCGAAAATCTTGTAGTCGCCGGGTATCACTCCATCCCAATGAACCTTACCGGTAGCGTCGCTGGTCGCATTGCGATACATATCCATTCGTTTCACCTGCGGCGTATCGGGGACCAGCGCAACGCTCACGCCGGCTTCCGGCATCTGCTTTTCATCCACGGTCATGGCGTCCAATGAACCGGGAGTGGCTCCCAAAACAATCTCGAGTTGTCCGCGAGGATCTCCTTCGATGCGAAGACCGTTGTTGTAAACATCCTCACCCGCAAAACGGGCAGTCTTGACATACATGTTGCGAGGCAGCCCTGTAATGGAAAGACGATATGTTCCGGGTGTCACGCCGGTGATGGAGAAAGTCCCGTCGGCTTCCGGGAATGCGGGAGCGATGGCGAGGGGAGGAATGACCGGGTCCGATTGAAGCAGGATGCGCATACCTGTCACAGAAGAGAGAGCATCGTTCGACGCAACTCCTTCGATCATCGTCCTGCCCGCAAGGTTATATCCGTTTTCAAGCACCAGCGAAATTCCGTCGATATCGGAAGTATTGACATCGACCGGTACGCGAGCTCCCAGGACGGGTTGACCGGTGTTTCGAGCGCCTCGCCCTCCGGCAACGTTCACCGTGGTCAGTCCGGCGCGGGCACCGAGAGGAGTTCCAAGCAGGATCATGCCAGCATCGGGCCCGTTCACCGTGGCTGCTATCTCGTAGGATCCAGGAGCGACATTGCGAAATTCAAACGCTCCGGTATCGCTGGCCGTAGCTCCACGGACAGTAAGGTTGCCGTTCAAATTCGACCGTTGGAAAAACGACACCTGCGCCCCAGCGGCGGGACGTCCGCCACTGGTAACCTGTCCTCGGACACGAACTGGCTTTACATCCACCACAGTGAGGTTGACTCCGTCAATATTTCCTCCCGCGCGAAGATCGATGGGGGTGGCGGAAGTGACGTCCGTCGTTCCGGGAAAGTAAACCGGAAGGTAGGTCTCCGGATTATCGACTGGCACCGGCGGTGGAGGAGGAGGCGGTGGCGGAGCTCCACCCGGGCCTGCCGGTCCGAAAGCTCCAGGGCCTCCATCGACTGTGATTCGAGTAACGCCTCCAACGCCCAACTGCGGACCATTTGGGCCGAGCAGGCCTCCGGGACCACCTCCTCCGCGCGGCCCCTGGAAGAAGATCGTCCCACCCGCATCAACGGACAGCGGCTCGTTCGGCTGAGCACTGACGATGTACTGTCCGGGTGTCATCCAGAACAAACGATATTCTCCGCGATCGTTGGTTCGCACTGTTTGAACGGTATTCAGGACCCGCCGTCCGTCCTGATAGGTGTATCGAAGCGCCTGTACATTGGCATTGCCGACCGCTTCGCCATATCGATTGACGATGCGCCCGCCAATCGCTCCCGTGGAGGTCAATCCGACTCGGATATCCGTCATGTGCTGTTGCGCCGTGAGGTTAATCGGAACGCCGGATCCATTTGGTCCTCGTTGTCCATATTCCGACGATACGTAGCCATCCTTTGTCGCGCTGAGGCGATACTGACCTGAAGCAAGATTGCGAAACGCGAATTTCCCGTCCGCATCGACAATTACCGCCTGGCCCGCTACCGATGACTGTGATGGGGTCAGTGTAACCTTGGCTCTGGATATCCCATCGGTCGTCCCGGAACGGACGACGGCGCCTTCAATGGACGCCGTCGGCGTTGTCTGCTGGGACTGCTGTGCCTGTTGAGAAGACGCTGTCTGGGCCAACATGAAACCTAAGAGGACCAAAGTTGATCTCATCTGGGGATCTCCTGCGCTGAATTTTTATTTGTCGAACAGTGCCGTCTTCGGACTGCGTCACTTCAACCAGAGTCTGGTCGCCAAGCGCCTGCTGCATCCGGACAATTTCCTCCGGGGTTATTCTTTCTCCGGGACGAACGACACGAATGCCCTGTTTCTCCAGCACTCGAAGCGGCTGAAGAAACAGATCCGGCGGGAGCGGCAGTACCTTGAAATCCTTGAAATGTTGTTCAACGTTTGTTGAAGTTTCTCCGCCCGAGTAATACATGCGATCTCTGGATGGCTCCGGCGGAACCGGCACATGTACATTAAATGTTGACGGTGGTGCTTGCACGAAGACGCGAGGTTTCGGCCGCACTATGAGCGTTTGAGGAAGAATGGGGTTCCGCGCGATGGTCTCGACGGTCTGCGCTTCGCCGACCAACGGAAACCAAAGTGTGGCTGCTGACGTAAACACGATAAGCAGTCCGGCAACCAGCGCATAGGAAATCACCAGCCTGCATGTCGATCCCTTGCGCGTTGTCAGCAGCGAACGAACACGATGCGGTAAATGCCCATCGTTCAAAAACAAAGCCGCTGGAACGGGTTTTAGCTTTCTCGAAGCTCCCGCCATTACAAGAAGTGCCTGAACATAGGACGCGGGAGCTGCGGTCAACGCGACTACTTCGGAATCCACGAGTTGTTCACGGCTGAGTTTTGTTTGGGACTGCAGCATCCAGACTGCGGGGTTACACCAGAACAGAGTCGCGATGATTTCTTCAAAGAGCGTGACCAGCCAGTCGTATCGCCTCACATGGATCAGTTCATGGCAGACAATGCCGAGTTGCGCGTCATGGTCCAGGGAAAGGAATGTCTCCGGAAGTAATATGATCGGATCCACATGCCCGAGCGTGACCGGACCATCGACATTCCGTGAGAAGCCAAATTGCGCATCCGCACGTGTGAGAGCGCGGGCCTGCCGAATCGATTCGGGAATTGGAAATACTCGAGTTGCCGATGTGCGGTACCTGCGAATCTGCAGAAATCCGCCTGCCAGCCAGCTCAGTTTCAGGAGCATTCCGGCAGCGAAGACCCAACCCACGTAGGTAAGCCAGGAGATTTTCGGGAGGAGATTCACACCACTCTGTACGTCGCCATGTCTGATTAGCAGTGGATGATGCCATGGCTCAACCAATGGAAGAGCCACGCAGGCGAGCAGAATGAAATGGTAGAAGGCTACTTGCGTTTTGGGGTGACGAATCCGGAATAGCACCGGCAATGCCGTACCGAGTGCCGCGATAACAGTAACCTGGAGCCACCAGGAAATCAGATTGTCGGAGAGAATGGAGAATGAATTCACTTCCGGCCTCGCTGTGCTTTCAAGAGTTCGTTGATTTCATCCAGATGAGCCTGGCTGATGCGTTTGCTTTCGACGAGATGGACAAGCAAAGGTTTCGCGGAACCATTAAACACGCGCTTCACGAAATCCCCCACCATGCCGCCCACGACTTCGCTCTGGGGCTGGGCCGGACGGTAGACATATGCCTTATCCGCAGTCGCCTTCTTCAGCCGTCCCTTATTTTCGAGAACTCCCATCATCGTCTGAACCGTGGTATAGGCAATTTTTCGATTTTGAAGAAGATCTTCGTAGACCTCGCGCACCGTCGCAGTGCCGAGCTTCCACACGACCTTCATGATTTCGAGTTCCTGATCGGTGAGGCCTGCTTTTTTTGGTTTCATGTCCTAAGAACTTAGTAGACAGTAGAAGTAAAGGCAAGAAGAAAAAATTAAACTGTTTTGAAGATGACAAATGGCCATTTGTCATCTTCAAAAGGGGCCAACCCCCTTAGAACCCTTTTCACCGGGCGGCTTCGAATGCGGCGATTTGTTTTTCGTGGCGAAGGATGTATCCCAGTTCGTCGAGACCTTCGAGCAGACACGTTCGGCTGAAGCTGTTACCCGTGAAGGGAATGTTCAATCCGGAAAAAGAGATGACCTGCTTCTCCAGGTCCACGGTCATTTCGGAGTGCGGCGCTTCCTGCCAGGCCGCCACCAGCTGAGCATGTGACGCGGCATCCAACGTGATGATGAGCACACCGTTTTTCAGCGCGTTCTCACTGAAAATATCGGCAAACGAAGTGGAGATCAGCACGCGAAAGCCAAAATCCCGGAGCGCCCACACCGCGTGTTCGCGCGAACTGCCACATCCGAAGTTCGGACCGCAGAGCATGATCTGACGCTGACGAGCGCCGGATAAACCGAAAACCTCGGGCGGTTTCATGTCGGCAAAGAGGTCGTTACCAAAACCCGTCTTGTCGATACGTTTAAGAAAGCGCGCGGGAATGATCTGGTCGGTATTGACGTTTTCCGCGGTGAAACACACCACTCGTGAAGTAACGCGATCCAGTTTGGTCATGAGTTCAACATCCTTCGCAAATCCGTAACACGACCGGTTACCGCAGACGCTGCCGCGGTCAGCGGAGAAGCCAGCATCGTCCGGCCGCCAGGTCCCTGACGCCCCTCAAAATTGCGATTGCTCGTGCTGATGGAATATTGACCGGGCTCGAGTTTGTCCGCATTCATTGCAATGCACATGCTGCATCCCGCCTCGCGCCATTCGGCACCCGCATCCTTGAAAATCTTATCGAGGCCTTCGGCTTCAGCCATCTGCTTGATCTGGTACGAACCCGGCACGATGACCGCACGTACATTCGGTGCGACATGCCGTCCCTTGAGAATCGAAGCAGCCGCTCGCAAATCAGTCATCCGGGAGTTCGTACAGCTTCCGATAAAGACCACGTCGATCGGATGATCGAGCAGCGGCTCGCCCGGCTTCAGATTCATGTACTGAAGCGCACGCCGCATCTCTTCATTGTCGGAGAGCGGAACCTTAGCGCCGATCGGCATGCTCATACCCGGATTGGTGCCGAAGCTGATCATGGGCTCGATGGTCGCGGCATCGATCACGATCTGACGATCGAAAACTGCGCCTGCATCGGATTTCAGGTTGCGCCAGCAAGCCACGGCCTTATCCCACTCCGCACCCTGAGGCGCCTTGGGCCGGCCTTTCAGATATTCAAAAGTAGTCTCATCCGGTGCAACCAGTCCGGCACGTGCACCGGCTTCAATCGACATGTTGCAGAGCGTCATCCGCGCGTCCATGTTCATGTCGCGCACGGCAGATCCTGAAAACTCGAGAACGGATCCGGTGCCTCCGGCCGTTCCAATCTGGGAGATCACATAGAGAATGACGTCTTTTGCAGTGATGCCTTCGCGCAGTTTGCCGTCGATTCGAATTTCGAAATTCTTCGCCTTCCGCTGAAGCAGGCATTGACTGGCAAGCACGTGGCCCACTTCTGTGGTTCCGATCCCGAACGCCAGCGCTCCGAATGCGCCGTGAGTGGACGTATGGCTGTCACCGCACACAATCGTTTTGCCAGGTTGCGTCGCGCCAATCTCCGGGCCGATAACGTGAACGATTCCCTGCCTGTCGCTGCCAATGCCAAACAGTTCGATTCCGAATTCCTCACAGTTTGTATCCAGCTTCTTGACCTGGTCATATGCCATCTGGTCGTCGGAAGCGACAAGGACTCTGGTCGTCGTGGGAATGGAATGATCCGCAGTGCCAAGTGTTAAATCCGGCCGGCGCACGCGCAGCTTCCGCGCTCGGAGCTCGTCGAATGCCTGCGGCGAGGTCACTTCGTGAATCAGATGCAGGTCGATGAAGATGATCGCCGGAGCATCGCTTTCGGGAACAACGATATGGGATTCCCAGATTTTGTCGTATAGCGTTTTAGGTTGCATGTCTTATTTCCATGTCGTCAATCGCCGGCTTCAATTGCCTTGCAGATGGTTTCTCCCATCTGAGTGGTGGTCAGTAACGATTTCCCCGGAGAAACGATATCTGCCGTGCGGTATCCCTTTTCAATCACGGCAGCAATGGCTCGATGCACTCGAGCCGCGAGCTCCGGCAGTTTAAAGGAGTACTCCAGCATCATTCCTGCGGATGCGATCGCACCAATCGGATTTGCTTTTCCTGTCCCGGCGATGTCGGGCGCCGAACCGTGAACGGGCTCGTAGAATCCTGCGGGCCCGCCGACACTTGCAGACGGCAGCATGCCAAGGCTTCCGGCAAGCACTCCGCCTTCGTCGCTCAGTATGTCTCCGAACAGATTATTTGTCACAATCACGTCGAACTGCTTCGGCCGAAGGATGAGCTGCATCGCGCAATTGTCGACATAGAGGTTGTCCAGGAGAACATCAGGAAATTCCTTCGCAACTTCGGCGACAGTCTGCCGCCAGAGTATCGATGTCTCGAGCACATTGGCCTTATCTACCGATGTCACATGTTTTTTTCGAGTGCGGGCAAGCTCGAATGCAACACGAGACACCCTCCGCACTTCCTCGACCGTGTAGACTTCGGTATCGACTGCTCGATCGCCTTCGCGGAATCTGGGCGTACCGAAATAGATTCCTCCCAGCAATTCCCTGACGAACAGGATATCCACGCCACGGACCACTTCGGGCCGCACGTTGGAGGAATCCGCCAGCGGGTCAAAAACAAATACCGGCCGCAGGTTCGCAAAATTCCCCAACAGTGTTCGCAGTTCGAGCAGGCCGCGCTCCGGTTTTTTCGCTGCCGGCAGCGAATCATACTTCTTATCGCCGACTGCACCGAGGAGAACGGCATCGGACTTACGGCAGAGGTCAATCGTCGGCTGGGGCAACGGAGCATCATGCTTTTCGATAGCGATGCCTCCGATATCGCCCTCAACGATCTCGAATGTGTGGTCGAACTTGCGGCCAATGGTTGCCAGCACCCGCCTGGCTTCGGCCAAAACCTCGGGACCAACACCATCGCCTGGAAGAAACGCGATTTGTGCCTTCATGCGGGAGATGCCGAGTGCAGCGGCGTAAGCGAGCCTTTGCCGGTCCGAGCCGTCTGGATAATTTCCTGAAGATCGGCATCTTCGATGGTCTTCTTCTTATCCGCGACGGCCGTCAGAAGACTGTATGCGTGTTCGAGTTCGTCGGTTGACAGCTGGAAACCGAGCGAACGGCATCGCGCAATCAGTGCATGCCGGCCAGAATGTTTTCCAAGGACGATCTTCCCTTTCGGCACGCCAACCGATTCGGGTGTCATGATTTCATAGGTGATGGCATTCTTGAGCATTCCATCCTGGTGGATACCCGCCTCGTGCGCAAATGCATTGTCGCCGACAATGGCCTTGTTGGCCTGCACCGGCATGCTCGTGACTTCGCAGAGCATCTGGCTCGAAGCATAGAGTTCCTTCGCGTTGATGTTTGTCGTCACCCCAAAAAACTGCTGACGGACCTGCAGCGCCATCACGATTTCTTCCAGCGCGGCATTACCGGCGCGTTCGCCGATACCATTGATCGTGCACTCGACCTGGCGAATTCCGTTCTGAATTCCGGCCAGAGAGTTTGCAACAGCCAGGCCGAGATCATTGTGGCAATGCGTGCTGATGATGGCGCGATCGACATTCTTTACACGGCTGCGAAGATTCCGAATCAGGGCGCCGTAGTCTTCCGGAAGACAGTAGCCAACGGTATCGGGAAGATTCACGGTGCGCGCTCCCGCATCAATAACGGCCTCGGTAACCTGAACAAGAAAATCCAAATCCGTGCGCCCGGCGTCTTCCGCCGAAAACTCGACGTCATCGCACATGGTGCGAGCATAACGGACGCCTTCCGCAGCGGCCGCCAGTGCTTCGTCACGGGACTTGTTCAGTTTGTATTTGAGATGGATGTCGCTGGTTGCGAGGAAAACATGAATGCGGGATTTGTTGGCGTGTTCGAGGGCTTTGGCGCAACGGTCGATGTCTTTTTTTACCGACCGCGCCAACCCCGCAATGGTCGGCGTGCGTACCTCCGCCGATACGCGGCGTACAGCTTCGAAATCGCCTTCGGACGCGATGGGGAAACCCGCTTCCAGAATATCGACATTGAGACGTTCCAGCTGGCGCGCCATCTTCAACTTGTCTTCGATGTTCATGCTGAACCCCGGAGCCTGTTCACCATCGCGCAATGTCGTATCGAAAATGATTACTTTGTTATCCATTATTCCTCCAGCGTTACAAACTCCCCTCCTGAGTCAGGAGGGGTGGCCCGAAGGGCCGGGGTGGTTCCCGCAGGAACCACCCGTCTCTTTAGCGATGTCGGATCCGCTTCGCGATCCCGCTGCCCTCCTCACTGAGGAGGGCAGTTGGGCAGTACCCCATGTTGCCCACTTCGCCTCAGAACAAATCCGGTTTACCGGTCTCGGCAATAACCTCGGAAGCCTGACGTTGTGCAATGAAACCGCCGGTTACCATTTCCTTGTATCCGGCTCCCGGTCCGATCATCGGGTAAACGCAGGCATTGGGATCGATGACGACCTCCAGGAATGCAGGGCCCTTGAACTCCACGAACTCGCGCAGTACCCGGGGCAATTCGGAGGCATCCGAAACGCGAACCGCATATTCGAAACCGTCCGCCTCGGCCGCCTTGATAAAATCCTTCTTGTGCAGCGATTTGTCGCTGCCGCAAAACCGTTCTGCGAAATACAGACGCTGCCATTGGCGCACCATACCATCGCCATTGTTGTTCATGACGAGAACCTTCACTGGCACGCCGTAGGTTGTCGCCGTTTCCAGTTCACCAAGATTCATGCGGATACTGCCGTCGCCATCGATATTGATCACGGTTCGAGTCGGATTGCCGAACTGAGCGCCGATTGCCGCCGGCAGTCCAAATCCCATCGTACCCATCGATCCAGATGTCAGCCAGGACCTGGGATTCCGGATCTCCAGATACTGTGCAGCCCACATCTGATGTTGTCCGACTCCAGTCGTGAAAATGGCATCGCCCTTCACAATACCGTTGAGAACTTCCATCACCTGCTGCGGCTGAATCAGTTCGCTCGTCCGATCGTAGTTGTACGCATGCTTCACGCGCAGGCGCTCCAGGTGCGCTCTCCATGCGGAGTAGTCTTTCTTGAATCCATTGGCTGCGCTCAGCAGATCTGACAACGCAGCCTTTGCATCGCCGACATGGCCCCAGTGCGCTGATTTCACCTTTCCAAGTTCGGCCACATCGATATCGATGTGCGCGATGGCTCGCGTACTCGGTGCAAACTGTTTTGGATTTCCGGCCACGCGATCATCGAACCGCGATGCGACGGCGATCAGAAAATCGCAATCTTCCACGGCGTAGTTCGCATAGGCGGCACCATGCATTCCCAGCATGTGGAGAGACAGCGGATCCGTGCTGTCCATGGCGCCAAGGCCCATGAGGGTATTCACCACTGGAATTCCAAATGCCGCGGCAAACCGTCGCAACTCGTCTGCGGCACCGGAATTGATCACGCCGCCGCCGGCATATATTAATGGCCGCTCGCTGGTGTTGAGTAAATCGAAAAACGTTCGGGCATGATCCGGCGCGATGCGCGAGCTTTGAATTTCGCGAATGCGGCGATCGTATCCACGCAACGTGAGCAAACCACTGCCCATGTACGGCCCGATCCAGTTCTGGACGTCTTTAGGAATATCGACAACAACGGGTCCGGGGCGCCCACTTCGCGCGATCTCGAATGCGGTGCGCATGGTGGCTTCGAGTTCCTCCGGATCCGTCACCAGAAAGGCGTGCTTCGCGCACGTGCTCATGAGATTGAAGACCGGAGCTTCCTGAAACGCATCCGAACCCAGAGCGGCACGCGGCACCTGGCCGGTAATCAGAACGACGGGAACCGAATCCGCCATGCAGTCGCGGATTGGAGTAACGCTGTTGGTCGCGCCGGGTCCGGACGTCACCATAAACACTCCGACTTTCCCTGTCGATCGGGCATAGCCCGCCGCCATGAAGCCGGCGCCCTGTTCGCTTGCCGGAACAATCAACTGAATTTCGCGGCGTCCGCTTTCACGTGCGACCTCATTGAAGCGGAACACCGCGTCATAAGTAGGAAGAATGGCACCGCCGCTGTATCCAAAAACAGTATCGACGCCTTCGTCCGCAAGAACCTGAACGATGATGTCTCCACCGGAGATGGTAAGCGTTGGCCGATTCGACGTACTCGACGTACTGGGCGTACTCACCCGCGCACTCCCGCCATCTGGCGTTTGGGCTTCAGGAACGACATCATTTTGCGCAGCTTCGCTCCGACAACTTCGATGGGATGACTCTTCTCCTTTTCGCGCATGGGGCCAAAGTTGGGCCGCCCCTTCTCGTTCTCTTCTATCCATTGTTTCGCGAATTCCCCGCTCTGAATTTCCTTGAGGATCTGTTTCATCGTTTCCTTTGTCTGAGCGGTCACGATGCGGGGTCCTCGGGTGTAATCGCCATACTCGGCGGTATCGCTGACGGAATAGCGCATGTACGCGAGTCCGCCCTCATAGAAAAGATCGACGATCAGCTTGAGCTCGTGCATGCACTCGAAGTACGCAATCTCCGGCTGATATCCGGCTTCAACAAGCGTTTCGAAACTGGCTTTCACCAACGCGGACGCGCCGCCGCAAAGAACGGTTTGTTCACCGAAGAGATCGCTCTCGGTCTCTTCCTTGAATGTGGTTTCAATCACACCGGCCTTGAGATGTCCCATGGCCTGGGCATAGGCCAATGCCGTCTGTTTCGCGTGACCGGATGCATCCTGGTGCACGGCCAGCAGAGCCGGAACGCCGACTCCATCCTGATACAGTTCGCGGACGCGATGGCCCGGCGCCTTCGGGGCAATCATCGACACGTCGATGGTGGCGGGAGGCTGGATCTGTCCAAAATGGATGTTGAATCCGTGAGCAAACATCAATGTCTGGCCCGGCCGCAGGTTGGGAAGAATCGATTCAGTGTAGATTTTCTTCTGCTTTTCATCGGGAAGGAGAATCATGATGACGTCGGAAGTCTTCGTCGCGTCGGCCACGCTCATGACTCTCAGGCCTTCTTCTTTTGCTCGTTCCGCCGAGGGACTTCCTTCATAAAGACCGACCACGACGCTGATGCCGCTGTCTCGCAGGTTCAGGGCATGGGCATGCCCCTGACTTCCGTAACCGATGATCGCGACCTGCTTTCCCTTGAGAAGGGATTTATCCGCGTCTTGTTCGTAATAAACTTTCGCCAT
>Ga0070670_100000337_pt1 | contig 39413 bp, 32 predicted proteins | sample KBSS63metaG_FD_64665 | JGI IMG/M metagenome (GOLD analysis project Ga0070670, IMG submission 64665) | Switchgrass rhizosphere microbial communities from Kellogg Biological Station, Michigan, USA - KBS S6-3 metaG | ecosystem: Host-associated > Plants > Roots > Rhizosphere > Soil ... | reverse complement strand
ATCATGTTGTACGCGGTGCGCTTCAGCACCGCCGACATCTCGTTCGCCGCGGCCTTCAGAGCGCAGCGGATAATCTCGACAGTAATCGGATCGATCGGCATAATTCCTCGCTTGGCTCACTTCAGCCGCGCGAAAAAACCTTCGCGCTGGAGCTCCAGCAAGAGACTATTGTCGTAGAATTCCTCCGCTCGGGCGGTTTTTGCGCTCGCGCCGCCCGGCTGGGTGGCCAGGAACTTGAGCACCGCCGCGACACCTTTCTCTTCGGTAAGCGGCGGCTGCGAAAACAGCTTGGAATAATATTCGAAGCTCCGTCTGGCGATGCCGTCATCGGCGATGCGCATGTATTTTTTCATAATCGGCAGGCTTCTTTCTCCGTCCGTCTTCAGCACGTGAATCGCTTCCACGTAGGCCATCAACATGCGTTTGACCAGATCGCGATTGGCGCGCAGCAGCTCTTTGCGCACCACCAGACCCGACTGGGGAAACGCATCCGCTCCGGTGGCGAAATCCGCCAGCGGCGTCAAATGATAGCGTTCCGCTTCGAAACTGAACGGCGGCGCCAGCACGGTGGCGTCGATGGTGCCGGCAACCACGGCGGCGAGCCGCGGCTGCGTCCCAGGGATGGCCAGCACGGTCACCTGCTTGGCATCGATGCCCCAGCGCTCGAGGGCATTGAGAAAAAAGAACGTGTTCATTTCCCCGGGCCCGACGAGCCCGACGGTTTTGCCCACCAGGTCCTGCGGTTTTTTTACCGTCTTGGGCTGGCCGACGATGCTGACCGTCGGTCGATTGGTCGAGGTGGCAATGATCACGAGATCGGCACCGGCGAGATTCGCCTGCACGGGCGCCACGCCCGCACTTTGCGAGAGCTGTAAGGCGTTGGCCAGAAGCGCCGCCGTGCTACGCGCGCCGCCCGCAATCCGCACCAGCTCGGACGTCATGCCGTATTTGCCGAAAAATTTCATCTCGTGCGCGATCCAGATCGGCGCTTGATAGCCCAACTCGCCGCCGTAACCGATCGTGATCTTGACCGGCGCGCCGCTTTGGCCGGCGAACGACGCGGCAACCTGCATCGCGAGCAACAAACACACAAACCCAGCAGCGAGACACAACTTAAACACTCCGGACGCCTGACTAATCACTCCTCACCCTTTCTTCGGTTCGTCCTTGCCCACGTAGGACTGGCGATAGGTCTGCAAGGTTTTGCCGCGGAGCTCGTAGAGAAACTGAATCACCCGCTCGTTGCTCATGAATTTGTCCTGCTCGTAATGATCATGATGGACGATTTCTTCCAGCGGCCGGCGCACGCCCTCGGACGGTTGCACCGCCGGATATCCAACCGGAATGATCAAGTAGAGCATCATCAAATCCGGCACACCGAGAACTTTTTTGAACGGCTCTTGCACGTGGATCGTGACCCACTGCGTCGCCAGTCCGAGCGATACCGCGGCGAGGTGCATGAACGTGCAGGTGTTGGCCAGACCATCGGTGAGATGCGACTGATCGCGGCCGAAGGTATGCGCGCCTTGCACCGTCCCCCATTGGCGCCGGCCGTCGCCGACGACCACAATGAGCGCCGGCGCTTCCGACCAGCCCGCGCCGCGCCGTTGGCGCTCCACCGCCTCGTCCGCGGTCATTTGATAAGCCGGATGGCGCAGCTCGAACACACGCTGCTGCTCCATCCAATAAATGAAATCCGTGTTGTCTTCGGAATAGCAGCGAAACAGATCCTTTTTCACCTTGGGATCTTTGACGACGATGTACTCCCACGGTTGCGAGTTGGCGCCCGACATTGCCCAGCGGCCGGCTTCGAGAATTTTATCAATATAGCCATCGGGAATCGGATCGGGTTTGAGCTTGCGCACGCTCGAACGGCGCCGAATGATGTCGTAGAGAAGATCGTAACCGGGAGTGGTGTCTGCGGTCATATTGAGCCTCCAAGGAAAACGCAACTTCTGACACAATACTTATATCTCACCCAAACGAACCGCTTCAATTGCAGCTCCACACTCTGTCATTCGGAGCACCAGCGAAGAATCTAGATCCTTCGCCGAAAAGGTTCAGGATGACATTGCGCGCCCGATTCGTATCAGCCCGCAAGCGCTGCAAGAACACCCTCGAGCGATTGCCGCTCTTCTAATGATCTAATCTCTCTTTGAACGAGCAATGCCCTCTCGTCTTCGACCACCGGCGCGGCCAATGACAGAAATTTCTCCTCGATTTCTGCGGCACTCATTGGATTCCCGCTCTCGCCCTTGGGAATAATGACTTCTTCAGAATGGATCGCGCCGGACACCGATCTCACCACGACCCGGCCGGGCCAAGACTTCGGATAGTGGCGCTCGAGATCGGCGCCCGCGCTGACTTTGACTTTATTCATGAGCTGCCACACTTTATTGTCGTGGAGAAATTCCTCCTCGAACGAAGCTAGATCGAGCTTGCCCCGCAATACCGTCACGGCCATGACATACTGCCCGCTGCCCACCGTCGCAGCGTGGGTCGGCGTGATCGATGGCCGATTCATCATCGCCGCGTTTTGCGCCGGGAGGAAAAGCTCGATCTCGCCGGTCGTTTCCGGTCGCAGCGAATGCTGTCGAACGATCTTCAAGAGAGCTTCGACTCCGGCGTGCAGCTGGCGCGCGCACGGATAAGGCTTGAATGCGACCTCCGGAAGATGAAAACCAGCGAAGCTTCGAAGATATTCCCATTTCGGCTCGCTGCACAACGTCGGACCAAAACCGCGCGCATCTTCGAACGCCCGCTTCGGTCCGGTGAATCCCTGCTGCGCCGCGAGCAATGATTGAATGCCGTTTCGCGCCGCATGGCCGAACGCGAGATGCCGAGCGGTCGCGCCTTCGTTGCCACCGGTCAGCAGACCACCGGTGTGCAGTGCTGCAATACCAAGCGCATTGGCGGTTTCTCGCGCCGTCCAGTTGAGAAACTTCGCGCCCGCTGTAGCCACGCCGAAGGCGCCGCAGATCGTGCTCGGCCACCAACCGCGCGCAAACAGTTTTGGTGCATCGATAGTAAGACCAACGCGAATGATCGTCTCATAACCAGCAACAGTCGCGGCGATAAAACTCTCGCCGCTACCGGCATGGTTTTCAGCCAGTGCGATGAGCGCGGGAATAACCATGCCACCGATGCACGTTCCGGCCCCACCGTGGATGTCGTCCATCTCGCCGCAGTGTGCTGCAACGGACATCGCTTCGACAGCATCGAGCAAAGAACTCCGCCGTTGAGATCCCAAAAGTCTCGAATTTGCGTTTGCGCCGTTGTTCGCGACCGCCAGCTTATATGCAAGCTTACCCGCGTGAAGACGCGACCCGGCAAGTAAACAGCCGAGGGAATCGATTATGTGCAGCTTGGCGGAATCGATGATATCGGCGGGCACCGTCTCGAACGAAAGAGATGCAACGTATTCTGCGAGGGTTTCGCTAAGAGTTTCGTCAGCCATGCAATTTGTGAGAGTCGCTGCGTGATTGAGATCCTTCGCTTGCGCTCAGGATGACGGCCGTTTTCCGTCTTGTCGAAGAACGTGAGAGATCTTGAATTAAATTAATCCGACCGAAATTTTCTCTTCATGCCCCGGCCGTCACCTCGATGACCAGATGGCCGAACTCGTTCACGTGCATGCGATCGCCGGGATAGATAAGAATCGTTGCGCCGACTTCCTCGATCACCGCGGGTCCTTCGAGCCGGTCGCCAGCGCGAAAGCCGGTGCGCAAATATATCGGGCAATCCACAGGCTCGCTCTCGAAAATCACCCGGCGCCGGCCACGCTCGCCGCGGTCTGCATCGTGCGCCATCGCAGTCAAAGGTAATTTGTTGTCGAATTTTCCCAGCGCCGAAAGGCGCAGATTGACCATCATCACGGGCTCGTTTGGAGCCGAGTGGCCATAGTGTTCTTGATGCAACTGATCGAAGCGCGCGCGAATCGCTCCGAAGTCGCTCAGCGCGCGTAGATCTTCCGTCACGGGAACCGGCAACGTGTATTCCTGTCCGCGATAACGCATATCCAAAAACCGGCGCAGGATGATGTCCTCAGGCTTAGCGCCTTCTTCCGAGAGCGTGTCGATGGCGGATTTTTCCAAAAGTGAAAATGCGTCGGCGATCCGATTACCGCTTGTTTCCGCCAATTCACGCACGAAGGTTTGCACGTAATCGTGCTTCAAATCGGCCATCAGCATCCCGAGCGCAGAAAAATGCGCCGGCATGGGCGGTATGATGACGCGCGGCACGGATAATTCCCGCGCAATCGCCATAGCGTGCAAAGCGCCGCCACCGCCGCTCGGCACCAGAGCGCAGTCGCGGGGATCGTAACCCTTTTCCACCGAGACGGCGCGCACCGAAAGCGACATGTTGAAATTGGCGATGGTGAGAATGCCCAGCGCCGCTTCGTCCAGCGACAAGCCGAGCGGTTTGCCGATCTTCTCCAGAATCGCTTGCGCCGCTTTCTCGCGCTGCAAGCGGATGCCGCTGCCGAGAAAAAATTCTCGATCGATGCGCCCGGCGATGAGATTGGCGTCGCTCACGGTCGGTTCGGTTCCTCCTTGACCGTAGCAGGCCGGGCCGGGCGAAGCGCCGGCGCTTTGTGGACCGACTTTCAGTCCGCCCGCGGGATCGATCCATGCGATGCTGCCGCCGCCGTTGCCGACCTCGACAATATCGACCACCGGCAGCATCATCGGATGGCCGGAAACATAACCGCCAACATAGTAGCTGCTGGTCACTTCAGGATGGAAATCTTTGATCAGGCTCGATTTGGCCGTGGTGCCGCCCATGTCGAAAGATATCACGTGGCGGCAGCCGAGCGTCTCGCCCAACTGCGCCGCGGCGATGACGCCCGCGACGGGACCCGATTCCATCATGGTGACCGGGAGCTTCTTGGCGGTTTCCGCGGCCATCACTCCGCCATTGGATTGCATGACGCGAAACGTACCGCGAAATCCGGCTTGGCCGAGCATTTTTTCCAGTGAAACGAGGTAACGGCTCACCAGCGGTCCGACGTACGAATTCAAAACCGTTGTCGAGGTTCGCTCATATTCGCGAAATTCGCGTAAAATTTCATGCGATAGCGAAACATAGACGGCGGGAAATCGCTCGCGCAGCAGTTCACCAAGCCGTTGCTCATGCGCCGCGTTGGCGTAGGCATGCAACAGACACACGGCGATACTCTCCACGCCCGCAGATTTGAGCGCATCGATCGTCGCAGCGGCGGATTCCTCGTTCAAGGGCGTCAACACTTCGCCCGTCGCGTACAGGCGCTCGTCGACTTCGAGCCGCAGGTCGCGCTGGACTAGGGGCACCGGCCGTTTGAAAAAAAGATTATAACCCTCGGGCCGATTGCCGCGGCCGATCTCGTAAACATCGCGAAACCCTTTGGTTGTGATCAAACCCGTGCGTGCGCCCTTGCGCTCGAGCACGGCATTGATCGTAACCGTCGACCCATGCACGAAAAAAGTCGCATCACCTACATCGATCTTGGCGCCAGCTAGGCAATCGTTGATGCCGCGCGCCAAATCGTCAGGCGTGGTCAGCGATTTACTGCGGAAAATCTCCCCATTGTCATCCACCGCCACCAAGTCAGTGAACGTGCCGCCGATATCAACCGCAATTCTCATGAAGGGTTTTGCTGAGTGTAAGTGTCTTCTGATCCGATCGTCTAAGAAAGATTTCTCCCGGTGTTTACCCTGAGCTTCGAACGGGGTCGAAATGACAGCCTCTGTTGTCATTCCGACAGAGCGAAGCGATGAGGAATCTTTCTTTTCTTAACTAACTAATGAGCAGCGACTTTGCCCCATCCGCGGTCACCTCGAAACTATCGCCGAAAATAATCATCTTGCCTTCCGTCTGAAATGCGGCGCGTAGCGCCAGGGTCATATGCTCGGCTAAAATCGTCGGGCCGATAGCCGGCGCGCCGACCTCTTGCGCATCGCTCTCGTTCAGAAACGGCGCTTCCCACTGATTGAGCCCAATCCCGTTGGCAATGCCGTATACCAATGCGGTCGCGTAGAAGTCCCCGAGCGCCCGGCGCCCGGTCTCCCCGATTGCCGCCACCGCGCCACCAGTTTTCAGCTCGCGCGCCATTTGCGCAACGGCTGCTTGCGCCTGGTCGTATGCACTTCGCCGCTTCGTGTCATTATCCAAAATGAAAGTCCGCCCTGCCTCGGACCAATAACGTTCATGTTGGACTGCCAGGTAAACCGCCCAATGATTGCTGACGGCTGCGGCTCGTTTGAAGCTCGGCGGATTGAGGCGCGTCTCACCGGCGAGAATACGAATATCCTCGGCGCCTTGATCGCGCGCCAACCGATCGATATCGGCGATGATCTCGTATTCTTTGCGTCCGGGCTTGATCAATCGCCCGGCTTCGCGGCATATCGTGTTCAGCAACCGCCCCGCAGCACGCATCGCCTCAAGTTCCAGAGGAGTTTTCGCTAGGCGATCAGACACCATGAGCGGGTCGCACGCGTGCCAGGTCACAGTTGGCAGGGCGGCCTTCATTTCTTCGAGCTGCAGCAAAGGAAACCCTTTGCCGGAATCCGTCAAGCCGATTTTCGCCCTTTCAAGCCCTCTCTCTTTCAGCAGCTTCGCGCCGTCGGCACCGACATTGTTCGAAGCGCGAACGTCCTCAACCCAGGTCAGCGTCTTGGCAAACGGCACGTCGCGGCTGCCGATGTTGAGCAGCAACGAAATCGCGCCGTCGCGCGGCACGACGGCGATGCCGCCCCGCACCTTGGGAAAATAATTCGTCAAATAGCAAAGGTCAGCGAACGAATAATTGTCACCATAAATCACCAGTGCGTCGAAATTTTGCCGCGCCATTTCACTGCGCACGTTATCGAGACGCGCTTGAAACTCAGCCTGCGGCACTTCGTTCGGGTCCCAAGTCGAGCAGCCTCGCTTCAGAACCGAATGTCGCCCAAAAATCATTTTCTACCTCATGGCGCCGGCTGATCCGGCGGCTTGAACGAGTTGAACGGATCGAACAATTTGAACGACAAGGTTCAAGCCATTGAATTCATCGGCGGTTTTATTCTTTGATGAAGATATCCCAGGACGATTTCATCAGCGATTCGGCCTTGGTTTTTGTCATCACCACGGTATCGCCAAGCGTCAGATAACCGGTCTCGGGCAAATACTGGTTGGGGTGGATGATATAGGTCATGCCTTCTTCGAGCCGTGTCTGGTTCGCGTCTTCCAGGCTTCCTGGCGCGAACGAGCCACAGCCAAGGCCGTGGCCGCGCACGCGCATGAACGGCGGCCGGCAGTATTGCTCGTAACCGTACTCGATAAAAGTGTCGTTGATCGCCGCCGCCACCGCGCTCGCCGGCGCACCGGTTGTCGCGGCTTCCATGCCCAAGCCCATGGCTTTTTTAAGGATGGCGTATTTCTCGCGCACGACCGGCGCCGGTTCACCGAGAATCATCGTGCGGCAAATCTGCACGAACAAACCGCCGATGCAGGGCGTAATCTCACCGATAATGATATCTCCTTTTTGCGTGATCCGATCCGTGGGCGGATGGAGCGCCTGATTGTGATGATTGGCGACGACCATGCCAAAGTTGTCTTCAGCGCCGAGCGAGCGCATGCGATATTCGACGATCGCGGCAAGCTCGTATTCCTTCAAACCAAGACGTGCATCTTCGTGCAGCGCTTTGACGCCCGCATCGGCGATCTCGGCCGCGCGCCGGAGCCGCTCCAACTCGAACGGCGTCTTCGAACGCGCCAAGTTCTCGATAATGTCTTTGGCGTTGACAGCCGTTCGGCCGAGCGCTTTCGTAATCTGGTCGTGCAGGCCGACCGACATCGCTTCACGTCCGATCAGTCCCGCGTTGCCGGAAAGCGCGGCCAACCGCGACCAAAATTCTTTGAACGCTCGCACCTCTCGAACAAAAGATTCTTCCTGCGCGCGCGGGATGTCCCACACCGGCGAGAGATAGAGAACCGGCGCATCTTCTAAAGGAACGAGCAGCATCGTCTCCGGCCCGACGCTGATAAAATCCGTCAGATAAGCGACGTAATTCATGCGCAGAAAATTGTGCCGCCCGCCTTCATAAACGAGCAGCGTCTGCAATCCTTTCTCCCGCATTGATTGCCGCACGCGTGACAATCGTCTGTCGAATTCTTCTTGCGCATCCATAGTCACCTCGCCACGCTCAAATCTCCCCTTGCCCCTCTTTTTCAAAGAGAGGAATTCATTTTTGTTTTTAACTTCCCCCTTTGGCAACGGGGGATGAAGGGGAATTTCTTACATAACCTAGCCGCCAATCCCGTTCAATCAGCTCCGGCGCGCGCTCACTCGGTAGACCGTAACCGCCGCCGCCGGCAGTGAAGAAAACGACACTAGCGTTCTTTTTCAAGGGGTAGTTGGGCTTCTTAGTGAGCCAGCTTCCCGGATCATCGGCCGTTCGCTTCACCAACGCTTTCGCTTTCGCGCCGCACACGCCACCGAAAATTCCCCACGGCGCGGTACGTTGCCGTTCGATGTTGATGTTGGTGAAGGCATCGCAGAGCACGCGGACCGCGATCTCAATCCCCAAGCCGCCGCGAAATTTCCCGGCGCCGCCGCTGCCTTCCCGTAGTTGCTGACGCTCGATCAGCACCGGGTAATACAATTCCTGCAGCTCCACCGGCGCATTCTGTACATCGCCCTGGCACATCGATACGGTCGCGTTTTCGCCATCCTCATGCGCGCGGCCACCCCAACCGCCGCCCATGATGGTTTGACAGAGAAATCGCCTGCCGGTCTTGGGGTTGATTCCGAAAAATGCATAACCGCCCATGTCACCCTTGTGACCCGCAGCAACTCGATCGGGCATGGCGGGGGCCAAAGCTCGCAGAATCAAATCGATCACGGTCGGTAGGGTTCGGCTCCAGTTTCCTACGGGTGCGGGCGGCTCAGCGCTCAAAATCTTTCCCGGAGGAATAACAATTTTTAACGGGCGAAAGCACCCTTCATCGATGACCGAGTCGGGCGCCACGAGCGATTTGAACGCAACTCGCGCCGCTGCCACCGCGCCCGATTCCCCGGAGTTAATCGACCCCGGCACTTGCTCGCTGATCTCGGAGAAGTCGATGGTCATTTCACTGCCGGCGACTTCGACTCGAACCTTGAGCGGCACCGCTTTTTCCAAATCGACGCCGTCACTGTCAAATAAGGCTTCGGCTTCGTACCGGCCGGGCTTGATGCGGGCGACCTTGTCGCGGGCCAGCAGCTCGGATTGTCGCCAGATCGTTTCCAGACACTGCAAAAAAGCTTTCCGACCGTAACGACTGACCAGCGCGGCGAGGCCGCGGTCGCCAATGCAGCACGCGGCGATTTGCGCGCGCAGATCGCCAAGGCAGGATTCGGCGAAGCGCACGTTATCGGTGATAATTTGAAAAATATCCTGATTGGGTTCGGCGCCGCGATAAAGCTTCAGCGAACGAAACTGTAATCCTTCTTCGTAAATTTCCCGCGTGCCGCTGAAGCCGAAGCCGACCCGGGTGCCGCCGATGTCGATCCAATGAGCGCGCACCGCCAGAAACGCCACGAGTTCACCTTCGTGAAAAAATGGTGTGTAGACCACGACGTTGTTGAGGTGTTGGCCGCACACATACGGATGGTTCATGATCAGCACGTCACCGGGCTGGAAACCGTCCCGGCCATGGGTGCGCACGCCATCGACGATCGCGGGCCCCAAATCGGCGAGAAAAATCGGCAGCGCGCCGAAGTTCTGCGAAAGAATATTGCCGTCCGGATCGACGATGCCAACGCAGTAATCGCGCACCTCGTAGATCATCATATTGTAGGAAGTCTTACGCAGGACGGTGGCCATTTCGTTAGCGATATGAGCCAAGCCATTGCGCACGACCTCAACCGTGATCGGATTGACGGTGGAATTGGGCATTTCAGTTTGCGGTGAAAAAGTATTCACCACAGGGACACGGAGACACGGAGGTCTTTATCTTACTCCTGCTCCACCTCTGTGCCTCGGTGGTAAAAGTTTTGTCGAGTCATTGTTTTTTCTCTTCGGCACTGACCGCGCGCGACGCCGAATATCCCGACAGTGTTCCCTCCCGTAGTGCGTATAAGTATCTCACCACATCTTCGTTCGACATGTATTTGCTCATGTCGTAGCGCTCGCGATGGACAAAATCTTCGAGCGGCCGGCGCACGCCTTCGTGTGCCGGCACATCGGGATAGCCGATCGGAATAATCAGATAAAGCTTCAGCAAATCGGGTACGTCGAGAATCCGTTTGTGCGGTTCTTCGATGTGAATCGAAACCCATTCTGAAGTGAGACCCAAAGATGCTACGGCGAGGTGAATCAGAAAGGAAGCATTGGCGAGGCTGTCGGTCAAGTGCGACTGCTCCCGCCCGAAGGTATGCGCGCCCATCACTGTCCCCCACTGCCGCCGACCGTCGCCGAGCACGACGATGACCGCGGGGGCTTGGTGCCAATTGGCTTTCGCCTTGTTAAAGCGAAGCGATTCGTGCGGATCGTTCTTCACCTGGTATGACGGATGGCGCAAGTTGTACTCGCGCTGCTGTTCCATCCAGAATATAAAGTCCGTGTTGTAGTCCGAGTAAGCATCGCGCAATTGCTTTTTGATCTCCCGATCTGTGACAACGACAAATTCCCAGGGCTGCGAATTGGCTCCCGACATCGCCCAGCGCGCAACCTCGAGAATCTTGTTGATCGTATCTTCGGGAATGGGATCGGGCCGAAACTTGCGAACGCTCTGGCGCGTTTTCACTAGCTTCAGGAGCGTGTCATAGGTGGATTGATCAACAGTCATTCGTCTGATTCCTCCGGGTAAGGACGGATCCTCTAGCTCTCGAGAGACGCTGGAGCGAATGAATTCCTGTCATGCTGAGCACAGCGAAGCATCTGTACTCTTTGGGTGATTTCCGAAGGCGAGATTCTTCGGCTCCGCCTCAGAATGACATTTTCGACACAATCGATCGCAGTATAAATATCCTCATCCCGGCTATCGGACTTTCAACACCTCTTCCAACACCGACTCGTCGATAAATTCGTTGGGATTGCGTTTCGACACTCCCGGCGTTTTTGTTTCCAAAGTGGCCAGGAACTCAGTGATCCCTTCGCGCTCGGTGCGCAACGTATCGGAAATGCTTTTGACGAAGTAATCGTAGGTCTTCAGCGCTTCCGCCTTGGAACCGACGTGAATGTATTTCTCGATCACGCGCACGGTCAAATCGCGGTTGCTCTTCATCACTCGCACCGATTCCAGATAGGCGCGCAAATAGCGCCGCACCAGATCGCGCCGCTCTTTTAAATCTCGTTTCCGGCCGACGATCGACAACTCCGGATAGCGCATGCCCATGGCGCGTAGATCACCAAGCCGGCTGTAACCCTGCGCCTCCGCGACAAACAAGCCCGGCGGCGACATAATCGTTGCTGCAATTGCGCCGCGCTCCAGTGCGGTCAAGCGATTGCGCTCGCCGCCCATCTGCAAGAACGTCACTTCCTTGTCGGGATTGATGCCGTTCTTTTTGAATGCGAAGCGTAGTCCGATATCGTTATTGCCGCCGAAGCTTGCGATACCGATTTTTTTGCCGCGCAGATCCTGAAAAGTTTTAACGTCCTTGGCGGCGATAACACCGGCTGACATCGAGTTCGCCGCGGTCGCAAGGATCGTCACATCAGCGCCGCTCAAGTTGGCCTGCACGGAAACACCGCCGCTCACGTGCGCGAAATCGAGCCCGCCCGATAAGAGCGCTTGCATGCTCTTCGAGCCGCCCGAGATCATGACCGGATCGACTGCTAATCCGGCTTTTTTGAATTCGCCGCCGTCGAGGGCGACCCAGAAAGGAATGTTGTAACCGGCAATGCCCGGGTAGCTTGCCGCGACCCGCTGCTGGGCATGAGCGTCAGCACCGAGCCCGAGCGTAAGTCCGGCGAGGATGAGCAAGAGCCAATGAAATTTCATCATGCGCGGCTAAAAGAAATTTTATTGATAGAGTTCCTTCAACAAGCCGCCCTTCTCCAGCGTGTCGAGAAAGTGCATGTCGACGAACTGCTCCGGCTTGGCGTTCTTAGCGGCGGGTACGGTTTTCACCAGATCGTCCAGTACGTTTTGCACGCCGACCATGTTGATGTAGGGCGCCTTTTCCAGAACCTTGCTCATGTAAAACTCGTACGCTTTCTTCAACACTGCTGCGTCTTCGATCTTGGTGTATTTTGCCATCGACTTGTAGGTGAACGCCGGATCGGTGCGAGCGCGGTGCATGCCTCGCACGTAGGCGCGCATGAAGCGGTTGATCACGTCCGGCTTGCTGCGGATGATCGAACCCACTGCCACGAGTGCCGGATTGGGAAAGGCGAAATCCATATCGGTGATGTTGATCAATTCCTTGAAGCCCGCTTTTTCGACCGCGAACTGGGTCGGCGGCGAAACCACGCCGCCCTCGATGGAACCGCCCTGCAATCCCCCGGCAACCGTCGCCATGAAACCGAGCTGGATCAACGTGAGATCCTTGTCGGGATTGATGTTGTATTTTCTGAGCGCGTAACGCACCGAGATATCCGGCGCCGAGCCGAACCGGGTAACGCCGATCTTCTTGCCCTTCAACTGCTCGACGCTTTTGATTTCCGGCCGCACGAAAAGCGAGAACACCATCTTGTTGCCCGAATTGCCGATGATCTTGAGATCCGCGCCCTGCAGGGCCGCGGCGATCGCCGAGCTGCCGTTGAGCGAGCCGATGTCGATCTCGCCCGCCACCGTCACCTGCGCGAGCTGGGTGCCGCTGGGTATGAGAATGATGTCGTCCTGCAAGCCTTCCTTGACGAAGTAGCCGGCGTCGTGCGCCACCCAGATCGGCGTGTAGGCTCCGCTGATGGAGCTGTAGCCGATGCGCACGCGGTCGGCGGCGAAGACTTCACCCGCGCAGAGAACCAGAAAACTCAAAAGTGCCAAGCACCGTAGTTTCATAGCTGCCCCTTTCCGATGACGTGAGACTGCATGCACAGAAACTATGTTACCGACCTGGTTTGTTCAAGAGTATCGCGCCGCGGTGATCGGTTGACCCCATTCCGCGCATTCAATATGTTGGCCGCGTTCCACAGTGGAGGTAAAAATGAGCAATCGCATAGTTGTGATCGGCACCGGGCCTATTGGCGGGATCATTGGTGGCAGGCTGGCGCGCGCCGGTCACGACATAAGCTTCGTCGATATCGATAAAGAGCACATCGCCGCGATCCGCGAACATGGCCTCCGGGTGGACGTCCCTGACGGTGCTTTCAACGTTAAAGTGAAGATTGCGTTGCCTGAGGAGATCGAAGGCAAATACGATATCGGATTGATCGCGGTGCGCTCGAACTATACACCCGACGCGCTGCGCACCGTGCTGCCGCATCTTACGGACAATGGTTTACTGGTATCGATGCAAAACGGCATCAACCCGCCGCTGCTCGCGGAAAAAGTCGGCGTCGATCGAACCATCGGCATGGCCATTCGCATGGGGTGTCGGAAAGTCGCGCCCGGACACGTGCAGACGGCGATCCCGGGCCATCTTTATCTTGGCCATTTGCACGGCAAGACCACGCCGCAGCTTGAAGATCTCCAGCGCACGCTCAATCAAGTCATGGATACGGAAATCACCGACAATATTCTCGGTGTGCTCTGGAGCAAACTCACTTACACCTGCTTGGGATACTACGGCTCCCTCGCCGATGCTTCGCTCGTAACAAGCTGCGCTAGCGAAGCGTGCCGGCGCAATCTGACAAACTTTTTTGCTGAAGTCGTCGCGGTGGGAAAGGCTAGCGGTGCCCGCTTTATCTCACTCGCCGAATATAATCCGCTGGATTTTCACCCGAGTATCCCGTTTGAAAAGCGGCTCGCTGCGGTCGATCAATTCGCCAAGTCCTGGAAAATCGATGATCGTAAAGGCCCGCTCCGGCAGATTCAAAAAGGCATCAAAACCGAAGTCGATTTCACCCTCGCCTACCTGGTGCGCGAAGGCGAGAAGCGACAAATCGCGACACCGCTCTGCCGAAAAGTTTTGGCTATGATTCACGAGTTGGAGCAAGGTACGAGGAAGCTGGACCTGCAGAACTACGACGAGCTCAAATCAGTCAGCGCCGAGTAACGCAGTGAATAATTCCTCAGTGGTAAACAGCGCCATCATCGCTCTTTCGCGCTAACGTTCACGGCGCCAGGCGCTGCGCACGAAATTTGTGATCGACACCCGCAGTTCGCGCGATGCCCTCGATGACATCGCCATCCACCCGTCCGGTGTACTGGCTCTTTTGGTTGCCGAAAAAAATTTCTGCTCCACGCAATTTGCCTCTGACTGGAAATGTCCCGTCAGCCGCTCGCAAGGTTCCAGAAAACGTCTGGTAATTTTGCGCCAGCGTTAGCTCGCCTTGGGGCATTTGCCATTTCCCTGCAACCTGGGCAGGGACGATCCACAAACGTGCGGTGCAGAAACGCTCACAATGCTCGATGTTGGTAGCGATCTCGTCGGGGCTCCAATCACCGATGGCGAAATAGTTGGCCACCACCCGGGAACCCGGTTTGAGGCTGAGCAATTTCGGCCGCAAGCGAATGTTCATTTCCGGCGTCAAAAATAAAATAATGACGCTCGCTTTGGAGAAATCTGTAACGAAGACATCGCCGCGCTCGAAAGTCGCTCGATCGCGGACTCCTTCCTTGGCTGCGAGCCGCTTCGCAAGCTCGACAAGGTCGGGATCATATTCGATACCATGAGCGCGAGCGCCACGCTTGGCCGCAGCGATCACGTTGCGTCCATCGCCCGAACCGAGATCCACGACATAATCATCCCGTGTGATGTGCGCCATATCGAGCATCTTCTGCACCATCGCGTCCGGGTTGGGCACCCAGACGACGTCTTTACCGGGCTGCCCGGATTTGGGCGCGTATTCGCGCGTTGAAGATTGTCCAAAAATTGGCGCGATAATGCTCAACGAGAAGATAATGGCGATCGAGCCCGTTGAAAGCGCGCGGCGGATCAGCATCAGTGTCTCGGGAATAATCGACACGGCGAAAAATCAAACATGCCGCGATTGCACCTATCGGTTCGCATGAGCGGCTTTCCATTCGCCGCCCGTGCTGATCGTCCCCTCTATGCCACTACTTGTAACGCGACCCGTGTAGAGCGCTTCTCCCGCACTGAAAGAGATGCGATCGCCGTCGAGCTTGCCATTGGCGATTTGAACGGCATTACCGCCACGGTTGAGCGTCCCGGAAACCATCTGATAGGTTTGCTTCAAAGTGAGCGTCCCGTCGCCAAGCTGCCAGTTTCCTTCTACCTTGGCCGGCACAATCCAGAGATACGCCGTGCAGTAGGAAACGCAGCCCTCTTTGACCACCGCTGTATCATCCGCGTTCCAATCACCCATTGTGAATGAATTGGAAACGATTCGCGTCCCCGGTTTTAAATTGAGGATTTTCGGACGCAGCTTCAAATTGATATCCGGCAGCAGAAACATCGTGATCACCGTCGCCGGAGAAAGATCAGCTTCGAACAGATCCGCCTTCATGAAGCTCGCTTTGTCAGTCACTCCTGTTTTGGCGGCATTGCGTTTGGAAAGTTCGACCATATCGGGATTGTATTCGATGCCGAGTGCTTTAGCGCCCCGCTTTGCGGCGGTAATCACGGTTCGGCCATCGCCGGATCCAAGATCAATGACGTAGTCCTTGGCCGTGACCTTCGCCATATCGAGCATCTTCTCAACCAGCGCCTGCGGCGTCGGCACCCAAATGACATCCTTACCTTCTTGACCGACCTGCGGTTGATAGTCGCTTTTCCCGGATTGCGCCGAAACGCCGATGCTCGGAAAAATGAGCGAAAAAAGTAAGGTAACGAATAATCCGCGGACGCTGAGAAATGCTGTCATGTAAGCCTCCTGCTGGTGGAAATCAATCATTGGAGACTCGCACGCAGGCAGCAAAATGTCCAGGCTGATCGCGGGGCAAGATCGAGTCACTGAGCGTTGCCCGGTGCTGTTTCGGATGATACAGAGAAACAGCAAACTACGGCGGAACCCAAGCCGTGGCGCATCTCACCGAATTTTCCTGGAGGCAGAAATCCATGCGGCAAAGATCCGATTACCCGACATTTTCCGACGCAGAAATCCAACGCAGACACGCTGCCGTGTACCGACTCATGGCCGACGAAGGCGTGGACGCGCTGCTTTTCTACGGCAGCGGGCGATATGCGTCCGATATTTACTGGCTAAGCGATTGGCCGAGCAGCCGAGAGGCTTATTTGCTCATGGAAACCGGTAAAGATCCGGTGATTTTGATGCAGCTATTCAATCATTACCCCATGGCGCGGGTGATGTCGTGGATTAACGATGTGCGTTGGGCTGGAGCGAACACGACGCGCAGCGTCGTTGAGCTTTTTGCTGAGCGTGGTTTGGCATCAAAAAAGATCGGCTTGGTCGGCTCGATTTCTTATCAAGTTTATAACCAGCTGCGTGAATGCTATCCCGGCGCCACATTTGTCGATCTCAGCGGCAAGATGCGCATGATGCGCACCGTCAGAAGCGCGGAAGAGATCGAGCGCATTCGATTTGCCTCCGAGCTTACCGACCGGTCGATCCAGGCGCTGGCCGAAGGCCTCCGAGCAGGCATGCGCGAAGATGAAATCCCAGCGATCATCGAGCCCGTGTATCTAAAGGCCGGTGGCTATGCCGGCATTCATTTCATGAGCAGCATGCCGATGCGCGCTCCTGATTTTCCTGTGCCGTCGCAGTTTCATTCCAAGCGTAAGCTGGAAAAAGGCGACGCGTTGATTACCGAGATCAGCGGCGCTTATGCGGGTTATAGCGGGCAGATGCACCGGACGTTTTCCATTGGTGAGGGACCGACGCCGGAGTGGCAGAAGATGCACGATGCTGCGATCGAAGTGTTCGAAATTCTGTCTAAAGTCATTAAAGACGGCGCGACCACGACGGATGCAGAAGAAGCCGCCGAGGTCGTTCATCGGCGCGGCTACAGCACCTATGATGATCTCGTGCACGGCGTGAATCAGTATCCGCCGATCTTTCAGACCAAAACGCGCAAGCGCCACGAATCCCGCGAAACGACGTTTCACGAAAATATGGTGATCGTCATTCAGCCCAATCTTATGACCTACGATGAAAAGATGGGGCTGCAATTCGGGGAAACTTTGGTCGTGAAGAAAAACGGCTGTGAAAGCCTGAACGCTTACCCGCGCCAGTGGATCACTTGCCAAGGCTGAGACTGCGATTTGCGCATCGGCGGTTACGGCAGAGCGGGAGAGCGCGGCTATTTCTCGATTTCTCGTCTGATCGCTTCGGCAAACGCTTTCGTCGATGCCTTGCCGCCGAGATCGCTGGTTAATACTTCTCCGCGCGTCAGAACCCGCTCGAGAGCGAGCCAGATCCGCTGCGCCGCATTTTTTTCAGAGATATGCTGCAGGAGCATCACCGCCGCCTGGATCATGGCGGTAGGGTTTGCAATGTTTTTGCCTTTGATATCCGGCGCGCTGCCATGAACCGTTTCAAAGAGCGCGTGTCGATCGCCGAGATTTGCACCGGGGACGACTCCCAGGCCGCCCACGAGACCGGCGGCGAGATCGGAGACGATATCACCATAGAGATTTTCCATAAGCAGAACGTCGAATTTCCAGGGATCGATCACCAGCTGCAGGCATGCGTTATCGACAATCACGTCGCTGAATCCAATGTTTTTATAAGCCGTGGAAACTTTTCTCGCGCAGTCCAGAAACAGGCCGTCGCTGAGCTTCATGATATTGGCCTTGTGCACGGCAGCAACTTTTTTACGGCCATTGCGGCGCGCATACTCGAAGGCGAACTTTGAGATTTTGGTGCACGCCTTCTCGGTCATGATTTTCAGGCTCTCGACGACTCCCGGAACCACTTCATGCTCTATCCCTGAGTAGAGGCCCTCGGTATTTTCTCTGACCACGATTAAATCGATGCCCTGATAGCGCGCTTTGACACCGGGAAGATTCTTGATCGGCCGCAGATTAGCGTAAAGGTTGAAACTCTGACGCAAAGCGACGTTGACGCTGCTGAACCCCTCGCCGACGGGTGTGGTCACCGGTCCTTTCAGTGCTACGCGATTTTTCTCAAAAGAATCCATCAACGGTTTGGGGATCGTCGTACCATGCTTTTTGAGCGCTTCGGCTCCCGCGAGGTGCGGCTCCCAATCGATGTTGACGCCTGCTGCTTTAATGATCTGCAAAGTCGGCTTGGTGACTTCGGGACCGATGCCGTCGCCCGGAATCAAAGTAACTCGGTGTTTCATGTAATTTCCTCTGATCGCTTATTTTCGCTTCTATCCACAATCGCCGAACAAATGAAGTTCGTCGGAGCTCCGTGTGAGCGCACGAGATTAAAATTGTCGGATTGCTGTGGAATAATCACCTATGCCCAGTTCCCGAATCGGTTGCACCCAAGAGTTTCTGCGAAATTGGTTTCCAGTTTTCCTCTGGGCCTTGCTGATCTTCTTTTTTTCCACTGATATTTTTTCGAGCGTAAATACGGCAGGAGCGTTCGAGCCCATCCTGCAGCAAATTTTTCCCCAACTCACCGCCTATCATATCGAGCGCATACACGCGGTGTTTCGGAAGCTTGGCCATTTTACTGAATACTTTGTCTTTGGCGGATTACTGTGGCGCGCCTTGCGTTTGCAAAACCCTGCGGGTACGCGCTCTCGCCGCCTCGTTTTGAGCCTCGCGATAACGATGATCTACGCCGCCAGCGACGAGTGGCATCAGTCCTTTGTCCCGAGTCGCAGCGCAAGCCTTATCGATGTTCTGATCGATACGACCGGCGGGCTCTGCGGCATTTGGTCTTTCAAGTTACGAGACTCCCGCAACAAACGAGTCAGTTCTCCGCGCTAGCTCAAAAAAACCTTGACAAAAGAGCGCCAAATCGTCGAGGATATGCATACTTACGATTTCGCCCAAGGACAATCCAATTTGCCTCTAATCGCGTTTCGCCGTGCCCGGCTGTTTCTGATTTCGCTTGTTGTATTCGCGGGTTGCTCGGCGGGAGAGCCACCGGCTCCGAAAATGTTTTCATCGCCCGAATCCTTCGGTAACCTCACTAACGCTGTGCACTCGCCGTCCGCCATGGAAGCCATCAGCCGCGGCGTCGCTGCGGTGACTCCGCCCGGGGCAGCACTCAAAGATGTCTTTTATCAGTTCGATAGCGTCGAGCTGGAACCGGAAGCGCAGGAAATTCTCAAAAAAAATGCCGAATGGCTGAAAGCCAATCCTAAAACGCGGGTCGAGGTTGAAGGGCATTGCGACGATATCGGCTCGGCGGAATACAATCTTGCGCTCGGCGCTAAGCGGGCGCAAACCGCTAAAGATTTTCTTGTGAGCCAAGGTATCGCCAGCGACCGTCTCGTGACCATCAGTTACGGCAAGGAAGCTCCCGCCTGTTTCGAGCAGAGCGAAGAATGCCGGGTGAAAAATCGCCGCGCTCGCTTCGTAATGTTCACCGAGATTCCCACCTCGTAAGGCGGCGGTGGACACATAGATCCGCCCTTCGCGGCTATTCATAGCCGATCGCCGTCACGATCGGCATCGCCGCGGCCTTTTTTGCCGGACCATATCCCGCGATAAAGCACAATCCTACCGCAGCAACCACTGTAAACAGCGCGACACCATAAGGATAATAAAATTGAAACGTCCAGCCGGTCAGTTCCTTGGTGTTGTACACGACGTGGTGGTAGGCCATTACGCTGCCGCCAAACAGCCCGACAACGCCGCCGATAAGCCCCATCCAACCGGCTTCCATGAAAATGATTCGGCGCACTTGGGCCTGAGTTGCACCGATCGCGCGCAAAACACCAATCTCACGCGTACGGTCTAGAATGGAGGCCAAAAGTGTGTTGATCACGCTGAAAATTGCCACCACGATGGCAACGATCTCGACCGCATAGTTTACGACAAACGATTGCTCCATGATGCGCACCACCGCCTGTTTGAGCTGCCGATGCGTGCTGATGAAAAGCTGATAGCGCTCCCCGTAGCGGGCTTTTATGGCTTCGGCGATCGCCGCTTCATTCGTGCCGGGCTCCAGCCAAAGATCGAAAGCATCGACCAAGTCGTCTTTCCAATATTTCTTGTAAAGCGCGCGATCGAGTAACACACTGCCGGAATCCGAGGAGTAATCGATGTAGACACCGATGATGTCGAAGCCGATCAAACCTGACGGTGTCATGAGTTCGACCCGATCGTTCCGACCCTTGGCAAACTTGCTCTGAAAGCTTTCACTGACGATGACTCCTTTGCCTTGCGCCATCTCACCCAATGCGCGGCGGCCGTCGCCGTTCAACATCGGCAAATTACGCACCGCTGCGGAATCTCGTGCCGAAAAGGATTCGATCAAAATCGGCTTCTGCCGATAGGTGGAACGGATCAGTCGGTACAAATCGATGATTTTGATGCCGGCGATTTTCCTAAGTTCGGGCAGGAGGTCCTCTCGCAGCGGAACATTTCTCGGGCCGGCAGTGCTGGCGCCGGCACTGACGATCAAATCCGCCGTGACCATTTGATCCACCCATGTCAGGAGCGAGCCGCGCACGCTGCTGACGAAAGCCGCGATGGTAAAAATCGCCGCAAGGCTGATCACCACGGTTGCGACGGTGATCCCGGAGCGCGCGGGATTGCGCCGCAGGCTATCCGATGCCAGACGCGGTTCGACTGCATCGATACCGGGTAAGCGGAGCTTGGACTGCCAAAACCAGCCCACTGCAAACCGGATCAACGCCGGGCAGAACGCGGCCAGGGCCAGAAGAAAAATCAACATGCCGATGACGCCGACGCTAAACCGCTTGACTGCATCGCCGACCGCCGGAGCGATCAGCAAAAAAATCGGCGCGAGTACGATACATAAAACGCCAAGACGATTGGCCCAGGAAACGTTTTGGCGCCCTGCAGGTCGCCAGGCCGCCTGCCTGGCGTTCTCCAGCGGACTTACGCGCATCGCCTGCCATGCCGGAAAAAGCGCCGCCAGGAGCGCCACGGCAACGCCGGAGCCAAGCGCGAGCGCCAGCTCGTTAACAGTAAAATTACCCGCGATCAGATCGACCAGCGAAAACAGATTGCCGACGGTTTCACCCACGGCGACCAGTGCCGCGCGGGCGAGCAGCCAGCCGAGCAGCGCACCGATAATCGAGCCAACCAGCGCCAATATCAGCGCTTCGCTTACAATCAGCCGGAAAAGCTCGCTCCGTCTCATCCCAATGCAGCGAAGCGTGCCGATTTCTCGCTTGCGCTGAATCACCGAAACCGACACCGTGTTGTAGATCAAAAAAAACCCGACGAATAGCGCGATCAGACTGACAAAAAATAATCCGACGCGAAAAGATGTAAGCAGTAGCTCGATCTGCTCGCCGCGCTTTTTTGGCCGTTCCACCTCCGCCGCACCCTTTAAACGTTGGGCGAGGCGCTGTTGAACCGTGCCGATTTGTTCTCCTGGTTCGAGCGTCAAATCGACGATATCGAGCTTTCCCTCTTTCCCGAATACCCGCTGCGCAGCCGGCAAATCCATCAGCGCGAAACTGCCGCCGAATACCTTCGCCGTTCCCTGTTCTTTTAAAAGAGCTCTGATCGTGAACTGGCGCTGCCCCTCGCTTGTCAGCAAAGTGAGTCGAGCGCCCAACGGCACACCCAGGCGGCGCGCAAACGATTCGGTGACCGCAATGGAATCCGGATTAGCGATGAAATCCAGCGCTTGGTCGAAACCGAATTGCGCTTGAGAGAATTGATGCTCGCGTATGGCAAAATCGGTGAGAAAGTCGACACCATAAACATAGAGCCGCTCGCCCGGCACGCCGAGCACCGGCAGAAATCCCTCCACGGCCGCGGCAGCATCACGAATGCCGGGCGTGTCACGAATGACCGGGTACAAAGATTCGGCGATGCCGCTCTCGCCGTTGGCGACCTGCAAAACCGCCTTGCCGGCGATCTGGTCGATGGTGGACTCGAAGGAAGTCGTTAACGAACGATTCACGATCGCAATCGCCACGATGACGGCGACGCCGAGCGCGATGCCGAAAAAAGTCAACGCCGTGCGCAGCCGGTGGCGTTTCACATGCCGCCAGGAAATCGAGCTCAATAAAGCCAGCATCAACAATGTTCCTTTTCGACACGCCCATCGCGAAGAAAGATGGTCCGGTCGCCATAGCGCGCCGCCTCCTGGCTGTGCGTGACCACGACGACCGTGCAATCCTCTTCACGGTTGATTTCTTTCAGGAGCGCGAGGATCGCCTCGCCGTTTTTCGAATCGAGGTTGCCGGTCGGTTCATCGGCCAGAAGGATTGACGGATTGAACGCCAGAGCGCGAGCCACGGCAACCCGTTGAATCTCACCGCCCGAAAGTTCGTCCGGCAAGTGATTGCGGCGCTTGTCCAGGCCGGTTCGCATGAGCAGAGCTTGCGCGCGCTCCTCCGACTCCGCCTTCGAACGACCGTCGAGTACCAGCGGCAGCGCGACGTTCTCCAAAGCGGTTAACGTCGGTAGCAAATTGAAAAACTGGAATACGAACCCGATCTTGTAACGCCGAAACAGCGTCACCTGATCGTCCGCCATTTGACCGATGAGCCGTCCGTGAACCAAGAGATCGCCGCTCGTGGGCCGGTCCAACCCGCCAATCAGATGCATCAGCGTGCTCTTACCGGAGCCGCTCGGCCCCATAATCGCGACAAATGAACCCTTCGCAATCTCCAATGAGACACCCGCCAAGGCGGTGATATCGTTGCCGCCTTGGCGATAGGTTTTGCAAACGTCGATGCAGCGGATCATCGAGGACGATCAGCAGATCAAATGAATGCTCGGCGGTTGAATGGCGGGGCTCGTTTCGCTGATCTCCTTGGCAGCAAGCTCGGCCAGATTCTCTTCGACCGCTTGGATCAGCGCGTCAACACTGATACCTAAATGTGCCGGGCTATAGGGCGCGAGTTTTTCTACGCCCATGCGCCAGAGCTTGAGCGCTCCGGCCGGCACGCCTTGTTCGAGCTTGTAGTAACCGGCCGCGATCTGAATGATGCCTTGGTAGAACTTCCGATCTTCGCCGTGATCCTCCAGCCAGATTTCTTCCAGTGTTTCGTGGCACTCAAAGAAAAGACCGTCATTGAATTCCTGAATGCCTTTCAAAAAGCGAGGATCGTCTTGCGCTTGCATTCCAAACATTTAAGCACATGCATACGACCGCGGCAAAGCCGTCGCCAAAAATGGCACGGACGCACTACACCGAGATACGCTTCACCACGAAGGCACGAAGCGCGCGAAGGTAAAATATTTAACCGACTCGCGCCTTGCGATCTTAGCATTCCTCCCTTCGGCAAAGGGAGATTAGAACGGATTTCTTCGATCGAACCTTCGTGGTCTTCGCGTCTCCGTGGTAAAACTTCCTGCTGCTTTGCCGCACTGGCACTTTTGTGGTTAATTTCTCTTCTTGCCTTAGTAAACAACAGTCAATGTAGCCCGGGTGTAGCACAGCGGAATCCGGGTTCCGTAACTTTGAGCACAGATGCAGGAAAACAATATTCACGATTCTATAACTCTTGATATCGACACGCTGTCCTACGGTCCGTACGGGATAGCCCGGCATTCGGGTAAAGCCGTAATGGTCCCGCACACCGCCCCTGGCGATCAGATCGCAGCACGCATTGTCGAATCGAAGCAACGCTATGATATCGGCGAGATAACTCGCTTGATTGCGCTATCGCCACTCCGCCAAACGCCGCCGTGTCCATACTTCACCGCCTGCGGCGGTTGTTCCTGGCAGCATCTCCGCTATGAGGCTCAGCTACGCGCCAAGCAACAAAGCGTCGCTGATGCTCTTCAGCGTATCGGCAAATTGGCCGATTTCGAGCTGAAGCCGATCGTGCCAGCACCCAAGGAATATCATTATCGGCGCAGAATTCGACTTCAGGTGGGACCGAACAAGACACTCGGGTTTTTTGGCACAGCTTCCCATGAACTGGTGGAAATCCGCTCATGTCTGATCGCGGACGAACGTCTAAACAGCGCGATCGATGTTTTGCGCCACTGGATTCGCCGGCTACGTACTGCAGTTGAATACGTCGAGATCATCGCAGGCGATGAGCCTGCCGAGGTCGTTGCGGTAATCGGCGCCGCAACTCCATTCGCGTCAGTCGACGAATCGATCTGCGAGGGCCTCACAGGAGAGACCGAAACCATTCGCGGCTTGATACTATCCAGCGAGAACTGGCGCCGCACGTGGGGCCAAACGGCAATCACGATCGCTCTCGGCGCTGGTTTGGGCCTTACCGTCGATGCCGATGTTTTTACGCAGGTGAATGCGGCTGCGAACCGGCAAATGCTGCAGGCGCTGCTCGGCGCGGCACAACTCAATCGATCTGATCGGGTGTTGGAGCTTTACTGCGGCGCCGGCAACTTTACATTGCCGATCGCACACCAAGCCCAAGACGTGATTGGCGTCGATGGCGATCGATCGGCAATACGGCATGGCAAGCTCAACGCACAGAAAAACGACTTACCGAATATCTATTGGATTTGCGCGCCCGTCCCAAAGGCAGTGGCGGAGCTCAGACGCCGCCGGGAAGAGTTCACCAAAATCGTCCTCGATCCACCGCGCGCCGGGGCCAAAGAGATTGCGGCGAGCTTGCCTGATCTCAACGCAAGCCGCATTTTCTACATTTCCTGTAACCCGACAACCTTAGCACGTGATTTAGCCGAACTCGCCAAACGGGGCTACAGACTTCAGATGATCCAGCCCTTCGATTTCTTTCCGCAGACATTTCACGTCGAAACGCTCGCCGTCATGGACCGTTGAGCGTGCAGAATAGCGATTCTTTGAAACGGTTTGAGCGTATTAACCGGCCTGAACGATTTGAACGATTTACAGCTTGAACAATTTTTTTGCGTTCAAAGAGTAAATCTTGTCTTTGTCGGGCTGCGGGATTTCGAGCTCCATCATCGCTCTTAGCGTGATCGGATAGAACTGATCGTCCCGCCCGCCCCGGCCGTGTGGGTAATCCGCACCAAAGAGAATCTGATCGGCGCCTACCGTGTCATAGACGAGCTTGATGAACGTGGCCCGAATCGGTCCGGCGGTATCGTAGTAAATTTTTTTGAAATAAACTTCGGGTTCTTCCTTGCAGACCGGATCGCCTTCGCGCCAGTTGAGCCGGTCCAGGTAGAGTAAAATCATGCCGCCCAAATGCGAGGCGATCATTTTTAACTGGGGATAACGGTCGAGGATACCCGCATAGACGATGCGGGACAGTGCCAGCGTGCTGTCCGTCGGCCAAAGAATCTTCTGATGCAGCGAGTATTTGTCCCAGTTTGAGTGACAGGGCGCGTTGGCCGGATGAATGAACAGCGGTTTGTCGCCTTGTGCAAGCGCATCCCAGAAGGGCTTGAACTCGGGCTCATCGATATATTTTCCTGCAACATTGGTCGGCATCATGACGCCATGCATTTTCAGATCTTTGTAACAGCGTTCCAACTCGCGCGTACAGTCTTCCATATCGATCATTGGCAGACGAGCGAAGGCCATAAAGCGGTTGGGATATTTCGCGTGCGCCTCGGCAAAGGCGTCGTTAAGAATTTGGCATAGCTTGAGCGCTTTCTGCCGATCGGCGGATTTTTCGATCCTGCCGCCGGTGTTCGAAAGCACACCGATGTCGATGCCATACTTGTCCATCACGTCAAGATACTCTCGATGGTCGAAAGCATGAAAACCGACGCCGCGCACATCGTTGCGTGCCTCAGGGATGAGGTCGAGAAATTTGCCGGGAAACGCGTGAAAATGAGTATCGATGATCATGACGGCTCCTTGCCAAGGTGATGTTTGAAATATGCCAACACAAATAGCCCGTCAAGCGATGGACGGTACATTTGACAGCTTTGTTCACCGTGTGCTTATTGCTTGTCGATGACCGAGGGCAGCCCCACAACGCGCATTCCCGTTCTCATCGCCGGCGCCGGTCCAGTGGGACTCTCATCGGCGATCGAGCTCGCCTATCGCGGCATTCGCTGTTTGATTGTCGAACAAACTGACGGCAGTGTCGATTTTCCAACCACCAACCTGGCCAATACCCGCACGTGCGAGCATCTGCGCCGCTGGGGCATCGCCGACATCATGCGTTATCAATCCGGTTATCCGACCGATTACCCGAGAAATTATCTCTTCGTCACGCGCATGACAGGTTACGAGATCGCGCGTTTCAATCATCCAGCGAACGGCGATCCGGATGCGCGTTCGCCGTACAGTCCTGAAGGCAGGCTTTGGATTTCCAAGCCGTACTTCGATCCTGTGTTGCACAAACACGTCGCCGCGCTGACAACTGTGCAGCTCCGCTATGAGACAGTTTTTGAATCGTTTCAGCAGGAAGATAAGAGAGTATTTTGTAAAATCGTCGATGTGAAAGGCGGCCAGGAAGAATGGATCGAGGCCGATTATCTGGTGGGCTGCGACGGCGGCAGAAGCAAGATTCGCCGTGCTCTCGGCATTCAGTACGAAGGGGTTTTTTCGCAGGGCATGAATGTCGCGGTTCTGTTTCGCTCACCTCTCCTCGAGCACACACGCCACGGCCCGGCAGTGCAGTATCAAATCATCAATTCTCAGATCAATGGCGCCATTGCTACGGTTGATGGCAAAGAGCTATGGCGCTTGAACATTCGCAATATAAAGGAAGAACAGCTCGATGCACTTAACGCGCCGGAAAAGCTGCGCGCCGCACTCGGAGAGAATGTCCCATTCGAGCTACTTGCCGTCCGCCACTGGACCGGGCACTGTGTCGTGGCCGAGCGGTATCAGCAGGATCGCGTCTTTCTCGCCGGTGATGCCGCACACTTGAACTGGCCGGCAGGCGGTTTCGGCATGAACACGGGGATTGGCGACGCCGTCGATATAGGCTGGAAGCTTGCCGCGGTGCTGCAGGGTTGGGCCGGGCCCCGTTTGCTCGACAGCTACACGACCGAGCGCAAGCCCATCGCAATGATCAACGTCAATGAAGCCGCCGAAATGCGCACCAGCTTCGATCACCAGACCCCGTTCTCGCCCAAGATCGAAGAAGACAGCGAAGAAGGAAGAGAGCTGCGCGAAGAAGCTCGCGCCGCGATCATGCGCACGCGCGCGAAAGAGTTTCAGCACGATTCGGCGGGAATCGAGCTCGGTTACCGCTATGAAAACTCACCGATCTGCATCGCCGACGGAACACCGCCTCCTCCGCTCGATCACGGCCATTATGTCCCGTCCACGTGGCCGGGATCGCGCGCGCCGCATGCTTGGCTCAACGACGGTCGTTCCACACTCGATTTATTCGGTAAGGGATTTGTTCTACTTGGTTTCACAGAGGGGCCCACGTCCAGCTTCACTGATGCCGCGCAACGAGCCGGAGTTCCGCTTGAGGTGATTGGAATTGACGATGAAAAAGTCCGCCCAAGCTACGAACGCAACTTCGTCCTGGTCCGTCCCGACGGACATGTCGCGTGGCGCGGCAATGAAATACCCAATAATACGAACGACATCATCGACAAGGTACGCGGTATAAAGCGTACCTCGTATCCTACTTCCTTCCCCTTGACGGGGAAGGACTGAGGAAGGGGTGCTCCATTTCGCAATAGTGTGCTTAGCCCCCATCCTGACCTTTACCCATCGAGCGAAACGAAGTATGTGACCTTTTACAATTAATAGCCAAATCTACAAAAGTTTTTAGCAAAAAAATTGCCATGCCAAAACTTGTACGACTAACGATGATTCTGCTCGCGCTGCTGTTACCCTCGTTTGCGCCGGCTACCACCAAGGTGTCCTTCCCTTTCACTCCGATCAGCGCCGCCAGCCTGCCGTGGTGGATCGCCAAGGAATCGCGCTTTTATGAAAAATACGGTTTGGATGTCGATATGATTTACGTCGGTGCGTCACCGGTCATCGTACAAGCGATGCTCGGTGGTCAAGCCGGTGTTGGCGCGGGCGGCGGCCCGCCGCTGATCTCGAACATCCTGCAGGGCGGCGACGTCGTCGAAGTGGCGACCACCGTGCCCTTCGCGATCCAATCGCTGATCGTAAAGAGTGATATTCGAATACCCGCAGAATTGGCCGGAAAGAAAATTGGCATCAGCCGGCTTGGTGCAATTCCCCACTTCACGTTGCAAGCGATCGTCAAGCTGTACAACGTTCAGGGCATCAATATCGTTCAAACCGGCACCACGACCCAGGCGATCACAAGCCTCGCGCAAGGTCTCGTCGATGGCATCATCACCTCCGCGCCTTTCACGTTTCGGCTGATCAAGGACGGTTATCGCGAGTTGGTGAGCCCAAAGGATTTCAAAAAGGCCGGCGTGGAGTTTCTGATTCAAGGTTTGGTCGCGCGAAAGAGCTACGCGGCGAAAAATCGGCAAGTGGTGATCGGCATGATCAAGGCTACGATGGAAGGCGTGCAGCAGATTTTTGTCAACGAGAGGCACGCCAAAACGGTTTTGGCAAAGTACACGCGTCAAACCGATCCGGAAATTTTGGATCAGACGCACAGATTCGCGACCGATATCTTCGTCAAAGATCCGACCGTTACACCCGGGTCGATACGACCGATCGTGCAACAATCGGCCGAATTCAATCTCATCGACGCCAAACTCGCTGCCAATACACCCGTGAGTGTGTATTACGACAACAGCTACGTCGAGGAGATCAAACGATCCGGATGGCTGGCGGAATTGTGGAAATGATTTCTCTATGCAGTCGCTGAATGCATTGTGTCGTCATTTTGGGACAAGCGAGAAATCTTTCTCCAAATTCTGCTTGATGCTCTTAAACCCAAATTGACACCAGAGGCACCCTTTGTTATGCGGGTGACAGACTGCTGTTAAGGAGCGCGCCATGAAAAACGGTTACAAAGCGATGGATTCCGATATGCACGTCATGGAGCCTTGTGACCTGTGGCAAAAATACATCGACAAAAAGTTTCTCGATCGCGCTCCCGTTGGACTCAACCGTCACAAACGGGATCTCGGCGTTCAAGTGGAAGGCAAAATCATGCCGCGGCCGACGCCTAAACCCAATCCCGAGCTCAAGCCGATCCGCGAGCGCATACTGAGCGAAAAATACGCCGATGAGGAAGCGCGCGACTTTGACAATGTCGCTCAGATTCGCGCCATGGACAAGGAAGGTCTCGACGTGGCGATTCTCTATCCAAGCCGCGGTTTGTTCGTGCTCGCCGTCGACGGACTCGATCCGGATCTCGCCGCAGCAATCGCTAGAGCCTACAATGACTGGATGCACGACTTTTGCAAAATTGCTCCCGATCGCATGTTCGGCGCGGCGATTGTGGCGCCGCATGACGTCTCATCGGCAGTCGAAGAGACGCGCCGCGTCGTGAAAGAACTGGGTTTTCGCAGCATTTTGATGCGCCCCAATCATGTGAACGGAAAGATGTGGAGCGATTCCTATTACGATCCGCTCTGGGAAGAGTGTCAAAAGCTCCACATTCCGGTGGGCTTTCACGAAGCCGGCCGAGTTTTTCTGCCGCAACCGGCTTTATCGGAATTCATTCCAAGCTTTACCATGTTCAACACCTTGTCGTTTCCGATGGCGAATATGTTCGCGTGTGCCGATATGATTTATGGCGGTGTCATGGAACGGTTCCCCAAACTGAAAGTCGCTTATCTGGAAGGGAACTGCGCCTGGATCCCGTGGCTCCTCTGGCGCATGGGAGAATACGCCGAACTCACTGGCATCGCGGAACACCCGGAAATGAAGCTCGAGCCCTTGGAGTATTTTCAACGGCAGTGTTGGGGCGCCGTCGAATGCGACGAATTCGTGGCCAAAAACCTTCCCGATTTCGGTCTCGAAGACAACATCGTCTTTTCCACCGACTATCCCCATTTAGACGTGAAATATCCTCACGCCGTGGAGACTTTTCTTAATCTTCCTTTTAGCGATCAGACCAAGCGAAAATATCTCTGGGATAACTGCGCGCGACTGTACGGGTTTGGCTACTGAATAGTCCCCAGCCGTCAGTTCCTAGCTCTCAGGTTCGCTGTCCTCCACCAGAAACTGATCGCTGATGGAGCTGACTCCTGTCGTGTTACTTGCCAATTCCGCTTACTTAAGTAGGCGATCGAGCCACGACTCAGAAACCAACCGCTGCGTTGGGCGGCACTCGAGATTTCTTACCCTTTTTGTCATCCTGGCGTTGCCGGATTCCGCCCTTTCTTCTGCTGGCTTTGTCTCTGGCTGTGAAGCGCTTTCGTCCACGGCCGAATGGGCCGACCTCCCGGCCATTACATCCTCACCGCGCTCAGCGGTTTCCCTCTTGACCAGTACAACAATCGCCATAGTCCCATTTGGATCACCAAAGACAGCCCGACCTCCGTCCTGTTCGTCGGTCCGAACTCTCTCCTTCAATTTTGCTGCGCATTCTGAAAGCGAAGCGTACTCAGCCACTGGCTTCCAGCCGCCCTCGGTTTGAGAAGGGCCCTTAACGGATGAATCCTCGAGCTTCTCGAACAAGCTAAATGCGACGATCAGTCGCGGTTCACTGCGGGTCGCATAAGTAAGAACAAGCGCCAGCACAACCGCCACCAGTGCATATGCGATGCGCTTTTTGGAAAATCGCAGAGCCTGTTTGAGAACTTGGAGTTTGCTTATGTGGCGGCGCACCTCGGCGGGACGAAAACGCGTCTTTGCACGGCTGGCGGCCGCGCGGGCGCGAGGCTTTTCTCTCGGTATTTGAACAAATCTGCGATCGTACTTCTCGCGCCGCTTCTGATTTCCAAGAACCGCATAAGCTTCATTGATGAGCCGCAGCTTGTCCGTAGCTTCCGCCTTAGCCTCCGGCGCGAGAAAGAGATCCGGGTGATATTGCTTGACAAGCTCTCTATAGGCCGACCTGATTTGATCAGCGCTCGCGGAGCGCGTGACGCCAAGAATCTGATAGTAATCCCAATCACTCATTGACTAATGCGAACGACTCTCATTTTCCTTTCGCCGCGTTGAAATACTGCGTATCGTAGTACACAGGCAGCTTGTCGCCTTTGGTCAGTTTGAAACCGAATTGATTGCGCAGATCGAGAACCACTTGCAACCCGTGTAGATTCAAATTGCCGGTTTTCGACAACTCTTCAACACTCTCTTGGGCTTGCTTTGGGTTTAGCTTCAGCTCCGCCCCGACAGCTTTGATCGCTGCTTCACGGTTGGCTGGATCGTTGTTCCAGGCCATTCCTTTCAGCCAAGCGCGCAGATAGGCAATCAATATTTCGCGATTGCTTTGTGCCCATGCGCGATTCACAGCGAAAAGGGTATTCGGATAGTCGGGTAGAACCTCTGTCGAATCGCCAATACGCCGCATTCCTGCCGCAAGTGCCTTCGCGTCGAAGGGCGAATTTAGAATGCCGGCATAAGTTTCACCCTTAATCATGGATTCCAACCGAGCGCCAGTCGCGCCGAGGGCGATAAGCTCGTAATCGCCTTTTGTCATATCCAAGCCGTGCTCGAGTAGAATACGTCGAAGCACCAATGCAAACGCCGTGTCGACGGCATCGGCCGCAAGTTTTTTTCCTTTGAGATCGCTCCAGTCCTTGATCTCCGGCCTGACAAAGACCGGCAGCTCGGTTTTGTCGCGAATTTGTGCGACCGCGATGATGTCGGCGCCCTCTTTTCCCGACCAGGCTAAGACATTATCGAAAGCAGTCGAGACGATATCGAATTTTCCTTGACTCACACCTCGCATTTGATCCGTCGAATTCGGTGTCTCTGTGATTTCCGGTTCTAAACCTTCGGCTGCAAAGTAGCCGTTGACCTTAGCAGCGACTATCGCGGAGTCGATTCGAAATACGCTTAAGCGGATTTTCCGCAGGTCTTTCTGTTGTGCGCTTGCCGATTGGGCCGCTAGCAAGAAAAGCAGCGTGATCTCAACAATGAATCGGTGGCTTCGTACCATGTACTCCTCCAGTGAACACCAATTTGCGCCGCACATTAGTCGAGATAGGGGTTGGCTTCAAGCGAGCGGCTCTCATTTGGAGGGATGCCGAAAAACCTCTTGTCAATCCCGCATGCCATAAGCGGTGGTTCGACACCGCTCACACAGGGGGAATTCGAACTGGGCCCCCGATGACTACATTCGGGGGTGACGCTTTTACGAGCGTTTTTATTCGATGTTCTGGCGCTGCTTTGAATAGCGGCAGCAATTCATGGACAGTAACGCCCGCTAATTGGTCAGCCGATCGCGCACGCCGCGCCGCGCCCAGAGCAGCAAGATGAGAGACATTCCGAGTATGTAGGCGAGATCCCATAGCACCGTCAGCGAAAACTCGCCCCTGAATGATGCGCGCGCCAAACGCACCGGATGGAGCAGCGGCAGCGCTTCGGCCAGCCAGAGCCAGCCGCCAGTCAGTCTTTCTTTGAGCGGAAAGAACACATCGGAAAACAAAAACAGCGGCGTAAGAAACAAGGTGAAATAAAAACTGAACATGTCGATATTCGGGATGCGCAACGAGAAAACCATCCCGATTGCAGCGAAGAGAAATCCTGTGAGTGGGATCAGCAATAAAACCCAGAGCGAGGATGGCAAGGGCGTGAGGCCGAACAGCATCAGCACAAGGAAAAAACAGCCGCCGTAAATACAGGATCGGGTCGCCGCCCACAGCAATTCACCCGCGAGAATATCATCCGGCTCGATCGGTGTGGTCAGCATGGCATCGTAGGTCTTTTCAAAAACCAGCCGAACATAAATATTGTAAGTGACTTCGAAGCTCGCCCCATTCATCGCCGCCACGCAAACCAGCCCCGGGGCAATGAATCCGAGATAACTCGTCCCGCCCATCTGTGAAATGTAGGCGCCCACTCCGACACCGATTGAAAATAGATAGAAGACCGGCTCGAAAAAATTCGGCAAAATATTCCATTTCCAGGTCCGCTTGTACATGGCGGCATTGCGGCGCCATACCGACATCGCGTACGGAAGCGAAATGCTCACGGATTGGTCTCGAGTCTGGTGCCGGTCAGCGAAAGAAACACGTCTTCAAGATTGGTCGGGCGAACGATCACGGGGCGGCGGTCACCCTCGTCCTGCCGCCGAATGCGCGCGATCAAGCCGGCGGCATCCTGGACATAGAGCATGAGTCGGCGTCCAACGCGCAGGCGCCGTTCCGGTCCGAGTCCGTCAAACAGCCGCGCCTCTTCACTGGGTGTGCAGTCGAGCTCGACGGCTTCCGGAGCAAGCCGAGAAGCAATCAGCTCGGCCGGAGATCCCGAACCGATCACCTTGCCTGCGGCAATGATCGCGACTTCATCACAGAGCCGCTGCGCCTCGTCCATGTAGTGCGTCGTGATCAGAACCGTCGTCCCTGCCTCGCGTAATTCCCTGACCCGCGACCACAACGCGAGACGTACGGCGGGATCCAGCCCCGTGGTGGGCTCGTCGAGAATCAACAGTTCGGGCGCGTTGATCAGCGAGAGCGCAATCGACAACCGCCGCTGGAACCCGCCCGAAAGCTGGCGCACGGGAACCTCGGCGTGTGACCGCAGCTCCAAAAAGTCGATGAGCTGGTCAGCCCGGCGCGAAAGCTCCGGCTCGCGCAAGAGATGATAGCGGCCGAACACTTGAAGATTTTCTTTGGGTGACAAAGCCTCGATCAGTACGTTCTGCTGCAGTGTGACGCCGAGCCGTGAACGCACCGCGCGCAAGTTTTTGGTAATGTCCATGCCGAACACGTGAATCGTGCCACTCGTTGGCTGGGTAACGCCATAAATCATCCGCAGAGTGGTGGTTTTCCCCGCACCATTCGGACCGAGAACTCCGAAACAAACGCCCGACGGAATGTCGAGGTCAACCTGATCGACAACCGCTCGATCGCCGAATTTCTTCGAAAGTTCCCGCGTCTCCACCACCATTGTTGCGGATGAAGCCTGCTGTTTCACGTGTTCTCGGAGAAACGGTTCGATCTACGAACTAAATAGTTTGAACACCTCTCACGCGTTCCCGGGAACAAACGTGTGGTGCCGGCGGAGGGTTAAAAACGATATCCGCAATTGTGACATGTTAGCGCGAACCCCAATCACGAGATGATGTTATCGCTCCGATTGCAAGTAATAAAGATACCGTGGACTATTTGGCGGTCTTTTTGAAAAATCCGTCCTTTTCGGCCTCCGCCACAAAGCGCATATCCGCGACGTCTTCGTACTTGATCTGGCGTATCTTCGAATCCTTTTCACCCATGCTCGCCAGGAGCGATGCAATGCCGGCTTTGCTGACATACGGAATGGTGTCGAATGCTTCCCGAAATTGATTATAAGTGTCTTCCAGAATATCCACGTCTTGCAAACGAGCATACTTCTGAATCGCCCGAATGCCGACCTGGCGGTTATTTTTGAAAACATAAAATGCTTCGGCGAGAGCACGCACGAGACGTCGTGTGTTTTCCGGATTGCTCTTCGCGTAAGCCCGGGTAGTGGCGATAACGGTTGACGGATACTCCGGTCCATCTGTGCCCAAATTAATCAATTCTTGTAGGCCGGATCTCTTTGCCCGACTGTTCGTCGGCGGTGAAAGCGCGCCCGCATCGATCTGTCCTGCCAACAAGGTCGTCAAAATGTTCGGCACTTCACCGAGCTGCAACAGCGTGTAATCGTTGGCTCCGAGTCCAGCTTTGTTGATGACGTAAAGCACCGCGGTGTGAGTCGATGACCCAATACGCGTGATGCCGATTTTTTTCCCTTTCAGATCTGCGATTCGCTTGATGTCGCTGCGAGCCATGATCGAGAAGACAAACCGGTTGACACCCGCGCAAACCATAACCAAATCGGCGCCCGCGTTCACGGCTTGGATCGTATTGAGAGCATCAGCCGTTGTAAACTGAATTTCGCCCGACAACATCGATTGGATCGCTTTGGACGTGGCGGCGATATGAATAAGTTCTATATCAAGGCCGTACTTTTTAAATAGGCCCTCTTCCTGGGCCACCCAGATTGGGCTCATTACACCGCTGATCGCGCCCCAGTTTAGACGGACTCTACTCTGCGCCTCGGCCAGCTCCCGCGCGCACAATAGCGCTAAGCCGCTGAGAGCGATGAGAAATCGCATCCGCCTCTGCGCAACCGTGAATCGTTTATTTTTCAATCGAAGTGTCGTCAAGAAGGTTTCGATTTAAATGGGTAGCCGTTTCTTACTGGAGTTTTCCGGTCAATTCGGAGCCACCCACGCGGTCAAGATCGACGGCGTGTTCTGCATCACCGGCTCCCAGGAGTCGCCGCGGTCGCGGCTCATGTAGAGCGCTCCTTTACCCCCTATACGCGCATCAAACCCATAGCCGCGCGCGCCGTCTCCCATGCCGCAAAAAAGTGCACTCGAATCGGTCGGATGGTGCAGTAGCACCCAGGGCATCCAGGGATTTTCTTTTTCCAATCCTTGCGTAGACACGCGCCAGTTCTCGCCAGCATCCTCACTCAGCAAAATACATCCATGCGGGTGAATTTTTTCCCGGCTCCAAACTCCTGGCGAACCCCTGCCGCCGCACAAAACCATACGCGGCGGATCGCCGGACATGAAGTGCCATTCATGAGAATAGCTGTGCAGTTCGGTGTAGCCCCAGGGCATGCCGTTCTCCACGCGCCGCCAGTGCTCGCCGCTATTGTCGCTCCGATAAAAACCGCGCGCCGACGATACATAGTAGCGCTCTTTGCTGCCGGGATAATTTTCGATGTAGTGCATGTCGACGTAACCGATGCCGATGCTGCGGTCATACCAGCTCTTGCCGCGATCGCGGCTCAACAGCACGCCGCCGTGCTCGAGCAAAACATAAATAAGATTCTGATCGTCCGGGTGAATAAAGATATGGCGCACGTGGGGGAACTCGACACCGCGAAGTCGCGGCGGCACATCCCACTTCTTCTTGGCTTCTTCGGGAATGGCGAGCATGCCGTCGAGCGGTTCCCAGGTGGTTCCGGTATCCTCGCTGCGAAAGAGGCGGATCGGCCCTATTCCCATGTAAACGATGCGCTCATCGTGAGGATCAACCGTGAACGTCCGCACGTCTCCTTCCATGATCTTGGTCCAGCTTTTCCCGGCATCCTCACTGCGATAACCGCCATCGAAGGCCACCGCGGCGAAAACAATCTCAGGTTTTTTCCTGCAGCCGATCAGGTGCTCCAAAGTCTTGCCGGCGAAGAATTCTCCAACCGCTTGCACTGCGCCGGAGCGATTCTCCATTATTTTCAACCCGCCATTATGAGCGATGAAGTATCGCAGCGATTCCATAAAATCTCCCAGCGTTTCGCGTCCGGCGTCTGGAGCCTTGCTTTAAATTCCAGGCCCGAGACGCAAGACGTTAGACCGACTGCTGATTTTTGAGGGCCCTGTATACTTTCTCCGAAGTCACCGGCAAATCCGTAATCCGGACGCCGCACGCGTCCGCTACAGCATTCGCGACTGCGGCGGCAGTTGGCACGTTGGCGACCTCACCGATCGCCAGACTGTTATAGGGCCCCGGGCCGGCAGGCACGTTCTCCATCACGTGAGTCTTGAGCGGCGGTATATCCGTGATGCTGGGAATTTTAAATTCGCCGAAGTTGGTGGTGGTAATTTTCGGGCCGTCGAAGATCACTTCTTCGGTCAGTGCGTAACCCAAACCAAAAACTACCCCGCCCTCGATTTGCCCTTGATGCATCAGCGGATTGATCACCTTTCCCGTCGTGTGAGCCGAAACCATGTTGCGTAAGGTGATTTTTCCGGTCTCGGGATCGACATGCACTTCGGCGATTTGCGCCGACACCGAGGCATCGTGGGATTTTTCCGAGCTTTTGTAATAGCCGCGCACGTAAATCGGCGCGCCTTTGAATTTGACGATCTCGCTGAAGCTCATTTGCCGCTTCGACGGCCTGTGTGCCACTGCGCCTCGATCGAGGGTCAGCTCCTTGGGCTCCACTTCCAGAGCTTGCGCGGCGAACGCGAACAGTTCTTCCCGCGCTTTGATACCCGCTTCAAAGGACGCATTGCCGTAAACGCGCGTTGCCCGGCTGCCGCCCACCCCACCATCGCTCGGCACAATCGTGCTATCGCTCTGCTTGAGCTCGATCTCATCTGCCGGAACGCCCAATTCTTCCCCGACCACTTGGACGATCACCGTGAGCACTCCCGCGCCCTGATCGACCACCGGCGTGATCACCTTGACTTTACCGTTGTCCTCGATAGTCACGAAAACATTTCCTTCGCCGCCGCTCGGACTCCATTCCGAGAATGACAATCCGCGGCCGACATTTTTCCCTTTGGGTTTGCTGTAGTCCGAAAGCTCGAGCGCCTTTTGCAGAGCTTCTTCACCACGGATGTGGGAAATATGACCGCCGGTGGGTGTCTCGTCGCCGTCGCGCAGCATGTTTCTGCGCTTGAATTCCGCCGGATCCATGCCGAGCTTGCGCGCAACCATATCGAGCTGGCTTTCATTGGCGAAAAATCCCTGCGGATCGCCGGGTGCGCGCATGTGGCCGCAGGGAATCTTGTTGGTGTACACCATTCTTTCTTCGATCAAACAGTTCTCAATTTTATACGGGCCGGCGCAAGTGGACGCGCCGATCAAATAACCTGCCGGCTTCATCGACGCGTAGGCCCCGCTGTCGAATAAAAAATCGAGGTGGTGCGCGACGATTTTCCCGTCCTTCTTGACCCCTGTCTTGACCTTGATGATCGCCGCGTGGCGCGGATTTCCAGCCGTAAGCTCCTCAGTGTAGTCCATGATCATGCGCACCGGCTGAGCGCTTTTCTTAGAGAGAAAATAGGCTACCGGCACATCCATAAAGCCGCCCTTGCCGCCGAAATCGCCGCCAATATGGGTCGGATGAAATACAAACTTCTCCTTCGCGATCCCGATGCAATTTGCCAGTTGCCCGCGAACCGCAAACGGCGTCTTGCTGCACGACCAGATTTCCGCGCCGCCGGACGCATCGGCTTTGACCACACAGGCATGCGGCTCGAGGTAAGATTGATGCGTCACCTGAGTTGTAAAAGTATTCTCGACGACCATGTCCGCCTGCTTGAATCCCTCCTCGACGTTCCCCTTGCCCCATTTGAGATAGGCAAAAACATTGCTGGGATTTTCCACCGGCACCGGTAGACCCCTGTAGGAAAGCAAATCCGGGTGTAGCACCGGCGCGTCGGAGTTAGCCGCTTCGACAGGATCGAGCAGCGGCTCCAGTTCTTCGTATTCGACATCGATTAAATCGATCGCCTGTTCGGCAGCGAGCCGAGTCTCTGCGGCCACTGCCGCAACTTTTTCGCCGATGAACCGGACCACGCCATCGGCAACGATCGGCGTATCGTAAATACAACGGCCGATGCGCAACCCGGCCACATCTTGACCGGTGATTACGGCTTTCACGCCGGGCACGTTCAGAGCCTTGCTGATATCGATCCGTTTAATTCGTCCGTACGGAATCGGACTGCGCAAACACTTTCCCCACAAACCGTCCGGCAGCGTCATATCAGCGCTATAGAGCGCCTTCCCGGTAACCTTGAGCTCGCCTTCGACCCGCGGCGTCGGCTTTCCCACCACCTGCGTCATCTAATTTCCTCCTAATGATTAATGCTATCCAAAATGCGCGCTGCCTGTCGTTTTAAACTGAGAGACAGCGCCTTGTCCAGGGATATGAGTCTTAGCTTGGCGACTTTTGCGCTCTTTGCGCGAGGCACACAGATTGAACTGTTTGAACCATTTCAACGCCCTAGTGCCGTTCATCCCCAGACTGTGCGCGCAACCTCCGCCACCAGCTCGAGCTTCCGGCGCATGTCATCCCAGCTAATCAAATTGCCCGAAGCCGCCGAAGCGAAACCGCACTGTGTGCTGACCGCGAGGTTTTCCATCGGAACGTACTTGGACGCTTGCTCGATTCGTCGAAGCAATTCGTCCACGGACTCCAACTCCGGTTCCTTGGTAGTGACGAGGCCCAGCACCACGGTCTTGCCCGTTGGCACGAAGCGTAACGGCTCGAATCCGCCGGCGCGCTCACTATCGAATTCCAGGAGATAACGATCCATTTTGAGCGAGCCGAAAACCTTGTCGGCGATGGGCTCGTAGCTTCCTTCCGCTCCCCATGCGCTGCGCTTGTTGCCGCGGCAGAAATGTATACCGATCACAGTATCGGCGCGCCGGTTGATCCCGTCGATCATGGCGTTATCCGCGGCAATAGCTGCGCTCAGCGCCTCATCGAGATTAATACCGCTTTGTTGCAGCAATTCGTGCCGCTTGCGGTCGAAAAAGTTCGAGTACGACGGCGCATCGAGCTGCACGTACGACGCGCCTTCGTCGAACAGAGCCTGCACTTCTTCGCGCATGATCGCCGCCACATCCTGTAGCATGTCATGCACGGTTGGGTAAAATTTGTCCGTCACACCCGGTCTATAGCGCATAATCGCGTGCTGCATCGCCGCCGGCGTGCAGATTTTAAAAGGTCCCG
>Ga0070670_100000336_pt1 | contig 39417 bp, 31 predicted proteins | sample KBSS63metaG_FD_64665 | JGI IMG/M metagenome (GOLD analysis project Ga0070670, IMG submission 64665) | Switchgrass rhizosphere microbial communities from Kellogg Biological Station, Michigan, USA - KBS S6-3 metaG | ecosystem: Host-associated > Plants > Roots > Rhizosphere > Soil ... | reverse complement strand
TCGAGCGCAGCGAGACCGCAGCCCTCGCTCCCGTCAGCATGGCAACGGTCGCCGTCCTCCCCTTCGTCAACCGGAGCGCGAACCCCGATGATGAATACTTTTCCGAGGGGCTCGCCGATGAGCTCATCAACGTGCTGGCCAAAATCAAAGGTCTGCGCGTCTCGGCGCGCACCTCCTCGTTCCACTTCAAGGGCAAGGACGTCGACCTGAGCGAGATCGGCAAGGCCCTCAGAGTCGCCACCGTCCTCGAGGGCAGCGTCCGCAAAGCGGGGAACCGCCTGCGCCTTTCGGTCCAGCTCGTGAACGTCGAGGACGGGTTCCACCTCTGGTCCGAAACCTATGACCGCATGCTCGACGACGTCTTCGCAGTGCAGGACGACATCGCGCATTCGGTGGTGAAGGAGTTGCGTTCGGCGCTCCTCGGTGAAGCCGCGGACTCGGACGCGAGCGGGGAGGCTAGGGCGGAGGTTGCGCTGGCGGCGAGGGGCCGGGCGGTCAATCCCGAGGCCCACCGGCTCTTTCTGCTAGCCCGACACCTGGCGGATCGTCGCTCCAAGGAAGACACGTTGAAAGCGCTCCAGTCCGTGATGGAGGCACTTGTGCTGGACCCGGAGTTCGCGCTCGCCTGGACGGAGCTTGCCAGAATCAACTCGACCCAGGCAGAGCTCGGCTGGATGCCGGTCGAGGAGGCCCTCGGGCGGGCGCGCGAGGCGGTGGAGAAGGCATTATCGCTCGAGCCGGACCTTGCGGACGCGCATGCGGCTCTGGCACAGATCCGAATGGTCCACGACTGGGATTGGTCTGGCGCCCGGGAGGCGTTCGATCGTGCACTCGAACTGGAGCCTGGGAATGCCCGGATCCTCCTTCGCGCCGGCCTTCTCGCATCGAATCTGAATCGCCTCGAGGAGGCGATCGGACTCTATCACCGTGCCACCGAGCTGGACCCCTTGCGTCCCGCTGCTTGGAGCAATCTCGGTTTTGGCCTTTACCTTGCAGGCCGCTTTTCGGAGTCGGAGGCTGCCCTTCTAAAGGCGCAGTTGCTCGCCCCCGGGAATCCAGGGGTGTGCTCGCTCCTCGCATTGGCTCTGGCAGCGCAAGGAAAGACGGAGGAGGCTCTGGCGGAGGTCGATCGAGAAACATTCGAGCCCTTTGCCCTTTTTGCGCTGGCGATCATATACGGCGAAATGGGTCGTCGCGTGGAGTCGGACGTTGCGCTCCAGGATTTGCTCGATCGGTATGCCGATACCTGCGGGAGTCAGATCGCGACGATCTATGCGGCGCGCGGCGACGCGGACGCCGCATTCGCGTGGCTGGAGCGGGCCTACGAAGAGCGCGATTCCGGCCTCATCGAGATCAAGCCAAGACCGGAATTTCGCCCCTTTCACGCCGATCCTCGCTGGCGCGCGTTCATGAAGAAGATGGGATTTGAGGAGTGAGTCGCAGAATGACAGGAACTTACGCGGCTCGCAGACTGACCAACGCCCGGAGCCAAATTTGGCTGTCTACGAACACCCCTTCTTCCGTCCTCGGGCGCGGGAACGCATACCAGACTTCGGCCGTCGTCTTTGACTGCACGCGCACCTCCTTCACCAATCGGTGGAGGAGGTGTTTCCGTTCCGGGTTGGAGTTGGACTCGAACCCGTGCTCGAAGTCGTCCAGCAGTCGGCCGACCTGGTCGAGGTCCAGGGTCGGTAGCTGTAAACGTTCGAGGGGCGCACGCCTTCGGGTCCATGGAGCCGTCCTCGAAGGGCCTCCCCGCGGCCGAATCCTGCCCGGAATCGCGCGACTCTGTCGTTCGAACTGCCCAAGCGGCAACACGTCACAATCGGACTTCAGGATGTCAATGGGCGGCAGGTCAAATCGCTCGTGTCTGGAGGGTACGCCAGGCCTCCATCGGCTCGATCTGGAAGCGCGTGATGAGACAGGCCGAGCTCTCGAGAACGGAGTTTACTTCGTGCGAATGGTGGCAGGGGAGCGGCCGCTCTCTCGGAAGCTGATCCTGATGTGATGACCTCCGGGCTTCCGTGGAGCGATCGGTTCGCCGAAGACTTGCGATCTACCCGGCGCCGTTCAACCCGAGGCGCCGGAGCACTCGTTCGTACCTTGCGTCCTCCGCCACGTCCCGCCACAGGAAACGGCGTACTTGCGGCAGGACCGCCATCAACGGGGAGTGGGCTTTGTAGCCCGCATCGAGGCACGAAAACACCGCGTCATGGTCACCCTGCGCGTAGGGGATCCATGCCAGCGCAAGCGGGTCGACGTGACTCGTCCGCGACTGGTCTTCCAGTCGCCGCAACGTGGTCGACGCTCGATCGGGTCTCCCTGCAGCAAGTTCGATCGCGGCCAGCCACGACTGGATGAGCGGTGTTCCGGGATTGTCGCCCAGCAGTTCGTCCGCTCGCCGTACGCACGCCCTCGCTTTGTCGTGCTCGCCCATCCGCGAATACGTCATGCCGAGCTTGACGTTCCCCCAGATCCAGGTCGGGTTGAGATCGATGGCTTTGCGGAACTCGAGGGCCGCCTCGTCCAGTCGGCCCATGGCCATGAGCTCGTAGCCGACCTCATGCGTCGCGTTGACCGACAGCGGGTCGAGGGCCTGGGCCCGACGGGCCGCGGCGAGCCCATCGTCGAACCGTCCCATGAAGGAGAGAAACGCGCCGCATTCACGGTGCGCGAGATCACTTCCGGGATGGAGCTCGACCGCCTGTCGGTAGTCCTGCTCGGCTCCAGCCCAATCCCAATCGAAGAAGAGCTTGATCTGCGCGGAGAGCACGCGCGCCTCGCACAACTGGGGGTCCAGCGCGAGCGCCCTGGCGAGCGCGCCCTTCGCCTGCGACACCGTGATCTCACGATCGCGCGAGCCGAGCCACGATTGCATCACGTAGCTCTCGCCCAGGCCGGAATAAGCGAGCGCGAATTGTGGCGAACGCTCGATGGCCTGGCGGAACAGTTCCTGCGCGCGCACCGGCCCGTCCGCCGTCGCGCCAAACAGATAGCGGCCGCGCAAGTAGAGGTCGTAGGACTCGGGATCACACTGCCTACCCTTGGACGCCACCGGGATCTCGGCCGGGGTGGGGCTGCTGGTGGGCGCCTCAGCCGCCTCGCCGAGCAGCGTCGCGCTCAGCTCCTTTGCCACCGCACGGGCGATGTCATCCTGCACCGCGAAGATGTCGTCGAGCGTTCGGTCGTACGTCTCCGACCACAACTGTGAGCTGTCGAAAGTCCGCACGAGCTGCACGCCGATGCGGACGCGGGTGCCGGCCTTGCGAACACTGCCCTCGAGCACGGTGGACACGTCGAGCGCCCGGCCGATCTCGGCGATCGTGGTGTCCTTGCCCTTGAAGTGGAACGAGGAAGAGCGCGCCGTCACGCGCAGACGCTTGATCCTGGCGAGGACATTCAAGAGCTCGTCGGCGATGCCATCCGAGAAGTACTCGTCGTCGGCGTTGGCACTGCGGTTCACGAATGGCAACACGGCAATCGAGGCGACGGCATCGACAGTGGGTTGCGGTGTCGGCGGCGCGCCACGTTCGAGCGAGCGCCTGAGGCCTCGCAGCTCGTTTGCCACGTCGAGCGCGGTCTGAAACCGCTCGCGGGGCTGCTTCTCGAGGCAGCGATCGATGATGCGCTCGAGATCGGCAGGCAGATCGGGCCGCACGCGCGCAAGCGACTCCGCCGCATCGCGGAGGATGGCGGAGCTCACATCCGCGAATGTCTTGCCGCCGAACGGGCGTCGGCGGGCCGCGAGTTCGTAAATGAGGACGCCGAACGCGAACAGATCGGTGCGCGCATCGACCACTTCGCCGCGCAGCTGCTCGGGTGCCATATAGGGCAGGGTGCCCATGACCTGCCCGATTTCCGAGATGGGTGCCGTGAGGGTCGCCGCCTGGGTGCTCTCGAGATCTGGCTCGGCCTCGGTGAGCTTGGCGAGCCCGAAGTCCAGCACCTTGACCCGGCCGTCGCGTGTCACCATCACGTTCGCAGGTTTGAGATCGCGGTGCACCACGCCTCGCGCGCACGGTAGACCTCGCCCATCCCACCCGCGCCGAGCGGCGCGATGATCTCGTAGCTGCCGACGCGGGTTGCGGGAGTCAACGGCATCGGGCGAATCTACCTCAAGTGAAGAACGCGTGGGTGCGCCAGATGGCTGCCCTTTGGCGATCCCTTCAATGGCCTGATCAGTCCGCGCTCGGGCTTGGCACGCGGCTGCCCGCAGCCGAACCGGCGGCGGCGACCCGTCTGCACGAGATCGCGGTTCCGTTGCTCGTACTCGTCGGCGGGCCCGGTGGCTCAGACTTGTAATGCTCACCGCGAAGTCGTAGGGTTCCCGCTCGCTGTGTATGTCACGTTTACCCCGGACCGTTCACGGGGAGCAAGATTTTCACGAAGTTCAATGGAACGGAGAGCATTGCCATGAGAAAGCAATTCGCCATCCTGGTCGGGCTGGCCTGGGCCGGCGGCGTCGCGTTCGCGACACCCGGCGCCGAAGCCGCGAACTATATCGTGACTGACCAGACGAGCTTTAACGCGTTCCTGGCCGGGGTTGGCGGGACTGGGACGTGGAGTTCGTTCTCCTCTACCGGGTCCGTGACCTCCGGCACCCTGCCGGCCGGGAGCACCGCGACCTTCGCCGGCGCGACGACGCTCCGGCCGCAGACCGGTACATTCACGAACGATGGGACGATTACGATCAACAGCACTGGGCGCGGTTTCTACGGCGCAGGCACCTTCGTGAACCAGGGTAGCATGCAGATCCTCGCCGCGGACAACCCGGAGAACTACACCTCGATCGTGAACAGCGGTTCTTTCAGCACGGCCATCACGTTCGGGAACTATGGAACTTTCACGAACCTCTGCGGCGGGACTGTGACCGGCACCATCATCGGTACCGCCCCGGTCCAGAACTGCCCGACCTATGTGGTGATCGACCAGCCAAGTTTCAACGCCTTCCTCAGCGGGACCGGTTCGAACGGGTTCTGGAGTCCCTCCCAATCGACCGGTTCCGTGACGTCCGGCATCATTCCGGCAGGTGTCACGGTGACTTTTGCCGGTGGGGCCACGTTCCGCCCGCAGACCGGGACATTCACCAACCTGGGAACCCTCATCATCAACAGCACCGGTCGCGGTTTCTACGGCGCGGGTACTTTCGTGAACCAGGGCAGCACGCAGATCCTGGCCGCGAACAGCCCGGAGAACTACGCCTCGATCGTGAACGGCGGTTCGTTCACCACGGCCATCACGTTCGGCAACTATGCAACCTTCACGAACCAGTGCAATGCGACCGTGACCGGCTCCATTATCGGCAACGCCCCGGTCACAGATTGCCCGACCCCGACGAAAGCGACCACTTGGGGCCAGGTGAAGGCGCGCTACAACAACTGACGACCTCGCGGTCGTGAACCTCGGTCGGAGACCCTGCGTGCATACGGGGTCTTCGACCGTTTCTCTTGGGCCATGACCCGGGCCAGCAATCCGGGGAGGGGGGTATCGGCGACACGTGTGGCGGGGTAGACGCCCGCGGTGCGCGATCCGGGAATCCTCGGGTTCGATCCGAGGTACGCGGGCGCCCTGCGTCGACTCGCGGCCCTCGGCCGCGGACCGACATCGCGACGCCGCACGGGGTATAGTCTCCCCGGCTTGCTGGCTGATGCGTTATGCCGCCGACGACCATTCCCATTCACGGGGGTTCATGATGAAGGCAGCCGTCACCGTCCTTCTTGCGATTGCGGCCTTCGCCTTCCTGGCCACTCCCGGGCCGGCGACCGCGTCCAATCCCGACGGCATGTGGGTCCAGGTCCCGCAGCCGCTCGCCCCGCTCGCGACCGACGGCGGAGCCATGTGCTGGGATCCCGTGCGCGGTCGCATGGTCGTGTTCGGCGGTCGCAGCACCACCGGCGCGAGGAACGACGTCTGGGCGGTGACCTCCGGCCCTCCGGTCCGCTGGGAGCAGCTTTCTCCCCTCGGCACGCCGCCGTCGCCGCGCTATGCCCACACGATGGTCTACGACTCGCTTCGCGACCGGATGATCGTCTACGGCGGCTCGCCCAACACGAACAGCCCGCTCGGCGACGTCTTCGAGCTCACGTTGAGCGGAACGCCGACATGGAATCCGATCGCGGCGGCGAATCCGCCCCCGGCACGGCTGGCCGCGGTCGCCATTTACGATCCGATCGGCGATCGCATGATCGTGTTCGGTGGCCTCTCGGGCTTCGACAACCTGGGCGACACCTGGCAGCTGTCGTTCGCGTCGGGTACGCCGACTTGGACGGAGCTGGTCTTCAGCGATCCGACGCCGGGCAAGCGTTCATGGTCGGCGGCGATCTACGATCCAGTCGAACAGAGAATGGTGATTAGCGGCGGTGGCATCGGCGAAGGTCCTCCGCGAGTCGTCTACGGGGGCGACGTCTGGGCGCTCTCGCTGACCGGGACGCCGGCATGGAACAAGCTCCCAGTCGTCGGCACGCTCGCCGGTGGCCGTCGCGGGCATGCCGCGATGTACGACTCGGATCATCGCTGGATGGTCCTCTTCGGAGGATGGAACGGATCGAGCTGGCGTTCCGATGTGTCCGTCCTGGACCTCGACAACATGAGCCTGAGTCCGGCAACGGCCCAGACCGAATGGCCGTGGGAGTGCGAAAGAGCCTGCCTTGCATACGATCCCGTCGCGAAGCGGGGCGTCCTGTTCGGCGGGGGACACGGGACCTCCGGGATCAGCCGAGCCTGGTCGCTCTCGCTCACGCCGGATCCCTGGTGGTCGCACCTCGAGCCGGCGCCGCCGCCGCGCAACGGCAGTGCCGCCGTGTACGACCCGACCCGGCGCGAGTTGGTTCAGTTCGGAGGAAAGTCGAATTTCGGTTCACCGCAGACGCAGGTCATCGAGCCGGACCAGGATACGTGGAGTCTTTCCCTCACGGGAGATCCGATCTGGCATGTCCTCGCGGCCCCTGGGACACCGGTCCCAAGTCCCCGGGACGGCCCGACGCTGGTTCGCGACCCCGCGCACGATCGGCTGCTGATGTTCGGCGGCTCCGGACCCATCGGAGAGTGTCCGAACGACCTCTGGTCGTTCGATCTCTCCTCGCGGCAATGGTCTCAACTCACTCCGGCGGGGCCCCTCCCGCCAGGACGGTACTATGCCGGGGGCGCGTTCGATCCGGTTCGATCGAGGTTGTTCATCTTCTCGAGTGAGAACTTCGGCGTCCTTCTCGATGATTTGTGGGAACTCGATTTCGAACCGACGCTCAATTGGACCCGTCTGTCCACCGTGGGACCCAAGCCGAGTTCCAGGTTCTCGCCCGCGATGCTGTACGACTCCCTGCGCGATCGCATTCTCCTGTTCGGCGGCGTGAACGTCGACGGCTCGACTCCGGGCGACACGTGGGCGCTGTCCCTCGGCAGCACGCCGGCCTGGACACAGCTTGTCACGTTCGGTGCTCCCTTGCGGGGGGCGGGCACGACGACCGTCTACGATTCGGCGCGCGACCGATTGCTCGTCTTCGGTGGGCATACCAACTTTGGCGAGACCAACACGGTCTACGCGCTTGCACTCAGCGGAGCGCCTGTATGGTCGCAACTGAACCCGACGGGCACGTTGCCGCCACCGCGTTCGTACGGTGTGGCGGTCTACGATGCCGCCCGCGATCGGATGATCATCACGCAAGGCCAGGGTTCGGGGTTCCGCAACGACACGTGGTCGTTGGAGTTCGGGGATCAACCCACGGCGACGCTGCTCACGCTCGTCGAGGAACAGGTCACGGCAGGCGCGATACGACTCACCTGGTTCTCGGCCGACGGCCCGGGCCAGAGCGCCGTGGCGCAACGAAGCAGCGACGGTTTCGGCTGGACGGACATCGGCGCGCTCGTTTCCGATGCATCCGGCCAGTTGATTCTCGAGGACCGCATTCCCGCAGGTGGCCGCGTTGCCTATCGAATCGTCATGGGGGAGCGCTTCACGGACGCGCACTGGGTGACGGTGCCAGCAAGCCTCCAGTTCGGGATCACGGCGACCGGCGCGAATCCGTCACGCGGCGGTCTGCCGATCACGTTCGCATTGTCGAATGACGGTGCGGCGGCGCTCGACCTCTACGCGATCAGCGGGCGGCGCGTCCTGCATCGCGAACTGGCTGGGCTCGGCGTCGGAGTGCACACGGTGGATCTCGCGAGTGGCGCAGGCCTGGCGAACGGTCTCTACCTGCTCGAGCTGACGCAGGGTGCGAAGACCTCGGTACGAAAGGTCGTCATCGCCCGCTGAGCAAGAAAATCGACGACATCGACAGGACGCATTCGGCCATCTGATCCCTGCCTAGTGGTTCAGGATGACGCGCGCGGTCTTCTCGCCGTCCGGCGAGACGAAGCGCACGAAGTACAGCCCCGAGGCCACACGCGAGCCGTCCCAGCGCGCCGTGTAGCGACCCGGGGCGTAGCGCGTGTCGACCAGGTCCGCCACCTTGCGGCCGCGCAGGTCGTAGACCGCAAGGCTCACCCGTGCGTCGCGCGCCACCGTGAACATGATGTCGAGCGGACCCTTCGTTGATGGGTTCGGGGAGATGCGGCCGATCGCGAACTCGGTGAACCCTGGGTCCGTTTGGACCGTGATCGTCCCGATTGGTGAGCCGTCGAGCAGGAGACGATAGAAATAGGTGAGACCGGGTTGGACCGTGCGGTCGACCGCGATCTCGAGGCCGCCTTCTGTGCGGTGCTCGACGGTGATGGGCACATAAGGACCGGCGATCAGCTGCGATCGTTCGACGACGACGTGGCCGCTGGCGTTGCGATCGCTCAACTGCCATCGCAGCTCGACGACGCCGTCGACCGACTCGCCCTCGCAGAACCCGAGCACGGCCGTCGTCGCAGGTTCGAGCGTCCACGTCTGGTCGCTGGCGTCCAGGCCGCTGTTGCCGGCGGCGTCCGAAGCGCGCACGCGCAGGATGGCCTGCGAGGTGGCCGGGCCCGATGAGCTCCACGCGTACGTGCCGGTGTTCGGGACGCCGGTGGCGATCGATTCCCACGGGCCGGCCGGACCGCTGCGCGAGAGCTCGAGGTCGACCGCGGTGACCCCACCGAGCGCGTCGTTCGCGTTCCAGTCGAGATTGACGACAGTTCCCAGCTGGTGGACCTCGCCGCCGTTCGGCGCGACGACCGTCACGGTCGGGTCGATCATGTCGCCGAGGAAGAGCTTGCCGCTGCCCCAGTCCTTGTTCCACGCGGCTCCCGTGAACCCGTCGACCCGGGCCCGGTTTCGCAGAAACGCGGTGACGAACTCGGGCGTGGTGAGCGCGCCGTACTTCTGGAGGATCAGCGCGACGGCACCGGTGACGTGCGGGGCGGAGAGCGACGTGCCTTGGGCCACCCTGTGCTGCATGCCGTCGGCGAGTTTCGGTGACGGGCCGCCGCCGCAGGTCACGACTGGATCGAACGACGTCGCCGCAGCGATCGCCGTGCCCGGAGCCGAAAGGTCCGGCTTCTGCCGCCCGTCACGCGTCGGACCAGGGCTGGAGAAGCCCGCCAGGGTGCCGGCCGCTGAACCGCCCGGGAGGCTCTGGTTGAACCCGGTGCAGTCCACGAAGAACTGTCGAGTCGAATAGGCGCCGACCGTGATCACGTTCGGTGCGTTGCCCGGCTCGATCACCATTTCCTCGAACGGCTGGTTGCCGACCACGAAGTTCGCCGTGGTGCCTGCCGAGTTGAAGTAGCGCCACAGGTCGACTTCGCCGTTGGCCGCGCCGAGCGCGGCGGGGATGAAGCGGAACGTCCACGTGCCGTTCATGTTCTGGCCGGACTCGACCTGGATGATGATGAAGATCTGCTTGTCGCCGGTCGCCGTCAGGCCGACGCCGTTCTCGAGGTAAACGCGGCCGCCCGTCGTGGCCGTTCCGGGGAACGCGGCGTTGACCCCACCGACCGGGACCGGCCCGACGACCGTGCCTTGCGGGGTGGTGATCTGCACGTTCAGGTTCTCGGACGCTTCGTAAAAGCCGTTGATGAACACGGCACGGCCTCCGAAGGAACCGCTGATCTGCATGGTCGCATTGGTTCCGGCGCCCGCGGCGAAGACCTCCGCGTGGAGCGCCTGGCCGCGATAGTTGCCGGAGGACACGACAATGATGCGACCCGGGCCGGACAGCGCCGAAAGGCCCGTCTCGAACGCGCTCGTCCCGTCGCGGGGCCCGGCCAGCGAGCCGAGCGAAAGGTTGCAAACCGCCGGGAGGCCGAGCGCGGTCGCGCGGTCGAAGATGTACTTCACGCCGTCGAGGACAGCCGAGTTCCCGTTGCCACCCTTGACCAGGCAAAGGCGGGCCTGCGGGGCCATGCCGACGTAGGTGAACGGCGGGATCGAGCCCCCGGTGCCGCTGCCGTCGCCGCCGGCGATTCCCATGACCATCGTGCCGTGGCCGTCGAGGTCGACGTCCACCTCCGTGCACGCGCCGCCGTCGATCTGGGCGCTCGACCATTCCGTGCCGTACCCGAAGGGAGCGGGGCCGGGCCCGGCCGCGTTCGTCTGGTCCCAAAGGCTGACCAGGCGGGTCAGCCCGCTTGCGTCCTTGAAGTCCTGGTGGTCGAAGTCGATGCCCGTGTCGACGGCGCCGATCAGTACGCCCTGGCCGTTGAGCCCGGTGAACGTGGGGCCGGCGCCGCGCAGGAGGTCCGCGCCGGTCGACGGGACGGACAGGTCGGTCTCGAACTCGACCGGGGCCGAACCCTCGATCCGACGGACGCCGGCAAGTGCGGCGACCGCCTCGACAGCGCTGGCGGGGATGTCCGCCGTGAAGATGCCCCCGGGAGCCTCAGTGCGGACGTGGGCGCCCGCGGCTTCGAGCTCGTGGCGGCTGACCGGGCCGACGATGAAGGCGTCGATCGTGCCATCGTTCGCGATCGAGGCCCCTCGGGCCTTCGCGGCTTCAATGGTGATGCCATCGCGAATCATCGAGAGCGCGACGCGGGCGCGCGGGTCGAGCTTCGCCAGGTCGGCGAAGGCGGTTCCCGCCGCGGAGGAAATCATGAGAATGGCCGGGATCATCCATCGGGCACTAGAAAACATCGCGACCTCCAATGTGAGGCTCGCGCCCGGCAACGCGAAGAATGCTAGCAGGATCGCGACGAAGGCGTGCGTAAGGGCTTTGTTATGGATTTGTTATTCCGCCGGACCATACGGCTTGCAGACGGACCAATGCCCGGAGCCAATCTCCCAGACGGATCACTGTGCGAACCGAGCCGGCGCAAGCCGGCCCGATTCTGTTTGCGGAGACGACCTAACAGCCCGAGTGGTCTTGGCCGTAGACGCAGCGGCTGGGCGCTTGCTCGCTCAATCCGTGTAGCCGCGCTCCGAGAACAGGTACCAGGACCCGTCGAGGTGTCGGTAGAGCGTCGTGAAGTCGTATGGCTCGTTCAAGTAAGTCTTGTCCGCCAGGAGATCGCCTTCTCGGATCTCCATGTCCTTCAAGGCGAGCGGCTGTCTCACGTAGACGTAGCCCCGCATCCAGCGCGACTCCTTGGGGCCCCACTTGCGCACGTATTGCTGGAACAGGATCCGTGAGGTATCGCACCAGACATTGCGCCCTACGCGAACCCTGCGGAGAAGCCGCTGGTACGTGTTCCAGCGTGCGGTGGAAGCCGCATAGCTCGGCGTCCGGCCCGCACCATAGCCGTCGATCATGCAAATGTCGCCGTTTGCGCCGAGCTGGACCGCTAGACTGTCGCGGTCCTCGCCGAACATGACTGCGAGTCTGTCAAACGACGCGCGCTCGCGCTCGAACCGAGCGATCAGTTCATCGTCGGTCATCAGGCGATCATTAGGGTCACCCACCGGGAGCCCGGCGCAGGCAGCGCAGCCCAACACGAGCACGAGCGCTGCCGCGATCCGAAATGCCCCGCAACGCCGCATCACCGGTTTCCAATCTGCGGGCTCACGGCCGCCACTGGCGTGGGCAATTCCGGGAACTTGGGTCTCTGGGTTCACGTTTGAAGCCTCCGCGCGGATGGGCGAACCTCGCCGCAGGCAGCGGTTAATGCGAATCATAGCATTTACAGCCGCGCGTCCGGACATCCCCACGGCTGACGATCATCATCGAAGGCCGTAAACGGTCTGCGGATGTGAGCGAGAAGGCGGTTTCGGGAGCAAGGCGGATCGCCAATGATGCGCCGGCGCTTTGGATCATGAAGATCTGCACCAAAGAGGGTCGGCGAGAGTGACCCGATTGACCGCGCACCTGCTTCACGAGCTTTGGAATGCGACTCGAACCGTGTCTCGAAGTCGTGGAGCAAGCGTCCATTCGCCAAGCACATCGTAGCGGACGCAAGGGTCGTCGCTCTTTGAGGAGGCGGGCTTCCGCACGATCGCTATGGAGCGGTCCTTTGCCCGGGGACGGGTCGCCGAGATCGAGGAGACCATTCGCGAGCTGCCTTGATCGCGTCCTCGCCGTGGCGGGCTTCCACCGTTCGGTGACAGCCGTGCGGGTTCATTGACGATATCCCAGGCCGGCAGTTAGACTTTCTCCATCAAGTTTGAGCCGGGCATGCGCGCCTGCCCGGCAATTCGCGGCAGAGCGGGGCCGAGAAGGCGCGCAGGCCCCCAATTGAAACTCGAGATGGATTGACATGCCCACCTATACACGCGGCTGCATGTTCTATTCGGCTGGTGCCCACATCCGACGGCAGAGCATTGCCGAGGCCCTGCCCGCCATGCAGGAAACCTGGACCGTGTGTGCGCCTCGCGATGTGCCCAACTTCTCGGAGCGCATCCACAACACGTCGCGAGGCGTGGACCGCGTCGGCGCAGGGGTGACTTTCGGATACATCCACGACGGCACCGACGGAAAAGTGGGCAAGACGAGGCTGGTCGCCGTGTTCGAGCCAAGGCTGACGTACGCCGCGGGCGACACGGCCGAGGAAATCCTCGACTCCTATGTGCGCGGCAAGGGCAGGAGCTTCCACGCCCTGACAGCCGGCGGCACGTGGCGCGGCAACGCCGGGAACGTCCTCACGTGCGTCGACATCATGATGCTCCGCGAGTTTCGCGGCATGCGCATCGGCGGCGAGCGGCTGGTCGACATCTTGCTCGACGACCTCCTGAGGCAGCTTCCGCGCGACAAGTGGATCGTGACTTATTCGCCGGACATCGCGGTCAAGCGCACGGCGGAGGCGATGCACTTGCGGCACGGCGCGCGCTTCGGCAGGCGTGTTCGGAACGCCAGGCCGGGGTACAGCAGCCCTGACGTCGTCGTCATGGTCTATCGGCTCCCCGGGTTCGACGCCCTCGCCGAAACGACCGGCTAGCGCCGATCACGCATCAGTGAACACGCCACCCGCGGATCACCTGGCGGACGGGCTCGCGCTCTCGGGGACGATCACGCCCCTCGATACGCTTGGCTTGCCCTCGGCGGGCGGACGCATCGTGCTCCTCAGCGTCGGCATGTCGAACGCCACGCAGGAGTACTCGACGTTCATCCCGCTGGCCATAGCGTCGGGGCTCATGAATCCGCGCGTGCAGCTCGTGGACGGGGCGCAGGGCGGGCAGACGGCGGCCATCTTCGCCGACCCGAACGCCGCGCGTGGTCGGTGATCGAGGCCCGCCTGCGGGAAGCCGGAGCGTGCGCGACGCAGGTGCAGGCCGTGTGGCTCAAGGAGGCGAACACGCGCCCGACGGACCCCTTTCCGCTCCACGCCCAGAGACTGCGCGACGACCTGCGGGCCGTCGTGCAGAATCTCCACGCGAAGTTCCCGAACCTCAAGCTCTGCTACCTGAGCAGCCGCATCTACGGCGGCTACGCCTCGACCACGCTCAACCCCGAGCCGTACGCCTACGAGTCGGCCTTCGCGGTGCGCTGGCTCATCGAGGAGCAGATCGCAGGGGACCCGGCGCTCAACCACGATCCAAACGCCGGTCCGGTCATGGCACCGTGGCTGGCGTGGGGCCCGTACCTGTGGGCCGACGGGCTCGTGCCGCGTGCGGACGGACTCACCTGGGCGTGCGCCGACTTCAGCACCGCCGACGGTACGCACCCGGCTACGAGCGGGCGGGCCAAGGTCGCGCAGATGCTTCTCGACTTCTTTACGACAGATCCGACGGCTGAGCCCTGGTTCTCAGCGGCGAATGTATCGGTCGAACCCCGGCCGTCCAAGCCGGCGCTGCGCATTACGTCCCTGTGGCCGAATCCCGCGCGGGGCGTTCTCTTCGCGCAGATCGAGGTCCCGCGGGCGACGCGCGTGAAGTTCGACATCGTCACCGTGGACGGCCGGGTCGTGCGAAGGCTGCCCGGTCAGCCTCGAACCCGGGCAGAATCGGCTTCGATGGGCGGACGTCTCAGCAGAAGGCAGGCCGGCGAGCGGGGTCTACTTCCTGCGTGTCCGCGTCAACGACCGCACTCAGTCGGCGCGTGGCTTCGTCCTCGTTCCCTGAATCTTCAAGAGAGTCCGCTTGGACCGACATTCAGCAATGGGTTGTTACGCGGTTCGCAGACTGACCAACGCCCGGATGCGCACCTCCTTCACGAGCTTGTGGAGGAGGTGGTTCATTCCGGGTCGAAAGTTGGACCCGAACTCGCCGCGGCGTTCGAAGCTCAACTGTGCCATCGGAAGTGGACCACGCCATCGACGCGATGTGCACACATGCCGGCAACAAGACTCTTGATAGATAGATTACTTGTCCCATTCGACCTGGGTTATGGTGCAGGCAACACGGGCGCATTGGCCTGTGCCATCCCCCCGAACTCCTGGGTCCCCCCAAGTCACGCCCCGGATACTTGAAACACCTTCAAGGGGCCTGCAGTCGGCCGTCAGGCCGACCAAGCGATTACGGGCCCCGCCCTTCATCCCAGGAGACTCGATGAGACAATCTCGATTACTCATTCCCACCTTGGTCGCCGTTGCGATGTTCGCCCTGACGGGGCCCAGTGGCGCGGTCCCCGGATTCAATCAGGGATTCGAATCCGATAATTCAGGCTGGAATGACTTCGGCGGCCTCAACGACGCAGTCCGCGTGCCGTCGGGGACCAATGGTGTCCCCTCGGCCTCGGGATCCTTCCATGCGGTATCGAACACGACGGATGGTGCGGCGGGTAAACTCGGCGGCTATGTTTGCTGTTTCGCGCCCGCGGGCTTCACGGTGTCGGTCGACGTGTATCTGGACTTTGCCCTGGCTGACGGTGCCGATCGACGCTTCAACTACACCGTGGCAATCAATGGCCTTACATGTGCGCACCTGAGCGATTTCGTGGTATCGCTTGGAACGCGTCCTGGTGTTCCCGGTGAATGGATTGCCAGCGCGAGCCAGAATTGCCCCGGCTGGCCTTCCAACCCGGGCCGAAATCCTCAAGCAATCACGACCGGCACGGGTTGGTATACGTTGAAGTACATCTTCAAGAACGAAGGCGGACTTCTCGACGTGGATGTTGAAATCAAGAACTCCAGCGCTGTGACGGTGGCCTACTTCGATGTCTCGACCGACTACAATCCGGGATCCGGACTGGTTCCCATCCCGATCGCGATCGTCAGCGGACATCGCTACGCCTGGTTCTGCTCTCCCGAGCCGGGGTCCGGTTACGCGGCCCTTCCGTTCATTGCGTTCGACAATTCGAGGGTTTCCTCAGACGAGTGCCCGGTTCCGGCGCGGAGTACGAGTTGGGGGTCCGTCAAGGCGACCTACCGCTGACACTGCTTGACCGGATTTCAGGGTCAGTACCACACGGCCGCCTCCGGGGGTGGCCGTACGTGTTTGCATTGAGCTTCCGATCCAGTCATGGAACTTGATCGCGCCCTCGGTGGTCTGCGCCTCGAAGTCCGGCGCGACCTTGAGAGGGATTGACGCGATCCCCGCTGGCCCCGGCCCGCTCCCGACGCTATCCTTGCACGCGTCACGCGTGCACCCCGTGTCCGCGGGAGGCGCAACCACCTCGCCGGGAGATCCCCATGAACCGGACCCATCGCACTCTCCTGCTCGTGCTCGGCCTGATGGTCCCCGCCGCCCGCTCCGACGCCCAGTCCGTCGATACCACGCTGTGGGTGACCGATGGTCCCGTGCACTCGACGATCCGCGTCGGCAACACGATCTACCTCGCGGGCGAATTCACGCGCGTCGGGCCGGCGATCGGGCCGAGCGTTCCCGTCGACCTCGGGGTGGGCGCGGTCTCCGGCGCATACCCGAAGCTCGTCGGCGAGGTGTTCGCGGAAGTCGGCGACGGCGTCGGCGGTCGGTTTGTCGGGGGCAGCTTCGTCTCGGCGGGTGGCATCGCGCGCGCGAATCTCGTGCACGTGCTCGCGGACGGAACCGTCGACGGCTGGAACCCGGGCACAGACGGGACCGTCCACACGCTCGCCTTGACCTGGGACGCACTGTACGTGGGCGGCGAATTCCAGAACATCGCCGGCCAGTCGCGCAGTCGCCTGGCCGCACTCGACCCGGGCACCGGCGCTGCGCTCCCGTGGAACCCGGGCGCCGACGGGACCGTGCGCACGCTGGCTCGCAACGGATCGGTGGTGTACGCGGGCGGGGACTTTGCGAATGCCGGCGGGCAGCCGCGCCCCTACCTCGCGGCGATCGACGCCGTGAGTGGATCCGCGACCGCGTGGGTCCCGAACGCCGACGGGCCCGTGTGGCACGTGGTGCCGAGCGGCGCCCGCGTCCTTGCCTGCGGCGAGTTCAACCACATCGGCGGCGGGTTGCGCCACCACGCAGCAGCGCTCGACTCCACGAGCGGTCTCGCCGACGCATGGGACCCAAACACGGACAGGCTCGTCATCACGCTCGAGGAACGCGGGTCCTTGATCTACCTGGGCGGTACGTTCCAGACGGTGAACGGGCAGCCGCGCCAGAACCTCGCCGCGGTCGATGCGACGAGCGGCGCACCGACCGCGTGGAACCCAGGCGCCACGGGTCACGTCTGGGACATCGAGGTGATCGGTCCCACGGTCTACCTCGCGGGCGACTTCTCGTCGGTGGCAAGCTCGCCGCGTGGGGCTCTCGCCGCGGTCGATGCCTCGACCGGCATGCCGACGGCGTGGAACCCGGCGACGGTGCCGACCGCGCGGACGCTCACCCCGATCGGCGGGCGGATGTTCGTCGGCACCGAGGGCGGCAGCATGGGCGTGGTGCTCAGGCGCCACCTGGCCGCGCTCGACGCCACGACGGGTACAGCCCTGCCGTGGGATCCCGATGCCTGCGGCGGGGTCTTCGCCATGGTCAAGCTCGGCTCGACGATGTATGTCGGCGGCAACTTCCTCTGCCTCGGGGGCCAGGGCCGGAACGGTCTCGCGGCGATCGACGTGGCCACGGGCGCGGTCAAGCCGTGGAACCCGATCGCCGCCGGAAACGTCCTCGCACTCGCGGCGCGCGACAACACGGTCTACGCGGGCGGCACGTTCCGGAACGTCGGCGGGCAACTGAGACAACACCTCGCGGCGCTCGATGCAACCACCGGCGCGGTCACGAACTGGAACCCGGCGGCCGACTCGACGGTCCAAACGATCGCGCTCGGCACGCCGTCCCTGATCGGCGCGCGAAATCCGTGGGGCCTGTCGACCGAGTCCGCACAGACGTTCGATCCGACGCGCATCGTGTATGTGGGCGGAGACTTCCACAACATCGGCGGCCAGCCGCGCACTGCGGTCGCTGCGGTCGACGATTCGCTCGGGCTCGCGACCGTGTGGAACCCGGCGCCGGGGCCGGCGACGGCGACCGTCCGGACTCTCAGAGTCGACGAGTTTGGCAACTCGGTGTTCATCGGCGGCGCGTTCGCGACGATCCAGGGGCAACCGCGGAGCAATCTCACGTACATCTCGATCTTCAACTCCGGCCAGCTCACCGCATGGCATCCGGATCCCGACGGCATGGTGACGGCGATGGCGGAGGATGGCGACGCGTTTTACGTGGGCGGTGCGTTCTCGACGATCGGCGGGAAGAGCCGCAACGGTCTGGCCGCACTGGCCCTGACCGCAAACTATGTCACGGAGTGGAACCCGCTGCCGATCCGGTCGGTGCTCCCGATCACCTCGATCGAGGTCGAACCCGAGGTCGTGTATGCCGGAGGGTACTTCCGGGGGATCGCAAACCATCCGCAGTCCTGCATTGCCGCGCTCTCGAAGTTTTCGTTCGTCGACGTGCCCCAGGCGCCGCTCGTCTCACGCTTCCGGCTGGCCGGCAGTCCGAACCCCGCGAGCGGGCGCGTCGCCCTGACGTTCGCCCTGCCGCGCGCCGGCGTCGTGCGCCTAACGCTCTACGACGTCGCCGGTCGCCGCGTCGCGACGCCGATCGATCACCGCGCGTTGCCGGCGGGACCCGGTTCGCTCGCATTCGGGACCGACGACCTCGCGCCCGGGCTCTACTTCGCGGAACTGGCGCTCGGGACCGAGATGGAATCGATCAAGTTGCTCGTGACCCGGTGACCGGCCACCGCTAAGAGTATCCACCGACCCCAGCTCTGGGATTAGCCATCAACGGTAGCTCGCCTTCAATTGGCCCCACGTGGCTTTCGCAGGAGTCGTAATGAGCGGCCTCGACGCCGCCGCAGATGTGGTGGTGCATAGGGCAGATGCGACGGCAGGGAAGGAAGCAATGCGAATGGTAGCTGAACCCTTGCCGACCACTGCCTCCAAGAACACATTGAAAATTTTTGTGGCCTGGATCATTCCGTGTCGATCACGCAGTGGCACCCGTGGATCGTAGATCGGCAACGGAATGAGCCGCGGACTAATGCAATACCTTGAGCCAACGACCTGTTTCGTGAATGGGTCCCACACAGCGGATGAGTCCGCGGCAATTTGGTTGCGAAGGAAGGCGTCGATGGCGCGGATATCCGCGCCGTTGGGGCGTTCGGCGCTCAAGAACACAGCGCAATCGGTTTGCAACGAAAGGTAATGTCCGGGGTTCTCGTCGTCGGGCGAGGTGGACGGCAAGAGGGTAATTTGGAGGCCGAGATCACCACCCGGCGAGATCACATTCTCCGGCGTGGGAGAGAGAACAAAGCCGGTGACCAGATGGCCATAGATCTCGCTGTCGTAAGTGCCGTTGGCATTCGCGTCATCGTACGCTTCACCCACATCATAGAATCCATCGCCGTTCAAGTCGGTGAACGCCTCTCGATCCCACCTGCCGTTATTGCGCCAATTCGGACTCTTATGGCTGCCACCCGCGTAGCCCGGTATTGCGGTCGCGTCGTCCCAGCGATCCGCGATGGCGAACGGTGCAAGGCAGAAGCCGCTTGCGTGTGAGCTCCAACTGGCGAGCCCGAGCGTGAGGAAAACACTGACAACGATGAGCTTCAGCATTCAAACTCCCGAACGAGGGGCTTCAGAGCGAAGCCATCCCAGCAAGCAATCATCGCAATAATTCCGCATCCATTATAAGGCTGGTGGTCATCTATGGAACAGGACCTTCGGACGGCGAAAATTGTGTCCCCCTCCCTGTAAGCGATTCCGGTCGTGAGTTCGACCCATGAAGTGAGCCGGGAGAATCGAAGGGGCTGATGCCGAGTGATCTGCAGTCCGACCGAGACTTGACCGAGCGAGCCAGGCGGGGCGACGCCGCCGCCTGGCGAGCTCTCTATGACTCGACGTGTGACCGCCTGTTCTCCTTCCTCTGCTACCAGATGGGCGACCGCGACGAGGCCCGGGACATCCTGCAGGAGACGTACCTGCAGGCGTTCCGCAGCCTGGACAGCTATCGGGGCGAAGCGCCTCTCGCGGTCTGGCTCAGGTCCATCGCCCTCGGTCGATCGATCGACTGGCAGCGCGTGATCCTGCGTCGGCTCAAGCGGGCGACCAGGCTCGAAGAATCCGTCGTGGAGGTGGAACCGGACATCCACGGGGTGCGGTTTGCCTCCGAGGATCATGCCCTCCACCGAGCGCTCGGCAACCTTTCCCATCAACAACGCGCCGCGCTGTTGCTACGGGAATGGGATGAACTCAGCTTCGCCGAGATCGCCAGGCTTCTCGGCTGTGCCGAGAGCACCGCCCGTGTCCACCACACGCGAGCCCGTGAGCACATGCGCACGGTCCTGCGCGGCAAGGAGCATTCTGTAGCGGAGCGCCAGTGCGGAGGGCAGGAGTCATGAAAGAGATCCTCGATCGGCATGCGGTTCGGCTCTCGCCCGAAGAACGGCAGGCAGTCTGGCAGAAGGTTGCGGCTGCGCGCGTGCGGGAATCGCGAGCGAGGATGCGCTGGCCTCTCCCGGTGACGGCGGCGATGGCCGTGGTGATGGTCGCGGCGTTCCTTCTCACCGTGCAGCAGCGCGAACCCGCGGACCTCAGTCATCCATTGCTCGAGAAGGAGCGCGTCAGGACGGAGGCGAGTCGCCCCGACATTGGAGTTCCGGGCGAAGAGGTCACGCAGCCCCCCGCGAGCCATCCCGGGGTTTCGATCACTGGCAGGAAAGCGCGTCGCGCGAGCCTCGCCTCCGGGGCGGAGCATGGAGTCCAGCAAGCGCCAGCGCCTGCCGCGACCACGGCGCCACCGAATCTCGAAGAGGTCCAGGTCACGGCCCAGCGGCTGATCGACACCAAGTCCTCCACGACCAGGCAGACGGTGTCTGGAGAGACGCTCAGTCAACTCCCGGTGGAGAACCTGCGCGATGCGGTCGGGCTCAAGGCCGGCGTCGTGAACCATGGCGGCGAGCTGCACGTGCGCGGCGGCAGGGGCGATGAGACTTCTCTCCAGGTTGATGGACTCTCGGTCGAGAACCCGACGACGGGCGGCACCCGGCTTCCGAACGACGAAGCCTTCGATTCCATGTTCTTCCGCAATTACGGGGTCAACCCGTTCATCGCGGCCGACGAAGATCCACTCTCCACGTTCGCGGTGGACGTCGATGCCGGCTCCTACACGCTTGCGCGGCGATACCTCGAGCTCGGCCAGCTTCCGCCCCCCGATGCGGTGCGGGTGGAGGAGTTCGTCAACTTCTTCCCGCAGGACTACTCGAAGTTCGGGAATGCGGACTTCCGGATCCTGATCGACGGTGCGCCTTCGCCTTTCGGGCCCGGGTATCAGCTGCTGCGGATCGGCCTCAAGGGACGCGAGATCGCCGTGCGAGACCGCAAGCCCGCGCAACTGACCTTCGTGATCGATGTTTCCGGCTCCATGGAACGCGAGGACCGGCTCGAGCTCGTGAAGCGCGCGCTGGGTCTGCTGGTGGACGAACTGCGGGATGGGGATCGGGTGGGGATCGTCGTGTACGGGTCGCAGGGGCGTGTGCTTCTCGAGCCGGCGGCCGTCGGCGGACGGGGCGGGGATACCGGACGTCGCCGCATCCTGGAGTCCATTGAGCAGCTCCGCCCCGAAGGCAGCACCAACGCCGAGGACGGCCTGCGACTCGGTTACGAGATGGCAAGGCGCGGCTACCGCCCGGGTGCCATCAATCGCATCGTGCTCTGCTCGGACGGCGTCGCCAACGTGGGCCGGACGGGGCCGGAGTCGATTCTCGCGCGCGTGCGGACCGAGGCCGATCACGGGATCCAACTCACGACGATCGGGTTCGGCATGGGGAACTACAACGACGTGCTGATGGAACAACTCGCCGATCGCGGAGACGGGAACCACTACTACGTGGATCGCATCGAGGAAGCGCGGCGCGTGTTCGTCGAGAACCTGACCGGCACGTTGCAGACCATCGCCAAGGACGCGAAGGTGCAGGTCGAGTTCGACTCCACGCGCGTGCTCCGCTACCGCCTGATCGGATTCGAGAATCGCGACGTCGCGGACCGCGACTTCCGCAACGACAAGGTGGATGCCGGCGAGATCGGCGGCGGCCACGTGGTCACGGCCCTGTACGAGGTGAAGCTGGTGCCAGGCGTCACGCAGGGCACGATGGCCACCGTCCGGCTGCGCTACGCGAGGCCGGAGCAGGAGGGGGCGGGCGCTCCGCAGGTACGTGAGATGGAGCGGAGATTCTCCGTCGGGGACCTCAGCCGGAGGTTCGAGGATGCCGCGCCGCGGTTCCGCATGGACGCCGCCGTGGCCGAGTTCGCCGAGATCCTCAGAGGGAGCTACTGGGCCAGGGAGGGCCGCCTGTCGGACGTGCTTTCGGTGGCTCGGACCGCGGCTGCCAGCCTGCGGGACGACACGTCTGCGGAGTTTGTCTCGCTCGTCGAGAAGGCGGCGGCGCTGAAGGCGCAATCACAGCCGGAAGAGCGGGGGAAGGAGCGTTAGTTGCGAGGCAATGACTGACACATCGAGTGGTGACGCGGGGCTCTCGGCGAAATCCCTCGTCCTTCGGGTTCTAACGCTGCTGGCCCTGGCGAGCTTGGGCATGGCTGCTATCGGGTCGGCCTTGGGCAACCGAGTTCGCTCGTCGGTCGATCCGAGAGTCTACTGCTACCTTTCCACCAGCAACCTCGCGTACGACCCGTACGCGCGGCGCATAGCTTTCCCGCTGGAAGTGGATTCTCTGTCTCACCTTCGTGGTGGGTTGAGGGTCTTTGGGCGGTCCATCGCTCTCGGCCAGCGCCTGGACGTCCTCGTCTACGACTTCGCGCAAGGCGGCCCGCCGCGAGTCGTGTACTCGACCCCGCTCGATCGATCGACCGGGAGCGGCCTGACGGGTTGGGGCAAGGACGGCCTCCACATCAGCTACGGCGACCACAATGGGTACCGGCACGTCGTGATCGACCCAGACCGGGGGACGGTCGCCATGGTCCCGCAATCAATGTCACAGACGATCGCCGACAGCTTGATCACCATCCAGTACGCGCTGGAAGAGACGCCCGGATACCGCGACGTCAAATGGAGGGGACTCCAGTGCTACGAGAGGAATCCGAGAACCGGCCTGAATACCATCCTCTTTGAGTACAAGAAGGAGTACGCCGGAATTCCGCTCGAAAGCAGGCATCGCGAGGACTCGAGTAAGCGGGGACACTCCCCTTGACTCGAGTCTCTGATCGGAGAATTCTCTGACCCTGAACGAAGCAGCAGACAAGTCACCATCCAGGGAAAGGCAGATCATCATGGCCGAGACAACGAAGCGGGATTGGACGAAACCCATCGCGATGGCGATCCCGAAGGGAGGTTACCTCGGCGAGCCCGAACAGGGACGATTCGGCCCGGTCTTCCCCAAGACCCCGGCGTGTTACGGCTTCTCCATCATCGCAAAGCTGATCCCCGGCGGTGAGGAAGCCTGTTACAGGCATGCCAAGGTGATCGAGGAAGCGGTTGCCAAGGACCCACACTGCCTCTCGGTGCTCAAGCTGCACTACCTGCGCTGGCAGGTTTTCCAGATCAATGGGGAGTCCTACTTCCAGTATCAGGGCATCTTCGACACCGACTTCGACAAGTACACCGAGGATGCAGTGGCTCTCTTCTCGGCCACTGGCCTTGATACCGTCTTCGAATACCTGGAGGGCTTCCCCAAGGATTGGAAGACCAGCCCGGAGGCATTCGTAAAGTTTGTCCGCGACCACCACCGGCCGAGTTTTCTCGAGTACGGCGAATATCCCTACGTCTCTGCCACCGAGATCAAGAAGGCACTCGCCCTGAAAGACGCCTTCTCCTCCATGCTCGACCAGATGCAGTAGATGCGAAGCGGCGCCTTCAGTACGGCAATTCTCTTGCGCCCTTGCCGTCTGAACCCGCGATCCAGAGTGACTGCACGTGAGTCCGGTTGTTGAAGCTACCGTAGACGATGAACTTTCCGTCCGGCGACCACGAGGGGTAACCGCCGGTGCGGATCAGGAGATGCTGCGAAGTCCCATCGACGTTCATCAGCCAGATTCCGCTCAATGGGGAGGCGCCTTCCCCGGACGCATACCACGCGATCGTATTTCCGCCCGGGGACCACGCTGGTTCTTGATCGCTCATCGCGTTGAAGGTCAACCGGCGTGGGACCGACATGACGGTGTCGATCAGCGCGATCTCGTCGTACAGGGATGAACTTGCAAGAGGCGCGGAGATCGCAATCTGCGCTCCGTTCTGAGACCAGGACGGGTCTGAGCCCACGTGGACAGTCAATTGCCGTCGCTGAAGGGTTCGGACGTCGATCATCCAAATGCCAGCCGAGTCACCGGCAGCGTCCGGCGTGTGGTCCTGCATCCTGAAGGCGATATGGATGCCATCGGGTGAGCAGGCCGGGGTGAAGCACGAACCGCTGGACGTCAATCGTGTCTCCGTCCCGCTGTCGAGCTCGCGACGCCAGATGTCCCCGTCACGAATGAAAACGAGAGAGTTGCCGTCCGGCGCCCAAGCGGGAGACACGCCTCTCGTGACGAACTCGCCAGCCGAAGTGATCGTTCCAATCCAGATCTGCTCGTAACCATCCTTCTGCTCCTCGGGTGATTGCGCGTAGTGCCGATAGGCGATTCGAACTCCGTCAGGGCTCCAGGCCGGATCGAAATTGACTGCATGGACAACGGGGTCGTCGATGTAGCCGGTGGGGTTCTGGCTGCAACTGGAGATCATTGCAGCCAATACGAGCAAGAGGAGTGCTGCGAAGCCACCGGCACCGCGCGAAACTTCAGGAGCACTGTTGCGAATCAAGAAGGGCCTCGAGGAAATGTGTGAGCCTGGGTCATCACACTGCCGCCGTTCTGCCGGTCTCAGGAATACGCTTCGCAGGGACGGCTGGTTCCATCGGCGCGACCTCGCTTGGCGATCGACGGGCGCACTGATCTCCCGCTCCCTTGGGCGGAGGCGGGGAAGCATGCGTCCCCCCAGCCAGTTACTCTAAAGGTCGCCGGCGGCCTCTTTCATTGTGAGGCGGCAGCCGTAGCGGCACGGGCGGTTCGCGTAAGAAGAGGGAGCCTTCACATGCCGCAGTTCATGCTTCGTCCGGTAAGAGCGGCGGACCTCGATGCGATCTTCGAGTTCATGCGCGATCCGGAGTCGGTGCGCATGGCGGCCTTCACGGCGGAAGACCCGAACGATCGCAGCGCCTTCGACGCCCACATGGCAAAGATCATGTCCTCTCCTGAGACCTGGATTCGGGCGATTACCCGCGATTCCCGGCTCGTCGGCACGATCGGGAGCTGGATTTCTGAGGGAACGACCGAGGTCACCTACTGGATCGATCGGGCGTATTGGGGGCAGGGGATCGCAACGAAGGCGCTCGAGCTGCTTCTCGAAGAAATCACGGCTCGGCCGATCCGGGCCCGGGCTGCAAGCGACAATGCCGCCTCGCTGCGAGTGCTTCAGAAGGTGGGCTTCCGCCCGATCGGTACGGACGTGGGCTTTGCCCGGGGGCGAGCCGCCGAGATCGAGGAGACCATCCTCGAGCTGCCTTGATGCCCGCGGGTGCACTCGCAACGAGTGGGGCGGCCTGGCACGGTTGTCCGGACGGCATTCACGCGCTATCCTTGATGACCTGCTCCCCGAGCTTGTCAGCGACTCAGATGCGGGAATTCGGCGCGATGCACGTCTTTTCTCCCGAACGCCAACAGAAGGCTCTTGTGCCCATGATCCGCTGTCTCCTTGGTGCCCTCGCCAGCTTCAGCATCGCATCCAGCTCCTCAGTTACTGCAGCGGCTTCCGCACCGACGTATCTCACCCAGTGGGGAACATACGGCGTGTGCGACGGGCAGTTCATGTACCCCGCGGCGGTGGCGACAGACGCCGCAGGCAACATTTATGTTTCCGATGCGCAAGGCGGTCGCATTCAGAAGTTCACCGGCGCGGGCACGTTCCTGATGGGGTGGGACGGCGGGGGCGGGCCCGGTTTTCTGGAGACACCCATCGGAATCGCCGTCGATGTTGCGGGCGACGTCTACGTCGCAGATGCGGGTAGCGATAACATCGTAAAGTTCACGAATGGCGGTGTGTTTCTCACCCGCTGGGGGTCGTATGGTGAGGGCAACGGACAGTTCGAATTCCCCTATGCGGTCGCCACTGATGCCGCTGGCAATGTCTATGTCGACGAAGTCTCCAACTTCCGCATTCAGAAGTTTACTGGGACAGGTGCTTATCTCCTCCAGTGGGGATCGTTCGGGGCGGGCGAGGGTCAGTTCAGAGTGCCGCAGGGAATGGCCATCGATCCAGCGGGCGACGTTTATGTCGCGGACTTCAATAACTGCCGCGTCCAGAAGTTCACCAGCAGCGGCGCCTTCCTCACCCAGTGGGGATCGCCCGGCACCGGCGAAGGACAGTTCGATCTTCCGCGGGGCATCGCCACGGATGCCGCGGGTAACGTGTACGTGGCGGATCGCAACAATCACCGCATCCAGAAGTTCACCAGCGCGGGCACGTTTCTCGTCCAATGGGGCACTCTTGGTGATGGCAATGGGCAGTTCAATCATCCTGAGGCAATCGCGGTCGATTCAGCCGGGCACGTCTACGTTGCGGACACGGGGAACTATCGCATACAGGTGTTCGGCAGCGCACCCACCGCTGTGCCTACCGCAACCTGGGGACAAGTGAAGGACCGGTACCGCAAGTGATGAGTGACAGACTGACTGCTCAAGACAGGGATCGACGCCATGGCTCAGTCGGCAGCACCATTCGTCCCACCGGAGTTCAAAGTCCCTGAGAAGCTGGAGACGAAGGAGTTCCGGCTGCGCATGCTCACCGTCAACGATGTGATCAAGGACTTCGATGCCGTCATGTCGAGCGCAGAACACCTGAGGACGATCTGGCGCGGAGGTTCATGGCCAGACGGCCTGACCATCGAGCAAAACCTGATTGACCTCGGTTGGCACCAGAAGGAGTTTCAGACACGTCGCTCATTCGCGTACACGGTCGTCACGCCTTCCGAATCGCACGTCACCGGCTGCGTCTACATCGTCCCCGCACGCAAGCCCGGCTATGACGCCGAGGTCTATCTATGGGCCCGGCAGAGCGAGCTTGCTGGCGGACTCGAGTCCACGCTCTACGCCGCGGTGAGGGAGTGGTTGGCCAAGGAATGGCCGTTCAAGAAGCCAGCCTTTCCAGGCCGTGATGTCGACTGGGACACCTGGGACGAGATTTGAGACGCAAGCCGATGACGCACTGAGCTGCGTGTGGGCCTTTCGCACGTCCTTCACCCGCCTGCGGAGATGGTTCTCAGTCAGCGCCGGGCTTTCGCCGTCCGAGGCGCAGCGGCCGCTCGCGCCGCTGCACTCGCGCGGCGCGCGCGCTGCTTCTGTGCTTCCGCCCTGATGATCACCGAGGCCTTCGCGCCCGCATCGGGACGCAGCTTCGCGAGCTTCAGCGCGGCAGCCATCAACCCTTCGATCTCCGGGCGGTCGAAGTCCGCAAGAGTGTTCAGCACGACATGACGCACCGTCGTGCCGCGGCCTTGCAACAGCTTGCCCGGATCCGCTTTCGACAATTGCGCGCCCTGCGCGAAGTGCAGTTTCACCAGGCCCGGGGACAGCGCGATCGAGCACACCCCGTCGTAGCCATTCTCGGTCGGTGAATACGCAATCACGAGGGCGTTCTGGTTCTCGTACATGTATACGACCTCGAACAGACCCGGCAGCCGGTCACGCAGCTTCGCGCGCAACGCCTTGCCGAGCTTGACCGTCGTCGGATCGTACTTCGCGAAGAATCCCGCAAGCTGCGTTTCGGCATTCTCCACTCGCAGACCTACTTGCTTCCCTTGAGCGGCTTGACTGGAGCCGGCTTCGCCTTGGCGAGAGCGGCGGCCTTCTCCTGATTCTTGTGTGCTGTGTCCTGCTTCTTCTGCCGCTCTTTGGACTTCGGAGACTTGTCGCCCATGGGTCACCTCTTGAGTTCGAGAGAGTATGGAGACGGGCTACTTCGTCCGAGAATACTGCGCCGGGACCCGTTCGGGCGGCGGAACTTGCGGGCCAGGAGTCTCGAGTAGCCGTTTGGCCTCCGGATGGCCGGACCGGGGCGCCCGAGGCGCGGGTTTTCCGTCCCCACGTCGACGGTCGGCAGGTAAGATTGCAGCTCGCCATAGGCCAGATCGATCGATTGAAGGCATCTTGAACCGCTGCGCCGAGGGACTCATGCACGTGACCAATCGTTTCATTCTCGTCTCCGGGCTTCTCGCCTCCGGGCTTCTGCCGGCGCGCCTGGCCTTCGCCGCGTGGCCATCCGACCCCTTCGTCAACGTTCCGCTGTGCACGGCGGCGGGGGCCCAGACGACGCCTGCCATCATCTCGGACGGGGCCGGTGGCGCCATCGTTGCCTGGGCCGATGCCAGGAGCGGCAATCGCGACATCTACGTCCAGCGCATTTCAGCCGACGGCGTGCCCCTGTGGACGCCGGGCGGCGTGCCGCTCTCGACTGTGACCGGGGACCAGGCCAATCCGACGATCGTCACGGACGGCGCGGGTGGTGCCATCGTTGCCTGGCACGACATTCGGAGCGGAACGACCTTCGACATCTACGCGCAGAAGGTCAATGCGTCGGGCGCGCCCCAGTGGACGGCCGATGGTGCGGAAGTCTGCACCAGCGCGTCCCACCAGCAGTTTCCGACGCTGGCCTGGGACGGCGCGGGCGGCGCGATCGTCACGTGGTTCGACTTGCGTGCCGGCAACTACGACATCTACGCGCAGCGGATTGCCTCAGGAGGGGCGATGCTGTGGACCGCGAACGGTGTCGCCGTCTCGACCGCGGCGCGGCACCAGGAGTATCCGACGATCGTCCCCGACGGCGCCGGTGGCGCCATCATCACATGGTTCGACCAGCGCACGGGGGACAGCTACACGTTCTCCGACATCTATGCGCAGCGCATCTCGCCCGATGGCGCGGTCCAGTGGACGGCGAACGGCGTGCCCCTCTGCACGGCGACCGGCGACCAGTCGAACCCGACGATCGCCACCGACGGCGCGAGCGGCGCGATCGTCACGTGGTTCGATTATCGCAGCGGCAACTACGACATCTACGCCCAGCGCATCGACGCGAGCGGCACCGTGCAATGGGCCGCGGATGGCGTGGCTCTCAATACCCTGCCCGGCGAACAGGCGTATCCCACGATCGTCTCGGACGGAGCGGGCGGGGCGATCGTGACCTGGCGCGATCACGCCGGGAAGGACTACGACATTCGCGCGCAGCGGATCTCGGGCGCGGGCGCGACCCAGTGGATCTCACAGGGCGTGGTGGTTTGCGCCATGGCCGACGACCAGGTCGACCCGACGATCATCTCGGACGGGACCGAAGGGGCGATCATCAGCTGGTGGGACTATCGCTTCAATGACGGCGATATCTACGCGAGCCGCGTCCTGGCCAACGGATCGTCTCCGTGGACGGCCAATGGTGTCGCGATCAGCAGGGCGGCCGGAAGCCAGATTCTTCCCGCGATCGCCCCGGACCTCTCGGGGGGCGCGATCCTCGCCTGGCAGGATGCTCGCGGCGCGGACACCGACATCTATGCGCAGCGGATCACCCAGGCCGGTGATCTCGGCGGCGCCCCGCGCATCGGCGTCCCGGGCGGGTCCGAAGTGGCGTTCGCGCTCGATCCGGTGCGCCCGAATCCCTCGCGCTCCGGAGAAGCCATGCGGCTTCCGCTGACCCTGCCGAATTCCGGTCCGGCTTCGCTCCAGCTCGTCGATGTCCGGGGCCGACTCGTTGCGGTCCGGGAAGTGGGCTCGCTCGGGGCCGGGCGGCACGTCGTCGACCTGGCGGCCGGCGTCAAGCTGCGCGCGGGGGTCTATCTCGTGCGGCTCACGCAGGGTGGGCTCCAGCGCACGACGCGTGCGGTCGTCCTCGAATAATCCGGATTTGCTTGTTCATCCGAAGCCCTTGGCGCGTTCCTGGAATGGACGGCTTTGGTTGCAGACTGACGAATCACCGCACCCACCGAGGTCATGACATGTTCCTCGCCCCGCTCGCAAGGCGTTGGCCGCTCTTCACGTTCACATTCCTCCTCGCGTTCGCGGTGGCGCCGGCCCGGGCCGGAGGGTTGGTCGATCCGTTCCAGCCCTTCGGCTGGTCGCCCTACAGCCTCCAGGTCGGGGGCCAGTTCGGCTTTTCGGTGGCCCCGGCAGGTGACGTCAACGGCGACGGCTTCGGCGACGTGATCGTGGGCGCGTTCGGCGAGGACAACCAGTTCATGGACGAGGGGCGCGCGCACATCTTCCTCGGCTCGCCCACGGGTCCCGCGGCCACGTCGAACCGCTACTACTATCCGAACCAGGTCGGCGCCGCGGCCGGGCTCGCGGTTTCCTCGGCGGGGGACGTCAACGGTGACGGCTTCGCCGACTTCCTCGTCGGCGTACCGCTCTGGAACTCGGTGACGCTCGCCGACGTCGGGAAGGTGATGGTCTACCACGGCGGATCGAACCTGCCGTTCAATCCCACGTACGAGCTCTTCTCGCCGGTGCCGGCCGCATCGCAGCAATTCGGTCGGGCGGTCGCGCCCGCGGGCGACGTCAACGGCGACGGCTACGACGACGTGATCGTCAGCACGCCGTCCTACGCCGAGGGCGGCTTCTCGAGCCGCGGCGCGGTCTGGGTGTTTCACGGCGGGCCCTCGGGCCTGTCGGCCACGCCGGCGCGAACGTGGATCGGACCGGCCGAGAACGGGCAATTCGGCGACGTCATTTCGCCCGCCGGCGACGTCAACGGCGACGGCTACGCCGACGTGCTGGTCGGCGCGCCCATGGCGAGCCAGGGTTTCGCCGGGAACGGCACGGCGCGGGTGTACCTGGGCTCGGCCGCGGGCGCGCTGGCGGCGCCGGACACGGTGATCGCCGGCACCGAGGCGGGCGAGAACTGCGGGCTCGGCATCGGGAACGCCGGCGACGTGAATGGCGACGGCTATGCCGACGTCCTCGTCGGCTCGCCCAACTTCGGGGCGGGCAACGAGGGTCGTTGCCGGCTTCTCTATGGCGGGTCGGGCGGCATCGCCAGCGGCGTCTTCCTCGCCAACTCCTACGTGGCGGCGAACGAAAACTTCGGCCGCCTGTGCGTGACCGTCGGCGATCTCGACGGCGACGGTTTCGCCGACATCGGCATGACGTCGCGCAACGTTCCCAGCGGCGGGTTCGGGCGCGTGGTCGTCTACAGCGGCGGCCGGAACAACGTGAGTTACCTCGGCGACATCCTGACGCCGGCGGGTCGGCTCTCCGGTTACTTCGGCAATGCGCTCGCGGCGTCGGGCGACACCGACGGCGACGGCCTCTCGGAGATCCTCGTCGGAACCGAGGACTGGTCGATCGCGCCCGCCTCCTTCGAGGGCCGCGTCTTCTCGTACGTCGCGCCGCGGAACCTGGTCCGCATCAACGCGGGATGGCCGAGGCTCGGCCCGCAGGCGGGCACGGGCTACGGGAGCGCGCTCGCGTTCCTGCCGACGACCAACGGCAGCGTCTATCCTTTCCTCGCCATCGGCGATCCCGGCTACAACGGGACCGGCCGGATCTCCTTCCACCCCGGCGGCATCTTCAGCGGGATCTCCCCGGGCGAGCTCGGCGGCGGCATCGTCGCCGCGGGCAACTTCCAGAGCCTGGGCAAGCGGCTCGCCGACGTGGGCGACGTGAACGGCGACGGCTACTCCGACCTCATTGCCTCGTCGCCGACGGACGACAACGAGCCGTTCTCCCAGGCGGGACGCGTCGACTTCCACAAGGGGTCGGCCCTGGGCCTCCAGGCGGGTGTCCCCGTCGTCTCGGGAACGCACGACTTCGACCGCGTGGGCACCGCGCTCGCCGGGCGCGGCGACGTCAACGGCGACGGCTACCAGGACTTCGTCGTCGGCGCCGTGGAGTGGAGCTCGGCGAGCCTGTCCCGGTGCGGGCGGGCGTGGCTCTTTCTCGGATCGGCCAATGGGCCGGTCGCCTCGGCGTGGACGCGCGAGGGCTCGGTTGCTGGCCAGGGCCTGGGCGCGAGCGTCGCGCTCGCCGACCTCGACGCCGACGGCTACAGCGACATCGTCGTCGGATCGGCTTCGCCCGAGGGCGTGTCGCTCCCGCCTGCCGGCAAAGTCGAGATCTTCTATGGCGGGACTTCCGGACCGCCGCTCGCTCCGGGTTTGGTGCTGCGGGCGACGCCGGACGAAGAGACGTTCGGATTCTGCGTGGCGTCGCTCGGCGACGTGAACGGCGACGGCGTGGGCGACCTTGCGGTCGGCGCGCCGCTGTTCAACGGCGGGCGCGGCGAGGTCCTGGTCTTCGCGGGCTCGCTCGCGCGCGCGCCGCGGAACCCGATCCGCAAGTACGAGGGCACCGAGGGGATTCAAGTCTTCGGCTGGGCGATCGCCGGTGGCGGCGACGTCGACGGCGACGGCCTGGGCGACTTCGTGATCGGCTCGCCGGGCTTCGACGGCCTGGTCACCGACCAGGGCCGGTTCGATCTCTATTTCGGAGGAACGCCGTTCCCGTCGCTCAGTCCGGCCTTCACGTTCACGAACGGCATCAACGGGGCACGCGTCGGCGAGGCGATCGCGCCGCTCGCCGACGGCAATCTGGACGGCTTCGCCGATGTCGCCGTGGGCGCGCCGGGCGGCGCGGGGCGCGCGTACGCGTTTCTCGGCGGACCGGGTCCGGGTCACCTCTCGACGATCTCGCTCTTCGAGCCGAACGTCGGCAACCTCCGGCGGTTCCATCCCGCCCGGGTCGCGGTGCCCGACGGCGTGGTCGGCGACGTCCAGTACGCGAGCCCATCGGGGCGGGCGAAGATCGGGGTCCAGTTCGAGGCCGTCACGCAGAACACGCTGTTTGCCGGTGTGCCGACCCAGGTGACGGGCCTGGTCTACGACTCCGGCGAGCCCGACGATGGAGCGGGACTTTTGAGCTCGGTGATCCGCGCCTTCCCGACGATCCACCTGCCGTGGCCGGGAATCGCGTACCACGTGCGCGCGCGCTTCGTCAGCGGCTCGCCGTTCTTCCAACGCTCGCGCTGGATCACCCCCGAGGCGCACACGAGCGGCGACCTCGACGTTCGCACGGCGGGCAGTTCGGTCGGCGTCCCGCCGGCCGCGCCCGCGCCCGCGATCGTGGGACTCACCGGCGTCACGCCGAATCCGGCTCGTCGGGGAACGACTTCGCGGATCGACTATGCGCTCGCGCGTCCGGGCCGGGTGGTCGTCGACGTTTTCGACGTGCGCGGCGGACGCGTCGCGCGACTCGTCGACGGCGAGCGGCCCGCAGGACCCTCGCATCAGGGCTGGGACGGCCGCAACGATGCGGGACTGTCGATGCCGGCGGGGCTCTACTTCGCGGTCCTCACCGCGGAAGGACGGACCTGGCAGGCCCGGCTCATCCGCCTGCCCTGAGAGTTCCCCCGCGAAGAGAGAACGGCCACCCCCGCCTGCGCGGGGATGGCCGTGAACTGAGAGACTTGCGCGAAACTAGCGATAGACGGCCTTGAGCTTGCCCCAGCTTTCGTGCACCGCCGGGACCGGGCCGCCGGCGCAGTCCCACACGCCCGAGGACGGAAAGTCGGAGCCTTGCAGTTGCGCGCCGGCCCACTGCTCGTATCCGGAATTGGAGGGCGAGTGCACCGTGATCGCCTGGATCAGGGGCGCGCCTTCATTGCTGAACGAGAAGTCCCATGCCTCGATCTGCGGGAACAAGGCGACGGAGTACGTGAGCTTCATCGTTTGCGGAGTCGGGTTCGGGATGAGCTGCGAGTCGATGGTTTCCGAGACGACTCCGTTGCTCGCCTTGAACTTGAAGGCGGTGATTCCGCCGGTGTTGAAGTTCACCGTTCCACCGGGCACGTAGCCGGGATCCCCGGTGTTGACCGTGACCTGGCCGGTCATCGTGATCCCGTTGGACAGGCTCGCCGTGAACCCGCACGTCTGGCCCGGCCCGCCGACCAGGCCCTTGTAGGTCCACACGCCCGAGGACGGGAAGTCGGACCCGCTCAGCTGCGCGCCAGCCCACTGCTCGTACCCGGAATTCGAGGGCGAATGCACCGTGATCGCCTGGATCAGCGGCGAGCCCTCATTGCTGAACGAGAAGTCCCATGCCCCCACCTGCGGAAACTGGGCGTTCGAGAACGTCAGCTTCATCGTCTGGGGATTCGGGACCGGGATCAGCTGCGAGTCGATGGTTTCCGAGGTGGTTCCGTTGCTCGCCTTGAACTTGAAAGCGGTGATTCCGCCGGTGTTGAAGTTCACGGTTCCACCGGGTACGTATCCCGGATCACTGGAATTGACCGTGACCTGGCCCGTCATCGTGATGCCGTTGGACAGGCTCGCGCGGAATGTGTAGATCGCGCTGCCTGCGGCGGCGTTGCCTGCAGCGGCTGCGAGTAGAACAAGGACCAAAGCAAATCGAAGAGCAATCTTCACGTACACTCCCTTGGTTTGCTGGCATTTCTTGAGGATTTCGACGCAATGGCTGCCGAAGGAACTGCGTGCAGCCCATTTGCCATTTCAGCCGGTGGGAATGCACCACGGCTTTCAGTGAGGAGCCTCACGATGTTCTACATTCGAGAAGGCAATTCAACGTAGTGGGTGACACTTCCGCAGTCAGGGAGAGTACGCCCTTCCCCCTTCTCCAGCGGTCTCGTTCCGCGGCAATCGCAAGGAGAAGCTCCATGTCGAGCAGGATTCCCGATCGCACCCAGGCGTCCGCTGAACCGGAATCTGTCGGACTCTGCGTGCGCTGTCGGTACTCGCGTACCGTCCGGGGGCGACGAAGCCTTTTCTGGTTCTGCGAACGCTCGCGAACGGATCCGCGGTTCGTGAAATATCCACGGCTCCCGGTTCAGGAGTGCACGGGGTTCGAGCCAAATGACCCGCCGGAGCCCGGGGCGGGCAGCGACGTGTCTTGAGAGGTCCGCGAAGCGGACCTACTCAGCGCCTCGTCCCTCGAGCTTTGCGCGATCGGCTTCGCGGCGAGCGTCCGGACCGGACCGAGTCGACGTCGGCTCGGTCAGGGCCGGAGCATGCAGGATGGCCCGAATCCGGTCGATGTGGACCTGCGCCTCGCGGATTCGCTCCGCGCTCGCGCTGACGCCGGCACCCGGGGTCTTCGACATGTGGCGGAGCAGGTTCTTGCGCTCCTCGAACATGCGCAACGAAGTCCAGAGCGTCTCCTCGATCTGGGCGGTCTGCCCGGCAAGGAGGGTCGGCGCGTTGAAGGTGTGGCCGGTGTGGCAGCGGAATCGGCCGTCGCCCACGGGCTCCATCTGCCACAGGACGCCACCGCAATCGGGGCACGTGTAAGGCACGGGCTCCCCCAGGCTCTCCAGCTCGGCGGCCTCCGACAGGACGCGTTCGGCGATCTCGGCTTCGGCTTGCACGTCGGCCGGAACGGGCTTCTTCTTTCCGGCCGGTTCACGGCTCAGGCGGTCGAGCAGCTCGCCCATCGCCCGAAGCTCGACGCAGTGATCCACTTGCAGATTGTCGAGCGCGCTCTGGGGCATCGCCGGGTACTCCGCCTCGGCCGGATCCTGGACGACGGTCACGCCGCCGCACTTCTGGATTGCCACGAGCCCGGCCGTGCCATCGTCGAGCATGCCCGTCAGCACGACCCCGATCACGCGCGGGCCATGCGCCACCGCCGCCGAGCGAAAGAGCGGGTCGACAGCGGGCCGGTAGCGATTCTCGCGTGCGCCCCGGGTGACGAGCATGTGGTCCTCTTTGATCAGGAGATGACGGTCCGGCGGGGCCACGTAAATGCGGCCGGGACGAAACCTTTCGCGGTCGGTCGCGAGCTTGGGCTCGAAATGATCGTGCTTCCCCATCCGTGCAATCAGGACCTCGCCGGTCATCAGCGGCGAGAGGTGATGGACGATGAAGAGCGATGCCGGAATGTCGGCGGGCAGCCCGGCGACCAGCTGTTCGAGGGCGTCGAGCCCCCCGGCGGATGCTCCAATCACGATGATGTCGCGGCCTTTGACCGACACGCTGACCTCGGCCGGCTGAACGAGCGCGGCAGGAGGGCTGAAACACGCCTGGCCGAGCTCCCAGGCGGACACTAAAATCCTGTCCCATCCGGCCCCTCAACGCAAACGCCTGGCCCCGGACAAGCTCAAAATCTCACAGTTTGCTTGGAAAATCGGCTGGAACCGAAGGTGACCGCCCGAACCGTCAGGGCTCGTTCGAAGCGGTCAATCGAGGTGCGTGGCGTGCTCGAGGGATATGTGGCTCGAATGGAATTCCATCGTGCGGTGCTCGAGCCGCGCGAGTTGCCGCTCGGTCAGGCTGGCGAGCCATGCGTCGAGCTCCGGCTTGGTCACGTCGGCGGGGTTGAAACCGCCGTACTCCGACCAGAGGACGAGAAAGTCATTGCGGATCTCGTCGGGCAGGACGGACTCCATCGCGCGCAGCGAGAAGAGCATGAACCAGGCTCCCTCGGCACATTCGCGCCGTGGCCGGCCGTTCCACTCGCGAGTGGCGAGACTGATGAAGTGAATGGCTTGCGAATGAGTCATACGCGAATCCCAGGACGGAGACGTGCTGCAAGGAGGCAAATGACTCTACCCACCTCCCGGGGGGAAATCACGCGAATTCAACCACCGGACAAAATGATTTGGCCCTCGGACCGGGCACTCACTCCGCGGCTGGTCTTCCGTTGCTGCCGCTCCATGGGGCGTCGTCTCGCTCCTCGCCTTCGCACGAGCCCTTGTCGAAGAACTGGACCAGGAAGTTTCCCTCGGCGAGCACCGAGTCCGTCGCGGTCGTGAAGGTTCCGGTGCCGGTCATCGCGGCCCGCGATGCCATGCCCGGCGGCCGGCAAGCTCCGTTCGGGTCCGGGCGGCACAGGCTGACCACCGCGTCCTGGCTCCTGAATTGAAAGAGAATCGTGCGCCCGTCGCGGTACACGTGCTGCCAGGTCCCGCCGGATTCCTGGCTGGCCGTCCCGCCGAAGGTCGCCTGCACGTGCCTTGGTGGTTGCCCCGGCACATTGAGGCAGCCGCCGCCGCTGACCTGGCACGGTGCTGCGGCTTTCGCGGCAGCATCGACCCAGGAAAACGCCGCGGCGAGCGCTAGCAGGAGAGGAAGCAGGGCGTGGCGCATGGCCGGAAAGCATACCATCGCGCGGAGAGACGTCTCTCGATGTTTGGGTGGAGGCCACCCCGGCAGGCTTGTCCCCAGACGCCCCGCGACACGGGCGTGTCCTTTGGGTTAGAATCGTTCGTGCTCTTACGTCGGTGAGGACCCCTTCGTGGTGACTCGCTCCGCGGCAGGGCCGCAACATTGAACTTCGATCACATCGGCAACGGAACCATTCAATCGGAACCCCCCAATGATTCGAAGGTTGGTTCTTCTCCTGTTCTTCGCGTTCCTCCCGACGTCGGCGCACGCGGGCGTCGCGACCGCTCACCTGCTCTCGTTCCAGGGCCAGGCCCGCGACGCTTCCCAGCAACCGATCAACGCGGGCGACGTCCGGGTGCGCGTCTACGACGCGGGGACGGGCGGTGCGCTCGTCTACGACTCCAACGCCGAATTCGCGGGCGCGATCCAGGGCGGCGTCTTCAGCGTGCTGCTCGGGAGCGGTGCGCCGCTCCTGCTCGACAACACGCGCCAGTACTACCTCGAGCTCGACATCAACGGCGCCGAGACGATCGGCGACGCGGCGTCCGGGCGGCAGGCGTTCTGGCCCGGCGGCGGCGATCACTCGCGCTCCGACCTCGAGTCGCGGATCGCTTCGCTCGAGGCGATGGTCAACCCGACGTGCAGCCCGAACACGTTCAACCTCGACGGCAATCCGGCGAACGGCTGCGAATTCACGCTCGATCCGAGCGGCATCTACGTCGACGCCGACGATCCGGCCGCGCTCGATGATGCCAGCGCGGGGCTCGGCCCCAGCGGCACGGGCGGTGGGAGGCATCCGTGCCGGACGATCGGCCACGGCCTGACGCGCGCGAGCGCGCTCGGGCGCGCCAACGTGTACGTCGCGAACGGGAACTACGCCGAGGCGGTGACGCTGGTCAACGGCAAGAACCTCCGCGGCGGCTATCGCAGCGGCACCTGGGAGCGCCAGCTGACCGCGACCGCGACCGTGATCCGCGGCGAGTCGACGAGCGGCACCCACAAGCGCGCCATCTTCGGAACGAACATCACGAGCCCGACACTGGTCGAAGGCTTCGTCGTCTTCGGCCCGTCGAACTCGACTGCCGGGGGGAACTCGTACGCGATCTACCTGTCCAACGCGGGCGGCGTGACCCTGCAGTCGAACGTCATCTACGCGGGCAGCGCAGGACCCGGGAACGACGGACCGTCCGGCTCGGCGGGAGCCGACGGAGTGTCCGGCACGCAGGGAGCGAACGCCCTCCAGCAGGCGACGACATCGTGCTCCGGAGCAACGAATCGATCGGGCGGCGCAGGCGGAGCGCTGTCCTGCGGAGTGACGAACATCGGCGGCGGGGCGGGCGGCGGAAACCGGTGCACGCCGGTCGCGAACACCGAATTTTCGGGCCTCGACGGCACGACTGCACCGGGCGCCGGTGGGGCAGGCGGCGACGCGGGCGATGACGGGCAGCTTCAGCCCGGCACGTGCTTCGTTCCGACGAGCGGCACCGAGATCGGAGCTGCGGGCGGAAACGGCGCGGCCGGCGCGAATGGCGCCGGAGGCGCCGGTGCGAACAGCGGGACCGGCTCCGTGAGTGGTGGGAACTGGGTGGCGCAGTCCGGAAACTCGGGGATCGACGGCTCGTTCGGCCGCGGCGGCGGCGGCGGCGGTGCGGGCGGCGGTGCGGACGGAATCTCCGGCGAGCGGGACCTCTTCGGCGGCGCGGGCGGCGGCGGCGGCAGCGGTGCCTGCGGCGGAACGGCGGGTACTGCCGGCGTCGGCGGCGGTGGTTCGTTCGGCATCTTCGTCACCGGCGGGAGCGCACCGGTCATCCAGGGCAACGTGATCTTCCGCGGTGCGGGTGGCGGAGGCGGCCGTGGCGGCACCGGCGCGCGCGGCGGGATCGGTGGCCGGGGCGCCTCCGGCGGAACGAGCATCCTCTTCTGTGCCGCACCCGGCGGACGCGGGGGCGACGGCGGGAACGGTGGCGCGTCCGGCGGCGGCGGTGGCGGCGCGGGTGGCATCGCGTGCGGGATCTTCACCTCGGGCGTCGGCACGCCTGCCTACGGAACGAACACGATCTCGGGCGGCGCTCCGGGCGTGGGTGGAACGGGGGGCGCCTCGCCCGGAAACTCGGGAACGGCCGGCGCCGCGGGCGCGCTGCTCTCGATCTCGAACAACTGATGCGAGCGGCCCTGCTCCTCATTGCACTGCTGGCGGCCGGCAACGCTTCGGCGGCGCCGCCGACCGCGCAGGAAATCCCGATCCAGGGAGTCGTGCGCGATTCGCTCGGCGTTCTCATCCAGGGCGGGAGCGTCGCGGTGCGAATCTATGCCGATTCGCTCGGCGGCAGCCCCGTCTACGACGCGGAATTTTCGGCGGCGATCGACGGCGGCGTCTTCGACATCGTGGCGGGCCGCGGAACGCCGTTGATGCTCGACGACGAGCGCGCGCACTTCATGGAGCTGGACGCGGCCGGCGCCGCGCTCTACGGCGCGACGAATCGGTGGCGCTTCTATCCCGGAGGCGGAAGCCACGCGCGTCCCGACCTCGAGGAACGGCTCGACCGGCTGGAGGAGGCGATGGGCTCGGCCCGGGTCACGCCTTCAGCGGCGCGGGCTGCACAGGAAGCGGCCGGCGATTCCGCGCGGTACGCCCTGC
>Ga0070670_100000335_pt1 | contig 39421 bp, 39 predicted proteins | sample KBSS63metaG_FD_64665 | JGI IMG/M metagenome (GOLD analysis project Ga0070670, IMG submission 64665) | Switchgrass rhizosphere microbial communities from Kellogg Biological Station, Michigan, USA - KBS S6-3 metaG | ecosystem: Host-associated > Plants > Roots > Rhizosphere > Soil ... | reverse complement strand
GGTCCCGGTGAAGGGCGTCTCGCAGATGCCGACCACCGGCACGCCGTTCATGTCCTGCAGCCGGCCCTGGATGATGCTGATGCCGAACACGTCGGGAACGAAGAACAGCGACGCCGTCGTTCCCTGCAGCTCTTCGAGCAGGGCGACGATGCGCGGCTGCGAACCGAGCGGCAGGGTGATGTAGACCTCGCGGATGCCATGCTTGCTGGTGTAGGCCGCGACGTCGGCGAGCGTGCCCAGGACGCGCGCCTTCGCCGCGGCATCGATCCGGCCGTCGCTGCGGTCGTCGAAATAGCCGACGAAATCGATGCCCTGGCTCTGGCCTTCCTGCAGCGCGCGCGCGACCTTCACCCCAAGGGCGCTGGCGCCGACGATCAGCGCCGTCCGCCGGGACGTCGGCAGCTCCGCGTGACGAAGCAGCGCCGTCCGTCCGATCCAGGTCGCGAGCCATTGCAGCACCGGCGTGACCAGCGCCCAGATGAGCAGGATGGGCTTCTCGCCCTCGCCGCCAGGAAGGCCGCCGCGCTCGAAGTACTTGAGACTGTCGGTCGCGTAAGCGCACAGGACGAGGATCGCGAGCAGCACGAGCCACGAGGAGACGATGTCCACCGCCGCACCGAGAAGGCTCTCGCGGAAGCGGTTGCGACCGGGGAAGGTGAGGGCGAAGACGAGCAGGCACAACGTCAGCGCCGGTCGGTCGCCTTGCATATGCCGGTCGAACGCCGCCATCGTGACGATGAAGGTGAGCACGGTGATGCCCGGCTCCAGGAACGCGGCGATCAGCGAGGTGACCGACTGTGGCGCGCTGAAGAAAGTTCTTTTATGGGGATCGTCGAACATCGGCGTCGGCGTCGAAAAAAATTAAAGACCGCGCGGCGGGCCGTCCGTCCCACGCGGTCTGTCGCGTTCTACGCCGCTTCAGCGATCCCTTGGCGCGCCGCCCGGGCCCCGAATCAGCCCGAGTATCGCGCCTGGACGAGACTAATCGCGGCGCCGCGCTCCTGCGACTCACATCGCCTGCGGCTGCGCTGCCCGGCGGCCGCGTCCGAACAGGCCCAGTCGCTGGGCCTCGAGTGCCGCCTCGGCGCGCGAGCTCACGTTGAGCTTGCGATAGATCTGCTTGACATAGTCGCTGATCGTGTGGCGCGAAAGGTTGAGCTGGACGGCGATCTCCGGCAGCGTGTAACCCTTGGCGACGCGCAGCAGCACCTCGTTCTCGCGATCGGTGAGAACGACGTGAGGCATGTTCTTCGGCCGCTCGCGTTGCGACGATCGCGAGGCGAAGTGGGCCATCACGCGGCGCGCGATCGCCGGCGAAAGCGGCGGCTCCCCCTGGCTCATGCGCCGGAACTGGTCGACCAGGACCGCGCCCGCCTGATCCTTCAGGAGGTAGCCGAACGCTCCGGCCTGGAGCGCCGGGAACAAATGGTCGTCGTCGTCGTGGATCGTGACCACGACGGCCTGCGCCTTCGGCTGCGCCTCGCGCAGGGCGGCGACAACGTCGACACCCGACCCGTCGGGCAGGCCCAGGTCGATCAGCGCGACGTCGATCTGAGTCTTGGCGATGATCGCGAGCGCGCCGTTGACGCGAGATGCATCGTGGAAGACCGCGTCGGGATAGACCTCGGAAACCTGGATCTTGAGCCAGGCCATCGCCTCGGCGACGTCTTCCAACAACAAGATGTTCGTCATGCGAACCTCCTCGTATATCGCGCCTCCGGACCGTTCTTGGCGGCGAGGAGCCAGGCGCGAAAGGCCATAGCAAGCGGCGTGCCGCGAACCGCTCGCGAGACGCTTTAACGTACTCGCGGATCCTAGCAAGCCCCGCTCCCCCAGGCGCGCGGCTCACAGAGGGACTGTGAGCGATATCACGACGCCAAAGCCCGGTCGCGACTCGACCAGGCATTGACCACTCATTTTCTTGGCGCGCCGCTTCATGCTCGACATCCCCTGGCCGCGCTGGAGGTCGGCAGCGATGCCACGCCCGTCGTCCTTCACGGTCACCACCAGCGAGCCGTCCGCGACCGCGCAACGGACCTCGCAGTGCGTCGCCGAGCTGTGCTTGATGACGTTGCTGACGGCCTCGCGCAGGATCCGTGTCAGTTGCATGAAAACGCGCGCCGGCAGGGTCTGCGAGACGCCCTCGTCGGGATGGTTCCACACCGCCTCGATCTTGGCCTGGGTCAGGCGGACCATGGTCTCGGCACGCCAGTCGGCGAGCGCATCGTCGAGTCGCACCGGCTTGCCCGCGAGGCCGCGGACCGAGAGCCGCATTTCCTCGAGCGCCTCGCGCGCCAGCTGCGGAATGCGCGAGCCGTCGCTGGTGTGGACGATCGTCAGCAGCTTGGCGCCCAGGTCGTCGTGAAGATCGGAAGCGATGCGCTTGCGCTCGCGCTCGGTGAACTGCTCGACGCGTTGCGCGGTCAGCTGCTCGACCCGATGGTCGAAGTCCGCGGTCAGCCGCTGCAGCTGGGTGGCGAGACGGTTGCGGTCGGCCTCGGTCGCCTGCAGGGCGCGAGCGAACATCAGGAACAGGCGCGTGCCGACGGCAGCGAAAAGGAGCGGCACGACGATCTGCGCCACCGAAATCGCCGGCGCCTGAAACAGTCCCGCCTGGACCGCGAGCTCGGCCAGCAGCGCCAGGACGCCGGCGGCGATCGCCAACGCCATTGGCGCGAAATCCTGCGGCCGTTGGCGCCGTGTCACGACCAGATAGATGCCCATCACGAAGATCAGCTCGAGGGCGAGCACGACATACCAGAAGCAGCCGATCGCGAACAGCCAGTCGCGCCCGGCCACGATCAGCGACAGCGGCAGCAGCACCCACTGCAACGCGATCAGGTTTTCGATCGTGCGCGAGCGCAGGCCGGCAAAACTGAGGAAGAACTGGACCGCCAGCGCGAGCAGCACTGCCCACGACGTGCACAGCATGAATTCCGAGACTTCGTTGTCCCAGGGCAGGTCGCGCGCGTGCGATGCGAGCGCCTGCACGACCCAGGCCAGGCAAAGCCAGCCGAGGTAGGAGAAGTAGACCTCGCGCGAGTTGAGCCAGCCGACCGCGACCAGGACACAGCCGAGGCCGATCAGGATCAGGCTGCTGGCCTCGATCCACTTCGGCCCCCACAGCAGGTTGGTGACGTGCTCCTGCGCCAGCCTCGACTGCAGGCCGAGCTCGATGCGCGACAGCCCGCCCGCGGCCTGGCGCGACGCGACACGCTCGAGCGCATGGCCGTAGACGCGAAAGTCGAGCACGTTGTCTTGCGCACGCAGCAGTGCCGGGGGCAACGTGATGAGCTGGGGCCGCGAGCAGTTGCGCGTCACGGGCTCCTGCATCCTCCCGGCGCTGTAGACGAGCGCGCCGTTAAGGTGAACCTGCAGATTGCTGCAGGCGCGCTCGACGTAGATCGCGAGCAGGTCGTCGGGAACGACGCCGGCGGCGAGCGCGAAGCCGGCGCGGTACCAGATCATGCCGTCGTAGCCCGGCCGCGAGTCGGCCCAGTGGTCGGGCAGGGCTATTGGCGAGAGCGCTGCCGCGCCGGGGAATCGGCCGTCGCTCGTGGTGGCCGTCAGCGCACGTTCGATGACCAGCGTCGGTGCATCGCTGGTGGCGGCGTCGGCGCCGGCGAACGTCAGGGCTAGGAGCGGTACGACGACGCGGACGATGGCGCCCCAGCGGCTGCGTGCGCGCGCGATCCCGGCGATGGCTCGATGGTTCGGCATCGGCGGCGATTGTGCGGGAACGCCCGCCGGCGCGGATCGCAAGAAAGGCGGACCGCATCTCGCCTTTTGCTTGCGCATTGACGCGCGCGCGCCGCGCGTCAGCCGCGGCGACGGCGAGCGAGGAATCCGACGGCGCCGAGGCCCGCCATGAACAGGGCATAGGTTTGGGGCTCGGGGACCGGCGCGAAGACCATGTCCTGGTGTTTCGGGCTTTGTACGTCACGCCGAACGAGATGTGCTGGAACAGGTCGACGCAGTAGGCCTCGAATGACGGCGCGCCGTTGTAGCCCATCAGGAAGCCGCCGGCCGAGGTTGCGCCTTGCGCCAGCACTGTCGTCAGGTCGGGCGCGGTCAGCTTGAAGTCGACGCTTTCCGAACCGTGGGCGTAGCCGGTGAAGAGGGCGCTGCCGGCATGTGCCTGCAGGGAGACGATCGCCGCGCAGGCGACGACCAGGTGTCCTGGAGATAAGCGAGGCATGTCGCAGTCTTGTCTGGGCCGTCGCCGGGGCGCAGCAGCGCATGGGCCGCGACTGTGCTTGAGCGAAGCGCCGACCAGCAACCCCCGCGAGCACGGGACCGAGCCGTTCAAGGCGACGAACGGTCCCGCGGCGATCCTCAACGGTGCTCGCCGGCGCAGAATCGTGTGGCGCATGTCACGCTTGCTTGCACTTGAACGGATGGAAGATGAGCCTCGATCTATTTCGCCTGTGGGGCGCCGCGCTGATCGGCGCCTCGCTCGCAGGTTGCGCCAGCGTCGCCAGCAACGAGGCATGCGATCGCGCCTGCCTCGTCGCCGCGACCAACATCTACTTCGACGCTCTCGGCGCGCGCGCTCCCGGCAGCGCCGGCTTGGGCAGTGCCGTGCGCATGACCGAAAACGGCGTCGCCGCCTCGCCTTCGTCGAGCGTTTTCGCGAGCGCTCGGCCGATGCGCTGGCGCCAGGTGTTCGCCGATCCGGTGTCGGGCCAGACCTCGTCGTTCGCGCGCTATGACGACGAAGCCGGCCCAGTCCTCTATGCCGTTCGCCTGAAGATCGTGCAGCGGCAAATCGTCGAGAGCGAGGCGATGGTCAACCACAAGGGCGCGCATCCGTTCTTCGCGCCCGACGCGCTCGCTGCGCCGCGGGCGATTTTCGAAACGGTGACGCCGGTGGGTGAGCGTCTGCCGCGCGAGCGACTACGCGCGCTCGCCGACGCCTATTTCGACGGCATCGAGCAGCACAGCGGCGAGCGCGTCGCCTTTCACGCCGAATGCATGCGGATCGAGAACGGCATTCGCACGACCGACAACCCCGCGGCGAATCTGCCGCGCAGCTGCCCGAGCGGCATGCAGATGTTCACCTACATCCCGACGGTTCGCGATCGCAGATATCCGGTGATCGACGAGGAGCACAGCGTGGTCGTCGGCTGGGGCGTGTTCGACATGCCCGGCACGGCAACCAGCGCGGTCGTCGACGGCAAGACGATCGAGCTGCCGGCGCGGACCCGCGAGCCGAAGAGCATGCGCTACGCGGAGGCGTTCAAGATCGTCGACGGCCGACTGCACACGATCGAGGCCTACATCCGCTACGAGCCGCTCGGCGTTGCCACCGGCTGGCGGCGCTAGCCGAACGCGCGTCGCAACGCGCGGTCGCGCACCGACGACGGCCCCACGCTCACAAACGCGCCGGCGCGAGCTGCTCGGCCTTGGCGGCGATGCCGGCGAGCAGCGCCTGCCACGACTTGGCGAACGCGGCTGCACCTTCTCGCTGCAGTCGCTCGGCCAGCGCGTCGACGTCGATGCCCTCGGCGCGGATCTCGGCGAGCATCGCGTCGGCGTCGCCGCCGTCCACGGGCAGCACGCGCTCGACCTTGCCATGGTCGGCAAACGCCTTGAGCGTCTTCTCGGGCACCGTGTTCACGGTGTCCGGCGCCGCCAGTGCTTGGAGGTACAGCGTGTCCGGCGCTGTCGGATCCTTGACGCCGGTGCTCGCCCAGAGCAGCCGCTGCGGATGCGCGCCGGCGGCGGCCAGTCGTTGCCAGCGCGGGGCGGCGAGCAGCTCGCGGTAGGCACGGTAGGTTCGACCGGCGATCGCGATGCCGAGGTGATTTCGTCGGGCGGGCGCCAGCTTTTCGTTCGCGGCGACGTCCCAGCGGCTGACGAACAGCGACGCGACCGACTCGACCTTCGGATCGAGCCCGGCCGCGACGCGCCGTTCGATGCCGCGCAGGTACGCCTCGGCGGCGGCGAGATAGTGCTCGCGCGAGAACAGCAGCGTGACGTTGATCGGCACGCCCGCGAAGATCGATTCTTCGATGGCCGGGATCCCGGCCGGCGTTCCCGGGATCTTGATGTAGAGGTTGCTCCGGGCCGCCGCGGCATGGAGACGGCGTGCCGCCTCGATCGTTGCGCCGGTGTCGTCGGCGAGGAGCGGCGAGACCTCGAGCGACACCCAGCCGTCCCTGCCGCCGCTCGCCGCATGGATCGGCCTGAAGAGGTCGGCGGCACGCGTCAGGTCCTGCAGCGCGAGGGCGAAGACGAGGTCTTCGCCGGTTCGTCCCTGACCTGCGAGATCGGCGATCTGCTCGTCGTAGAAGGCGCCGGCGGCGATCGCCTGCTCGAAGATGGTCGGGTTCGACGTCAGCCCGGTGATCGACATCTCGGCGATGTAGCGGGCGAGGGTGCCGTCGCCGAGCATGGCCCGGGTGATGTTGTCGAGCCAAAGGCTTTGGCCGGCGGCGCGCAGCCGTTCGATGGACGCATTCATGGGACGGCTCCGTCGTAGTGCTAGCCCTGCGCCGGCTTTTCCAGATGGCCGCCGAACTCGTGGCGCAGGGCGGAGAGCACCCGATTGGCGAAGTCGGCATGGCCGCGCGACTCGAAGCGGTCGTAGAGCGCGGCGCTGAGAACGTGGGTCGGTACGCCTTCGTCGATCGCCGCCGCGACCATCCAGCGTCCCTCGCCCGAGTCCGAGACCCGGCCGCCGTAGGCGCCGACCTCGGGGTCCTTGAGCAGCGCGCGCGCGGTCAGGTCGAGCAGCCATGAGCCGATCACGCTGCCGCGTCGCCAGACCTCGGTGATGTCGGCCAGCTTCATGTCGTATTGGTAGAGCTCCGGATGCTTGAGCGGCGTCGTCTCGGCGTCGACGGCATGCTCGCGCTTGCCGATGTCGGCGTTGCGCAGCACGTTCAATCCTTCGGCGTAGGCCGCCATGACGCCGTACTCGATGCCGTTGTGCACCATCTTGACGAAGTGGCCGGCACCGTGCGGTCCGCAGTGCAGAAAACCCTGCTCGGCGCACGCCGGCGTGCCGTCGCGCCCCGGCGTGCGCGGCGCCGCCTCGACTCCCGGCGCGAGCGCCGCGAAGATCGGCGTCAGCCGGGCGACCGCCTCGGGTTTGCCACCGATCATGAGGCAGTAGCCGCGCTCCTGGCCGGCGACGCCGCCGCTGGTGCCGACATCGACATAGTGGAGCCCGGCCGCACCCAGCTCGCGTGCTCGCCGGATGTCGTCGTGGTAGTGCGAGTTGCCGCCGTCGATGACGATGTCGCCGGGGTGGAGACACGCGACCAGGCGGCGGAGCTCGTCGTCGACGATCGCCGCCGGCACCATCATCCAGATAGCGCGTGGCGGCGCCATCCGGTCGACCATCTCCTGCAGCGATGCCGTCCCGGTCACTCCCTCGCCCTGGAGCTGCGCGACAGCGGTCGGCTGGACGTCGAAGACGACGCATTCGTGGCCTTTCTTGACAAGCCGTCGCACCATGCTCGCGCCCATCCGTCCGAGACCGATCATTCCGAGCTGCATGTGTCTTCCTTCCTGAGGCGCCGTAGCGCGCGCTTGTAGCACGCCCAAGCGGGCGCGAAGGCAACGCGGGCAACTCCGGATCGACCGCGCCCGCACTGCGGGCGACGCAATCGAGGATGATCTCGTCGCCATGCCGCCATCGTGCGAGATCCGGGTCCTCGGCGACGCCGACAGCGCGTCGCTGCGTGCCATGTCGGCGATGTTCGGGAGGGCGTTCGGCGACGTCGCGACCTACACCTCGCACCCGCCCGACGACGGGTATCTGGCTCGGTTGCTCGCCAGCAGCACCTTCATCGCCGTCGCTGCTTTCGACGCCGGCACGGTCGTCGGCGGCCTCGCCGCCTATCTCTTGCCCAAATTCGAGCAGGCCCGCTCGGAGCTTTACATCTACGACCTCGCCGTCGCTGACAGCCACCGCAGGCAGGGCGTGGCGACGGCTTTGATCGGGGCGCTGCGGAGGCTTGCGGTCGAGCGCGGCGCCTACGTCATCTTCGTGCAGGCGGATCATGGCGACGAGCCGGCGATCGCCCTCTACACCAAGCTCGGGACGCGTGAGGACGTGCTGCACTTCGACATCGAGCCGAAGCGGGGGCCTGGCTAGCCGTGACGCCCGCCTCGGCGAGGCGTCAGCTGCGGAACAGGTCGTGGATGATGCCGCGCAGCCAGACGTTGGCCGGCTCCTTGTGGAAGCGCTGGTGCCAGAACTGATGCACCTCGATCGCCGGCGCCTTGATCGGGCACGCGAGGATCCTGATCGGCGCATGACGCGCGCACACGTCGGCCAGGTCACGCGGCACGGTCGCGACCAGATCGGTCGTGGTGAGGATCGGCAGCAGGCTCATGAAGTGGGCGATCTCGACCACGACGCGCCGCTGCAGGTCGCGGCCCTGCAGGAACTGCTCGAACACGTGCTCCCGGCCTTCCGGCTTGACGACGGCGTGGCTCGCGGCCAGATACGCCTTCAGAGAGAGCGTGCGCTTCAGCGTCGGATGATCGTTGCGAACGATGCAGACGAGTTCGTTGCGAAACAGCCGCTGCTGGAAAAAGCCGGCCTTGTGCAGGTCCGGGAAATAGCCGACTGCCAGATCGGCAGCGCCTGACTCGAGCGCCTCTCGTGCCGCATGGCGCGGCATCGACAACGTCCTCAGGTTGGCATGCGGCGCGTCGGTCGCCATGCGCGACAGGACGCGAGGCAGGAAGTTGATCTCGCCGATGTCGGGGGTCAGGATCGTGAAGGTCCGGGTCGACGCCGGCGGGTCGAATGCCGAAAGCTGCAGGATCTCGGAACGCACCGTCTCGACGACACGGCGCACCGCGGCGGCCAGCTCGGCGGCGCGCGGCGTCGCGCGCATCTCAGGGCCTGTCTTGACGAACAGCGGATCGCCGAAGCGCTGGCGCAAGCGCGCCACCGCGGCGCTCATCGCCGGCTGGCTCAGGCCGAGCGCTTCGGCCGCGCGGGTCACGCTGCGGTGCTCGACCATCGCGTCGAAGGCGACCAGCAGGTTGAGGTCGAAGCCCCGGATATCCATGACGTGGATTCTAGGTATCGATCAAATCATCTTCCGTTATGCAACGGAGTTTCCTAGAGTCACTGGACAACTGCCGGCGTCGTACGCTGCGACGACCGACTCTTCCAGGAGACTGAGCCATGGATCGACTGACCCTGCCGCAGGCGCAGCGCATCATCGCCGCCGCCCTCGAGCATTCGGCCGCGAGCGGCTACAAGCCGATGTCGATCGTCGTCCTCGACGAATCGGGCTGCCTGAAGGCAGCATGCCGCGAGGACGGCGCGACGATGTTCCGGGTCGACATCGCGACCGCCAAGGCGTGGGCCGCCGTCAGCATGGGCGCCTCCAGCAGGGCGCTGATGCTGCGCGCCAAGGAGAACCCGACCTTCCTCACCTCGCTCGCCGCAGTCGCCCAGGGCAAGTTCGTCGCCCAGACCGGCGCCGTGCTGATCAAGAACGGCGCCGGCGAAGTCCTCGGCGCCGCAGGGGCGAGCGGCGGCACCGGCGACGAGGACGAGGCGATCTGCATCGCCGGCATCGCCGCGGCCGGGTTGGCCCATGGCTGAGGGCGGCCGAGTGTCGGGCTGCCGGTGCTGCGGTCTCGACGTTCACTCGCACGTCGTTCCCGAGAACTTCCCCGCGTACCTCGGCAGCAAGACGCCGGCGCAGTGGCCGTCGATGGCGCCGGCGCACGAGTGCCATCGCAGCGTCACGATCGCCGGCAAGCTCTACCGCACCGTCAGCGACAAGGCGTGGACGACGGCGCGGCGGCTCGCCGATCTGCCGTCGATGGGCCTGAAGCGGCAGGCGATCTCGCCGATGCCCGAACTGCTCTCCTACTGGATGGAGGCAGCCGATGCGCTCCAGTTGCTGCACTACCTCAACGAGCGCATTGCGACGATGGTCGACGAGTCGCGCGGCGCGCTGATCGGCCTTGGCGCCGTGCCGCTGCAGGACCTCGACCTGGCGATCGCCGAGCTGCGCCGGATCATGGCGCTGCCCGGATTCGCCGGCGTCGAGATCGGCAGCAACGTCAACGGCGTGCCGATCGGCGACCCGTCGCTCGATCCGTTCTTCGAGGCGTGCGAGTCGCTCGGCGCCGCGGTCTTCGTCCATGCGCTCAAGCCGACGGGGATGGACCGCCTCGTCGGCCCGGCGCCGCTGCAGCAGGTGCTCGCCTATCCGACCGATGTCGGCCTCGCTGCAGCGTCGGCGATCACCGGCAAGCTGATGCTGCGCCGGCCGCGCCTGCGCATCGCCTTCAGCCACGGCGGCGGGACCCTGGCCGCGCTGCTGCCGCGGCTGCAGCAGGGCTGGACCGTGTTCCCGGCGCTGGCCGACGCGATCGAGGTCGCTCCCGCCGAGCAGGCCCGCCGCATGTACTACGACACGCTCGTCTTCGACAGCGCGATGCTTCAGCTGCTCGTGGCGACGTTCGGCGCCGATCGCCTGATGCTCGGCACCGACTACCCATTCAACTTTCACGAGCGCGCGCCGGTCGATCGTGTTGCCGCCGCCGGCTTCGACGAGGCCGTGACGGCGCAGCTCGTTCACCGCAACGCCGAAGCCTTTCTCGGCGTCGCCGCGGAGGTCGCGTCATGAGCTCCCAATCGATCTCGGCACTGCGCAGCGTCGCGCTCGACGTTCCCGACCTGGCCAAGGCGGAAACGTTCTACCGCGACGTCTGGCATCTCGACGTCGCCGCGCGCAGCGCCGACGCGCTCTACCTGCGGGGCACCGGCGCCGATCATCACTTGCTCGCGTTGCACGGCGGCGCCCCGGCGGCGGCGATCCGGCAGGTCACCTTGCGCGCACGCGACGCCGACTCGCTCGTGCGCATTGCGGCCGCGACCCCCACTGCCGGGGGCCGGGTCGTGCACGGCCCCAAGGCGATCGACAATCCCGCGAGTGGCACCGGCATCCTGATCAGCGACGCCGACGGCCGGAGGATCGAGGTCGTCCACGGCGATGCGCTCCACGGCGACGCGCACGAAGCGAAGGACCGGCCGATCCGCCTCGCACACGTCGTCCTCAACAGCCACGCGGTCGATGCGACCCGGCGCTTCTTCGAGCAGGCCCTCGGCTTCAGGCTCGCCGACCGGACCCGGATCATGGCGTTCCTCAACTGCAACCGCGATCACCACAGCATCGCCCTCGGCGACGCCGACAACGACGCGCTCAACCACATCGCCTTCCTGATGCCGGACGTCGAGTCGGTGATGCGCGGCGGCGGGCGAATGAAGGACGCGGGCTACGCCATCGAGTGGGGCCCGGGTCGCCACGGGCCGGGCAACAACGCCTTCAACTACTTCGTCGGTCCGTTCGGCGAGGTCGTCGAATACACCGCCGACGTGCAGCAGATCGACGAGACCTACCGCGTCGGCGCGCCTTCGGACTGGACCTGGCCGCCGGGCCGGGTCGACCAGTGGGGCATCTCGGCGCCGCCGAGCCCGCGCCTGAAGGCGGCGCAGCGCGCGGTCTTCTTCATCCCGACTTCGTGAGGACACCGCCATGCGATGCACCACCTTCCTGCAACAAGGCAAGCCGCGTTTGGGCGTCGTCGACGGCGACGCGGTCGTCGACCTGAGCGCTGCGCGTCCCGACGTACCGAGCGACCTGCGCGCGGCGCTCGAGGCCGGAGTCGACGTCATCGGCGCCGCCCGCGCCTGTCTCGCTTCGGCCGCGCCTCGCGTCGCGCTGGCCGGCCTCGCCTATGCGCCGCTCGTTCCCGAGCCGGGCAAGACGATCTGCCTCGGCCTCAACTACTTCGACCACGCCAAGGAAGGCGGCCGCGACAAGCCCGACTACCCATGGTTCTTCTTCCGCGGCAAGAGTTCGCTGCTCGGCCACGGCGCGGCCGGCCGAGTGCCGCGGGTCTCGAGCAAGTTCGACTACGAGGCCGAGCTCGCGGTGGTCATCGGCACGCGCGTTCCGCGTCACGTCGGCGAGGCCGATGCGCTCGGCCATGTCTTCGGCTACAGCTGCTTCAACGACATGTCGGTGCGCGACTACCAGAAGCGCACGCCGCAGTGGACCATCGGCAAGAACTTCGACGCGACCGGCGGCTTTGGTCCGGTGCTGGTCACCGCCGACGAGCTCGCTCCCGGGGCGAAGGGGCTGCGTATCCAGAGCCGGCTCAACGGCCAGGTCATGCAGGACGCCAACACCGACGACATGATCTTCAGCGTCGCCGAGACGATCGCGCTGCTGTCCGAATGCCTGACGCTCGAGCCCGGCGACACGATCGTCATGGGAACCCCAGCCGGCGTCGGCCAGGCGCGAACGCCGCCGGTGTGGATGAAGGCCGGCGACACGGTCGAGGTCGAGATCGAGCGCATCGGCGTGTTGACGAACCCGATCGCGAGCGAGTCCGCCTGAACCGATGAGCGGAGCGATCTTCGACGTCGCGATCGTCGGCTTCGGGCCGAGCGGCGCGGTCGCGGCGGCGCTGCTCGCGCAGGCCGGGCACAAGGTGTTTGTCTGCGACCAGAGCAGCGAGGTCTACGCGTTGCCGCGCGCGATCGCGCTCGATCACGAGATCCTGCGCGTGTTCCAGAAGCTCGGCCTGGTCGACGCGATCGAGCCCTATGTCGAGCCGTTCACCGACAGCTGCTACTACGGCGTCGACGGCCGGCTGATTCGGCGCATGACGATGATCGCGCCGCCGTATCCGCTTGGCTGGACACCTTCGGTCGTGTTCAGCCAGCCGCCGGTGGAACGCGCCTTGCGCGACTCGGTCGAGGCGATGGCCAACGTCACCGTCCGCCTCGGCGTCGCGGTGGACTCGCTGCGCCAGGACGGCGCCGGGGTCGAGCTCGGCCTCGCCGACGGCGAGCGCGTCGCTGCGCGCTTCGTCATCGGCTGCGATGGTGCGAGCAGCACCGTGCGCTCGCTCGCCGGCATCGGCCTCGACGATCTCGGCTTCGACGAGCCGTGGCTCGTCGTCGACGTTCTCGCCAACGAACGCGGGCTGGCGCGATTGCCTGCGCACAGCGTCCAGTACTGCGAGCCCGACCGGCCCTGCTCGTACGTGATCGGTCCGCGCAACCATCGCCGCTGGGAGATCTCGCTCAAGCAGGGCGAGAGCCCGGCGGAGGCCGCGACCGCGGCCGGCACGTGGAAGCTGCTCGAGCGCTGGATCACGCCCGACGAGGGCGAGCTCTGGCGCCAGGCGAGCTACCGCTTCCACGCCCTGGTCGCCGACCGCTGGCGCGCCGGTCGCGTCTTCGTCGCCGGCGACGCCGCGCATCAGCAGCCGCCGTTTCTCGGCCAGGGGATGTGCCAGGGCGTCCGCGACGTCGTCAACCTCGCCTGGAAGCTCGACGCCGTCCTGCACGACCGCGCCCGCGACGGCTTGCTCGACAGCTACGGCGTCGAGCGCCAGGCGCATGTGCGCGAGCTGACGACGCGGCTGAAGGCGATCGGCAGCCTGATCGGCGAGCGCGATCCGGCGCGAGCGCGCGCTCGCGACGAGCGGCTGCTCGCCGAGGCCGGCGGCGAAGTCAAGGCGACGCCGCGCCAGGACGTGCTGCCGCGCCTCGAAGGCGGTGCCCTCGCCGCGTCCGACACGTCGGCGCGCGGCACGCTGTTTCCGCAGCCATGGCTGCATCGCCCGCCAGGCACGTCGCGAATGGACGACGTCCTGGGCAGCGGTTGGCGCCTCTTCACGGCGTCGCGCGAGGCGCTGCCGCCGGGCGACATCGATTTGCCGGGTTTCCGCGCCACCGATCTCGCCACGCTGAACGAGCGCGATGGCGTGGTGGCGGCCTGGTTCAAGCGCCATGGCTGCGCTGCCGCGCTGGTGCGGCCCGATCACTACGTCTTCGGCACGGTGCGCGAGCCGGCAGCGGTGCCCGCGCTCCTGGCCGAAGTCGCTGCCTCGCTTCACTGACAACGACTTTTCAAGGAGACCTCCATGCAACGACGCCACCTGACGCTCGCCCTGGCCACATCTGCCCTCTGGCCGGCGGCGATCCTGCGCGCGCAGCCGGCGGCATCCGCCTGGCCCGACAAGCCGGTGCGGTTCGTGCTGTCGCAGCCGGCAGGATCGGGTCCCGACGGCGTCGCGCGTCTGATGGTCGACCGTTTGTCGAAGACGTGGGGGCAGTCGGCCTGGATCGACAACAAGCCGGGCGGCCAGAACGTGATCGGCGCGCAGGCGGCGGCTCGCTCGGCGCCGGACGGGACGACGTTCTACTTCGCGACCACCGCTGCGCTCGTCACCAACTCGTTCCTGTTCAAGCAGCTGCCCTACAACCCGCAGAAGGACTTCGTGCCGGTGGCGTTCATCGCGCGCAGCCCGTTCGCGCTGCTGGTCGAGGCGAACTCGCCGATCAAGACCCTGCAAGACCTGGTCGATCGTGCCAAGGCGGCGCCAGGCAAGGTCACGCTCGGCAACGAGGGGCCGCGCACCTTCGGCGGGATGATCTCGCGCCTGTTCGCGGCGCGCGAGAAGATCGATCTCAACCAAGCGGCGTACCCGTCGGTCGCGGTGGCGCTGCAGGACACGATCGGCGGCCACGTCGACGCCGTTCTCGCCGACGTGCCGTCGAGCGCTGCGCTGGTCAAGTCCGGCAAGCTCCGGCCGCTGGCCGTGACGACGCCCAAACGCCTGCCCGGCCTCGAGTCGGTTCCCGCGCTCGCCGAGACACTGCCGGGATTCGAGATGGTCGGCTGGTTCGCCGTCGTTGCGCCGACCGGAACGCCAGCGGCGGCGATCCAGCGCGCCAACCAGGACATCAATGCGCTCCTGAACGAGCGCGAATTCGCGGAGCGCATCGCGGTCATCGGGCCGATGGCCGACGGCAGCATGAGCCCCGAGCAGGTCGGCGCCTTCCTGCAGGCCGAACGCGTCCGCTGGGAAGCCGCGACCAAGGAGATCGGCGTGCTGCCGGAGTGACGCGCGAGCGGCGCGGCACCGCGCCGGCCGGTCGAGCCGTCGGCGACGCAGAATAGGCGCTTCGCCATTTCGCTCCGACGCACCGTGAAAGATCGAAGAAAAGAGATCCGGCCTGCGACGCGACTGCAGGTGCTCAGTGTCGCGGGAGGCCTGTCGGCGATCTCAGCCGCCGATCTCGAGCGAGCCTTGACCTCCCTCTACGTCACGCAGCCCGTGCGCTGGCAGACCTTCATGGACGAGGCGCAGCTGCTGATCGACGCGGTGACCGAGAACCACAGCGGCTTCGCCGAGACGGTCGCTCCCCACGACGGCTAGCCACGGCCTGACGCGGCGTCGACGCTGCAAGCGGTCTTCGACCGGGAATCGCAGCGAAGACTAAGATCGCGACCCGGATGAAATCGCCGCGCTCCCCCTGGATTTTGCGACGCTGCCTCGCCTGGCTGGTGTGGCTCGGCATGTTGCTGCCGTTTGCGCAGGTCGGCGCCGTCGCGCACACGTTCGCACATGCGCGGGCCGATGCGAGCCGTCATGGCGACGACAGGCAAGCTCCGCGCGCGGCGCCATGCGATCTGTGCCTGCTCGGCGCCGCGGTCGGCAGCGGCGCGCCGCTCGCCCAGGGCGAGCCGCCGATCGCCCTTGCGCTCGGCCAGGCCCTGCCGCAGCCTGTGCGCGCAGATGTGTGGGCGGCCGCACCGGCGCATCCCTACCGGAGCCGCGCTCCCCCCGACGCTTCGAGCTGATCGTTGCCACGGCGCTCCTTGTCCGGCATGACCGGCGGGGCGCCACGACGTTTCTGTTCGGAGCCACCATGCACAAGCTCGTGCCCGCGACCCTCGCGCTGGCGATGGGTCTGCCACTCGGCGCAGTCGCCGACACCGCCGCCGACGTCACCGCGCTGCGTCAGGAGATGGACGCGATGCGCGCCGCCTACGAGGCGCGAATGCAGGCGCTCGAGGCGCGCCTGAGAAGCGCCGAGGCTGCCCTCGCTGCGCCTGCCATTTCTGCCCCACCGGCGGCCGATGCCGCGCCTGTCGCCGGGGCATCGGCGACGCGGTCCGCTGCGCCGGCTTCTGCCGCTGTGCCTGCGGTCAGCCTGAGCGCAGGTACCACGCCGGCCCCGACTGCGCCGTCCGCCACTGCCCCGGAGGCAGCCGGACCAGCGGCGCCCGCGACGGCAGCTGCAACGTCCAGCGGCTTCAATCCTTCCGTGTCGCTGATCCTGTCGGGGCAATACGCGCGCACGTCGCTCGATCCGGCGAACTACGCGATCACCGGAATCCGGCTCCCCGCCGGCGACGACGTCGGTCCCGGAACACGTGGCTTCAGCCTCTCGGAAACCGAGCTGGGCCTCGCCGCGAGCATCGATCCCTGGTTTCGCGGCTCCGCCAGTTTCGCCATCGCCGGCGACAACTCGATCTCGGTCGAGGAGGCGTACGTGCAGACGACCGCACTCGGCAACGGTCTCGGGGTGAAGGCCGGGCGCTTCTTCTCAAACATCGGCTACCTCAATCCGCAGCACGCGCACGTCTGGGACTTCGTCGACGCGCCGCTCGCCTACCAGGCCTATCTCGGCACGCAATACGTCGACGACGGCGTGCAAGTGAGCTGGCTCGCGCCGATCGACCAGTACCTCGAGCTCGGCGTCGAGGCCGGTCGCGGCCGACATTTCCCGGGAACGGACACCGGCCGCAACGGCCCCGGCATGGTGGCGCTCACGGCGCACACCGGCGGCGACTTCGGCGAGAGCCATAGCTGGCGCGCCGGCCTGTCGGTGCTTAACGCGAAGGCGACCGACCAGCTGCTGGTGGCGAGCAACGGCGCAGGCGACCCGGTGACCGACGCCTTCAACGGCAGTACCCGCGTCTGGATCGCCGACGCGGTCTGGAAGTGGGCGCCGAACGGCAACCCGAGCCGAACCAGCCTCAAGCTGCAGGGCGAGTATCTGCAGAGCACGCGCAGCGGCACGCTCGTCCACGACGTCGGCAACGCCGACCGCGCCGGTAGCTATCGCGCTGTGCAGTCGGGCTGGTACGTGCAGGGGGTCTACAAGTTCCATCCCTACTGGCGAATCGGGCTGCGCACAGAGCAGCTTGATACCGGAACGCCCGACTACGGCATCAATGCCGCAGCGCTGGCGAGCGACGGCTACCGGCCGCGCAAGAACAGCGTCATGCTCGATTTCAGCCCGAGCGAGTTCTCGCGGTTGCGCCTGCAGCTCGCGCAGGACCGCTCGCGCGAAGGGCTGACCGACCGACAGGTCTTCCTCCAGTACCAGATGAGCCTGGGCGCGCATGGCGCGCACGGCTACTGACCTCCTCCTTCCCACCGGAGCACCTCATGAACAAGCATCGATCCCTCCTGCTGGTGCTGGCCGCGCCGCTCCTGCTCTCGGCCCTGCCGGCCGACGCCGCGCTGCGCGTGTTCGCGTGCGAGCCCGAATGGGGCGCGCTCGCCCAGGAGCTCGGCGGCAGCAACGTCGAGGTCTCGGTCGCGACCAGTGCCTTGCAGGACCCGCATCAGATCCAGGCCAAGCCGAGCCTGATCGCGCGTGCGCGCAACGCCGACCTCGTCGTCTGCACCGGCGCCGAGCTCGAGGTCGGCTGGCTGCCGCTCTTGCTGCAGCAGTCGGGCAACGCCAAGGTGCAGCCCGGCCAGCCCGGCAACTTCGCGGCCGCCGACTTCGTTCGCAAGCTCGACGTGCCGAGCCAGCTCGATCGCGCCCAAGGCGACGTCCACGCCGCCGGCAATCCGCACATCCAGACCGACCCGCGCAACATCGCCGTCGTCGCGACCGCCCTCGGCGCACGGCTGCAGCAGATCGACCCGGCGCATGCCGCCGAGTACGCCAAGGCGCTGGCGGACTTCGCCCAGCGCTGGCAGCAGGCGAGTGCCCGCTGGACGGCACAGGCGGCGCCGTTGAAGGCGACGGCGGTCGTCTCGCAGCACAAGGCGTTCGTCTATCTCTACGACTGGCTCGGACTGAAGGAAGTCGCCGTGCTCGAGCCGAAGCCCGGGGTCGAGCCGACCGCGGCGCACCTGCAGGAAGTGCTGGCGACGCTGAAGGGGAGTCCGGCGCGGATGGTGCTGTACGCGGCGTACCAGGATCCGCGCCCGTCGGAGTGGCTCGCCAAGAACGCGGGCATGTCGGTGGTCAAGATCCCTTTCACGGTCGGCGGCAGCGACGGCGCCAAGGACCTGTTCGGCCTGTTCGACGACACGGTCGCGCGCCTCCTGGCCGCCGGCGCCAAACCGTGAGCTGGAACGCGCTCGACTGGGGCATCCTCGGCCCGGCGCTGGTCGCCGGCCTGCTCGTCCTCGCCACCCACGTGCCGCTCGGCATGCAGGTGCTCGATCGCGGCATCGTCTTCATTGATCTGGCGATCGCGCAGATCGCCGGTCTCGGCGTCATCGCCGCCGATGCCGTCGGCTTGCCCGAGCACGGCATCGCGGTGCAGGCCGCTGCGGTGTGCGCGGCGCTGCTCGGGGCGTGGCTCCTGACGTGGACCGAGAAGCGCGCGCCGCAGCAGCAGGAGGCGCTGATCGGCGTGATGTTCATCCTCGCCGCATGTGCCGGCATCCTGCTCCTCGCCGGCAATCCGCACGGCGGCGAGCACCTGAAGGATTTGCTCGTCGGCCAGATCCTCTGGGCGGGCTGGAGCCAGCTGCTGTGGCTCGGCGCCCTGACGGCGCTGCTGCTCGCGGCGCTCGGCCTCGGCTGGGTCGAGCGCCTCGGCCGCTTCGGCTTCTATGGCGTGTTCGCACTGGCGGTGACGGCGTCGGTGCAGCTGGTCGGCGTCTACCTCGTGTTCTCGAGCCTGATCATCCCGGCGCTGGCGACCCGCGGCCACGTCGGCACGCGCCGCTACGCGATCGCTTATGCGGTCGGCCTGGTCGGCTACGCGCTCGGCCTCGCGCTCTCGGCGCTGTTCGACCTGCCGTCGGGCGCGGTGATCGTCTGGACGCTGGCGGGCTGCGCCGCCGCGGGCGCCGCGCTGGTTCCCGGCGGCCGGGCCTTGTCTCGCTAAGGTCGGTGGCCGACGTCAGCGCCAGAACGGCCGCGCCGCCGCGACCCGACGCAGCGACTTGGCAGAACGTGCGACGGCACGCGGCAGCTGCGCCTTCAGCCAGCCGACGTTGAACCAGCCGCGCGCGTCACCGGAGTCGATCACGTCGTGCGCCAGGCGCAACGCGACGACGAGGTCCATGTAGTGGCCGAGCTCGTCCTGCGCGGGCTCGAGCTGCTCGAGAAAGCGCTCGACTCGGCCGCCGCGGTAGAGCGGCCCGACCAGCTCGCCGAGATATCGCAACCGCTTCAGCCGCTTGCGAACGCCGTGCCGCTCGAGCTCGTCGAGCTTCGGGAAGCGGCGCGCGTCGCGCTTCAGGCGAGCATGCAGCTTGGCGAGGTGGGCGCCGATGACGCGGGTGGGTCGAGCGGTGGCGTCCGCGTCGGGATCGGAATCGCGGCCGGCGCCGACAGGCGGGGGTAGAGGAGCGGGTGCCGCCTCGGGCGCAGGTGCGTTCCCGGGCGCGGGTACCGCCTTGTCGGCGAGGTCGGGCGCCCTCGGCGGCGCCGGCGCCGGCGCCAGGAGAAAGGCGAGCACGTCGAGCAGTGCGTGCTGGAACGGTCGGCCGCGGACCCAGGTCAGCGGATCGACGTCGTCGCCCGTGGCCTCGGCCCGAAGCGCAGGACCGGGCGATCCGGCGTCGGCCAGAAGTCGTTGCATCGCCGTGGCGATGGTCCGGCGGTCGCGATAGGTGCCGAGGGCGCGGAAGAGCTCGGCGGCGGGTGCTTCCCAGCCCGCAGCGAGCGAGCCGCGCCAGGCGGCCAGCTCGCGCCACGCCGTTCGCATGCGGCGCACGCCGACGCGCAACTGATGGATCGCTTCGTCGTCGAGCTCGTCGTCGGCGACGACGCTGGCGTTGGCGAGGACCTGGTCGAGGCAGCTGCGAACCACGGCGCGAAAGATCTCGTCTCCACTGACGCCGTCGTCGAGCTGAGCCGGACGTGCCTTGAGCGCACGCGGAGCATCGACCGGGTGGGCGAGCCGGTCGCCGCGCGCCGCCTTGCTGGTCGTCGAGAGCCAGAGGCCGTGCGCGTCGACGCCGGCTCGCGCCACCTCGACCAGCTCGGCGACGTCGCCGTCCTTGAGCTCGACCTCGACTTCGCAGACCGGCTGCGACCGATCGCCAGCGCGGATCGTGCCGCGGTCGAGCGCGACCTCGATGCGCGTGCCGTTCGAATCGATCTCGAGGGCGAGCCGCTTGATGACGCTGACGTAGACCGGCACGAGCGGCGTCACGATGCCGCGGCGCGGCGCGAGCGCGGCGACGAGCACCGCTTTGGCCGGGGTGCCGGCATGCAGCGCAAGATCGGGTGGCGGCCCGTCCGCGCCCCAGCGGCCGGGCCGGGGCACGGTCTCCTCGAGCCGCTCGGCCGGGCTCGGTCCGGCGGCCTTGACCGTCTGCTCCCAGCGCCCGCCCGACTTGCGCAGACGTAGCGACATGCCGGCCTTGGCGAGGCGCCGGTCGGCGCTGTCCCAGTAGTGCGACTCGATCGCACGCGCCCGTCCACCGCGCCGGCGCAGCGCCCGCTCGATCGCGGTGACTGCTTCCTCCGGAACGCCGAACTTGAGTTCGATCTCGCTCATGGGCGATCGATTGTGCCGAAGCGAGCTGGTGCGGTTCACGGGGCAGGCAACGCCAGGTGGCCGAGGCGACGAGGCCGACGTTGATTCGATCGTCGATCGCACCAGCCCACTTGACCTGTGGTCCGAGACCGGTCTGCGACGGCCGGTTGCGGACCCGGAGATGGTCGACATTGACCGCGAACTCGACTGATCCGATGCGGCACGCCGGATCGACATGCCACAAGCGAGCCGATCTGATCCGCGCTGTCGCGCCAAACCTCGCCCTGGCAACTCCCGGGCTCGAGGATCGTCGCGTCGTCGACGGCGAAGTGACCTCCAGCGGACTGCCCAGTCGTGGCTGAGCACCCGCCGGCGAGAGCGTTTGACGCTGACGATCCTTGGCGTGGTCGACGGCGTCGCGTTGGCTTTCATCGATGGCGCGGCGCTTCCCGACGGTGCCTGGCTCTTCAGCGCCGTCGCGGAGCAGAGCGACAACAGCTACGACGACGGTGCCTGTCGCGGCGCGGCGATCGGCATCGTCGACCGCGACGGCACGCCGCGCGAGATGCACGCGCTGACGCCTGCGCGCAAGGTCGAGGGCGTCGCTGCCACTGTCGTCGGCGACGCGGCGCTGGTAAACAGGGTCACCGACGCCGACGACCCGAATTGCCCGGCGCTGCTCGGAGCGACAACGTTGCTGCTCGACCGGCGCTGAATCGGCGCCGGGAGCGAGGTTCAATCGGCCGCGCGCATTCCGATCAACCACGGGCGGACCCTGAAGGTCAGCAACCCCGATGCGACCGTCGGATCGGCGGCGGCGAACGCGACCAGCTCGTCGACACCGACGCCCGAAGCCGCGACCATCATGCCGCCGCCGTCATCGTCGAGAAAGGGACCGCCGAGCTCGAGCTTGCCGCCTTTCAGCAGCTCGCGGTAATGGTCGACGTGCGCTTGCAGGCCTTGCTGCTCGAACGGCGGCGTGCCGCGCCGCCAGCGCGGGCCGGGCTGGTGCAAGACGACGAATTGGGGAACGGGCTTGGACAGGGGCTTCTCCAGCAGCGACGAAGAAGCGTATTTGACTCCCGGATCCAGGCCGCGGGCGCACGATCGATGCCGAAACATGCATACGCATCTATACTTTTAGCGACGATGCGTCGCCCGATTTGTCGCCTCGCACCCTGGATGCCTAGCTGGAAGCGGCCGAGAGGCCGTTGTGAATCGATGCTGCCATTGCTCCTGATCATCACTTCCGACCGCGCCCTTACGGATTCGATGCGCCACGAGATCGGCGTTGCCGGCTTCAAGGCCTACTACGTCGAGACGCTTGCCTCGGCACGCGCAGTGATGGCGCAGTGGCGCTTCGACGCGGTCGTCCTCTACGCCGAGGGATTCGAGGGCCGGATCCAGGGCATGCTCGCCAGCCTCTGCCGCGACGAAGGCGTGCCGATCCTGCTGGTCGAGCCCGGCGCCGACGAGGAAGAGCAGCTGCGCGTGCTCGAGGCGGGCGCGAGCCAGGTGGTGGTCGAGCCGACGTCGGCGCGCGTGCTCGCGGCGCAGCTGCACCGCCTGATCGACGTCGCTCATCCGCGCCGGCCTCACGAGCCGAAGGAGGTCCGCTTCGGCCCACTGCGGCTCGATCCGAGTCGCGCCGCGGCGAGCGTCGGCGACTCGCCCGTGGCGCTGACCGGCGGCGAGTTCGAGGTCCTGCTCCTGCTCGCTTCTCGTCCGGGCGAGCTGGTGCATCGCCAGACGATCGCGCGCACCCTCGGCCGCCCCGACCGCGCCGAGACCCGGCGCGGTGCCGACATGCACGTCTGCCGGATCCGCAAGAAGCTGCGCGACGCGGGCGGCGCCAGCGTCCAGATCGAGACCGTCTACGGACGAGGCTATTTGCTGCGCCTGCGCGCCGAGTCAAGCGCGCGCGACGAGGCGCGCGTTGTCGAATGGTCGGTGTAGCGGCCCGCGACGACTCTTCGCAAGGCGCAATTCCATGTACCTGCATCTATACTTCGAGCGATGGATCTGGTTGATCAGCTGAGCCCGCGCGGCCTCGAGTGCGTCTGCGGCAACCTGCGCATGGCGGCGCGCGCGGTGAGCGGCATCTACGACCGCCATCTTGCCGGCGCCGGTGTCAAGGCGAGCCAGATGGCGGTGCTCTGGGCGGTGTCCGACGCGCGCGGCATGACCGTCAAGGCGCTCGCCGAACGCATCGCCATGCACGAGACGACGCTGATCAGGAACCTGCGCATCCTCGAGCGCGAGGGCTGGGTGTCGCTCGCGGTCGGCGGCGATCGTCGCCAGCGCATCGCGTCACTGACGCGGCAGGGCCGCGCCGTCTTCGGCAAGGCCCTGGTCGGCTGGAAGAAGGCGCAATCCGAGGTCGCCGAGGTGATGGACGAGAAGCTCCCCGACGCCAATCGCCGGCTGGTTCGTCTCACCCGCGCCGCCTGGCAGGGCTGACGGCGGCTCGCGGCACCGGGCGCGGCGCCGTTTCACACATCTTTACCGCCCGGCCAAGCGCGCCTCACGCCGCAGGCTCACGATCATCGTCATTGTGGATCGCACAGGAGCGATGAAATGACGAAGACGACGATGGCGACGACGACCAGCACGAGGGGCGTCCGGATGGTGATGCTCGGCATGCTGGTGTCGCTGCTCGCGGTATTGAGCCTGTCGGTGTCGGCGCAGCCGGCGCCGCCGCCTCCAACCGGCATGACGGACGGCGGGCACATGGGCCATATGCACCACGGCGGCATGGGTGGAGGCATGGGCGGCGGCATGATGTTCGGCGGCTCGCCCGAGCGCATGGGCCGGATGATCGATCACATGCTCGACGGGCTGAATGCGAACGACGCTCAGCGCGGCCAGATCAAGCAGATCGCCGCCAGTGCCGGTGCCGATCTCAAAGCCCAGGCGGAGACCGGGCGAGCACTGCGCCAGCGCGCCCTGCAGGCGTTCACGGCACCGACGGTCGACGCTGCGACGGTCGAGCAGGTGCGCGCGCAGATGCTGCAATTGCACGACCAGAGCAGCCGGCGCATGACCCAGGCGATGCTCGACATCGCCCGTGTTCTCACCCCGGAGCAGCGCGCCAAAATCGGCGAGCGGATGCGTGACTGGCAATCCCGCATGGACGAGCGCAGGCAGCGCGAGCAGCGCGAGCCGCCGCGCCGATAATCGAACCCTCGGCGGCGCGGTGCCGACGACGTCTGCTAGCTCGCTGCGCGAAGGACATCGGTCCCTCGCGCAGCGAAGCATCTTTCGCCCGGCAACGATGACGCCACGTCTGCTTTTGATCGACGACGACTCGCGCCTCTCCTCGATGGTCGGCGACTACCTCGGGCGCGCCGGTTTCGCGGTCGAGACGGCGGGTTCGCTCGCCGAGGGCCGCGAGCGTATCGCCGCTGCCAGCTTCGATGCCGTGGTGCTCGACCTGATGCTGCCCGACGGCGACGGCCTCGACCTCTGCCGCGAGCTGCGCAGCAGCGGCCGCACGCGCCAGCTGCCGCTCCTCATGCTGACCGCGCGCGGCGAGCCGATGGACCGGATCCTCGGCCTCGAGCTCGGCGCCGACGACTACCTGCCCAAACCGTTCGAGCCGCGCGAGCTGCTCGCCCGCGTCAAGGCGCTGCTGCGCCGGGCCTCGCCACAGGCGTCGGGCGACGACGTGCTGCGCTTCGGCCGGCTCGAGGTCGACCTCGGCGCGCGCGTCGCCCGTCTCGACGGCAAGAACTGCGACCTGACCGGCCATCAGTTCGACCTGCTGGTAGTGCTCGCGCAAAACCCGGGCCGCGTGCTCTCGCGCGACCAGATCATGGACTCGCTCAAGGGCCATCCGCTCGAGGCCTTCGACCGCTCGATCGACGTCCACATCTCGCGCATTCGCGCCGTGATCGAGGACGACCCGAAAGCGCCGCGCCGCGTGCTGACCGTGCGTGGCGCCGGCTACGTGTTCGCGAGGAAGCAGGACGCCGACGACGCGGCGGCATGAGCGAAGCGCCTCATGGCCGGCAGACCGGCCGCCACCGAGACCGGCCCCAGGCCGTCGCGACCGAGCGCAGCGCGAGCGCCGGATGAAAAGCCTGTACCTGCGCATTTACGCGACGGTGGTTGTCGTTTTGCTGCTGTTCGCGCTCGTCTCGGGCTGGGTCGTCGAGCGTCATCTCGACCAGGAACGCGCCCGCACCGAGCAGGTCGTCAGCGACCGGCTGGGTGCCTGGGCCGAGCTGCTCGAGCGCTCGCTTCCCGGCGGCGATGCACCGGCCGAGGATCAGGCGGCGGCGCTGCGCGACTGGTCGCAGCGCCTGCGCGTGCCGCTCGCGCTCGACGATGCGAGAGGCTCGCGCATCGCGGCTTCCGAGTCGTTCCTGCGCCGCAGCGCCGAAGGGCCAGGCAAGCCATACGCGTTCAAGCTCGACGACGGTCGAACGCTCTGGACGATGCGTCCCGGCGGCTTTCGCCAAAGGGGCGTCGGCCCGCGCGGCGGCGAGGCCGGGGACGAGCGCGCCGGCCGGATGATGCCGCCGCCCGCGGCGTGGCCGTTGCTGCCGCCGGGATTGCCGCGCGGCACCGGGCTGGCGATCGTGCTGGTCGTCCTCTTCATCGCTGTCGCCGTCGGCGCCTTTCCGGTCGTGCGCCGACTGACGCGCCGTCTCGAGGCGCTGAAGCACGGCGTCGAGCAGTTCGGCGCCGGCGAGCTCAGCCACCGGGTCGCGATCAGCGGCAGCGACGAGGTGGCGGCGGTCGCGACCAGCTTCAACGTTGCTGCCGCTCGCGTCGAGGCATTGGTGCAGGCGCACCGGTCGCTGCTCGCCAACGCCAGCCACGAGCTGCGTTCGCCGCTGGCGCGGATGAAGATGGCGGTCTCGATGCTGGCCGAGGCCACGCCCGAACAGCGCGAGACGCTCAAGCGCGAGATCGACCGCAACGTCGCCGAGCTCGACGGCCTGGTCGAGGAAGTGCTGCTTGCCAGCCGCCTCGACGCGGCCGAGAGCCCGCTGCATCGCGAGCCGGTCGACCTGCTCGCCGTCGCCGCCGAGGAAGCGGCGCGGGTCGGCGCGAGCGTCGCCGATCCGGGCGAGCAGGCCTTCGTCAACGGCGACGAGCGGCTGTTGCGCCGCGCCGTCCGCAACCTGCTCGAGAACGGCCAGCGCTACGGCGGCGGCGAGGTCGAGGTCGGGGTTGCCATGGCTGACGGCGATGCCGGCCGCCGGGTGACGGTGCAGGTCGCGGATCGCGGCCCTGGCGTCCCGCAGGCCATGCGCGAGCGCATCTTCGAGCCGTTCTTCCGCCTGCCGGGTCACGCCGAGCAGGCTGGCGGGGTCGGCCTCGGGCTGGCCCTGGTCAAGCAGATCGCCGCGCGTCACGGCGGCAGCGTGCGCTGCGAGGAGCGCACGGGTGGCGGCAGCCGCTTCGTGATCGAGCTGCCGGTCGACTAGCGCCAGCGTCAGAAGGCGAGACTCAACGAGTCGGTTGCAGCGCCGGATGCGGCACGCCGAGGTCGCTGCGCCAATCGCGGCGGAGCTTGCCGGCGAGAAAGCCGCTCATGCCGAGCGCCGCCACCGCCAGCCCGAGCGTGGCCATCGACCAGAAGCCGCGCGCGCCGCGCATCCAGGATGGACTGATTCCGAGCAGATCGAACGCCGCCACGTAGCCGCCGGCGAGGCCGACGCCCCAGACCGCGACGACGTAGACGATCACCGGCACGACGGCAATGCGATACGCACGCAGGACGAAGGCGGCGATCGTCTGTGCCGCATCGGCGATGTGGAACAAGGCGACCCAGGCGAGCAGCGGCAGCGCCGCGGCGACGATGACGGGGTTGGCGGTGTAGAGGCCGATCATCTGCTCGCGCAGCAGGTAGACAGCGCTGCCCAGGACGCTGGCGATGACGACGCCGATCTCGAGCCCGGCCCAGCCGATGCGCCGCGCGTCGGCCGCGTCGCCGGCGCCGACGCGCTGCGCGACGAGGGTGCTCGCCGCGTTGGCGATCGCCAGCGGCAGCATGAACATCATCGACACCATGTTGACCGCGATCTGGTGGCCGGCGACAGCGGTCGCGCCGATGCGCGAGACGAAGAACGCCATGAACGTGAAGCCGGTGACCTCGACCAGGATTGCCAGGCCCATCGGCACGCCGAGTCGGAGCAATGCCGCCTGGCTGGCAGCGCTCGGCCTGACGAGGCTGCGACCGAGGCCGAAGCGGCGATAGAACGGATCGCGGCGCAGCCACCACACGGCGGCGCCGAGCTGCAGCCACATGACGACGGCGGTCGCGATGCCGCAGCCGGCGGCGCCGAAGGCCGGCAGGGTCCAGCCGCCGAAGGGCGTCGGCACGACAGCGCCGAAGACGAGCACGGCGTTCACGGGGACCTTGAGCGCGAGCGCGCCGAGCTGCAGCGCCATCACCGCCTTCGGCCGCGACACGGCGACGTTGAAGCCGCGATAGGCGGTGAAGACCAGCGCAGGCGGCAGCGCGAACGCCAGGCCGAGCAAGTAGTCGCGTACCTTCGCGGCGACCGCGGGCTCGCTGCGCGCCAGCGCCAGAAACGGCTCCGGCAGCAGGAGCACGGCGCAGCCGGGGACGGCGAGCGCGAGCGCGAGCCATGCCGCCTGCTGTGTCTCGTGGCCCGCTTCGCGCAGCTTGCCGGCGCCATACAGCTGCCCGGCGATCGGGCCGATGGCCAGGATCATGCCCATCAAGCCGACGAACACCGAGATGTAGACCGCGCCGCCGACGGCGAGCGCGGCGAGGTCGAGCGCCGAGGCGCGCGCCGCCATCAGCGTGTCGACGGTGCTGAAGGCCAGCACCGCGACCTGGCCGACGAACACCGGCCAGGCCAGAGGAGCGATGCGCCGGGCGCTCTCGCGCAGGCCGATCCGCGTCATGCCGCGGGCGCGCTGCCGAAGCCGTCGCTCGCGGCGGCGTCAGCGGTAGCGCGCTCGGCATAGCGGTTGAAGCGCCACGCCGTTCCCTCCTGGGTGATCCGGCGCCACGTCGCTCGCTTCTCGCCCGGGCTCATCGCGGTCCAGTGCTGGACTTCCTCGAAGGTCCGGCCGCAGCCCTTGCAGATCGCGTCGCCCTGGCTGGTCGAGCAGATGGCGATGCAGGGCGCGTCGGGCATCGACGCGTACCAGGCGAGCCAGGCGTCGCGCGCGGCGGCCGGCATCGACTCCTCGTCGCAAGAGCTCTCGTGGTAGTAGACCATCAGCGCGTAGACCTCGGCCAGCGCAAGGACTTCGGCGCAGGCCGTGATTCCGTCAGGCGATGGACGACGCTCGCGCCACCAGTTGATGGCCGACTCGATGTCGGTGATGTGCAGGGCGGCCACGACGCGCAAGGGGGAGGACGAGGATAGCAGCGCCGGCGGCCGCACCTGGCAGCCCGCCGCGTGGCGCAAAGGACTCTCGGCGTGGGGTGCTGCCCCTGAATGGAAGGTGCGCTCGCTAGGCGCGTGTGCTCACTGGGTGGCGCTGGCCGCCGGTGCCGGCGCTCCCGGGACGACGATCACGGTCGGCTGGCCAGTCGTCGTGGTCGTGGTTTCGCGCAGCACGCCGCCACCCGCGACGCTTCCCGATGTCGTCGTCCGCTGGTTCGCTTGCGACGGTCCTTCGACCCGCGCCAGGCAATCGGCCTTGTCCTTGGGCGCCACCAGGTTGCACCGATCGATCGCGTTCTGGCGTGCGGAGCCGGCGTTGTCGAGGCCGTTGCGCTTGCGCTCGGCCGCCGCGGCGCCGGCCTCCTTGAGACAGGTCGCTCGATCTTCGGCGGTGCGCCCGGCGTCGCAGTCGGCACGCTCCTTCGAGTAGGTCGGCTTCGCGGCGGCTGCATCGTCGGCGGCGAACGCCGAGACGGTAAAAAGGGTGGCGGCGACGCCGACGACGATCGGCGCGGCCAGCGATGCCAGGTTGGCAAGAGATGCAAGTCTTCGTTTCATTGTCGTCTCCTGAATCGGAACAAACGGCGCCGGGGCCTCGAATCCGAGGTGATGTGCGACGGCGCAGTCAAGCAAACACGGTACGTCGGCGGAGCGAATCGAGGTCGTAGGACGGGGCCGCATGCCGGCGCCACCCAAGTACCCGTCCTGGCCGGAAGGCCGCGCCAGGCCTCGCGCAGCGGCCGTTTGCCGTCAGCCGCGATCGAGCCAGACCGCGAACGTGAGGACGATGCCGACTAGATACAGAAGCCAGGTTTGCCAGACGATATAGGGATAAAGCATCAGCGCCAGGCCGAGCCAGCGAGTGCGCGGCCGAGCGACGCGCTTGCCGTGGACGAAGGCGGCCAGGCCGACGATGCCGAAGACAATGGCACCGACAATGTAGGCCGGGCTCGGCAGCGTGATGCCGAGCGCGTCGAGCGTCTCCAATCCGTTCTGCATGCGCGATCCGTCCCTGTCGTTGCGACCTTACTGCCGTTCGTCGGACTCTGGCGCGGCGTGCGGCTTTTCGCTGCTCGAGCTGATGATCGTCATCGGCATCGTCGCGATCCTCGCCCTGATCGCCCTGCCCGGCGTTCCCGACAAGCTGATCCGCGATCGCATCGTCGAATCGCTCAAGCTCACCGACATCGTCAAGGCGCCGGTCGCCGCGACCTGGGCCAGGGCCGCGATGATGCCGCTCGACAACGTCGGCGCCGGCCTGCCGGTTGCCGACAAGATCGTCAATGACTACATCAGCTCGGTCGCCGTCGAGTCGGGCGCGATCCAGGTGACCTTCGGCAACCATGCCAATGTCGCCGTGCAGGGCAAGGTACTGACGCTGCGTCCGGCGGTGGTCGAGGACGCTCCGGTCGTACCGGTGAGCTGGGTCTGCGGCAACGCCGATGCCGTGCCGCGAATGACCGCCAAGGGGCTCAACAAGACGACGGTTCCGGAGCGCTATCTGCCGCTGTCGTGCCGGGCCCAGTTGCCGTCGAGCCGGTGATCGAATTCGACGCCTCGGGTCGCGACGGCGCGAGCCTGCGCCGCGCCGGCAAGGAACTGCTCTCGCTGGCCTTGATCGATGCCCGCAACCAGATCCTGCTCTGGGCGACGACGCTGGCGGCGGCGCGCGAGGGCCGCGTGCTGACATTGGCCGACGACCTGGCGCCTGCGATCGCCGCCGAGATCGATCCGCCGCTCTGGACGCTCGGCCACATCGCCTGGTTCCAGGAGTACTGGATCGGCCGCAACGTGCAACGCGGGCGTGGCGAGGGCGCCGATCCGGCCGCGGTGCGGCTGGCCTCGATCCTGCCCGACGCCGATCGCTGGTACGACCCGGCGACGGTCGATCGACCGAGTCGGCGTGCTCTTGCCGGGGGCGAGCTGCCCGACCTGCAGGCGACGCGCGACTTCCTGGTCGAGTCGCTCGAGACGACGCTCGAGCTGCTCGCCGGTGTCGCCAGCGAGGACGACGCCTCGCTCTACTTCCATCGCCTCGCCCTGTTCCACGAGGAGATGCACGTCGAGGCCTTCGCCGTGCTCGCGCAGACGCTCGGCATCGCCGAGGTCGCAGCCTCGATGCCGCGCGTCGCCACCCACGCGGCCCGGCCGGCGCTGTTCTTTCCCGCCACTCGCTGGCTGCTCGGCGCGAGCGCGCCGGGCTTTCGCTTCGACAACGAGGTGGCGGCGCACCCGGTCGACATTCCCGAGTTCGAGATCGACGCCCAGGCCGTCACCTGGGCCCAATACGGCGAGTTCGTCGAGGACGGCGGCTACGACGAGCGCTCGCATTGGAGCGACGCGGGCTGGGCGTGGCTGCAGCACGAGGGGCGGCGCACGCCGCGCCACGTCGACCAGATGCGCCACGGCGTGCTGCAGCGGCGCTTTGGCGTGCTCGCGCGGGTTGCGGCGGCGCAGCCTGCGGTGCACGTCAGCTGGCACGAGGCCGACGCCTGGTGCCGCTGGGCCGGGCGACGACTGCCGGGCGAAGTCGAGTGGGAAGCGGCGGCGCACCAGGGCGCGAGCCGGGGCTATCGTTGGGGCGACGTGCACGAGTGGACCGCGAGCACCTTTCGCCCCTTTCCCGGCTTTGCGCCCGGCCCGTGGCGGGACTATTCGCTGCCGGCGTTCCGCGCTGGCCACAAGGTCCTGCGCGGCGCGTCGTTCGCGACCCGGCCGGCGCTGCGCAGCGCGCGCTTGCGCAGCTTCGCCGCGCCCGAGCGCGACGACGGCTTCTTCGGTTTTCGCAGCTGCGCCGCATGAGGGATTAGGGAAACCCATCCTTGCGACGGCCCCGGGCCCCCGAACAATCGTTCGAGCGACCCCAACGCAGCGGCGCCACATTCCTGGCGACCGCCTCGCGACCAGCCCAGCAGGAGACCGGCGTGGACATTCCCATTTCACTCACCGTCAACGGCAAGTCCGTCACCAAGACCGTCGATTCGCGGACCTTGCTCGTGCAGTACCTGCGCGAGCAGCTGCAGCTCACCGGCACCCACGTCGGCTGCGACACCGCGCAGTGCGGCGCCTGCACCGTGCACATGAACGGGCGCGCGATCAAGTCGTGCTCGATCCTGGCGGCGCAGGTGCAAGGCAGCCAGATCACGACCATCGAGGGCCTGGCCAAGAACGGCGAGCTGCACCCGATGCAGGCCGCGTTTCGCGAGTGCCACGGCCTGCAGTGCGGCTTCTGCACGCCGGGGATGGTGATGTCGGCGGTGCAGCTGCTTGCCGATAACCCGAAGGCGAGCGAGGAAGAGATACGCGAGGCGCTCGACGGCAACATCTGCCGCTGCACCGGCTACCACAACATCGTCAAGTCGATCCAGTTCTGTCAGTCGGGCCAGACCCCGACGGCAGTCTGAGGAGCGCGGCATGGGCAACATGAACGAACCCTTCGATCCGAGCAAGAGCCCGATCGGCCAGAGCGTTCGCCGGCGCGAGGACCGCCGCTTCATCACCGGCAACGCTAACTACACCGACGACGTCGTCCTGCAAGGGCAGACCTTCGGCGTCTTCCTGCGCAGCCCGCACGCACACGCGCGCATCCGCTCGATCGACCTCGCCGCGGCGAAGGCCGCGCCGGGCGTGGTCGACATCATCACCGGCGCTGAGCTGGCCGACGCCAAGGTCGGCGGCCTGCCGTGCGGCTGGCTGATCCACAGCAAGGACGGCACGCCGATGAAGGAGCCGGCCCATCCGGTCCTCGCCCAGGGCAAGGTGCGCCACGTCGGCGACCAGGTCGCGCTGATCGTCGCCGAGACGCTGCTTCAGGCCAAGGACGCGGCCGAGCTCGTCGTCGTCGACTACGAGGAGCTGCCGGCGGTGATCGACCTCAGCGCCGCCGATTCGACCGGCACGTCGGTGCACGACGATGTCAGCGACAACACCTGCTACGACTGGGGCCACGGCGACAAGGCCGCGGTCGACGCCGCGTTCGCCAAGGCGGCGAAAGTCACCAAGCTCTCGTTCGTCAACAACCGGCTGATCCCGAACGCGATCGAGCCGCGCGCCGCCAACGCCGCCTACAACCGCAGTGACGAGAGCTATACGCTCTACGTCGCCAACCAGAACCCGCACGTCGAGCGGCTCCTGATGTGCGCGTTCGTTCTCGGCCTGCCGGAATCGAAGGTGCGCGTGATCGCGCCCGATGTCGGCGGCGGCTTCGGCTCCAAGATCTTCCTGTACCCGGAGGACGTGGCGCTGGTCTGGGCCAGCAAGCGCGTCGGCCGGCCGATCAAGTGGACGGCCGAGCGCAGCGAATCGTTCCTCACCGACGCGCATGGCCGCGACCACGTCTCTACCGCCGAGCTGGCAATGGACCAGGACGGCAACTTCCTGGCGCTGCGCGTCAAGACGATCGCCAACATGGGCGCGTACCTGTCGACCTTCGCCTCGGCGGTGCCGACGATCCTGTACGCGACCCTGCTCGCCGGCCAGTACAAGACGCCGGCGATCTACGCCGAGGTCAAGGCGGTGTTCACCAACACCGCGCCCGTCGACGCCTACCGCGGCGCCGGCCGACCCGAGGCGACCTACCTCGTCGAGCGGATCGTCGAGCAGGCGGCACGCGACATGAAGATGGATCCGGCCGAGATCCGGAAGAAGAACTTCATCACGACGTTCCCGTACGCGACCCCGGTCGGCCTCACCTACGACGTCGGCGGCTACGCGGCGCACCTCGACAAGGCGATGGAGCTCGCCGACGTCAAGGGGTTCCCGGCACGCAAGGCCGCATCGGCCGCGAAGGGCAAGAAGCGCGGCCTCGGCTACGCCTGCTACATCGAGGCCTGCGGCATCGCGCCGTCGAACATCGCCGGCGCGCTCGGCGCGCGCGCAGGCCTGTTCGAGGCCGGCGAGGTGCGGGTCCATCCGACCGGCACCGTCACCGTCTTCACCGGCTCGCACAGCCACGGCCAGGGCCACGAGACGACGTTCGCGCAGGTGGTCGCGGCGCGCCTCGGCATCCCGGTCGGCAACGTCGAGATCGTCCACGGCGACACCGGCAGAGTGCCGTTCGGCATGGGCACCTACGGCAGCCGCTCGCTCGCGGTCGGTGGCACGGCGATCGTCAAGGCGGTCGACAAGGTGATCGCCAAGGGCAAGAAGATCGCCGCCCACCTGCTCGAGGCGGCCGACAGCGACATCGAGTTCGAGAACGGCGAGTTCAAGGTCGCCGGTACCGACAAGAAGATCGCCTGGGGCAACGTCTCGCTCACCGCCTACGTGCCGCACAACTTTCCGCTCGACAAGCTCGAGCCGGGGCTGAACGAGAACGCCTTCTACGACCCGACCAACTTCACCTATCCGGCCGGCAGCTACATCTGCGAGGTCGAGGTCGACAGCGACACCGGCAAGGTCAAGATCGAGCAGTTCGTCGCCGTCGACGACTTCGGCAACATCGTCAACCCGATGATCGTCGAGGGCCAGGTGCACGGCGGCATCGCCCAGGGGCTCGGCCAGGCGATGATGGAAGCGTGCGCCTACGACCCGGAGTCGGGCCAGCTCGTCACCGGCTCGTACATGGACTACGCGATGCCGCGTGCGATCGATATCCCGAGCTTCAAGATCGCGACCACCAACACCCCGTGCAGCCACAACCCGCTCGGTGTCAAGGGCTGCGGCGAGGCGGGAGCGATCGGTTCGCCGCCGGCCTACATCAACGCGTTGACCGACGCGCTCGGCGTCGTCGACCTGGCGATGCCGGCCACGCCGGAACGCGTCTGGCGCGCCGCCAACGGCCTGCCCGCCTGAAGCAAGGAGAACAGCATGTATGCATTCGAGTACCAGCGGCCGACCAGCCGCGATGCCGCCAAGAGCGCCGCCGCCGGCGCCGACACCCGCTACCTCGCCGGCGGCCAGAGCTTGATCCAGGCAATGCGGCTGCGCCTGTCGCAGTCCGAGCGCCTGGTCGATCTCGGCGCGATCGCCGACTTGAAGGCGATCAAGGCCGATGGCAACGGTGTCACGATCGGCGCGATGGCGACGCACGCCAGCGTCGCGTCGAACGCCGACGTGAAGCGAATCGCGCCCGCGATCGCCGAGCTTGCCGGTGGCATCGGCGATCCGATGGTGCGCAACATGGGAACGATCGGCGGCTCGATCGCCAACGCCGATCCGGCGGCGTGCTATCCGGCCGGCGTGCTCGCCTTCAACGCGACCATCCACACCGACCGGCGCACGATCGCCGCCGACGACTTCTTCACCGGCCTGTGGGAGACCGCGTTGCAACCCGGCGAGCTGATCACCGCGATCGCCTTTCCGGCGGCGCAGAAGGCGGCCTATGTCAAGTACAAGCAGCAGGCGTCGCGCTTCGCGCTGATCGGTGTCTGCGTCGCGCAGACGGCAGGCGGCGTCCGTGTCGGCGTCACCGGCGCGAAGGGGCACGCGTTTCGTGCGACCGAGATCGAGAACGCGCTGGCCAAAAGCTTCACGCCGGAGGCGGCCAAGGCGGTCAAGATGCCGACCACCGACATCAACGCCGACCTGCACGGCTCGGCCGAGTACCGCGCGGCGATGATCGGCGTCATTGCCTCGCGCGCGGTCGCCGCGGCACTCGCCCGCTGACGGCGGGTCCTTGCCGGCGCCAGGCGCGGGCGCCGGTTAGGATGGCTCGATGACCGCTCCTGCCGCCGCCGCCCCTGCCACCGTCGACGCCGTCATGGCCGCGCTCGCGGCCGAGAACTACGTCGTCGACAGGCGCCTGGCGACGTCGGTCTTTCTTGCGCTCAAGCTCGGCCGGCCGCTGTTCGTCGAGGGCGAGCCGGGGGTCGGCAAGACCGAGCTCGCCAAGGCGCTGGCGCTGTCGCTCGGCGCGCAGCTGCTGCGCGTCCAGTGCTACGAGGGCCTCGACGTCGCCCAGACCGCGTACGAGTGGAACGTCGCCCGCCAGATGATGGAGATCCGCCTCGCCGAGGCCGCCCACGACGTCGGCGACGCGGCGTCGCGCGAGCGCCTGGCGAAGAGTCTCTACGCGCGCTCGATGCTGATCGAGCGGCCGCTGCTGCAGGCGCTGACCCAGTCGCATTCGCCGGTGCTGCTGATCGACGAGCTCGATCGCGCCGACGAGCCGTTCGATGCCTTCCTGCTCGAGGTCCTGGCCGAGAACCAGCTGACGATTCCCGAGCTCGGCACGGTCAAGGCGGCGGCCGGGGCGGCGCCCATCGTCGTCATCACCAGCAATCGCACCCGCGAGATCCACGACGCGCTCAAGCGCCGCTGCCTCTATCACTGGGTCGACTACCCCGATGCGCCACGCGAGCTCGAGATCGTCCGCATCCGCGCGCCGGGAGCCTCCGAGCGCCTCTACGAGCAGGTGGTGTCGTTCGTGCAGCGGATGCGAACGCTCGATCTGTTCAAGGCGCCGGGGATCGCGGAGACGATCGACTGGACCAACGCGCTGGTCGCGCTCAACGCGCTCAGCCTGGCGCCCGACAACGTCCGCGACACCCTCGGCGTGCTGCTCAAGCACCGCGACGACATCGCCAAGATGCAGGGCGGCGACGTCGGCCGGCTGCTCACCGAGCTGCAGGCGATGACGCGCGGCGGCACCGCGGCCGTCGCGCCCGCCGATGCTCGCTGACAACGTCGTCCACTTCGCGCGCGTCCTGCGCAACGCCGGCGTCCCGGTCGGCCCCGACCGGGTGCTGGCCGCGCTCGCCGCGATCGAGGCGGTAGGTCTCGGCCGGCGTGACGACGTCCATGCCGCCTTGTCGGCGGTCATGATCGATCGGCACGAGCAGCAGGCGCTCTTCGATGACGTCTTCGCCGCGTTCTGGCGCGACCCGAAGCTGCTCGAGAAGCTGATGGCCGAGCTGCTGCCGAAGATCAGTGGGCGCGGCGATCGCGAGAAGAAGCGCCGGCCGAATCGCCTCGCCGATGCGCTCGCGCCCGCGCCGGTCGCCGATGCGCCGCAGGCGCCGCCGCGGCCCGACGAGCGGGTCGAGTTCGAGACCAGCTTCACCTTCTCCGACCGCGAGCGACTGCAGCGCGCCGACTTCGAGTCGATGACGACAGCCGAGTTCGAGCTCGCGAAAAAGCTGGCCGAGGAAGTGCCGCTGCCGTTCTCGCCGGTGCGCCGGCGCCGCCACGAGGCGAGCGGGCGCGGCCGGATCGACCTGCGCGCGACCATGCTGGCGATGGCACGCCAGCCCGAGACGCTGGTGCCGCGCTTCAGCCGGCCGCGGAGCGAGCTGCCGACGATCGTCGTCCTGCTCGACGTCTCGGGCTCGATGGACCGCTACGCTCGCCTGATGCTGCACTATGTGCACGGCCTGACGCGGCGCTACCTCAAGGTCCACACGCTCACCTTCGGCACGCGCTTGACCAACATCACCCGGGCGCTGCGCCACCGCGACCCGGACCACGCCCTCGACCTGGCGAGCGCGCAGGTCGAGGACTGGAAGGGCGGCACGCGCATCGCTTCGTGCCTCGACGATTTCAACCGGCACTGGGCGCGGCGGCTGCTCGGCGCCAACGCTGCGTTGCTGCTCGTCAGCGACGGCCTCGACCGCGATGAGCACGGCGAGCTGACGCGCGCCGCGCGGCAGCTTCGCCTGTTCGCGCGCCAGATCGTCTGGCTCAACCCGTTGCTGCGTTTCGACCGCTTCGAGCCGCGCGCTGGCGGCGTGCGCGCGCTGCTCCCCAACGTCGACCGCTTCCTGCCGGTCCACAACCTGGCGAGCCTCGCCGACCTGGCGACCGCGCTGACGCAGCGCCCGGCGGGAGTCGGTAGCAGAATGCAGCGATGGAACTGAGCGGCCAACGAACCATCCCGGCGAGCGTCGAGGCGACCTGGGTCGCACTCAACGATCCCGAGACCCTGAAAGCCTGCATCGCCGGCTGCGAGTCGCTCGAGCGTGTCGGCGACGACGGCTTCGTCGCCGTCGTGGCGATGAAGATCGGCCCGGTCAGCGCTCGCTTCAAGGGCTCCTTGAAGCTGACCCACGTCAACCCGCCGACCAGCTACACGATCAACTTCGATGGCCAGGGCGGCGTCGCCGGCTTCGGACGCGGCTCGGCCGACGTGGCACTGACCCCGATCGCCGTCGACGCAACGAAGCTCGCCTACCAGGCACGTGCCACCGTCGGCGGCAAGATGGCCCAGATCGGCTCGCGCCTGATCGACGCCACCGCGGGCAAGATCACCGACGACTTCTTCAAGGCGTTCGCGGCGCAGCTGCAAGGGCGGGCGCCGGCGGGCGCTGGCGTGCCGACCGGCGTCGCGACTGCCGCGCCGCAAGCCGTGGCTCGCCCTCGGGAACCCGCGGGAACCATGGGCTGGGTACTCTCCGCTCTGGTCATCCTCGCAGCGCTCTACTTCATCCTGCGGTGACGGCCTGAGACTGTCAGCGGGCGATGGACTGACCCAGCGCCGCGCCACAAACGGGCGCTGATCCAAGCGGTAGCTGGTATCGTTCCCGACTTGCTACTGGCGATCGTCCGCAGGCCGCCCGAGGCCCGACGCTAGGCGTCTAAGCCGACTCGGCGTCTCCCGCTTCGTGATGACGACCGGACGGTGGCGCCGTGCTACGGTCCTTGTCTTTCGCCTGGAGACGGTTTCGATGCAGTCCGCGGTCAGAGTCGTTCGACGCTTGGCCGCGATCGCGTTCGCCGACATCGCCGACTGGACCAAGCTGGTGGAGGCCGACGCGCTGGCGACCGGAGTGGCATGGAAGCTGATCCAGCGCAGCATCATTCTGCCGCACCTGCCCGAGTTCAGCGGCCGACTGGTCGAAGTTGCGGGCGATGCGGTGCTGGTCGAGTTCGCAAGCGCGGTCGACGCCGTCCGCTGGGCGGTCGACCTCCAGCGGCGGCTCGAGGAGCGAAGGTCCGAAGAGAGCACGACGGTGCCGATCCGGATGCGGATCGGCATCAGCATCGAGGACGTGATTGTCGAGGAGGACAGCCTGCTCGGCGACGGCGTCAACGTCGCCTCGCGCGTGCACCAGTCGGCTGCACCCGACGAGATCGTCGTGACGCAGGCGGTGCGCGACTTCGTATGGAACAAGTTGCCGCTGGCGCTGCAGGACCTCGGCGAGCAGCGCTTCAAGAACGTCAGTCGGCCGATCCGGACCTACCGTGTGCTGTCCGACGTCGGCGGTGCCCGCAGCAGCACGCCGGTGCAGGTGCCCTGGGAGAACCGGGCGACGGTCGCGGTGCTGCCGTTTCGCAGCGAGGGCAGCGACGCAGCGCCTTACTTCGGCGACGGCATGACCGAGGAGATCATCGGCTCGCTGTCGCTCAACCGCTCGCTCTTCGTCATCGCCCGCAATTCAACCCTGAAGTACCGCAACCACGACTCCACCGCTTCCGATATCGCCAGCGCGCTGGGCGTGCGCTACCTGCTCGAAGGCTCGGTGCGGCGACACAAGCAGCGCCTGCGGATCCATTCGGTCCTGCTCGACGCGGCGTCGAACCGCGAGATCTGGTCGGAGCGCTACGACGGCGTCGACGAGGACCTGTTCACGTTCCAGGACCAGATTGCATCGAGCATCTCGGCGGCGATCGATCCTCGGGTGCGCGAGGCCGAGATCTCGCGCATCCGCGGCCGTCCCACCGACAGCTTCGACGCCTACGACTGCGTCCTGCGCGGCCTCTCGGTCCAGTACAACCTCAATCGCCGCGATCTCGAGATCGCCGGCGAGATGTTCCAGCGCGCGATCGAGCTCGATCCCTCCTACGGCCAGGCGCATGCCCACCTGGCCTGGTGGCACAACCTGCGCATCGGCGAGGGCCACAGCACCAACGTCGGCGTCGATCAGCAGCTCGCCGACGAGTTCGCGCGCCGTGCCGTCGAGCTCGATCCGGGCGACGCATGGTCGCTCTCCGTCTGCGGCCACATCCAGGCGTTCCTGAGGAAGCGGTTTCGGCCAGCGCTCGAGCTGTTCGCGCAGGCGCTGGAGCTGAACCCGAGTTGCGCCAGCGCCTGGGCGCTGAGCGGATTGACGCTGGCATACACCGGGCACGGCGAGGAGGCGCTGGCGCGGGTGCAGAACGCTTTGCGGCTGAGTCCCTTCGACCAGCTGAGCTTCTGGTTCTGCGCCACCAACGGCATCGCCTCGATCGTCGCCGGCAGGCTCGACGAGGCGGTGAGCTGGCTCAACAAGTCGCTGCGACTGAACCCTCGCTACCGGGCTTCGGCGCGAATGCTGATTGCGGCGCAGGCGCTCTCCGGCGATCTCGACGAGGCGCGTCAGCTCGCCGTGGAGTTTCTCGAGAGCGAGCCCGGCTTCACGGTGTCGGGCTTCGGGTCCTGGTACCCGCTGCAGGCGCCGCATCTCGAGCGCGTCATGGAAGGGCTGCGGCTGGCGGGTCTACCGCCGTGATGGTGCCGGTTCTGCGGCAGGCGAACAACAGGGAGATGACCATGGGACAAGGACAGGGGCAAGGGCAAGGGCAAGGGCAAGGGCAAGGGCAGGGGCAGGGGCAGGGGCAGGGGCAAGGGCAAGGGCACGGGCAAGG
>Ga0070670_100000333_pt1 | contig 39598 bp, 40 predicted proteins | sample KBSS63metaG_FD_64665 | JGI IMG/M metagenome (GOLD analysis project Ga0070670, IMG submission 64665) | Switchgrass rhizosphere microbial communities from Kellogg Biological Station, Michigan, USA - KBS S6-3 metaG | ecosystem: Host-associated > Plants > Roots > Rhizosphere > Soil ... | reverse complement strand
ACATGCTCATCCTCGTAAACCTTCTTGCAGGGAAGCTCGCCGCGCAGGATCCGCGCGAAGATATTATTGTCGTCATAGGGTTGCGTCGGATCGATGGGCATTGATGACTCCGCTTGACCATGAACGCCGCCTCGTTACCACCTGACTTCATGAGCGAGGAGACTCCAGAAAGCCTCATCCCGTACGACGAGATCGTACAGGAGGCTTTGCGCGACGTGGTCGGCCGGGTGCTCAACCAGGTCGCGCTCACTGGCGCGCTTCCCGGCGACCATCATTTCTACATCACCTTCAAGACTCGCATGGGCGGCGTCAGCATCCCGAAGCACCTCGTCGAACGCTTCCCGGACGAAATGACGATCGTCCTTCAGCATCGTTTCTGGGACCTTAAGGTCGAGAAGGACGCGTTCAGCGTCGGCCTTTCTTTCGGCGGGGTCCCCTCGACGCTTTACGTCCCGTTTGCGGCAGTGACGGACTTCGTCGATCCGGCAGTGGACTTCAGCCTCAAGTTCCAGGCGAATACGGGCGAAGAATATCACGAGGAGCACGAGCCGGCGGAGAATGATGCTCCGCAGGCGAGCACGAGTGACGACGATTCGAACGTCGTCTCCGTGGACTTCACGCGCAAGAAGTGATGCGCGCAGCCTGTCCGGGGGACAGGCGAGCACGGCGCTCAGGAACCTCTCGCCTTGTTTCAGGGTCCATTTTCGAGCAGTGCCGCGTCGAAAAGAATGGATGCTGAATCAAGTTCAGCATGACGGAAGAGGACTCATGCAAACCAATACCCGCACCGAATCCGACAGCTTTGGGCCGATTGAGGTCCGCGGGGACGCCTATTGGGGCGCGCAGACCGAGCGCTCGATCGAGAACTTCCCCTTCGGACCCCGCGAGCAGATGCCGCTGGAGCTGGTTCATGCGCTTGGGTTCATCAAGCAGGCGGCGGCACGGGTGAATGCGCGCCTCGGCCTGCTCGACCCTGAGGTTGCCGAGGCGATCCAGCAGGCGGCCGCCGAAGTCGCGCGCGGCGATCTCGACAGCCAGTTCCCGTTGGTCATCTGGCAGACCGGATCGGGCACCCAGTCGAACATGAATGCCAACGAAGTGATCGCAGGCCGTGCGAACGAGAAGCTGACGGGAAATCGCGGCGGGAAGGAGCCTGTCCATCCCAACGATCATGTGAATCGCAGCCAGTCGTCGAACGATAGCTTCCCCACCGCGATGCATGTGGCGACGGCAAGGTCTATCAAGTCACGCCTGCTGCCTGCCCTGAACTTGATCCACGGGAAGCTGGATGAGCTCGCCGGGCGCTGGAAGGGCATCGTCAAGATCGGCCGCACGCACCTCCAGGATGCCACTCCGCTGACGCTGGGGCAGGAATTCTCCGGTTACGCGCAGCAGATCGCCGATAATATCGAGCGCGTCGAGGAGGTGCTCCCGCGGGTCTACAGGCTCGCGCAAGGCGGGACGGCTGTTGGTACCGGCCTCAACGCCCCGGCGGGCTTCGCCGAGGGTTTCGCCAAGGAGATGGCCAATCTCACGCGGCTGCCCTTCACCAGCGCCCCCAACAAATACGCCGAGATGGCCGCTCACGACACAATGGTTGAGGTGTCCGGTATCCTCAACACCATCGCCGTCTCGCTGACGAAGATCGCCAACGACATCAGGCTGATGGGGTCGGGTCCCCGTTCGGGCCTGGGCGAGCTGAAGCTGCCCGAGAACGAGCCGGGCAGCTCGATTATGCCGGGGAAGGTCAACCCAACGCAGGCTGAGATGCTGACCATGGTCGCCGCCCAGGTGATGGGCAATCACGTCGCCGTAACCGTCGGGGGTCTCCAGGGCCATCTTGAGCTCAATGTCTTCAAGCCGCTGATCGGCGCCAATGTGATCCGCTCGATCAACCTGCTCAGCATCGGCATGGAGAGCTTCACCAAGCGGACGCTCGAGGGCCTGCAGCCGGACGAGAAGCGTATCGCAGAATTGATGAGCCGGTCGCTCATGCTGGTCACAGCGCTGACGCCCGAGATCGGCTACGACAATGCGGCGACCATCGCCAAGCATGCGCACAAGAACGGTCAGACCCTCAAGGAAGCGGGTCTCGAGCTGGGACTCGTCGATGAGGAAGTGTTTGACCGGGTCGTCAAGCCGGAGAATATGGTCGGCGGCTAGGAGGGCGCATGAGGGGGCTCGCTTTACTTCCGCTTTTGGCGGTCACCGGTTGCATGGCTTTCGACCAGGGCCCGATGGCGCTCAAAGGCACGTTTGGCGGACCGCACATCGGCGTTGAGATGGAAGGCGGGCTTGGGACGGTGCGGTTCGATTGTGCCGCGGGCACCATCGATCAGCCGATCATTTCAGACGGTCCGTTCACTGCTTCGGGGACGTATCTTCCCGGGCAGACCGGGCCTGTGAGGGTGGGTCAGGTCTTCACGGAGAAGCGCGCAACCTATTCGGGCGTGGCGACCAAGACCACGATGACGATGACCGTGACCGTCGAGGAAGGCGAAGTGCTGGGGCCATTCGACCTGACGCTCGGCGCGCCGCCGCAGCTCACGCCCTGCCGCTAGATCAGAGCCGGTAGTTTAGCCGGACACCGACATTGTCGATTCCCGGATTCTGGCCCGAGAACAGTTGTGCGTGGCTGAGGTGCACCCAGCTTGCTTCCATCGACATCCGATCGTTGAGCTTGGCGCCGACGGCAAGCTCGGGCTCAAACAGAACGCGCGATCCGAACTCGATCTCGCCATTGCCGTCGATCTGATATTCCGTGGCCGATCCCGTATGGATCGCGATGCCGACGCCCGGCCGGATGTAAACGCGGTCGCCGAACTTCCGCGATATGCCGACCGCGGCGTAGTGCGTGTTGCCTGCCGAGTTCACCGAGACGAACGCATGAGGCTGTATCTTGAGCGCAGTCAGCGGATCGCCGCGCCAGCCAAGCTGCAGGTCGATGCCGCTCTCCACGCCGCTCTTCGTTAGCGGAGAGTCGATGTCGTGAACGTAGAATCCGCCGAAGACCTCGCCCGCCATCGCAGGGGTTGCGGACAAACAGGCGACGCACGCCGCAGCGAATGCAGAAATCAGGCGGGTCAATCAGTCCTCCAGAGGGGTTAGCCAGCCTGCCAGGCCTTGAGGGCCTCATTGGGCGCAAGCAGCATCCAGACGTTCAGGGTCAGATTGTCTCGAATGACCGCCAGAGGAATGAGTTCCAAAACAGCGACGAGTGCCACGGCCCACCAGACGGGAAGCTTTCGGGCGACCAGAAAGCCGAGAGCCATCATGGCGATGTCCGACATCGAATTGATGACGCTGTCTCCGGTGTAGCCGAGGGCCGCCGTCTCTTCGCGGTACCGGTTGATGATCATCGGGGTATTCTCGACGATCTCCCACGCGGCCTCGATTGCCAGGGCGACCAGGAAGCGTCTTTCGATCGGCCATTTGCGGAAGAGCAGCCACAGGCCGGCGTAGAACAGAAGTCCATGGACGACATGGCTGAAGCTGTACCAGTCAGCGAGCATCTGGCTGGTTTGCGAGCTGTTCGATTCGTTCACCCAGAGGCTGATTGCCCCGCAGGTGCAGATCGGCGGCCGGCCCATCGCCAGCAGTACCGCAGCGGTCACGACTAGCATCAGGATCGCGGCGGCGGCCGCGCGCGTCGGGCGGGTCATCGCTGACAGGCTTAGCATAGCGATGCGGCTTGCAAAGCGCTGCTGTCGAGACGATCAATTGCCGCCATGTTGCGAGCTTACGGTCCGAACTGTCGTGGTGAGATCATCGAGGCGAGCAAGGGGCAATTGATCCCGGACGACGCGACCTGGATCGATCTGGAAGAGCCGACGCGCGAAGAAGACAAGCTCGTCGAGCGGTGTATCGGAGTGCAGGTTCCGACCCGCGAGGACATGAGCGAGATCGAGCCGTCGAGCAGGCTCTACGAACAGAACGGCACGCTCTACATGACTCTGGGAGCGCTCTACGGCGTAGAGGACGCGCATCCCAGGAGCGATCCGATCGGCTTCGTCCTTACGAGCGATCGGTTGGTAACCGTGCGATATGTGACTCCAAAACCGGTGCGGGTATTCCAGCAACACGCCCACAAGGATCCTTCGCTGGTTCAGAACGCGCTGGCGGCGACCTACAATCTGCTGGATTCCATCATCGACCGTCTGGCCGACGAGCTGGAGGATGTCGGCCGGGAGATCGAGAAGATCTCGGCACATATCTTCATCAAGCAGCCTAACGCTCGCCGGATCCCGGCCGACCGGCTGACCGCGCTCCTCAGTCGCATCGGCCGTGCGCAGTCCCTGTTGGCGCATATTCGCGTCACGGCCGTCAGCACGGCGCGCTTGTTGAGCTTCTTCCTGGCCTCGGATCGGCTGAGGTCACCCGAGACGGAAGGCGTCCGGGATCACATGCAGGCTTTGCTCAACGACACCAAGTCGCTGACGGACCATAGCGCCTTCCTCGCCGACAATTTGACCTTCCTCCTGGATGCATCTCTTGGCTTGATCAGCATCGAGCAGAATGCGGCGATGAAGCTTTTTTCATGGGCTGCGCTGGTGTTCCTTCCGCCGACCCTCATCGCCGGCATCTACGGCATGAATTTCCATCACTTTCCTGAGCTGGGCTTCCGCTACGGCTATCCCATGGCGCTGGCGCTCATGCTCGCGAGTGCCGTGCTGCCGCTCTGGTATCTGAAACGGCGCGGCTGGATTTAGACCGCGTTTGTTTGCGGGGTGGGGAGTGGATTGCTAAGGGCCTGACCGCTGCCATCTAGCGGCGGACCCTCCATAACCAACTCTTACAGGACAACATTCGATGATCCCGGCCGGACAGGACAGCCTCAACACTCGTTCAACGCTGACTGCCGGGACCAGGTCCTACGCTTATTACTCGCTTCCCAAGGCCGCGGCCCAGCTCGGCGACATCAGCCGGCTGCCCTTCTCGATGAAGGTGCTTCTGGAGAATCTGCTTCGCTTCGAGGACGGTGCGACCGTTACCCGCGACGATCTCCAGGCGATGGTCGACTGGCAGAAGGAGCGGAGCATCTCGCGCGAGATCCAGTATCGGCCCGCGCGCGTGCTGATGCAGGATTTCACCGGCGTACCGGCGGTGGTCGACCTCGCCGCGATGCGCGATGCAATGAAGCAACTCGGCGGCGACCCGCAGAAGATCAATCCGCTCGTCCCGGTCCACCTCGTCATCGACCACAGCGTCATGGTCGACGAGTTCGGAACCCCCCGGGCCTTCGACCGCAACGTCGAACTTGAATATGCCCGCAACGGAGAGCGCTACCAGTTCCTCAAGTGGGGAAGCCAGGCTTTCGACAACTTCCAGGTGGTGCCGCCGGGCACCGGCATCTGCCACCAGGTGAACCTCGAGCATATCGCCCGCGGCGTCTGGTCGGACGAGGACGAGAACGGGACAAGCGTCGCATTCCCCGACACGCTCGTCGGCACGGACAGTCATACGACAATGGTCAACGGCCTCGGCGTCCTCGGCTGGGGTGTCGGGGGGATCGAGGCTGAAGCGGCCATGCTTGGCCAGCCTGTCTCCATGCTCATCCCCGAAGTTGTCGGCTTCCGTCTGTCCGGCGCGCTTAAGGAAGGGATCACCGCCACGGATCTCGTTCTGACGGTCACGCAGATGCTTCGCGCCAAGGGCGTCGTCGGCCGCTTCGTCGAATTCTATGGGCCTGGTCTCGACACCATGAGCGTCGCCGACCGCGCGACCATCGCCAACATGGCGCCGGAATATGGCGCGACCTGCGGCTTCTTCCCGATCGATGACCGCACGATCGAATATATGAATCTCACCGGCAGGCCGGTCGAGGAGATCGAGCTGACGCGCGCCTATTGCCAGGCGCAGGGCCTGTGGCGCGACAGCTCCAGCCCGGACCCGGTATTCACGGACACGCTTGAGCTGGACATGAGCACTATCGAGCCTTCGCTTGCGGGACCGAAGCGTCCGCAGGATCGCGTGCTGCTGACCGAGATCGACGACCAGTTCAATGCGGAGCTGGAGAGCACCTACAACAAGCACAACGACCCGCGTGTCGCGGTCGAGGGCGAGCAGTTCGACGTCGGCAATGGAGACGTGGTCATCGCGGCGATTACGAGCTGCACGAATACGTCCAACCCGTCGGTCCTCGTTGCCGCCGGGCTTGTCGCTCGCAAAGCGCGCGAGTTCGGTCTGGAACCCAAGCCATGGGTGAAGACCAGCCTTGCGCCGGGCAGCCAGGTGGTCACCGACTACCTCAACGCCAGCGGCCTGTCGGAAGACCTCAATGCTATCGGCTTCGATCTGGTCGGCTACGGCTGCACGACCTGCATCGGCAATTCGGGTCCGCTTTCCGAGCCGATCAGCAAGGCGATCAACGAGAACGATCTCGTCGCAGTCAGCGTGCTCAGCGGCAACCGCAATTTCGAGGGTCGCGTGTCCCCAGATTGCCGTGCCAACTATCTCGCTTCGCCGCCGCTGGTGGTCGCTTACGCGCTGAAGGGGACGGTCCGCGCCGATCTCGCCAATGAGCCCATCGGCAAGGCGAGCAATGGGCAGGACGTCTTCCTCAAGGATATCTGGCCGTCGAACGAGGAAATCCGCGCGCTTATCGATGCGCACGTCCATTCCGACATGTTCCGCAGCCGTTACGCCGACGTCTATCGGGGCGATGAGCGCTGGCGCGCGATTCCGGTCTCGGGCGGCGACACCTACGGCTGGCCGGCCACTTCTACGTACATTCAGAACCCGCCTTATTTCACCGGAATGACCATGGAGCCGGTGCCGCCAGGCGATATTGAGCGCGCGCGACCGCTTGCCGTGTTCGGCGATTCCATCACCACCGACCACATTTCGCCTGCAGGCGCGATCAAGCCGGACAGCCCGGCCGGTCGCTATCTGCTGGAGCGTCAGGTCAGCCGCGGGGAGTTCAACAGCTACGGATCGCGGCGCGGCAACCACGAAGTAATGATGCGTGGCACTTTCGCGAACATCCGGATCCGCAACAAGATGCTCGAGAACGTCGAGGGCGGCTTCACCCGCTACGCACCGAGCGGCGAGCAGATGGCGATCTACGACGCCGCGATGCTCTATAAGCAGGATGACCGTCCGCTCGTCGTCATCGCCGGCAAGGAATATGGCACCGGCAGCTCGCGGGACTGGGCGGCGAAGGGCACGGTGCTGCTCGGCGTTCGCGCCGTGATTGCCGAAAGCTTCGAGCGCATCCATCGCTCGAACCTCGTCGGCATGGGCGTTTTACCGCTGCAGTTCTTGCCGGGAGAGGGGGCTGACACGCTCGGGCTCGACGGGACCGAGAAATACACGATCACCGGCATCGGCGAATTGAAGCCGCGTCAGGACGTAATCGTGCAGGTGATCAAGGACGATGGCCGCGAGTTCAGCTTCACCGCTCGCTGCCGCATCGATACCTATAATGAGCTCGAATATTTCAAGTCTGGCGGCATCCTGCACTACGTGCTTCGGAGGCTGGCGGCCTGAGCGCGGTCGAGATCGCTGTCGAGGTCGTCGGCTGGGCCGGCGCCTCGTTGATTCTGCTGGCTTACCTGCTGATCACGGCCGGAAAGCTGACCGGCCAGTCTGCGCTGTACCAGTGGATGAACGTCGCAGGGGCGGCTGGTTTCATCGTCAATGGCTGGTGGCACGGAGCGCTTCCATCGACCGTACTCAACGTCGTCTGGATGGGGATAGGGGTACTTGCATTATGGAGGATAACGCAACGTTCCGAATCGTCGACCTGAGTCACGTCATCACGGATGGAATGGTGACCTACAAAGGATTGCCCGGCCCCCATATTTGCGACTTCCTATCCCGCGAGCAGTCGGTCGCGAATTACGATGACGGATCGACGTTCCAGATCGGGCGCATCGACATGGTGGCGAATACTGGCACCTACGTTGACGTTCCCTCCCACCGCTTTGCTGATGGCGAGGACCTCAGTGAGGTCGGGATCGAATGTTTCGCGAATCTTTCGGCGATCGTGGTTCGGCAGCCGTTTGAGTCCGGTCTTGCGGTTGATGTTGCGGTGTTCGACGGAATCGACGTTCGCGGCCGGGCAGTGCTGATCGCGACCGGCTGGGATCGCAATTGGGGTCGTGATTCATATTATTACGACCATTCTTTCCTGACCGAGGCAGCGGCCAAGCGATTGGTGGCGGAGCGTGTCGCCCTCGTCGGGATCGACAGCCACAATATCGACGACACACGCGTGCGGACTCGACCGGTACACACTGCCCTGCTCCAAGCCGGCATTCCGATCTGCGAGCATATGACAAACCTCGGCGCACTTCCCGACGACGGATTCCGCTTCAGCGCAGTGCCGCCCAAGGTGAAAGGTATGGGGACCTTTCCGGTCCGCGCTTACGCGGTGATCGAAGGCTGAGGCGGCCTGTGCACCTCGTCGGTTATCTGATGATGCTGGCGCTTTGTGCCGCTACCCCTTCAATTTCGCAACGAAAGGCTGTGCTCGATGCGCTTCGACCCAGGGTCGAGGCTAAGCTCGGCCCCAATATCGAGTTTGTCGTCCAGGTCATTCGCATCGAGAATGGCTGGGCCTTCGTCATGGCCGATCCGCAGCGCAAGAGTGGCAAGCCGATCGACGGCAATCGCTACTTCGACGATTTCGACAATATGGATGGGCTGCGCGTCGATGCCGTGCTGAGGCTCGAGCGCGGGCGCTGGCGCGTCGTCGATCATGCATTCGGCGCGACCGATGTTTGGTACTGCGACGTTGGTCCGAAAAGTCTGAAGCGCGATTACGGCTGCTGAGGCGCCAGGGCGTCCTCCATCCACTGCGGAATGATCGCGCCTTCGAGATCGTCGACGCGACGATGTTCAACGGCAAGGCCAAGCCCTTCGTAGACAATGCGCGCGCGATGTCCGGCCTCGGCCGTCGGGACAACGAAAAGACGTCGGTTGACCTTCTGCCGCCAGTTCATCCGGGCGGTATTTTCCTGGCCGACAAAACAGCCCTTGGCGAAGCTGACTCCGTGGAGTTCGGCGGCATTGCACTCGAGCCAGAGGATGTCGCCTAGTTCCGCGCGACCTTCGCAGACGCCAAGTCGTAACCGGTGCGCCAGCCAGCCGCGCGCGGGCTCGCCCGGCTGATCGAGCCACCGGCGCCCTAAGTCCGGAAGCCTGGGATCCGTGGTGCCCGCGTCGCCTTCGAGCGACCAATGCACGGCCAATGCCGGCTCCCGCTCGATGCGGATGGGTCGGCGCAGGCGGTAGATCGTCAGGCGTTTTATGACGTCGTCCGCGGCGTCGGCTTCGCAGTCGAGCAGCAGATCCTCTCCATCGCGCCACACGATGAAGTCGAACAGGCACTTGCCCTGCGGAGAAAGGAGGCCGGCCCAGACGGGCAGTTCACCTGCGACATCGTTCGTGACGAGTCCCTGAAGGAATTCCCCCACGTCCGTCCCCGATAGACGGATGAGCGCTCGATCGGTGAGGGTGGTCGCGGGCATGACCTTCAGTTAGGGAGCCGCCCGTGGCTTCGCAAACGCTGACCATCCGCCGGCCCGACGACTGGCACGTTCATTTGCGCGATGGCGACATGCTTCGCGTCGTGGCGCCATTCACCGCGCGGCAGTTCGGACGCGCCATCATCATGCCGAACCTTGTGCCGCCCATCACAACGATCGGCGCGGCGGCCGATTATCGTGAACGGATCTGGCAGGCCGCGGGCCGGAACTTCACGCCGCTTCTGACTTGCTACCTGACCGACGAGACGGACCCGAAGGTCGCTGAGAGCGGCTTTAATGACGACGTCTGGATTGCTGCAAAGCTCTACCCTGCAGGCGCGACCACCAACAGCGCGAGCGGCGTCACGGACATCCGGAAGATTTATCCGGTCCTTGAGCAAATGCAGTGGATCGGGATGGTTCTCTGCATTCACGGTGAGGTCACCGATCCGGACGTGGACGTCTTCGACCGCGAGGCTGTGTTCATCGACCGTGTGTTGGCCCCGCTGATCCGGGACTTCCCGGAGCTGAAAATCGTCCTGGAGCACATTACCACCGCAGAAGCGGCTGACTTCGTTCGGGACGCGGTGCCGAACGTCGCCGCGACGATCACCCCGCAACATTTGCATCTGAACCGAAATGCATTGTTTGCGGGGGGATTAAGGCCACACGCTTATTGTCTGCCGGTCGTGAAGCGCGAGAAGCACCGGCTCGCAGTGCGCGAGGCCGCAGTCTCGGGTTCGCCCAAATTCTTCCTCGGGACGGACAGCGCCCCACACGCCCGGCAAGCCAAGGAGAATGGCTGCGGTTGTGCGGGGATTTTCAACGCGCCCTATGCGCTCGAAAGCTATGCGACGGTCTTCGAGGAAGAGGGTGCGCTCGAGAAGCTGGAAGGCTTCGCCTCTGAGAATGGCGCGAAATTTTACGGGCTGCCCCTCAACGCAGGCACGGTGACGCTGGAGCGCACAGAAGCAGAGGTCCCCGAACGGCTAGGAGTGGGTGAGATCGATCTCGTGCCGTTCCACGCCGGCCAGAGATTGCAGTGGAGCTTCGTCGACTAGCTTGCGCAGCCGATACCGTTCTTGCCGATGATGGCTGAGAAATGCTGTGCGACAGCGTCATAGCATTCGCATGAGCGCCTCCTGAGCCCGGCACGGTCGAGGACGAGCACCCGGCCACGGCGAGTGCTGATGAGGCCTTCATCCTGAAGCGAACCGACGACGGCATTGACGGTCGTCCGCTGGACTCCGAGCAAACCCGCGAGCGTTTCCTGAGTAAGCTCGATGCGATCGCCGGCCCTGTCCTGGGCCGTCAGCAGCCAGCGTGCAGCACGCTGCTGGATGGAGTGGAAGGTGTTGCAGGCAACCGATTGCTGAACCTGCGCGAGCAAATAGTCGGAGTAGCGGCAGAAGATGTTGGCGATGAAGTCCGACCGCCCTTTCGCCTCTTCCAGCGCTTTCATCGGCACGCGCATGGCCGGGCCTGCCACCTGAACGACTGCATCGCCAAATGCCGGAGCGTGGCCGCAGCTGACGATGCCTCCCACGGCGCCTTCGCGGCCGATCGATGCGACTTCGATCCGTTTTCCGTCGATGAGACCGACGACAAGCGAGATCATCGTCGTGCCGTATGGAAAGTAGGTCCATTCGACGTCGCTGCCTCGGGTTTGGACCCGCTCACCCAACCCAAGTTCAACTCTTTCCCCCAGGGGCTCCAACACCTCGCGATATTCCGCGGGAAAAGTCGCCAACATGAGGTTTCCCGCAAAGGCGGGGTCAAGCCGGGTCAATTCGCCTGTGGCCGCTGCAGTCATCTTATTCCCCAATTCGTTACGACCGCGACACGGGGGAAAACTTGGTTAGCTGCCGTGGGTTCCTACGGTTCGATCGGATCCGTCTGCCCGCGTTTGGCGGCAAGGAGGCAGTCCGCGACCAGCCGTAGTGGTCGATCGTCGACGAGGGTTCGTCGAGCGTCGATCAGGTCGACAAATTCACGGTAGATGTCCGGATATTCGCCGAGCCCGCTGACTGTCCGTTCCTCACCGTCGATGAAAAGCCGCGAGCCGCCCTCGGTTAGCTTAACGTTCCTGCGGTCGGCCGTGCGGATGTCTATCGTCCAAGCTTCGCCCTCGGTGCGGCGGAAGTCGAGGCTGGCATGGAGCGGGCCGTCCGCAACCTCGCTTGCGAATTCGATCTCCGCTGCGATGGGAGTATCGGCATTCGCCGGAAAGCTGAGCTCGGCGGAGCGAACGAACAGAGCGCCCGGAAAAATCTTCGTCACGATCGAGAAAGCATTGATGCCAGGATCGAAGACACCGAACCCGCCCGGCTCCCAGATCCAGCGCTGGCCAGGGTGCCATTTGTGCACGTCCTCCTGCCAGACGATCTGCATCTCGGCGATGCGCTTGCCCGCAAGTTCCTGAGCCGCGGCATCGACGGCCGGATTGTGCCGAGAGTGCCAGGTCGCATAGAGTGTCACGCCCTTCGCTTCGGCGAGAGCGGTGAGATCATCCACTTCGCTCAGAGTCACCGTCGGCGGCTTTTCCATGAGAACGTGGAGGCCCGCCTCGATGCAGGCGCACGCGATCTCGTGCCGGACCGATGGAGGCGTCGTGATCGCAACGGCTTCAAGGCCCTCGACCTCGCGCAGCAGCTGACGCCATTCGGTATAAGTCGCTCCGACACCTTGGCCTGATCGGCTCGATGTCGCGACCAGATCCAAGCGCGGGTTGCCGGAGATTGACGGGACGTGCTGATCGGCTGCGATCTTCCCGAAGCCTATGATTGCGATCTTGAGCGGCTTCATCAACGTCTTACCGCCGCAACATAGGCCCGCGCCTTTGCAAGCGTGGTTTCAGTATCCTGACCCGGCTTGTAGAGACCACCACCCAGACCGAAGCCATCTGCTCCGCCGCCGATCCATTCGGGAATAGACTCCGGGGTCACTCCCCCAACGACGATCAGCGGAACGTCATTCGGCAGGACCGCCTTCTGCGCTTTCACGACCTTGGGAGAGGCCGCTTCAGCGGGAAACAGCTTGATCGAGTGGGCGCCCGCCAGGATCGCGTCGAACGCCTCGCTGGGCGTAAAATAGCCTGGCGAGGAGACCAATCCCGCCGCCACCGTCGCTTCGATGACAGGGATGTCGGTATTTGGGGACACCACCAATCGTCCGCCCGCGTCTTTCACTCTTGCTACGTCGTCTGGGTGAAGGACGGTCCCGGCGCCGACAAGAGCGCGATCGCCGTAGGCATCGGCGATGGTTCGGATGCTCTCGAACGGCTGCGGCGAGTTCAACGGGACCTCGATGATCCGGATGCCGCCTTCGTATAGTGCACCCGCGATCGCCTTGGCCTCCCCGGGGGTGACGCCGCGAATGATTGCGACAAGCGGACATTCCGCGAAGTGCCGGCGAAAATCTTCAACTGCGCTCATCGATCAACTCCGCGATCCGCCGGGTCCCGGCGAGGAAACATTTTTCACCGTCGAGAACGATGGCCTCACGCCCGGCCAATTCCACCGCTGCCGCGTAAAGTCGCGTGAGCTCCGGCCGGCCCATGATCACGACTCGTGCTGAGAATGGGAAATTCATTCCGATGCGGACGTCCGTCCCGATCAGGAGGCCGCTGACGAGGGACGCGGCATTTTCCTCCTTCGTCTGTTCGAGAAGCACGCCGGCGCGCACTCCGAATAGCTGCGCCGGAAGCAATTCGCGAGACAATGCCTGGCGCACGCCGTCTCGGAAGCCCTCATTCGGCTCAACCGGTGCCTGCAGCATCCCGGAGAGGATGCTGTGCTCTTTCAACAGGCTAAACAGCTCACCGGTCATGACCGTGAGGAAATTGTGAATCTTGCCCGCGCGGAGCTGGACCCACTTGTTGTGCGTGCCTGGGTGACAAACCGCACTGTCCGGACTGATCGCTCCGAGTTCCAATGCGCCGAGGACTTGTACTTCCTCGCCTCGCATGACGTCTGCCCGATCGCTGCGGAGGACCGATACGCCGGGGATGATCGCTTCGCGTTCCCCGGCCCAGGCCAAAGCTTGGACCAGATCTTCGAGATTTGCCGGACACGGCACGTAGGGGGCCTCGATCCAGCCGCGATTCGAACCCACCATCCCGCCAAGAAGCAGGGGATGATCCCCGAGCTTGTCGCGAATCTCCGCCACAGCCCCGGCGAATCCGCCCGGCGGAACCGACAAGATACCCTTGTCATCCTCGAACCGGTCGAGGCACTTGCCATTGGCATCGATCAGATAAGCGCGACGGTTTGTCGTGCCCCAGTCGGCAGTTATGAAACCTTCGGCCCAGCGCATGCGTCCGTCCACACAGTCCCGTTAGCCAAAAAACCCTGGAACGCGACATTGCTCCGCGTATTTCTTTTCCGTTCGCGAGGCTATCCAACGCCCCTCAACGGCGAATCGAGCAAGCCGCCTAGGAGAATGCATCATCGCTAACTTCATGTTCGCGACGGGGATCGAGAACAGCATCCCCACGATCAAGAACGGCACAGTCCGCGTCGATCAGATGGAGGCTTGCGGCCATTACGCGAAGTGGCGCGAGGATTTCGACTGCGTCCAGGACATCGGTATCAACTTTCTCCGGTACGGTCCTCCGATCCATCGCACCTATCTGGGTCCGGGCAAGTACGATTGGGAGTTCGCCGACCTCACCTTCGCCGAACTTCGCAAACGTGACATCACGCCGATCGTCGACCTGTGCCATTTCGGCGTTCCCGACTGGATCGGAAACTTCCAGAACCCGGATTTTCCACAGCTCTTTGCGCGCTATGCCTCCGCCTTTGCGGAGCGGTACCCTTGGGTGCAGCTCTACACGCCGGTCAACGAGATGTTCATCTGCGCGATCTTCTCGGCCAAGTACGGCTGGTGGAACGAGCAGCTGAAGACGGACGAGGGGTTCGTCACGGCGCTGAAGCATATCGTCAAAGCCAATGTCCTGGCGATGCTGGAAATCCTGAAGCATCGCGCGGACGCAATCTTCATCCAGTCGGAATCATCAGAATATTTCCACGCCGACAGCCCCGCCGCGATCCACAAGGCGGAGTTGATGAACTCTCGCCGGTTCCTAAGCCTCGACCTCAATTATGGTCGTCGCGTCGACAGCGACATGTACGAATACCTGATGGACTGCGGGATGACGCAGGAGGAATATCATTTCTTCCTGCACAACCGGCTCAAGCAGCACTGCATCCTCGGCAACGATTATTATCGCACCAACGAGCATCGCGTGTTCGAGAACGGACACACGACGGCAAGCGGGGAGGTCTTCGGCTACACGGAGATCACCCGGCAATATTACAACCGCTACCGACTGCCGATCATGCACACCGAGACGAACCTCGTGGAAGGGCCGGTCGGTGACGAGGCTGTCCACTGGCTCTGGAAAGAATGGGCGAACGTCCTTCGCCTGCGCAACGTCGGTATCCCGACCGTGGGCTTCACCTGGTATTCGCTGACTGATCAGGTCGACTGGGACACGGCGCTCCGCGAGCAGAATGGCAACGTCAACGCTCTCGGTCTTTACGATCTCGACCGCAACATCCGGAATGTGGGGCGCGCGTACAAGCGTCTGATTCGCGACTGGCGTGAGGTGCTTCCCGCATCGAGTCTATGCCTCGTCGTTCCGGTCGTTCCCCCCTCGCACTATGACATGGCGGCTGCGCGCGAGCAGGAGCACGAAGCACGCAAACGGTTGCAGAAGGAAGAGATCGACCTGGGGTCGCAAGGCGAGGGACAGGAATCGCAATGAAGATCGGCCGCATTGAGACTTTCTTCGTTCCTCCGCGATGGCTGTTCGTGCGGGTAGAGTCCGACGAAGGTGCAATCGGCTGGGGTGAGGCCAGCCTCGAAGGCTGGGCCGAGGCCGTGGACGGCGCATTCGAGGCGCTGAAGGATCGTTTCATCGGCGCCGACCCCTTTGCCATCGAAGACATCTGGCAGGTCGGCTATCGTGGTGGCTTCTATCGCGGTGGACCGGTGCTACTGTCGGCTCTGGCCGGGCTTGAGCAGGCGCTTTGGGATCTCAAGGGCCGCGCCTTCGGGCTTCCGGCATGGCAGATGCTCGGCGGCAAGGTTCGCGAGAAAGTCCGGTCTTACGCGTGGATCGGCGGGGACCGGCCGCACGAAATCGCCGAGGCCGCCCAGGTTCGCAAAAAGCAGGGCTTCACTGCGGTCAAGATGAACGCAACAGCGGAGCTCGACTGGATCGGGACGCCCAAGCTCTTCGATGACGTCGTGAAGCGCGTCGAAGCTGCGCAGGCGCAGGGCATGGATGTCGGCTTGGATTTCCACGGCCGAGTGCACCGACCGCTGGCAAAGCAACTCGCCAAGGCGCTGGAGCCGCTCGGGCTGCTATTCATCGAAGAGCCGCTACTGTCGGAGAACCCGGAAGGACTCGCTCAGATCGCGCACTTGGTGACGACGCCAATCGCGCTCGGCGAGCGGCTATTCACACGCTGGGACTTCAAACCCTTTTTCACTGCTGGCGCGGTGGACATCATACAGCCGGATCTGAGCCACGCCGGAGGCATACTGGAGGTACGCAAGATCGCGGCCATGGCGGAAGCCTATGACGTCGCCGTCGCGCCGCACTGCCCGCTCGGACCCCTCGCTCTTGGGGCATGCTTGCAAATCGCCGCTTGCACTCCGAACCATGCGATCCAGGAGATCAGCCTCGGAATCCACTACAACACCGGCGGCCACGATCTGCTCAACTTCTGCACCAACAAAGAGGCGCTCACGCCGATCGACGGCTACCTTCCGGTTCCGGAAGGCGCTGGTCTGGGCGTCGATATAGACGAAGCCGCCGTGCGCGACGCGGACAAGGACCGCCATCGCTGGCGCAATCCGATCTTCCGCACGGACGACGGCAGCTTCGCAGAATGGTGATGTTCTGGCGGTCCGACTAGCGGGCGCGACCGATCCGCCTTCTGGCGATCTTGCCTTCGCGTTCGTACTCGACCGAATTCAGTCGACCGGCCAGTGCATCGAGTTCTGGATTTGAGGCTGGAAGGTCGGCGCCGGAATAACGCGCCTCGCAGGCCGCTTCCTCCTCGCTGAGCTCGCGAAAGTAGCTGATCGACATGCGGCGACCGAAAACATCATCGCCCTTCAGCCTCAGCTCAGGCTCGGCCTCTTCCGGAAGATTGTCTCGGATCGCGGTCAGCGTGTTGATAAGCTGATCGAGCGAGGTGTACTCGCTGATCTCGATAAAGTCCTTGACGCGTCTACCCATTTCCCTCTCCCCGGACCCGGGGTTGAAATACATTCTGCCGGATTTCCGGCGCAACAGTTGATGTGCTTTTATCCCCAGCGAAGTTGCCTGACTGTGAATGTTGCGTTCGATTTAGGTTTAGATCGCCAATGCCCAAAGACCTCCTAATACTCTCGTCCGATTTGCTGGAATTGCAGCTTAGTCCTTCAATTGGCGGGGCAATTTCGTGCCTTGAGTATCTCGGCGTGAACGGCCGAACGCCTGTATTGCGCAAGGGCCACAGTCCGCTCGAAAACGTTCTGGACGCTCCAAGCTTCCCACTAGTCCCCTACGTAAACCGGATCCGCGGCGGCTCGTTCGACTTCCGGGGTCGGACGGTCACTATCGAGCCGAACATGGTCGGGGATCCAAGTCCGCTGCATGGCGACGGTTGGCTCAATCCGTGGGACGTGAACAACGCGAGCGACGCGTCCGCCGGGCTCGTCTACCGCCACGATCCGGCCGAATGGCCATGGGCCTATGAGGCTCGACAGGAGTTTCGGCTCGAGGGCGGAGTGCTCGACGTCATCCTGACTTGCCGCAATCTTTCCGGCGAAGATATGCCCTGCGGTCTGGGTCAGCATCCTTACTTTCCATGCACGGGCCAGACCCGCCTTAGCACCGAGGTCAGTCATGCCTGGACCATCGATGAAAAGGTCCTTCCCGTGGACAGGGTACCGGCGACGGGACGCTATGACCTCACTGACAGGCTGATTTGCGGGCAAGACCTCGATAACGGCTGGGGCGGCTGGAGCGGCCGGGCGCTGATGAGCGACCCGGCATGGCCATTCGAGATCGAGCTATCGTCTCCCCAGGCGCGCTTCTTCCAGGTCTATTCGCCGGCTAGCGGCGGGATTTTCGTTGCGGAGCCGGTGACGCATGCGAACGCGGCCATGAATGCGCCAGAGACACAATGGCCGGAGCTCGGTCTGCGTCTTCTTGAGCCTGGTGAGGATCTGCGACTCGACATGAGAATTGAGGTTCGCTCGGTAGAGCCGCGCGGTTGAACCTGTCGAAAGCGGCCTATATAGCCGCCTTCTCTGCGCCGCTTCCGGAGACGTGGGTGAGTGGCTGAAACCAGCGGTTTGCTAAACCGCCGTACGGGGAATTCCCGTACCGAGGGTTCGAATCCCTCCGTCTCCGCCAAGTCCGAGCGCAATCCCCAGCCGCCGAGGGCCACAACTGCCGATGTGGTACATCATCACTCGCTTCCGAGGGGATACTATTAAGGGGAATCCCGCATTTGCGCCTCTTTCATTCCAGTATTATTATCTAGGTTAGTTTCCATGGCTGCGCCGGGGGGTGCAGATGAATTTGCGGACGAGATTCATGTTGGACAGCGGGCAGCCATCGCCCGCGTCCGCCAATGAGTCCGCACACTTCCAGCAACCGCAGACCGACATCTCCCAGTCCGCGATCGCAGTCGCGGCGACCATGCAGCAGCTCATCGACGATCTCCCCGAAGAAATCGCCATCCTCGATGAACAGGCCAACTTCCTTACCGTGAACAAGGCTTGGCAGCTTTCCACCGAAGTTCATGGGCAGTTGGACGCGCTGCCGGGGCACAATTATCGCGACGTATGCGCGGCTCGCGCCTCGCAAGGGTATCAACCGGCGATCGAAGCCCTGGTCGGTCTTACTGAGATCGTGGCGGGAGAACGCGAGTCCTGGCAGCTCATCTACAACGGCGGTGATCGCTGGCACGGCCGCGACTACGAAATCTGTCTTCATCGGATCTCGGTCGGCGGTGAACGTTTCATTACCGTCACCCGCCATGACCTGACCGAGATTCACGAGCTTCGTCGAAACAAGGTCGAATCGGCCCACACGGTCATCGAGGGGCAGGCTGTCGAGCGGCAGCGCCTGGCGCGCGAGCTTCACGATTCCACTTCGCAATTGCTGGCGGCCATGGGCTTGGTCCTTGGCCGCCTACGGCACGAATCCCCTCAATCCGAAGCGACTGGGCTCGTCGAAGAGATGCAGGAACTGTTGACGGAGGTTCACCAGGAGATTCGATCGGTATCGTATCTGGCTTATCCCCCATCGCTCAAGAATCTGGGACTCGTCGATGCTTTGAGACTGCTCGCCGAGGGTTTCGGACGTCGTGCAGGACTCGAGACTTCTTTCGAAATCGAAGGCGAGGCCGTGCCGATGTCGCCGTCAGTCGAAAGCGCGATCTACCGGCTGGCGCAGGAAGCGCTGTCCAACATCCATCGCCACGCCCATGCTTCGGAGGTGCGGCTTCGTCTGTCGTTCCGCAAATGGAGCGCGCATTTCGTCGTTGCGGACAACGGCATCGGCATTTCGCCGGAAACCCTCAACGGCCGGACGGGGGAAGGGGTCGGACTGCCAAGCATGCGCTCAAGACTTTCGGAAGTTGGCGGCCGCCTGACGGTTCGCGCCGTTGCGGCGGGGACTGCGATTATTGGGAGTTTGCCAGTCGCTCCCCAAGGGCTGCCTGCGCGAGAAAATCTTCCATCATCGCAGCAACGATTTCTCGCCGACCAAGCTTGACGGACGCATTGGTTCCCGGCCAACTCGCCAGGACGTAGCCATCCCGCTCGCTGAAGATGATCTCCTGCTCGGGAGTCGATTCCTGTTCGTTCGAGATTGCTAAGTTGGGTTCGGTCATCGCCTGAGCTTCATGTTGGCTCGCTACGATTACGGGGGCTTAAGCCACCAAGCCCAAACATTCGCGAGAAGAGTGCCCTCGTGGAGCGCAAAATGCGTTCATCCGGCGTTCAGTATAATCAGGAGGAAACCGGAGTTTGCCCGAGGTGCTTCCGCACACGGCGTCGGATAACCCGTGAATCGTGCGACCAGCATCGGGTCAATCCCGATCCCATGGCTTCCCAACAAAGCCTATCGCCTCGGTATGTCTCAAAGCAAAAGCTGGCCGGCAATCGTTCAGGACGCTCCACTGACCGTCGAACAGTTGGAAACGGGCCTGCTCTCAATGAGCGATTGCGACACCGATCTGAGCGCCTTCTGGACGGAGAATCTGGGATCTTTCCGGCAGACATTGTTCGTCGCCATCCGAGACACGTCCGACGCGTTGCGTTCGCCGGAAATCCCGCAGTGCTGGCGGTTGCAACTGGAGCGACAATTGGAAGAGCTGGTGGGGTATCTCGACCTGATGGACGGGCACAACTCAACACGGTCGCTCAGACCTGAAGCGCCTTGCCTGGCATTTCCGGCGGAGTCCCGGCGGGTTCACTGACCGATCCAGCATCGATCAATGCAGCAGTGTGTCTCGCAATCACACGCTCCTCATCAGTCGGCAAAACCCAGATCGGAATTTCGGAGGAAGCCGCGTCGATCCTGCCCTCGCCGACCAAGTTGGCCTGATCGTCGATCAAGGCTCCGAGCCAGCCACAGCCGGCGATGACTTCGCGCCTCGTCTTGGCGTCGCGCTGGCCGATTCCGCCGGTGAAAACGAGCCCGTCCAGGCCGCCCAGCGCGGCGGCGATCGAGCCGATCTCCCGTACAATCCGATAGACGAACAGCTCGATGGCCTCGCGCGCTCTCGGGTCGCTGGACTGCCGAAGGGCCCGCATGTCCGACGTGATTCCAGAGACGCCAAGCAATCCGGACTTCTTGTAAATAATGTCCTCCAGCCCGCGCGCATCGAGCTTTCGTTCGTCCATCAGATAGATGAGGACTCCGGGATCGATGGAGCCGCAGCGCGTGCCCATCATCAGGCCCTCGACCGCAGTGAACCCCATTGTCGTCGCAACGCTGCGACCCTTGTGGATGCCGCATAGGCTCGCGCCGTTGCCGAGGTGTGCAATGATGATGCGCTTCTGCGCGTAGTCGGGCGCGACTGAACGCAGCCGGTCGCTTACGAATTCATATGAAAGTCCATGAAATCCGTAACGACGTACACCAAGGTCGGTGATCTCGCGAGGTAGTGCGAATGCCTGGGACAGATGCGGCTGGGTCTGGTGGAATGCCGTGTCGAAGCAAGCGACCTGCGGGATGTGGGGCGCTTCGGTCATGATCGCCTCGATCGGCGACAGGTTGTGCGGTTGATGCAAGGGTGCGAGCGGGCATAGCTCCTTCAGAGACGCGAGCACGTCCTTCGTCACGGGAGTGGGCGCGTTGAACTTCGTGCCTCCGTGGACAACGCGGTGACCGATGCCTTCGACGGCCTCTCCGCCCAGCAGCGAAATCGATGTCTGCAGGATCACCTTGGTGGCGGAGCCATGGTTGATCTCCTTCGCTCCCCATTCCGTCTCCAGGATAGTTTCTCCGCCGGAGCCCTCGACCGTCAGCGTAGGGGCGACGCCAATCTTCTCCATCTGTCCGCGGAAGATCAGCGACTGAGCGGGGTCGTCGTGGAAGACGGCAAATTTGATGCTCGACGAACCCGCGTTGATTACGGCGATTTGACGGGGCTTGGCCATGTGCTCACCGCCTATTGAATTGCTGAACCGGCGTCGGCGCGGCGAGCTGCGACCAGCAATTGAGCTACGGCGCATGATGCCAATCGCGCCATTTCCTCATCGGCACGGCTCGTCAGGATGATCGGGACCTTCGCTCCAAGCACGATCCCCGCAGCGTCCGCATCGGCCAGGAACGAAAGGCTCTTCGCCAGCATATTTCCTGCTTCGAGGTCAGGCACGACAAGGACGTTCGCGCGGCCTGCCACGGGCCCGGAGATCTTCTTGATCTTGGCCGCTTCGGGGCTGATTGCATTGTCGAGCGCGAGCGGTCCATCGAGGATTCCACCGGTGATCTGACCGCGATCTGCCATCTTGCAAAGCGCAGCCGCCTCAAGCGTCGACGGCACGTCGGGATTGACGCTTTCCATGGCGCTCAGGATCGCCACGCGTGCTTCCTTTTGCCCGAGCGCGTGAATCAGGTCGATTGCGTTCTGAATGATGTCGACCTTGCATTTAAGGTCCGGGGCGATGTTCACGGCCGCATCCGTTATGACGAGCGGCTGGTCATGATCCGGAACATCCATGATAAAGCAGTGGCTGATCCGGCGCGCCGTGCGCAGGCCAGTGTCACGCTTGACTACGGCGCCCATCAGTTCGTCGGTGTGGAGGCTCCCCTTCATGAGTGCTTCGGCTCGACCCTCGCGAACCAGCGCGACGGCTTTTGCTGCCGATTCCTCGCTGTAATCAGCGTTCACGATCTCGAAGCTGCTGATGTCGAGATCGTGCTTGGCGGCGACGTCGCGAATGCGTTGCTCAGGACCGACCAGAATGGGCGTGATCAGCCCCAGCTTCGCCGCTGCGACCGCGCTTTCGAGTGAAACCTGATCGCAAGGGTGCGCAACCGCTACCTTTACCGGGGGGTGCTTGCGCGCCCTGGCAATCAGCTCGTCGAGTTTCGCATGCGTATTCCGTGATTTGTGGCCAACGGGGGCCTCTGCCTCGAGCACCGGCATAAGGGTCCTCTTTCTGTCTGGGGGCCATGGGGGGTGGGATGGCCCGGCTTGTGGACCGGACAATAAGCGGCGGCCGCATTCGGCCTATCCGGATATCTCCGGACGCGCGCGCCGGAGGCGTACGAATTCGACCCTCCGTGGCATCAGCCAATATATGAGGGGGTTTGGGGGGTTACCCCGATTACGGCCGGGACGCGGCTTCCTATCCTGTGCTCGTTACGGAATTCGGGGGCGAGTCCGACCGCTCGCCCGAGCGCTTGGGCATCAACTGAATTCCAGTGTCGGCGAGGGAGGCCGGAAATGGACAGCGAAGCTCACGAGAACGAAGCGCTTGCAATTCCCGAACTCGATTGTTCCGAACCGCCCGCCGGGTCAGATCGGCGCGCATTCATGGTGCGCAGCGCCATGGCCACGGCGATTGTCGCGCTTGGCGGGACAGCGAATCCGCTGTGGGCGCAGGCGCCGGCCAGCGGACAGCTGGTCAAACTCGATCCCAGCCTGGATGTGGTTAAGAAAGAGAAGGGTCCGGTGATGATCCTTGTCGACGAGTTTTACAAGGTCGGCCCGGGGCCGTCGTCGTCGCACACCATTGGCCCGATGCGCATCACCTATGACTTCTACCAGCGGGCGATCAAACTTCCTCAAGCAACGCTTGACCAGGCCACGGCGCTCAAGGTTCATCTATACGGAAGCCTCAGCGCGACCGGCAAAGGCCATGGCACCGAGCGCGCTGCGCTTGCCGGTCTCATCGGATACGAGCCGGCCACGATTGACCCGGTTGCCGTTCTAGACAAGATGCAGGCCGAGCCGGACAAGGTTTACCCGGTCAAGCTCGGAACCAAGACGATCAACGCGTCGCTCAAAGACATTATCTACGACGCGCCCAAGGGCGATTTCCCGCATGCCAACACCATGACCGCCAAGCTGATGGCCGGCGACAAGGTGTTACTGGAGCAGGAATATTATTCGGTCGGCGGCGGCTTCATCGAATGGAAGGGCTATAGCCCGCCCAAGAAGAACCCGCCCAAATATCCCTATCAGTCGATCGCCGAAGTCCTGGCCTTCACCAAGCGCGACAATATCTCGATCGCGCAGTTGGCCATGGCCAACGAAACGTCGATATCCGGCCGAAGTGAAGCGGAAATCAACGCCTTCCTCGACAAGATCATCGGGGCGATGCGCGCGACCGTGAAGACGGGCCTCGCCGCCCCGACGTCCACCTTGCCTGGACCCATCAAGCTCAAGACCAAGGCGGGCGACGTTTACAAAAGCGCCCAAGCGGAGGCGATACCTGCCCGGAAAGCCATAGGCATGGTATCGGCTGCCGCTCTTGCGGGGTCCGAAGAAAATGCTCGCGGTCATCTGGTGATCACAGCACCTACGGGGGGATCCGCCGGGGTTATGCCCGCGGTTCTCTATTCGCTCGATCAAGCCGGCGCGAAGGTGTCCGACCAGAAGCTGCGCGAAGGCCTCCTTGCAGCCGCCGTGATCGGTTATCTGTGCAAGCACCACGCAACTCTCGCGGCCGCGGAGGGCGGTTGCCAGGCCGAAATCGGCGTTGCTTCCGCGATGGGCGCCGCCATGATCGGCCAGGCGCTGGACGCTCCGCCGCAAGTGATCGCCAACGCTGCGGAAGGCGCGCTTGAGCACCACCTGGGAATGACCTGCGACCCGGTGGCCGGGTTCGTGCAGATTCCCTGCATCGAACGTTGCGCCTTCGGCGCTGTGAAGTCGTGGACCGGCTATCTCATCGCCAAGAATGAGATTCCGGCCAATCGCCGCGTCGACTTTGACTCGACCGTTCAGGCCTTGGCGATCACGGCAAAGGAAATGAACTCCAAGTACAAGGAGACGTCGGAAGGCGGTTTGGCCGTTTCCCTCGTCCTCTGCTGAGGGCAGGCGGGCGTGACCGCCGAAGGTCAGCGGTCGGTAGCTGCGACGTCCCTGGGCGTCGTTGCCGTCGCGTGGCTTCTGACGGCTGTCTTCTACTTCTATCAATATTCAATGCGATCGGCGCCGGCCGTCATGGTGCCGGAGCTGAGCGCGGCCTTTGGACTGAGCGCCGTCGGCGTCGCTTCTCTCGTTGGCCTTTTTTACTACGCCTATGCGCCTTTCAGTCTCGTGGCGGGTGTCGCGCTCGACCAGATCGGGCCGAAGAAGGTCGTGCCGCTCGGGGCGGCAAGCGTGGCGATTGGCGCGCTCATGTTTTCGACCGCGGACCCGACGATCGGAAGCATCGGCCGCTTCATGCAGGGAGCGGGCGGCGTCTTCGCTCTGATCGGGGCTGTCTATCTCGTGACAACCTTCATGCCGGTTTCGAAAGCCGCCACCCTCATCGGCGCAACGCAGATGTTCGGCATGGCCGGCGGGTCAGCCGGCCAGTTCGTCGTGGGCCCATTGATCGCGTCGGGGCTTCCCTGGGACCGCTTCTGGTTCGCCATGGGCATCATCGGAATTCCGATCGCCGTCCTTCTTTTCTTCCTCATCCCCAAGCAGGCACCGAAGCCCAAGGATGCGGCGAACGTCGGTCTTGGACCCGCGCTGAAAGCGATGGGCACCGTGTTCATCAATCCGCAGTCGATACTCTGCGGTCTGATCGCTGGCCTCATTTTCATCCCTACGACGATCTTCGACATGGTCTGGGGCGTGCGCTTCCTCCAGGAAGGGCATGGCGTCGCATACGAGGTCGCGGTCCTGCGCTCGGCGGCAGTGCCGTTCGGCTGGATTATCGGATGTCCGCTTCTCGGCTGGCTCACCGACCGCATCGGCCGGCGCAAACCGGTGATCATCGGAGCGGCGATCCTGCTTCTGCTCACGCTGGCCTTGATGCTCTACGGACCGCGCGACGTCTTCCCGCCCTATTCGCTGGCGCTCGTCGCCGGCATCGCATCGGGCGCGGCGATGATCCCGTACACTGTCATCAAGGAAGCAAACCGCCCGGAGCACAGCGGCACGGCGACCGGCGTCATCAACTTCCTTAATTTCTCACTGACGGCGCTGCTCGGCCCGATCTTCGCCGGCTGGCTCACGGAAGCCAGCGCGGGCGGAGATCGCGAGCTCGCGCATTACCAGGCAACCTTCCAGCCACTGCTTTACGGCGTCGCCCTGGCCATCCTGCTTACGCTGCTGCTGCGCGAGACCGGGCCCAAGGCCCGCCAGACCATCGGAGCCACGCCCCTCGGGGCCGGGCTCCCGGCAGAATGAATTTGAATGGAGGAAGCGATGTCGACTGACGTCCTCGAACGCAAAGAAACGAAGAAGCCGTCAACTGCTGCCTTCAAGCCGGGCCTGTGGACGAAGGAGATCAACGTCCGCAACTTCATGCAGCACAATTACGAGCCCTATTACGGCGACGAGAGCTTCCTTGCTGGACCGACGAAGCGGACGCTTGGCGTCTGGAAGAAGCTGACCGATTTGTTCGTCGAGGAGCGCAAGAAGGGCGTGCTCGACGTCTCGCAAATTCCAAGCTCGATCACCGCTCATGAGGCCGGTTACATCGACAGGAAGAACGAGCTGATCGTCGGCTTGCAGACGGACGCGCCCCTGAAGCGCGCCATCATGCCGAACGGCGGGCTCAAGATGGTCACGAATGGCTTGGAGGCCTACGGCTACAAGCCGGATCCCAAGGTCATTGAGATCTTCACCAAGTACCGCAAGACGCACAACGAAGGTGTGTTCGACGCCTACACTCAAGACGTACGCAAATGTCGAAGCTCCCACGTCCTGACGGGCCTGCCGGATGCCTACGGCCGCGGGAGGATTATCGGCGATTACCGACGCATCGCACTTTATGGCGTCGACCGGCTGATCGAAGTGAAGAAGGCCGAAAAGCTGGCGCTCGACGACCAATGGTCGACGGACGACATCATTCGCGACCGTGAAGAATTGAGCGAGCAGATCCGCGCGCTCGGCGAGCTTAAGGAAATGGCGGCGAAGTATGGCTTCGACATTTCGGGGCCGGCCAGCACCGCCAAAGAGGCGGTCCAGTGGCTCTACTTCGGCTATCTGGCAGCCGTGAAGGAACAGAACGGCGCGGCCATGTCGCTCGGCCGCGTGTCGACCTTCCTCGACGTATACTTCGAGCGCGATCTCGAAGCGGGTCTCATCACCGAGAGCCAAGCTCAGGAGATCGTCGACGATTTCGTTATCAAGCTGCGCATCGTCCGTTTCCTGCGCACGCCGGAATATGACGATCTGTTCGCCGGTGACCCGACCTGGGTGACGGAGTCCATCGCCGGCATGGCCGATGATGGTCGCCCGCTCGTCACCAAGACGAGCTTCCGCTTCCTTCAGACGCTCTACAACCTCGGGCCCGCGCCGGAGCCCAACCTGACAATCTGGTACACGCCAGCACTGCCCGAGGGCTTCCGCCGCTTCTCAGCTAAAGTCGCGATCGACACGAGCTCGATCCAGTTCGAGAGCGACGAGATCATGCGCATGGCCTGGGGCGACGACGGCGCAATCGCCTGCTGCGTCTCGCCGATGGCCATGGGCAAGCAGATGCAGTTCTTCGGCGCGCGGGCAAATCTCGCGAAGGCAATGCTCTACGCGATCAACGGCGGCCGCGATGAAGTCAGCGGTAAGCAGGTTGCGCCGGTGACCGAGCCCGTACAGGGCGACTATCTCGACTTCGACGACGTCGTCGACCGCTTCGACAAGCTGATGGACTGGCTCGCGGCCACCTACGCGAGCGCGATGAACGTCATTCACTACATGCACGACAAATATGCCTATGAGCGGATCGAGATGGCGCTTCACGATTATGCGCCAATCCGAACGATGGCGTTCGGTATTGCCGGCATGTCGGTCGTTGCCGACAGCCTCTCGGCAATCAAATATGCCAAGGTAAAGGTGGTCCGCGACGAAACGGGCTTGATCACGGATTACGTGACCGAGGGAGAGTTCCCGCTCTTTGGAAACAACGATAATCGCGTCGACGGCATGGCCGCTTGGCTTGTTTCGACCTTCATGTCGAAGCTGCGCAAGTTCCCGCTCTATCGCAACGCGCTGCACACCCAGTCGGTGCTGACGATCACCTCGAACGTGGTCTACGGCAAGGCGACCGGCAACACGCCGGACGGCCGTCGCAAGGGCGAGCCTTTCGCCCCAGGCGCCAACCCGATGCACGGCCGCGACAGCCACGGCATCCATGCTTCGGCCGCATCGGTCGCCAAGATTCCGTATCGCGACGCGCAGGATGGAATCTCGCTCACGACCACACTGGTTCCAACCGGCCTCGGCCGGACGGAAAGTGACCGGATCACGAACTTGACGTCTATCCTCGACGGCTTTTTCGGGACGACCGGCTATCACATGAACATCAATGTGCTGAACCGCGACACGCTGATGGATGCGATGGACCATCCGGAGAAATATCCAAGCCTGACGATCCGAGTGTCGGGCTACGCAGTGAACTTCATTCGGCTCACTCGTGAGCAGCAGATGGATGTGATCAACCGGACCTTCCACGGAGCCTGAGATGGAGACTCAACCCGCTCCAGCCATTGCAACTGAAAAGGTCCCGCTGGAGGCCAAGTCGCCGTTTGAGATGCGCGTGCATCTCGGCGAAGGCGTGCCCGAGACCGACGTTCGCACGGCGCTCAGGACGGGCGACATGGGCTTCCTGCACAGCTTCACCACCGGGTCCGCCGTGGACGGACCGGGCATCAGGCTCGTGGCCTGGACCACTGCCTGCATGTTCCGCTGCCAATATTGCCATAATCCCGACACCTGGACGCTTTCGAACGGGATCCCGGTGACGCTCGAGAAGGCGATCGAGGAGATCCGGAAATATGAGCATGGGTTGAAGGTGATGCATGGCGGCTTCACGCTTTCGGGCGGAGAGCCGCTCATGCAGGACCGCTTTGCCGCGCGCCTGTTCGATGCCGTAAAAGGGATGGGCGTTCACACGGCCATCGAGACGAACGGCTATTTCGGCGAACGCCTTACGGACGACGAGCTCCGGAACATCGATCTGGTCATCCTGGACATGAAGGCTTTCACGCTCGAGCAGCACACGCGAGTTACGGGCTTGCCGAACGCCGACATTCTCGAGTTCTGCAATCGCCTCGCAGAACTCAAGCGTCCGATGTGGCTGCGCTACGTACTGGTGCCGGGACTGACCGACATTCCTGAGGAAATGGAGGCCGTCGCCGATTTCGCAATGTCCCTTGGCGTGGTTGAACGCGCCGAAATCCTGCCGTTTCACCAGATGGGCAAATATAAGTGGGAACGGCTCGGCTTGGACTATCAACTCCAAGCAACGGAGCCGCCGTCGCACGAAATGGTCGCCAAGGCGGTTTCCATCTTCCGCCAAGCAGGGCTAACGGCTGACTGAGCCTCCTGACTTAATGCAGTCGTTCTCAGGGTTTGCCTGAGTTATTGCCGCTCAGTGTCTGCACATAATCCCCGAGTACCCTTAGCGGGATCGGGGCCAATCATGCGCAATCGTCTCTTAGCCGCATCTGCCGTTTTGATCGCTTCCCCGGCCATCGCCGCGGAACCGACGCGGGCGACCCCTGCCTCAGAAAAGTCCCTGCCAACCTTCACGACCGGCGCGGTCACGACCGCCGCCGCCACGCAGGGTGCGCAGGCGCCGCTGTCCGATGCGGACCGGGCACAAGCCATTCAGGAGCTTCAGGACTTGAAGGCGCGAATGTCGGCCCTCGAAAACAAGCTTGGCGTTGCTCCTCCGGCACCCGTGCCGGCGGCGCCGGCAGTGCCCAAGGATCACAACCTCGAGCTCTATGGTTTCGCCCAGCTTGATGCGATCCAGGACTTCAAGCGTGTCGATCCCGATTGGGATGGGACCTTGCGTCCGTCACGGATTCCGACTGAGAAAGGCGCATTCGGCAGCAACGGTCAGTCGCTTTTCAGCGTTCGCCAGTCTCGCTTGGGAGCGAAGGCGTCGGGCATGCTTGCGGGCAGGCCGTATGAGGCGAAATTCGAGTTCGACCTTTATGCCACGGGTGCCGATGCTGGAAAGACGACCTTCCACTTGCGTCACGCCTACGCGAGCTGGGGCCCATTCCTGGCCGGCCAGACGAACACCTTGTGGATGGACGGCGACGTCTTCCCGAACGTGCTCGATTACTGGGGCCCACCGGGACAGGTGAATACGCGCACGCCGCAGATCCGCTGGACGTTCCTCAAAGATGAGCACTGGATGGCAGCGGTGGCACTCGAGCATCCCAGCGACGATATCGATCCCGGCAACCTCCGCCTGATCGATCCGGACATTGCCGCGAATATCCGGGGTGATGAGAAACTGCCCGATCTTACAGCGGCAGTACGCTATTCTGGTGGATGGGGGCACGCCCAACTCGCGGGAATCCTGCGCCGGGTCGGTTATGATACGATCGGCACCGACGACAATGAGCCGAAGGGCCACAAGACTGGCTGGGGGATCGACGCGAGTTCGGCGATCAAGCTCTCGCTCGCGACGCTGAAACTGAGCGCCGTCTATGGACGGGGCATCGCCAGCTACATGAACGACGGCGGCACAGACCTCGGACCTGCTGTGGCGACCCAGCCTGGGCCCGGCACGATCATCCTTCTTCCGCGGGCCGAAGCGGTGAAGCTTCTCGGCCTGACCGGTTACGTGGACTTCCAGTGGTCGAAGCAGTGGGCCTCCTCGGTCGGCTACAGTCTCACGAAGGTAGACAATACAAACTTCCAGGAACCGGAGGCCTTTCACAAAGGCGAATATGCATCGGCGAACCTGCTCTACACGCCGTTGGACAACGTCGTGACCGGCGTGGAATTCATGTGGGGCAAGCGTACCGACAACGATGGCGACAAAGGGACCGACACCCGCATGCAGGCGAGCTTCAAATGGTCCTTCTCGAGCAAGAACATCTGGGACTCGCTGGCAGATTAGCAACTGGAGTTGAAAGCTCTTCAGCTCCGCTTGCGCAGCGTCTTTGTGATCCTGTCGAGCATTGAGGTTTCGCGGCTCGACACGCTGTTCCCGAGACGAAGCAATTGGGCGAGGCCGCCGCCGGTGGCCATTGCCACCTCATTGCAAGCCTCGACGATGCGATTGAGACGCTCTGCCCGCTCATCCGGCGGCAAGACTGCGAAGCCGGCTTTCAGTACCTCGACAGCCGTGTCGAAGAGATCGTCCGATGGCCGAACCTTGAGCCACTCCGAGAGCTTCTCGTACGCCGGCGAGTCGTGCTGGACATCTCGTTCGCGCGCCAGGCGGAGGACCGTGTCATGTTCCTCCTTGTTTACGGAGTCGTCGGCCCAGGCGACTTGCACCAACGGCGCCAGGAAGAATGCCGGCGCAGTCTCGACGGTGATGCCAAGGTCCCGAACGTGCTGCAGCAAATCCGGACTCTGGATCTGCAGCTTCTCGCCCAGCGCCTGCGCGATATCCTGGAGGCTGGCGTTCTCACGCAGCTTTCCAAGGAGCTTCGCGTCCTCCTGGCGGAAGTAGGCTTCCTCCATCGCCTTTTCGCGATCGCCGAAAATCCGGTCCTGCATCAATTCACCTCGCCTCGACACTCGTGCGCCGCCGCCCTACTGCCGCGGGCGCCCGTGACTCCTCCAGTTCGGCCGCGAGCGCTCTCGCGGCGTCCTTCCTGTCGATCCTGAGACCGGTCAATTGCCCGACCATCTCCTGCGCAACTTCAACCGCCACGGCCTCCAACTCGGTCCGAGCGGCGTCGACGGCAGTGCGGATTCTCAGTCGCGCATGTTCGACCTTTGCGTCGATTTCGTCCAGCGCCACTTTGACTCGCGCCTCGGTCTCCCGTGCGCTCTCCCGCTTCGCCTCCTGCGCGATATTCGTTGCCTCGACCTTGGTGCGATCCATTCGCTCGCGCCATGCCGCCTCGGTCTTTTCCGCATCGGCTTGCGCTGCTTTCGCTTTCTCAAGATCGTCGGCAATCTTTTCCGTTCGCGCACTGATGGTCGAGCGAACCTTTGGCAGCATGCCCCGGCCGACGAAAAAGAAGATCAGCCCGAACGAGATCACCAGCCAGAAGAGCTGGGAAGCGAAGACCATCGATAGCTGGGCGATCTGGGGCATGTCAGTGGAGGTTGATCGCGTCGCTGAGGTACAGCGTCGTCAGAAGCGCGAATACGTATGCCTGGATCACTGCCATCAGCAGTTCGAGAGCGAAGACGAACGCAACGAAGGCGAAACTCAGCACGCTGACGCCAAAGCCCATCGCGCCGCCGTTCAGTCCGTTGACGATGAAGCTTCCGAAAACCTCCATGAGGATGTGCCCAGCGATCATTGCCACGAAAAGTCGGAGGCCCAGGCTGAACGGCCGAACCATGAAGGAGATGAACTCGATTGGCGCGATGAGCGGGATCATCGGCAAGGGTGTGCCGTGCGGGACAAAGAGTGAGAAAAAGCGCAGTCGGTGCCGCCAGAAACCAACGATAATGACCATTGAGAAGCTGACCACCGCAAGCACGCCGGTGAGGCTGAACTGGCTGGTCGTCGTGAAGGCGTGAAGGCCGGGGATGATAGCTAGCGGCAAGAGGCCAAGCAGGTTGGCGAACAGGATGAACATGAAGAGCGAGAAGATGTAGGGAACAAACTTTGCGCCCTCGGGGCCAATGTTCACCTGGACCAAATCGTCGATGAAACCGGTAAAGCCCTCGACCGCCGCTTGCCAGCGCCCAGGAATGAGCTCGCGTTTCAGGCCGAGACCGACAAAGACGCAGATCAGGAAAGCCGCGAGGAGCATCCAGGCGGCGCTGTTGGTGAAGCTGATGTCGTAGGGACCGACGTGCAGCGGCGCGATCTGCTCGATCGTGAACTGATGCATCGGATCGATCTTGCCTTGAGCGGACACACACGCTCCATCCGGTTCGACCGCTTGCCCGTCGCGGGCGCGACAGGGAGCGGTGCTTAGACAGTCCTATGGTCGGCGGAGAGGCGCCACTATCCGGACTTCTAAGTATGCGGAGCGTCTATTACGGAGCCGGACAATTCTGCGGGATTCTACGGGGTGTGGAGGGATCAGGCCCGGTTGGTCAGTACGACTTCGATTCCCTGATCGGCGGCTGTATTGTGGCCGGCCTCAAAGCCTTCCTTCGATACGGAAATCTGCTCCTGGTCCACGCCTTGGTTGAGCGCCTCGTTCCGGATCCGGTCGGCGCGCTTGTGCTCGAGCTCCACCGTCGCCGGAATGCCTTGATCCGCGGTGTAGAGGAGGACTGCCGTGACGTTGTGATGAGCTCTCAGCATTTGCGAGAACTGCGCGACATGCTCCCATCCATCGTGTGTCAGGTTTGCAGTCGAAGGTGAGAAGTTATCGTCTCCAACGTCGAAGGTCTTCGCCCCCGACGGATCCGCTTCCAGCCAGTGCGCCATGATCCTGGCAGTTGAGCCGTGACGGGCGAGCAGCGTCGAGCCATCGGGCAGAATCACAAGTTGATCGTCGTCGGACTTGATCACCTGCCGCCTAGCCGCGAGTTGAGCGGTCACATGCTCGCCTACGAAAATGATCGGGCCGGCGAGCAGCAATGCGACGGCAGCGAAGATTGCTCTTCGTGCTCCTTTGTCCAGCTTTCGTGCTTGAGACGCCATCGCCTAGCGAAGCCTCCGATAGAAGCGCACGACGAGTTCTTCGACAATGATCATCGTAACGACAACGATGATCAGCCAGACGATGCCGTGCATCCACCCGTGGAATTGAACGTCTTCCGAGAATGTCAGCGCCAGCGCTTCCAGGATCACGAACTTCGATCCAAACAGGACGAGCCAGGCGCAGAAGAAGCGGAGCGTCTTCCAGCCTGCGCCAGTCTTGCCTTTGAAATGACTCGCGACCCAATGCTCAACTGCGATCGTACCCTTGAGAAGCAGCTGGAGCAGGACGGAAGCCAGCACCATCGTCGTGAACGTGTCGACGTAGACGTGCTCGGAATACTGATCGAAGAGACCGAGTACGACGAGGTCGACCAATGCGCCGACAAAATACAGCAGGAAAAGCCGCTGCCGGTCCGAGTAGCTCCTCGCTGCATCGGGCATCAAGGCGTCGGAAGTCACGGTTGCTGCGGTCATCGGTTAGCCCCGTTTGCATTCAGAGTACGGCCGCCCGGCCCAGGGGAGTGGGCGGGACGGCCGCTCGCACGCTCGATTAAGGCTGCGGCGATTATTGCTGCACCTGAACCGTCGCCGGATCGGGCACAGTAACGTAAACGACCGTGTCACCCTCATATTGTGGCTGATAGTAAGCGCCGCCGCAGTTGTAATATGTGTACGTGTGGTACGGGTAGGGCGAGCAGCCCCCGGGGAGTGCATAATATGCCGATCCGTATGCCATGGCTGTCATGCCGGCTACTGCGCCGATGGCGATGCCCGCGCCGATCGGATAATCACCCCATCCGTTCCAATCGCCGCCCCAGTCATTATCAACATTGATGTTGTTGTTGATGTTCGTGTTGCGGTTGCCGCTGTTGTTGATCCCGCCGCCCTGTCCGGGCCGCTGACCCTGGCCGGGCCGGCCGGCGCCACCGACGCCGCCAACGCCCCCGGCTCCACCGACACCGCCGACGCCCCCTGCGCCACCGACGCCGCCTGGACGTCCAGCACCACCCACACCACCAACGCCACCCGGCCTGCCAGCTCCGCCGACACCGCCGGCACCGCCCACGCCGCCGGGTCTGCCAGCTCCGCCGACGCCGCCGACACCTCCGGGGCGTCCCGTAGAGGGGCGAACTCCGGTCGACGGCCGGCTGTAACTTCCGCCACCCGGACGGCTATAGCTGCCGCCCCGGCTGAAGCCGGAGCCGCCCGCGCCGCCCCGGCCGTAGCTCGATCCGCCTCGACTATAGCTGCCACCGCCGCGGTTCATTCCGCCGCCGCCGCGTGACATGCTGCTCGATCCGCCGCGGCTGAAGCCACCGCCACCGCCGCCGCCACGCCCGCCGCCGCCACCACGGCCGCCACCGCCGCGGGCATCGACTTCCTGGGCTACGAAGGCCGCAAGCCCTACGAATGCGCTGAGCATCGCTATCGTATGCATTTTGCCCCGCATCTTACTCTCCCTTGTAGGTGGCCAGCTCGATCCGCTTCGCGTTCGGGCCAGGCGCAAAAGTGAAGTCGGCGTCGGTGAATGCCGGGTTCACCTGCCACGTGAGGAATGAGGTGAAGGCCGGTTTTGCCGGGTCGTTGCGATCGACGATCGAGATCTTCACAGGAAGCGGCGGGTCGGCCCTCTGGATCCAGAGTTCCCAATCCACATTGTCTTCGCGAAAGGCGAAATGATCGGTTTCCACGCCGCGGACGGTTGCCGATCCGACCTTGTACGCGGACTTGAGGGCCTTCACCCGATCCTGGTCGCCACCGTCACCCCAGCGGAACAGGTCCTCAAGCGGCAGCGCGATGCCGAACTTGTTGTAGATCGTGTCCAGCACTTCCTTGTTGGTCGCTGGAGCGGGAGCCTGTGCGTAAAATCCGAGCTTCGGCGAATAGACCGTGAAGGTCTTGCCGTCGTAGATGAAGCTCCGATCCTTGATGTCGCTCGAATAGTCGATCACGAAGCCGTTCGGCTTACGGATCTTGTACTTGGCGACGCCCTCAAGCTGGATGCGCTGGCCGTCATTGGTGACGACGTCGCGCGTCGCCTCAGACGTCAGCGCCAGCGTGTTCGCCGACCTGAGATAATTGCTCATTTCGTTGAGCGCTTCGACGGCACCGTCGTCGATCGTGCCTTCGTTGGTGACTGGAGCTTCCATGCCGGAGCTTGGAAACTGCTGGCCGGTGCGCGGCGGCGGAGCAGGATCCGCTGCCGCTTGAGCGATAGCGCTCGTGGAAGTCGCCAGGATAAGCCCGAAGGCCAGTGCCGTATACGGAAGACTCTTCATGCGACGTTCTCCATCTTCTGAACGTGCTGGAACCGACATGTCGGGTAACACCGCAAGAAGGGCGCTTTCATCGGGCTAACCCCTGAGGGAGGTCGGTAACGTCCCTGATACATCCGGTGTCCTCGGCAGACGGGCATCACGCATTTTAGCCGAAGAGAGCGATCGGCGTGGCGAACGCAATCGTCCGCAAATCTTGTGTCGTCATATGGGTTTACCCCGATAGGAAATGATGCTCCTCTTCGTAGACGAATAGGCAGTCGGCCGGTTGGCCGGCCGGTACGTACGTAAACGGGGGCCGCGTCAGTTCTATTGGCGAACATGCTGGTGCGCGGTGGCGAACGAACGGGCAGAGCATGACGAGTCCTATTAGGCGGATCATCATTGTCGACGATCACGACGCTATCCGCAGAGGTGTCCGACAACTTCTAGAGACGAAGCCATATTATCAGGTCGTCGGCGAAGCGCCCGACGGCCGGTCGGGACTTGAGTTGGCGAGGGAGGTTCGTCCAGACATCGCAATCGTCGATTATTCGATTCCCGAGCTGAACGGGCTGGACCTGTCCCACGCGCTGAAGCGTGAGTTCCCGCGCATCGAAATCCTGCTCTACACGATGCACGATCGCGAAGAGATCATCATGGCCGTGCTTCGCGCGGGCGTGCGCGGCTTCATCCTGAAATCGGACGCAGAGAGGCACCTCATCGCCGCTCTCGACGCACTTTCAATCCACCGGCCCTATTTCTCCGGCGCGATCTCCGATGCCCTCTTGCACCAATTCTTGGACAGCAAGCCTCAGGCTTTGGCGAGCAGTCTGACGCACCGCGAGCGCGAGATTGTCCAGCAGGTCGCGGAAGGCCGGATCAACAAGGAGATCGCGCAGCGTCTGAACATAAGCGTGAAAACGGTGGAAACGCACCGCGCGAGCGCCATGCGTAAGTTGAAGCTCAGAACGACGGCGGACCTGGTTCGCTATGCCGTCCGGAATCAGCTTATCCAGGCGTGAGTTTGTCAGGCGGCCAGCGGCAAGCTGCCTGAGACCTTCAATCCCCGTGCCATATTCCTGATTTGGAAGCGACCGCCGAGCGATTCGATGCGGTGGCGCATTCCCTGCAGGCCGATCCCGTGCGGCTCGTCGTCGAGCGCGTCCGGAATACCGACACCATCATCCGAAATCGCAAACTGAATGCTGTCGCGCGCACGTTCCAGCGTCACTTCGGCGGACGAAGCGAATGCGTGCCGGTGAATGTTCACCAAGGCTTCCTGAACGACCCTGAGCACGGCGGTTTCGAAGGGTTCTGCGATCCCGAAAAAGTCGCCTGTCGATTTGAATGTGACCCTGATCGCTGCACGCCGGCCGAAATCTCGGCACAAGGATTGCAAGGCCGAGATCACACCACGATCGCCAAGCTCCGTCGGATATTCCATGAACGCGAGCGACCGGATCTCGCGGTCAATTTGCCTGATCGTATCATCGATCTCGACCAAAAGGTCGTCATGGCCGGCTCCCGTCTCGATCCTGCGAAGGCGGCCGACGCTCAGCTGGAGCGCGACCAGCAATTGGCCGGCCGAATCATGCAGTTCCTGTCCGATCCGCTGTCGCTCATATTCGCGGACTTGGAGCAGCTGACTGAAAAGGCTCGCTCGAGATAATTCGGATCCAAGCCTCGGCTGCCAATGGCCAAAAGACTGGGTCACGGCGACGGTCTGCGGATTATCGAATTCCGGTCGGTTTGATGCGGAATCCGGCTGCGGCGTCTGACTGTCCATACCTTGTAGCTCCGCTCGAGAGCTTGATCGCACGCGTAAAACTACTGATCCGGCCTCCGCGGTATACGCGCCGGACCCTACAGAGTCACGGCGAATCAATGATGCGGGTTAACTCATAACCGTTATCGGCGCCGCCTCATTGGCCCCCGGTGTGCGTGAGTTCCTCGAGACGCCGGCGTGCCGAATTGGCGAAGTCGCGAGCGACAGCCTTGATGGTGTCGGTCGTCGACAGAGTGGCTGGAACGTCGAGCGGATCAGGGGTTCTGCGCCTCACTGCCGCTAGGAGGAGCTCGTTCGTCTTCGCATCATATAGCTCCACTGCGTAGAGCACGGAGCCCGTGAAGCTTCCGGTCTTCCCAAGGGCGCTCTTCAAAGCGCTCGTCGCAAAGCCGAGCGGAGTCACTCGGGTCGCGGTTGCAATTCCGCCCTTCGTCTTCTCAGCCCCCAGGATCGTCACGCGCAGACGTAGTGTATCGGCTTGCGGCTTAGCGGGAGAGGGAAATGTTTTCACTAGCTCGGACCGGAGCTCATCGGTGATGATCTGCGCATACTTCGCCCGGTCCGCTGGATCGATCCCTTCGAATTGCGCGTCTGGGCCCTGGTAAACGACGGTCGGATCGACGATCACCGTCCGGTAGCGAAGGAACCGCGACGTAGGCTGTGCATAGGTCCAGGATTCTGTGCCTGCCTTGTCCTGCGTCATCTGCTGGGCTGAGGGGAGCGCGACCGGCGCATGATCCTCCGCCTGAGCATAGGCCGGAGCAGCCGTCGTTAGAAGCGCTGCCATGGGCAACGACAAGCGCACTAGAACCGAACCGATCATCATCTTCGCTCCAGCTTGGGTCTCGGATCTGCGTCGCATCGGAGACAGAGTGCCTCCATCAGGACAAACCCTGGCCGGTCCGAAGAATCAGCTCTCCGGAAAATTACGTGAGGCAGGGTTGCCCGCGCCGGACAAAATAGATGTCGGCGAACGCTGCGCGGCCCTTGCTGTTCGTATTGTCGCCATCGGCTGCGACCGCCAGCTGGATCGGCGTACCAGGCTGGCTAGGAAAGGCCCGGGCATAATCGGAAGCAACATCGGCTCGCTCTGATACCCAGGTGCCCGCACGACTGGACCCGGTCTCGGCAACGATCAGCTGCGATCGGTCGGTGTAACTGCTCTTGCGGGCGGTTCCGACCGGATGGATGTTGTCCCAGACATACACGACAGCGGCATCCGGCAAGCCCTTGCCGAACAGGCTTCGTGCCATGCGCAACTTGAACCGTGTCGATGTGGAAAGCGCTGAATCCTCCACGTCGAAAGCGATGTACATGCGAGCCGCATAATCGTCGCCGCTCTTCCTCGTCATATCGGCTTTTTTCACCGGTCCGTCGACGTACCATCGCCAGCAAAGGATAGGAGTGGCCGTGAGGTCGATCCTTAGAGGGCGCGCGAGCAAGGACATGCTGCGGTCGACGGTCGCTTCGACGGCCGGGCGTCCCCCGACCATGGCAACACGATAAGTCGTTGGCCGCTCAGCGCTGAGCTTCACCATATGCCAAGGCGCGGGCGGTGGTCCGGGAGTCGAGAAGCGGCCCACCCATGCCGCTGAGGAGCCAGCCAACACGGTTGCTATTACAACGCCCGTCAAACTCGAATGCATGAAATTTACTCTCCGGCAGGCGTCACCTTGGCTTGGACCGGCGCTTCGAAGCCAGGCGGGTACTTCTGCCATTGGTATCCGCTTTTCGCGGCTTGTTCTCCGACGGCGTAGAGGGAGCGCATGTATGCCGTGTCGAACTCTTCGGTGTGCGGCGTGTTGAACGTCGCCGGGATGTACGTGAGGTTATAGTCCAGACCGTCACGCTGGGCGGTTGCATAGATCCGGTACAGGTCACCAACGCCCTGGGTCCTCGTCAACGAGCCAATGGCGCGGGTCGCGATGCTGAGCGTGCGCCGTTCGACGCTGGCCCAGTCGGGGTCGAGCCGTGCGTTGCGGATAATGTACAGCGCACGTTTCCTCTGCGGTGAGTTAGCAACTGAAAGTGATGGTGGATAAAGGAAGACCTGCGCCATGGTGCCGCCGTCGACGTGCATCTCCTGGTATCGCGTACCGCCGACGGTCACGTCGATCATGACCGGCGGGAATGCCCCCGGGATCGAGGCCGAAGCGAGAAGCACCTTCTCAAAGAGCGATCTCGCGTTGGGGTCGTTGCTCGCGGCAATGGCCGTCATGTTCCAGATGACCGGTTCGAGCGAGTCAAGGTTGGCGGTTCCTACGAGCAGCATCCGTCCCTTCGCATATTCCGCGGCAATCTCTCTCAGAAGATCGGTAGTGACATAAGACGCTATCACGCCGGCGAGCGGACGGGAGTCCGCCATGGAGTCACCGAAGAAACCTTTGACGATCCCCCGCTTCTTGAAAATGTCCTTCTGCGAGGTCTCGGTGTACACGCGCTTCACGACGTAATCGTATTTTGGACCGAGGAATGCGAAGGGGGCGATCAGCGCGCCGGTGCTGACGCCGGTCACGACCTTGAACTCGGGCCGGGTGCCTGATGCGGTCCAGCCGTTTAGGAAACCGGCGCCGTACGCTCCGTTGTCACCGCCACCGGAAATCGCGAGGAAATTGGCCGGAGGCAGGTCCGTCCTGCCCTGGCTAGCAAGCCATTGCTGTTCCTTGGCCAGCGAACTGCGTGCTTCCGCGGCGAAGCTATCGGTCTCTCGGGTGACGAGGAAGCGGACCGGACCGATCGTGGGGACCGCTTGCGTTACTTCCGCAATGGGGACGGCAGGAAGTCGATGAGGAGTCGCGCACCCCGCCAGCGCAAGCTGTGCGGCGCCGATGGAGAGCAGGATTTTACGCCAGGTCGAAGACACATCC
>Ga0070670_100000332_pt1 | contig 39628 bp, 26 predicted proteins | sample KBSS63metaG_FD_64665 | JGI IMG/M metagenome (GOLD analysis project Ga0070670, IMG submission 64665) | Switchgrass rhizosphere microbial communities from Kellogg Biological Station, Michigan, USA - KBS S6-3 metaG | ecosystem: Host-associated > Plants > Roots > Rhizosphere > Soil ... | reverse complement strand
GTCATGATGCCCGGATTGTTTGCCGTGAACTTTCCGATAAAGTCCGGTGTCGCCATAATGTCTCCTTCTGCAGCACCTAAGGTTTGACGGTGAAAACTCGCCTGAGCAAAAAAAAGCGCGAGCGCGCTTTTGCCGATTGTCGCCAGCGCTTCGCGTCGTCTCATGAAATCAGTACGGGGTCTAGGGTCTCGCGTCCAGCGACGAATCCGAAACCCGAGACTCTAGACGCCAACTAATTTACCAACAACTGCCGCAACACGTATTCTAAAATGCCGCCGTGGCGGTAATAATCCATTTCCGCCGGCGTATCGATCCGGCAGATCACCTTGAACTCGGTCACTTTGCCGTCATCGGCGCTGGCTTTAACGGTCAATTCCTGGTGCAGCTTTAGCCCTGGACCGATGCCCAAAATATCGAACGTTTCGAAGCCGGTCAGATTATGAGTCTTGAGATTTTCGCCCGGTTTGAAAATCAGCGGCACGATTCCCATGCCGATCAAATTGCTGCGATGGATACGCTCAAAATTTTCAGCGATGGCCGCTTTGATGCCCAGGAGCCTCGGTCCCTTCGCCGCCCAATCGCGCGACGATCCGGTGCCGTATTCCTTACCGGCGATGACAATGAGCGGTATACCTTCTTTTTGATATTGCATGGCGGCATCGTAGATCGACATCTGCTTCTTATCGGGCAAGTGCACCGTCACGCCGCCCTCCGTCCCGGGCGCAAGGAAATTTTTCAAGCGAATATTCGCGAAGGTTCCGCGCATCATGACTTCATGGTTGCCGCGCCGCGCACCGTATTGATTGTAATCCTTGGGCAAGACGTCATTGTTGGTGAGGTAACGCGCCGCCGGTCCGTTCTTCTCAATCGATCCTGCAGGCGAGATATGATCCGTGGTTACGGAATCGCCCAGCAGTGCGAGCACGCGGGCACCGTGAATGGGTTTCGGCTCGCCCGGAATTTTATTCATCCCCTCAAAATAGGGCGCCTGACGCACGTAAGTGGACTGCATGTCCCACTTGAAGAGCTCGCCCTGAGGGACCGGCATCTTGTTCCAACGATCGTCGCCTTCCGTGGCATGGCTGTATTCTCGCTTGAACATCTCCGAGCGCACGGATTTGCGCATCGTCTCATTAATCTCTTCCGGCGAGGGCCAGATATCTTTTAAATAAACCGGATTGCCTTCAGAATCGCGGCCCAGCGGATCATGGTAAAGATCGACATCCATGCTCCCTGCCAATGCATAGGCCACCACTAGCGGCGGTGAAGCAAGATAATTGGCGCGCACATTCGCATGAATCCGGCCTTCGAAGTTCCGGTTACCGGACAGCACCGCGGCGGCGACGAGATCGCCGGCTTGGATGCCATTGGCGACCGGTTCGGGGAGCGGACCGCTGTTGCCGATACAAGTCGTGCAACCATAGCCGACCAGGTGAAAGCCGATATTTTCGAGAGCGGACAACAAACCACTGTCCTTCAAATATTCCGTCACAACCCGCGACCCGGGCGCGAGGCTGGTTTTTACCCACGGCTTCGGCTTGAGTCCTTTTTCAGCGGCTTTTTTCGCGAGCAAGCCCGCGCCGATCAAAACCGAAGGGTTCGATGTGTTGGTACAGCTCGTGATCGCAGAAATGACCACCGAACCATGTTTCAGCTCGAATCTGTCGCCGTTCATCTGCACGGGAACGGTTTTTTCCGCGCTGCCGCTTCTCATCAAAGAGGGCAGCGCCTCCTTGAAGGCGTTCTTGCTTTCGGTCAGGGCGATGCGATCCTGCGGCCGGCGCGGCCCGGCTATACTCGGCACCACAGTCGAAAGATCGAGCTCGAGAGTATCGCTGAACATGGGATCGGGAGATTGATCGGTCCGAAACATTCCCTGCTCTTTGGCATATCTCTCGACCAGCTGGATCAGATCGGCATCGCGCCCGGTGAGATCCAAATACCTTAGCGTCTCGTCATCGATGGGGAAATAGCCGACCGTCGCGCCATATTCCGGCGCCATGTTACCGATGGTCGCGCGATCCGCCAGCGAGAGGCTCGATAATCCGGTGCCGTAAAACTCGACAAATTTTTCGACCACGCCCTTTTTGCGCAGCATCTGGACAACCGTGAGAACCAGGTCGGTGGCAGTGGCACCGGCGGGCAGTTTGCCATACAACTTGAACCCGATGACTTCCGGAATCAGCATGATGATCGGCTGTCCCAAAAGTGCGGCTTCTGCTTCGATGCCGCCGACACCCCATCCGACTACGCCCAAACCGTTGATCATCGGCGTATGCGAATCGGTTCCGACCACCGTGTCGGGATACGCGAAGTGAGCGCCGTCCTTTTTTGCGCGGAAGACCACTGGCGCGAGGTATTCGAGATTCACTTGATGGCAGATGCCCGTGTCGGGCGGAATTAGCCGAAAATTGTCGAACGCGCCTTGGCCCCAGCGCAGAAAGGCATAGCGCTCCACGTTGCGTTCGAATTCGAGCTCCGAGTTTTTATGAAAGGCATCGGGAGAGCCGAAGTAATCAACTTGAACGGAGTGATCGATGACCAAATCCACCGGCGCCAGCGGATTTATTTTCTTCGGATCTCCGCCAAGTGTTTTCATCGCCTCGCGCATCGCAGCCAGATCGACCACCGCCGGTACGCCGGTCAAATCCTGCATAAGCACCCGCGCCGGCATAAAGGCGATTTCTTTATCCGGTTTGGCTTTTGGCTTCCAATTGGCTAAAGCTTCGATGTCCGCTTTGTTGACGTGATGGTTGTCTTCCTGCCGCAGCAAATTCTCGAGAAGAATTTTCAGTGAAATCGGTAAGCGGGATACGTTTTTGAAACCCGCCTGCTCCAACTGCGGCAAGCTGAAAATATCGTAGCTTTCGCTCCCGACCTTGAGAGCTTGCCGCGTACCGAAACTATTTACGTATTTTTGCGCCATTGACCACTCCTTAATATAGGGTACCTTAGACGGGCGGGTGATCTCATTTTTAGCCAGGGGAGCCCAATAAAGCAACAGATCCGACTGGCTTTGCTCTGACTGCGTTCTCTAGAAAGGATAACAACACAATGATCAACAAGCGATTCCCATCTTTGCTCTGCCTCGCGATTCTCCTCGGACTCGCTAACCACCCTGCCCATGCTCAACACACGCGGATCGGCGTTGGCTATAGCGCGATCAGCGGCGATGCGCTGCCGGCTTGGATCGCTAAAGACGCCGGCATCTTCGAAAAGAACGGGCTCGATGTGCAATTGGTGTTTTTCACTGGCGGCACCACCGCGGTAATGGCGCTGGTTTCCGCCGACACGCCGATTACGCAGCTCGCCGGCGCAGCAGTGGTCAATTCAGTGTTAGCGGGCTCGGATGCGGCGTTAGTCGCCGGCGGCGTGACCTCGCTCAATTACTATCTTTTGGCTCGCCCCGATATCAAAACCCCAGAGCAGCTCAAGGGAGGCTCGGTGGCGATCAGCCGGTTTGGATCCTCATCGGACTTCATCGCTCGGTATGCTCTGCAAAAAATCGGCCTAACGCCTGGCAAGGATGTGACGATCGTGCAAATCGGAAGTACCACGGCGCGCGTCGACGCGGCTCTGTCCGGACGGGTGCAGGCAACGGTGGTCAATCCGCCGGCAAGCATTATCGCCCAAAAGCGTGGCATGAATATGCTGGCCGATCTGCCTAAACTGGGTTTGGTCTATCAACACACCGCTGTGGCAACCACACGAAAATACATTCGCGAGCATCCCGATATCGTACGTCGCTATGTGAAGTCGCAGGTCGAAGCGGTGCACCGTATTTATACGGACAAAGAGGCTTCGGTGCGAGCATTCGCGCGCTTCATCGGCCGCACCGTGGACCGGGACGTGCTGGAAAAGACCTGGGAAAATCTGCTCAGCGAAGCGGTGTTACCGAAAAAACAATACCCGTCTCTCGAGGGTATCAAGACGATCCTGGCCACCGAGGCCAAAGGAAAACCTGGCAAACCGGAAGACTTTGTTGATTCAACCTTTGTGAAGGAGCTTGATCAGAGTGGTTTTACCGACGGACTATATAAAAAAGCTAGATAACGTAAGAATAAGGCCAAACGGTCTGCGCTACGCCTTGGCCTTCGTCTGACTCTTGTTGTTTGCACCTTTGCCGGCTCGTTTCGCCGCCCAATAGGCTTTCATTTTGGCTGACAATTTAGCTCGAGTTGCCCGACTCTTTGCATTCTTGGTCGCTTTGCCGGAGACGCGCGTGCCCGACTTACCCCGTCGAAAGTTCGCCCAGCGCGCTTTTTGAGCCGCGGCAATCTTCCTTTTCGCAGCAGCGCTCATCGTGCGCGTTTTTCCTTGCGCCGGTTGTAAGTTGTTTGGAGCGCCGAGAATTCTGCGCAGCTCCGCGTTCAATCGGTCGATTTGCTCTTTGATCGCTGCGGCGCGCTTGAGCTGATTGGGACTGAGATCAAATAAGTTCATTGCCCCAGTAAATCTGCAAACTGCGTTGAAATCAAGTGAGTTTCACAAGTTTTTACGCGCCTGATACTGATGTCGGTTAACGCAAGAACGCCAATGCGATTGCGGCGATGGCAGCGATGAACGCCGTACTGGATAACCCGATCGCAAGCATAATCGCAATCCGCCAGCGGCTGTCCCGCTGCGTTAGCAGATTGAGGGGGTCCGGCGTACTGCCATTCTCTTCATCAAAGAGCGACTGCCGCATGACCGTTTTCGCTGCAAGCACCTCTTGAATGGCCGATTCGAAATGCCCTTGACCGATCTCTTTGCCAAGGTCGGGCCCAAGCTCTGCGGCTGCTGCTGCAGCAGCCTTGATGACGGCATTTTTAATGTCGCCGCCGGTTGCAACATAGCGTTCGGCTAGTTGGTTGAAATCCACATCCGGTCCCAGCGGTGTTTTAGTCGGGTGGATCTGGAGGTGCCAAATCCGCGCACGTTCTTCGGCCCCCGGAATTTCAAACAGCACATGGGTCCGGATCCGCCGCTCGAAGCCGCGATCAAAGTTGGCCGCTAGATTTGTTGCAAAGATCACAATGCCATTGGAGGTCTCCAACTCTCTCAGCAGAACGTTCACCGTCAGGTTTCGTTCGCGATCCGGAGCAGAGCCGGCGCCGATGGAGCGGCGCGTTGCGATTGCATCCGCTTCGTCGAAAAACAGGACGGCATTCTGCTCGCTCGCCGCTCGAAATGCGGCGACAATGTTTTTCGGCGTCTCGCCGAGCCACATGGACTCGGCCTCGGCATAGTCGACGACCAGGAGCTTTTTTCCGAGCGCGTGCGCGATCGCCTCGGCGCAGATAGTTTTGCCGGTGCCCGGAGGTCCTGCGAAATTGAACGCCAAACCGCGTCCCGAGGTGTGGCGCTCCCCTAGACCCCAACGAGTAAAGATCAAATTATGATTGCGAACTTCGGCCAGAGCCTGATCGAGGGTCCGTCGGGTCTGCGGCGGCAGAACGACCTCGGATAACGTGCGCGCCGGTACTACCGTCTCGACGACTCGACGAGAGCCGAGGCCGGTCAGAAAAGAGATCAGAGGACTCGCCATAATGAGACCATGCTAATGATCAGTGTTCACTATTATCAGCCATTCGGCATTCATATGCCACGTTGCTCAATTGTATCACATTGTGGTGTGATGACAGGCTTGGCCATCCAGCTATTTCGTTGCCCCGACTCCGCTGTTACGGTGAAGGCGTCCGAGCTTTTACAATGAACTCTGAGTAGAAACCATGGAAGAGACATACAACCATCATAAAATCGTTGCATCAACTTGGCAGCTTTCCGGTTCAGGTCATTGGGAGCCGCGCGTAACGGTAACCTGGAACGGAGGGCAGCAACAGAGGAGCAAACCGCTGGTGTTCACTCGGGCGTTTTCAACCGAGCGTGAGGCCGAGTTGGAAGGTTTGGAGCTGGCGCGAAAGTGGATCGACGAGGGGAAGCCGAACCTCAGCGCCGCACCTACATAGGATCATTTTGCCGGATCTTCGAAGCGTTTGTGTCTTAATCCTGCGAACGTTCCCCAAACGATTGTCTCAATTGTGATCGATGCTCATGCGCTAATGCTTGCTGTGATGGTGCTCATGGTTAACGGATCAATGGCATCCATCTTGCGCCTTTTCGAGTTTCATGCAGTACAGAAGAAAACTCCACTCTGGACGTGGAATTCCGAGACTGCCTTCGACGTTCACCAAAAAATGTGAGCGCGTCGCTAAAGGAGCCGAGCTTCCAGCGACGCTCGGCGGCTGCATCGTTCGTACGGCACCTGCGAAGATCTCTGCGCTACCCGTCGCCCATAAAGCGTCGTCATAACAGGCTCTCCATCTACGATGCGTAGCTATTCGCGGCTTGCGAGCTCGCTGATTAGCTTGTTCGCTGACCTAAGTTTCTGGTACCGGTGAGTCAGGCAACACCATACTGTTAATTTTCCGGCTAAGTCCAGAGGAATCTTCATCAGTTTGGCAACGATGGGCACCGTTTGCACGCCGTTCTGCCATAGTAAAGCACCTTTAAGGTTCCTCTAACGAATTTTTTCGATCAGCGTCAGGCAAACATCAATCCTCGTCAAAACCTTTCGTAACGCGGCGGCTGAAACCGCCTTCCATCCGTTTTCCAGGCTTCAAAGCTTGTTATCTTTTTGTTAGCTCTAAGCACATGCGCCCCAAGGGTGAGCCACACTCGTTGCGCCTCTTGTTACGTTTTATTCATCAATGGCAGTGCCTGGTTGTCGTAATCATGCTGTTGACGCCCGCGGCACGCGCCCAGCAGACGGCAGAGAGTGACGTTGCATCGCAGCCAAGCGCCGAAACTGCGGTGCCACTCGCTGACGTGCTCACCGAATCGGAATCGGTGAGCGCGAGCATCCGCGATCTTCGCACTGACCTGTCAACAGATCGGAGCGCTACATTGATTGCTCAGCGGCTGACGCCGCTGACCGGCGAAATCGATACGCGACTCGGCGAGAGCCGGAAAATTCTCGCGCAACATCCGTCCGTCGAAATTCTCGGCAGCCTGGAAGGAGAGTGGCGCCGTCTCCGTCGCGAGATCAACGCCAGTAATCGGAGTCTCAGCGCCCGTGTCGCCGAGCTCGACCGGCAAATCGAACAACTCGACGACCTGGCGAAGACTTGGGCGCAGACCTTGACCGCCGCGAGCCAGGCCAGCGCCCCGACTGAAGTTCTCGATCGTCTGAAAAGCCTGATTGAAGAAATCCGAGGGGCGCGTGCAGCCGTTCAAGAACAACGCGCGCGGGCCCTGACCCTGCAATCACGAGTGAGCGTTCAGGATGGACGCGTGACAAACGTTCTCGATTCCATTGACCAGGCGCGCGAGAGCATACTCAGCAATATATTCTTGCGCGACAGCCTACCCATGTGGAACCTCGGCTGGAAGTCATCTAGCGGCGATACGCTCAAACAGGACAGCATGAATTCCTTTGGACGCCAGTGGCAGGCTTTGACGACATACAGCGTAAAACAGGCCGCCCAGCTCGTGATTGGCATCGCTCTATTCGGCATCTTCACAGCGGCTCTTTATTGGGCACGCCGGCGCTGCCGCATGTTGCTGGCGAGCGAAAAACCGAGTTCGCCGATCGTCAATACGCCCATCGCCGCTGCTCTCATATTGACGTTGCTGTTTAGCGGCTGGATTTTGCCGCAGACCCCACGATTGCTGCAAGCCATCCTTGGAGCTTTGGCTCTGGTGCCCAGCGTGCTCATTGTGCGCCGGCTTATACGGAACGAGTTCCGGACGGTGCTTTATGCACTACTTGCCTGCTTCATCCTTGATCAAGTGCGCTCCATCACTGCCGCGGTCGAGTTCTTACCGCGCGCGGTTTTCCTTGCCGAGATGCTTCTCGCAGCCGGCATCGGTGCCTGGCTGATCCGCTGCAGTCGCGGATCGCGTCACGCAAAAAAGCTGAAGATCGCCGGGTATGTTGGGTTGGTGATTTCGCTTGGCGCAGCGATCGCGAGCGCCGCAGGTTATACCAGTCTTGCGACGCTGCTTGGCGACGCCCTGGTTCGGAGCAGTTATCTGGCGTTGATTCTGTATGCCGTCCTCGAAGTATTGGACGGTCTGGTTAAGATCGTCCTGTATTTGCGGCCGTTCGATTCCCTGGCCGCCGTGCGCCGGCATCGAGATTTATTGCATCGGCAGATTCGGCACGGGTTGCAACTCGCTGCGATCCTGTTCTGGAGTTACGCTCTCACGAAGCAACTCTTGCTCGCCGAGCGAATATTCGACAACGCGCGCGACTTCCTTAGCGCCGAAATAAGCTTCGGGTCCATCCGGATTTCTGCCGGCGATGTGCTCGCCTTCCTGATCACCCTCTGGGCGGCGTTTGCCGTTTCCCGATTGATCCGTTTCCTGCTCGATGAGGAAGTTTATCCCCGATTGGCCCTAAAGCGTGGATTGCCGTACGCCATCTCTGCCACGCTTCACTATTTGATTTTGTTCGCAGGATTTTTTCTCGCATTGGCCGCTCTAGGCGTTGATATGACGCGAGTCACGATCATTGCGGGCGCCTTCAGCGTCGGCGTTGGATTGGGCTTGCAGAATATTTTCAATAACTTTATTTCCGGCTTGATTTTGTTGTTCGAGCGCCCGATCAGCGTCGGCGACATCGTACAGGTTGACGATGCCTCCGGCGTGGTCGAACGCATCGGCGTGCGCGCCAGCATTATTCGCATGACCAACGGTTCGGAAGTGATCATGCCGAACGGGAAGTTCATTTCTGAACGTGTGATCAATTGGACCCTGTCTACTCGCCAGCATGGGATCGAGCTGCCGATCACGGTGGCGCAGGGCACCGACCCGGGACGAGTTATTCAGCTTCTAGAGAAAGCCGCTACGGCTCACCCGCTCGTGACTGGCGAGCCGGCGCCGCAGGCGCTGTTCGTCAAGCTGGGTCCGGATTCGTTCGGCTTCGAATTGCGCGCTTGGACCGATCGGAGCGAGCTCTGGATGCAAATCCGCAGCGAGCTGGCGATCGCCATTAGCGCCACTTTGGCGGCGGAGAAGATTCCGATTCGATAATTGGGAAAGTTCCGAATTTTTTAAGGCGTCGCCGGAAAGTGGGCTGACGAGGCCAGAGCGGGAAGTCCTGTTCACGCTACACGTTCAGGGTCGATTAGTTCCTCCCAGCTTCAACCGCTCAGCAGCCTTTTGTACGAAAGACGCGTCAATAAACGCTTTGGCATCGCGATTCCTGATGCCTTGCGGATTGAAGCGCTCGTGAAACCCGGTAATCATGCTTTCAATGCCCGCTTCCCACGGAAACGGCACAGCACCGATCGCGTCGTATTGTCTCATATAAGAATCGTAGGTGCGTTCGAGCAGCACGGGATCGTTTTGTCTGGTTAGCTCGAAAATCGCTTTGTAAGCCTTCTCCCGATGGGTCCGAAAGATTTGCATGCCCTCTATGACACCGGTCATGTAGTCTTCGACGATTTTGCGATTCTTGTCGCGAAATGCGCGAGTCACGGTATGGGGCACGCCGGCGTAGGGCATCTTGAGATCCAGAAAATTGGCGAGTTCGCGATAGCCCGCTTTCTCGAGCTCGTACTCGTTCGGGGGATTAACGGCTACGCCATCGATCAACCCCTGCTTCATCGCCGCGGCTCGGCTCGGGACACCGCCGGCGAGGTAAACAAGCTGCACGTCTTTATTCGGCACCAGACCGATTTTTTCCAGAAACAGTATCGTCGCATACTCATCCAGCCCAGCCTGTCCGGCGCCCAGCTTCTTTCCCTTGAGGTGCGCGGCTGATTGAATAGCTGGATGGACCATGAGCCGCAACGGGACATAGCGGGTCTCGGTGGCGATCACCGTGAGATCGAATCCGCCGGTGGCAATGGCCCGAGACACGGCAGTGCCGCCACCGTAAAGCACCTGGATATTGCCGCTCGCCAGCGCCGGCATGTACACGGAGGCCCCTTGCATCAGGACCATTTCGACGTCAAGACCGTACTTGGCAAAAATCCCTTCTTTCTTTGCGATCCACCCGGGACAAAAAGTCGCTGCCGGTGAGGCATAAGCGACGACCAGCTTAGTAGTTTGCGCGCCGGCGAATTCACAATGGGCGAAGCAGAGGAGCAGGCTCAATCCCAAAAGGATTTTCTTCAACAGCATAGAATTATCTCGTGTGAGTAGACGCAACTTAATTTATTTGCCCGAAAGAAGTCTAGCTCGAGCGATTTTTTTATTGTAGGTAGGAAAACAGTAGTGACGAATTTATGGCGATCGTAGTTGAGAAGTACTCCGCACGGGCATTGGAGCCCGTCGTCACGATTTTGGCGGATGCGTTTGTCGCGAACCCGCTTCATGTCTCTGCGTTCGGGCCTCACCAGATCGATCAGAATCGATCATTGTTTCGCCTTGGACTACGCCAAATGTCTGGTGGCGAAGCTGTCGTCGCCTTGGTGAACGGCGAGATTTGCGGCTATGCTCATTTCAGTTCTCCGCCCGATTGCCTTCCGCCACCAGAAATTCTGCCCGTCGCGATCAGTCCGTTGCTGAAGCACTTCGGAAAAGGGAGTGCGCTGCTGATGCGCTGGTTTGCCCGTTGGTGCCATCTCGATCCCGACGAACCTCACCTGCATCTTGGCCCGATCGGTGTCGCGCCGCAGGCGCAGCGACAAGGAGTCGGCACGGCTCTCATGCGCTGCTATCTGGACCATCTGCGGAGCGAGAGTCTTCCTGGTTACCTCGAAACCGACAAGCCTGAGAACATTAATTTTTATGAAAAGTTCGGTTTCGTCGTCGAACACGAAGAAGAGCTGATCGGCACGCCGACGTGGTACATGTGGCGCGAACGAGAATAGCGAGTTCACCGGCGAACCGGCAGGACCGCATGAATTCGATTGACACACGAAATCTCTTTAAGACGGGAGCAGAATTTCTCACCGGGAGTTTACCGTGAGTCAGCGGGACGGGCCTAAATCTGAAAGCCGTCATTCCAAATGGTTCTGAGGAATCTTTGTTCAATCGCGCCAGGTGTCTTCTATACCGATTGAGCTACTTCGCGCCGAATACCTTGGCGAGAAAACCCTCTTTGTCGAGCTCCGCTACAAATCGGTTATTGATCCAATCCGTCGCCTGGATGACTTTCGCCTCCGGGCGGTTCTTTTTTAGGATTTGCGCGGTAAATTCCAAACCCTCTGCCGTCGCGTACGGCTTGGTCGGAAAGGTATTGCCGTAGTAGCGATAGGTCTCTTCGATCTGGTCTTTGCTCCGCTCGCCATCCAGGCGCAAATACTTTGCGATATGCATCATCACTACGGCTTTTTTGGACGGATCCTTCCAGGCCGCCAGCCCTTCGATCAGCGCGCGTAAGGTGCGCAGCACTGTATCAGGATTACGATCGAGATAATCTTTGATCCCCACGATCTGCTGGTGCGAATAAGGGACGCCGGACTGCGACAGGTCGATGACTTCGTTGAAGCCGAGACGCTTGCCAGTGAGATTGAGCGGCGGGCTGACGATGGCGGCATCGATAGCTCCGGCTCTGAGCGCGGCAAAACGCTCGGTTTGGCCGCCGCCCTGAAGAATGATGACGTCCTTGTCGGGCCTGAGACCGTATTTCTCCACCGCCACGCGAACCGCCGTGTCGGAAGACGAACCGTACCGGCTGATCACGATCTTTTTACCGCGCAGCTCCTGGGGCGTGTGAATCTCCGGGCGCGACAAAATGCTGAATGGAAACGTATTGATCATGCCAGCGATGAAAAACAAATTGGCGCCGCGTAAGTTCGCCGACAATCCCGCGACGCCGTCCTCGCTAGCGAATTGAATATCGCCGGCGAGCAATGCCTGCAGTCCCACCGTGCCGCCGGCAAAAGAAATGAGCTCAATATTGATTCCGTGCTTTTGAAACAATCCCAACTGTTGGGTGACGTAATAGTGCGCATTGGTTCCGGCGGGCGCCTCGATGCCGATGCGCACCGTTGGCGGATTTTTTTGCGCCGAAGCTGGAGCAGAAGCAAGGATTACGGCGATTATGCACGCTACCGTGAACGCAACCATCGAGCCCTCCTTAGCCTGGCGCGGTTTTAACGATAATGAAACCGGACTGTCAAGCAAGGTCTGGTCAGCTTGATCCATCATAAGTTCATGAACTGTTCGTGGTCGCCGCCAGGCTGTACGAAGACTCGCCCTTGTCCTCGCCGGACTCACGATTGGCCGCTTAACGTGAACCGCATATCTCTCGATACAGGAGCGTTGCACTGCTTACTCAGAATATTGGTCTAAAACCGCTTCCCCGAATAGGGCACGCGCGTATCGAGGGGCGAAAGAAACCTGGCGGCAATTTGCATGCAGCCCCGCTCGGAAATGACAGGTCAGAGTAATTCGGTCGCCCCGAACCCATGCCAGGCTCGCAACGATTCCGTAGAATTCCGTCTCGAACCGAGCTACTACGCGATTTTGCTTGACTCCAGGAGCCGATGTCGCTTAGCTTCAGGCGCGATTATCATCGAAGAACCGTCGTCTTTCTCTTCCGCGTGAAAACAAAAGTCACCCCCTGGAAAGTTCTCAAACAGCGCGACTTCGGTTTTTTCTGGGTTAGCCTTTTATTTTCTGCGATCGGCACTCAAATTTCTGCCGTGGCGATCGCCTGGCAGGTTTATCAAATTACCAACTCTCCGTTCCAACTTGGGTTGACCGGATTGTTTCGGGCGCTGCCTGTGATGATTCTCTCGTTGCCGGGCGGTGTCGTCGCCGACCGGATCGATCGGCGTAAGCTTCTTATCATGACACAGAGCCTGGCGGCGCTGTTATCTTTAACCTTGGCTGCTTTGACTTCGACGGGAAAAATTGAGGTTTGGCAGATTTACGCCGTGACGTTTCTGTCCGGGGCGGTCGGCATCTTCGATGCGCCGGCACGCACGGCCATGATTCCAGCGCTCGTATCCGCTGACCAGCTCGCGTCCGCTTACGCTCTCAATATTACCTGGCGCCAAATCGCGACTCTGGCAGGACCTTTCGTGGGCGGGATTGTGTTAAGCGCGTGGGGAATTAGCCAGGCGTATTATCTGGACGCGGCGAGTTTTGCCGCGGTAATTATCTGCCTCGCATCCATGCAGCGCCACGTCAAGCCCGCGGTGGAAAAAAAGGAATCGGCCTTCCAAAGCGTACGCGCGGGGTTTGTCTTTATCCGCGAAAGCTCTGTTATTTTGGCTCTGATGGCAATGGATGCTTGCGTACAGTTCTTCGGCGCCTATCGCTCGATGATGCCGGTATTTGCGCGCGATATTCTCGGCTTCGGACCGTCTGCTCTTGGCTTATTGTTAGGAGTACCGGCGCTTGGCGCGCTTGCAGGCTCTGGAGTAATCCTGGCCACGGGCAACCCTCGTCGTAAGGGCCAGCTCATCATCAGCGTAACGTTGCTCTATACAGTGGGTCTGATCTGTTTTGCTCTATCGCGCTCTCTGATGTTGTCGCTTGCGATCGTTTTCTGTTTAGGATTGGTGGACGCGGTGGGCGAGACGTTGAGAGATACTCTCGTGCAGTCGACCACACCCGATGCGATGCGCGGACGGGTCAAGAGTTTCGATCAGGTCTTCATGTCCGCTGGAACTTATCTGGGACATGCCCAAATGGGCGCGGCGGCGAGCCTATTCGGTGTCCCGGGCGCGCTCGTGATAGGCGGGTGCATCGGTTCCGCGGCGGTGCTGGCCATTGCCAAGTTCTCGCGGAGCCTGCGCGTGCTGAGCCATTAAAGAACTCGACTGATTTGGTCTGGGACGATCGAGAATCACCGCGTTCCCGGTTTTCGGCCGTGGCTCGATGATCGCAGTCCGCCGCAGAGATTTGTCGATACTGCGCCAGCGCGCGTCTCGCCGGTCAGCGTCAATCAGCCGCTCATAGATTTTCAGGTAATTTTCCGCCATACGGTGCGCCGAAAAACGCTCCTCGAACATGCTTCGGCAGCGCGTGCGGTCGAACGCGTCTAGCCCCTTCAATGCTTGAGTCGCCTGCTCCACGGTTCCGACAATATATCCGGTAACTCCATCAGTGATAATTTCGCGCACAGACCCGCCGCGAAACGCGATCGTCGGCGTGCCGCACGCCATGGCCTCGATCATGACCAAACCAAAAGGCTCCGCCCAGTCAATGGGAAAGAGCAGCGCGTACGCATTGCGCAAAAGCTCTTCTTTACCGGAATCGCCCACTTCGCCCAAAAATTCAACCAGCGGATGGTCGAGGATCGGACGAATTTCGTTCTCCATGTACTTGCGATCTTTTTCGTCGACCTTAGCCGCGATCTTGAGCGGCATGCCTGCGCGTTTGGCGATCTCGATCGCTCGATCCGGACGTTTTTCCGGAGAAATTCTGCCAAGGAACAAGAGATACTGCCCACGCTCCTTTTTCGGTTTGTAAAGATCGAGTGGCAGGCCGTGATAGACTGTGCCGCACCAACGAATCCATGGCAGTGGCGCGCGCTGAGAGTTTGAAATTGAAACTACCGGCATATCGTCGAACTCACGGTAGAGCGGCACTAGATCCGCTATGTCCAGCCGACCATGTAGGGTCGTTAAATGGGGCACCTTTTGCCGGCGGGAAAACGGATAATGAAAATAGTCGATATGAAAATGGACGATGTCGAAGTGATCTGCCCTTTGAAAAACTTGCTCGAGCTGCAATAGATTATAAGCCAAGTTGTCGATGCAATCAGGATTGAGGCGGAGCGACTGCGCACATGGAGAAATGAGCTTTGCCTGGGTCAACGAGTCGCCACTTGCGAAAAGCGTCACTTCGTGGCCCTGCTCGACCAAGGCTTCGGTTAAATACGAAACAACACGCTCCGTGCCGCCGTAACAAACCGGGGGAACTCGTTCATAGAGCGGTGCGACTTCAGCGATTCTCATGGTCTTCCCTTCAGAGTTGTTGCCAAATGGGGAGTGCGCTCGCCGTTTCGGTTATGTATTCGCAAAATGCAGCGCGGGCGAAGCTGTAGAAACGATGGGCAGATCGGAAGAAAGCAAACGCAATGCGCGGCCAACAGCCGCGCTGGGAATCGAAGCTGTGACGCTAGGCAGAAAAACTAAGTGAAAGTATTTCTAGAGTATCTTCCATGACCTTGCTCAATTGAACTTATCGCTGCAACAATTACGGGACTCAGCAACGACTATGCCAGAAAAATTGTAGCAGTTTTCCCACGATGCTCAACTATCGTGTTCGTTTTTCTCACAACTCTTCCTTCAACTCGTCGGAATTTATCCACAGGAACGTCTCTGGATATCGCCATTAATTGTACTCGTTAATGTGAGTGTGCTACACACAATCGTCATTCGAACAGCCGTCTGTCGCGGAGGACGATATGCCATTTGCAAAGATTCGTGGCGTTAACATCAACTACCAAATTCTCGGTGATAGTGGTCCATGGGTGGCGCTCTCCCCCGGCGGACGGCGCGATATGAGCGGCATCGAGACCCAGGCGAAAGCGCTCGCAGCACTTAGGCACCGCGTCGCCATCTTCGACCGCCGCAACTGCGGCGCTTCCGACGTGGTGATCGATGGAAATGAATCGGAATATGAAATCTGGGCCGATGATGTTCACGAGTTGCTATCGCAGCTCGGCGCTCTACCCGCGTTTGTCGGCGGCAGCTCCTCGGGCTGCCGCACATCTTTGCTGTTCGCTCTGCGACACCCCTCGTCAGTGCGCGGGCTTTTGCTTTGGCGCGTTACCGGTGGACGTTTCGCCTGTGAGCGATTAGCCGAGGAATATTACGGTCAATACATCAAAGGGGCGGAAAAAGGTGGCATGGCTGCCGTCTGTGAAATGGAGCACTGGAAAGAGCGCATCGAGGCGCGTCCGGAGAACCGCGAGTCGTTGATGCGATTAACGCCGGAACATTTCATTACGGTCATGTCTCACTGGCGCGAATATTTTCTCAAAGGGATCGATCTTCCGGTGATCGGCGCAACAGAGCAGGAATTGAGATCGATCCAAGTGCCTGCTTGCATCGTTCCCGGCAATGACAACACCCACGGCCGCCAGACGGGAGAAGCTCTCGGACGCCTCATCCCAAAAAGCGAAGTGCATATTTTGTTTCCGAACCACTACGATGAACCTCTCAGTCCACGTGAAGAATGGGATGAGAAGGCCAGCGAGATGGCCGCCTTGTTTGCTGATTTCATCAAACGATCCGGCGCGTAAAATCGACTTCACTCCTTGCCCTACGGCAACGAAGCAGTTCACGAAGAATCGGAATTTTAAGAGGAGATTTCCATGCTCGATTCGCTCGATGCTCTCAAGGAAAAAATGGTGCTGGTCTGCAAGGCACTACAAAAACAGCGCTTGCTCGATGGCTATGGGCACCTCACCGCGCGTCTTGCCGACGGCCGTATTTTGAGCACGCCGCATATGCCGCCGGGAAAAGTTGCCGTGCGCGATTTGATAATCCTCGATCATGCTGGCAACAAGGTCGAAGGCGCCGGAGAACCCAACGGCGAGACTCCAATGCACACCTCAATCTATAAGGCGCGTCCCGATGTACAGTGCATTCTCCATTACCACCCCGACGAGTTGATCGTGGTCGCCGCGTCTGGACAAGAAATAAAGGTGATCGCCAACTGCGCCGTTCACTTTCACCGCGGCACACCGATCTACGACTCCCCTTTGTTGATCCGCACTCACATTCTCGGCGACAAAGTCGCTGCGACCCTGGGCGATCGCAGCGCCGTACTGCTGCGCGGTCACGGCGGCACCGTGGTCGCGGGCAATCTCGATATGTTGCTCCGGCGCGGCGTTGATTTCGTAAAATCCGCAAAGATTCAAATACTGGCCACGCCTCTCGGGCACATCAAGACTCACAGCAAAGAGGAATGTGAGCAGATGGCTGCCGGTCACGACCGGGCTGATGCAAGCCGCCGCCACGTCGATTTTTACATTTCCGAAATTTTTGAATAACACCCCCAGCGCTAAATTTTTCCACAGACCAAGCTAGGGCCGAGAGGCTACCGATGCGAAAGCATCTATGTGAGATTTAATCCATGGCCGCCGAACAAAACCCTTTCGCCAAAATTCCGGCGGGATTGAATACGACGGCGGCAGCCGCCTCATTCATCGAATCTATAAGTTATGCGACGATCCCGTCCGAGGCCGTGCACATCGGCACGCGTTGCTTACTGGACGGCCTTGGCCTATTCGTCGCCGGTGCCGAAGAACACTCGGTCGAGATCATTGCCGATGAAGCCGAGCACACCGGCGGCAGGCCGGATGCGCTCTTACTTCGGCGCGGCTCGACCCAAGTGCCAGCGCCTCTTGCGGCTCGTGTACTCGGCACTGCCGGGCACGCTCACGACTGGGATGACAGTCAAGTGAGCCTTGACCCGGCGCACGTCTACGGGCTTTTGACCCATCCGACAATTCCGCCTTTGTCGAGCGCGCTAGTGATGGGGCAGAAACTGGGCGGCATCGACGGCAAAACTTTCATGCTCGCCTTTCTCGCTGGTTTTGAAGTGGAGTGCAAAATCTCCGAGTGGATGCTGCCGCAGCATTATCTTAGGGGAATGCACTCGAGCGGTACGGTGGGCACTTTCGGCGCTTACTCCGCCGCGGCCAAATTGCTCGGGTTAGGAGGCAATCAATTGCGCAGCGGTTTCGGTATCGCCGCCAGCCTGGCTGCCGGAATCCGCTGCAACTTTGGCACAATGACAAAGCCGCTCCATGTAGGCCGTGCGGCAGAAAATGGCGTGACCGCTGCGCTGCTGGCGGCGCGCGGTTTTACCGCCGATCCGGATGCTTTGGATGGTCCGTGGGGCTTCTACGCGGTTCATGGCGGCGGCGTGAGCGCCGCAAAGGTTTCGCAAGAATTTGGCAGAGTCTGGAGCATCATCGATCCCGGAGTCTCGATCAAACCTTATCCGTGCGGCGTCCTCACGCATCCGACGATCGACTTGATGCTCAAGCTCGTGACCGAAGCGGACGTACAACCCGAGGATATCGTGAGCGTACAGGTTTATGCCGGAAGCAATATTTTGAATCCGATTCGCTATCCTATCGCAGCCAACCATTTGCAGGCCAAGTTTTCCCTGCCCGCCGCGCTGGCGATGATCGCGCTCGCGCGCAAAGCCGGGAAGCGCGAATTTTCCGATGAGTTCGTCGGTTCGCCTTCGATGCAGGCGATGCAAAAAAACATTACCACTGAACTCGACCCCGGAATAGAACAAATGGGCTTCGATAAAATGCGTTCGCGCATAGCCATTCGACTCAAAAATGGTCAGCAGCTCGAGGGCTGGGCCGACGAGCGCTACCGTGGCGGTCCGGACAATCCGCTGACCGACGCCGAGTTGGAAGCGAAAGTCGCTTCATGTTGCGAAGGAGCGTTGGATCAACCACGGCAAGCAGATTTGATTGAGGCGGCTTGGTCGGTCGCAGCCTTGCACGATGTCACCTCTCTGATGAGAATCATCAATCGAATCCCAGCTTGAATCCAAGTTTGTCTGGCATCTTGGTACCGCTGTCCAATACGTCAGACCGGAAAATCTGAGACGTCAGATTTGTGATCAGAAGTAAAGTTGCAGGCCGAGAAGATATTCATGAGCGCCGTCGCGCTGATTGAAATCAAATCGCAGCGCGAGGTTTTGATGTAACGTGTAGCGCTGCTGCGCGGAAACACGCCATTCAGCGGATTTCTCGCCAACGGGGAACTGCAAATAACTAGCGGAAGCGCCGATTTTCCAGCGTTCGGTCACGTCGATCAAAGTGCCGATCGTGGCGCCGGCACCGATTCGATAGTCGCTATCGAAAACACGACCGTACTCGGCCGCGAGCTCAGCGAACCCGAAATAGACTTCGCGTTTTAGTAGCGAGCTTTCGGTGGCAGCTCCGATGCCGGTGTTGAGATAGCCGATACCGCACAGACGGCAACCGTTATGCTGAACCGTTTCGTATCCGGTGTTGATCTTCCAGGACGGGCTTCGAAACAGATCGTTCATCGGCGACAGCGAAAGAATGTTGACCAGGGTGAAGCGTTGGATGCGCGTATGATCGCTACGGTAGTAATGACGCAGCGCCATGCTCAAAGCTTCGATCTGAGCGTTTGGAGTATAGCCGTATTCGGGATCGAGCAGATCGTGATAGGCGAGGCGAAAGTTCAGCTCGTTGAAAAATTCGCCCGTGCGCCATCCCCCACCCAATCCCACCCGCATAATGTCATGGCCCTGCTCGGGCGGACCCGTTACCGGCGTGATGGCGACTGGCCTCGGTGGAACTTTAAGCTGGCTGCGGGCGAGCAACACCGCCTTGTTGCGCTGCTGGTAAATCGCAGTATCGCTCGTCTCGGTCGCCGCTCGGTACAGCAGATAATCGGATGCCACGTCGAGCACCAGCGCCCGGCGCTCGGCCGGCAACACCATGAATGCATCGGCCCCGGCTTCCTGTGGATTGCTGACGATTTTTTTTAACCATGCCCGCTCATCGATGGACAGAGCTTCCCGCCCACGCCGGATCTGCGTAGAGCGTGAAGGGCGAAACGTCCTTTGCTTGACCAGCCCCGGTTTCTCCGCGATTAGGCGCACGCCGTCCGAAGGAAAGGTATAGAGCCAAAATCGGTCGGTGAGATGAATGTCCGGATCGGCGACCTCGATCAAAGACAAGATCTGATAGGCGCAATTCTCTTTGAAGAAAAAATAATCGAATGAGGCATTGCCCATTTCCCAAGTGTGCATCAACAATCGCTCGATCTGCTCCGCGCTGAGATTGAGACGGTATTCCCAAATATCGCGGTTCTCGAAATCACCGTATTCTCTCGCCTTGATGTAATAAGGATGGGTCGAAAAAAAACCCCTGAACCCGCCAGCCACGCCCAGGACGGCGAAGACAATACCATTATCGGTCGTCACATCCGCCGAATAATTAATGGTATAAGCGAGCAGGCGGGTCTGTTCCGTCTGGCCCTTCTGGTCCACGCGCAGCAACAAATGCCCGAACATCGACGCTGGATTATTCACGTAGGCCGATGGAAAGACGAGCGTCATGGAGGCCGGATTTAGTTCCTTGAGCCACGCGTGAAAGCGCTCGCACCGCTCGTCCGGCAATCGCCTCTCATCGATGGCCAGCTCGGCTTTTAGCCACTGATAGCGAGCAATGAACGCGCAGCGCGCCGGCTGGCGTGAGCGCCCGACCGGGTCGGTGGAAAAAAATTGACTCAGGGTTGCCTCGAGCTCGGCTTGGGGATCCGTTTTGCCGTTCGGCGCGAGAAAAAAACCCGGCTCATCGGCTTCGCTTTCATAGCCACCGGTGATCGTCGAGCGGTAGTGTAAAAGCAGATGCCAATAACGCTGTTGATGCAGGGCAGCGGTCTTGGCGCGCTGCTGAAGTTCGCGAAGATAAAAAACATCCGCCGCGCGGCTCGGTGCTGCGTTTCCGATAAAACACAGCACCAGCCACGCGAGACGAACGAACGCCGAAAATGAAGTGAAAAGCAGGTCCCGGCGCGACCGCGATCGGCGAACTTTATTTAGAGGAAGCGTTAATGAGATTCGGATGGGTCTTCATCCCGCTTTGCAGCGTTTCAACCATTGCGGCAGGAGTGTTATCACCGGATGCAAGCAGACTTGCGTACTGCGTTTGCGCCAAGGCGAAAAATTCCGGACGGTTTTCTTGCGGGACGCCCATGAGCTCGGCGAGAGATGCGAGATGCTCGCCCCCGCCCCGCGCCATCTCCTGAGAAAGGCTATCGTAGTTGGCGGCGGTGAAAATGCTCACTTTGTGCTCGGCGAAAATCGTGCCGTCGTTCGTGCAGCCCGACGTTCCGGAACTGATTCCGAAGGTTTGGCTGCCAAAAGTTCCATTGGTCGTCGCCATCATCACCTGCGGCCCGATGCTCTTCGGGTGATCGTAATCGGACCAGGCTAATTTACCAAGACCACAACCCGGTCCGACGTCCGGATTCACTGCCCACGCTCCCGTGGCACATAACGGCAATAGAGCCGCTCCTATTCCCAGCCATTTTGCCTTTATCATTTTGCTTGCTCCTCCTTCTGCACGTAAAGTAGCTCGACTGTACTGATGGATGGAGACATTGGCAAGGCTTTTGGCAAAAATTCACAGCTTACATTCTTCGCCATCCTAGCAGATCGCGATGCGCTGCTTTCGTCCACGCCCTCTAGCAATTGACTTCAAAGCAAAGCGTCGGTTAATTTAACGCGCAATATAAATTCAGCCTGCTCCAACTTTCGACTTTCACTGACCAGCCAGATCTCTAAGCATGAATCGACGGAACTTCATCAAAGCGCTTACGGCCACGGCGGCCGCGCTCGCGCCCTTTAACATCGTACGTGCGCAAAATAATCGACTCAAAATTGGCGTGCTGCTGCCGAAGAGCGGCTTGCAAGGCCTGATCGGTCAGTCATGCCAAAAAGGCGCGGACCTCGCGCCGGCGGTGATTCGCGATTGGCTCGGGGTCGACATCGAGCTGATGAACGCGGACACGGAAACCAATATCGATACGGCACGCACTCGAGCGGAGCGCCTGATCCAGAACGGCGTGCATTGCTTGGTCGGACCATTCGACTCCGGGGCAGCCGGCGCAATCGCGCAGGTCGCCGAGCAGCATGGCATCCCTTTCGTCATCAATATCGCTGCCGCGCCACAGATCACCGAGCAAGGCTACAAATTCGTTTTTCGCAATTTTCCCATCGCCTCTGAGCTGGTCAAAAACGGTCTCACATTGATCGAGGATCTCTTCCGCGCTACGAAGATTTCGCCGCGCACGGCGGTATTCATGCACGTTAACGACACGTTCGGCCAAGCCAATGCCAAGGCAATTGCCACGCTCGTGCCGCAGCTCAAGTTGACTTTTCGGCTTGTCGAGACGATTTCTTACGATCCGGCGGCTAAAGATTTAACCGTCGAAGTCACCAAAGCCAAAACGACAAAAGCGGACTTCCTGCTTCTCGTCTGCCGGCTGAACGATGCGATTATGCTGCGCCGTGAAATCGTTAAACAACGGTGGAACACAATGGGCATCGTTAGTCCTGGATCGCCGGGCATGTACGAGAGCCAATTTTTTAAAGCGCTCGGCAAATTTTCTGACGGGTGCATTTCCAACGTACCTTGGTTCGATCCCAAATCCACTCTGACCAAGGCGGTCGAGGCCGCGTTCAAAAAACAAAATCCAAACGACCATTTGCGCTATCATGCTCTGAATGTCGGCTATACATTTGAAGCAATTCTGATCGCCGCCGATGCCTTCAAGCGAGCGAGATCGACCGATGCGCAGCCGCTTACCGACGCGATTCGTAGGACTGAAATCACCAATCGCATGATGATCGGTGGCCCAATCAAGTTCAATGCCAAGGGCCAAGTCGACGGCAATCTCTCGGCGTGCATTCAAAATCAAGAACAAAAACCCATGGTGGTGCTGCCACCCAAGGTCGCTGAAGCCACGCCGATTTTTCCTTGGGCGGACTACAAAAAGGCGTAGAATAAAGGCTGCGCGGCTGGCGAGTGATTATGGGCGTTAACAGGCGCGGCAGGTGCCAAACCACAGATGTTTGATTGGCCAATGATCTGAATGTCCTTTGATTTCCCGACTCTCCTCAACGTCTTCATCTCTGGGCTCATGACCGGCCTCGTTTACGGACTTATGGCGCTTGGCCTATCGGTCATTTTCGGTGTGGCGCGGGTCGTGAATTTCGCCCATGGCGAGATGATGGCGCTTGCCATGTACACTACAGCTCTTTTGTTTTCAGCGTTTCGGATCAATCCATTTATTGCTGTGGTGCCGATCGCTGCGTGTTTTTTTTCTTTCGGCTATGCGCTGCAAAGGCTGGTGCTCCGTTCCTTTGTCGCCCGCCCTCAACACATGCAGTTTTTGCTGCTTCTGGCGCTTGCCGTCGTGATCACGAGCACTCTGCTCATCGTTTTCGGGCCCGATGCGCGCGCCGTTAATCTCGATTGGTTGCTCGAACCGGTTGTCATAGGCGAGCTGCTGCTCGATCAGGCAAAACTTTATGCTGCAGTGGTCGCCTGCGCCGTATCCGCCGCGCTCTTCGCGTTTTTCCATTTCAGTTACACGGGTACCGCGATCCGCGCCTGTGCTGACAACTGGCTAGGCGCCAAAATCGTTGGTTTGGATGTCGATCGACTCTATGCCATCGCCTTTGGCATCGGCGCATCCTGCGTCGGCGTTGCGGGGTGCATGATGATTTTGCTTGTCGATGTCACGCCGGGCTCCGGTCCAGCTTACACCCTGCTCGCATTTGTGATCGTGATCGTCGGCGGCCTGGGCTCGATGAGCGGAGCGCTCGTGGGCGGTGTTTTGATCGGCGTTTCCGAAGCGCTCGGCGGGTTTTTTATGGCACCCTCCGCGAAAAGCATGATCAGCTTTGCGCTGATGATCATGGTCCTGATGTTTCGTCCGCGCGGTCTGATCGCCGAGAAGCTGTGAACCGGCGCGCGATTCTCCTGCTGCTGGGTGTTTTCGGGCTGCTGATGGCTTTGCCCTTATGGGCTAGCCCTTACGTCATTTCGCTGGCAACCTTGTTTTTGTTTTTCGCTTACGCAGGTCAGGCCTGGAATATTATGATGGGGTTTGCCGGGCTGCTTTCGTTGGGTCACGCGCTGTACCTCGGCGTTGGCGCTTATACCGTGGCAGCGCTCTATGACCATTTTACTATCGGCCCGTGGCTCGGGTTGTGGGTGGCACTCGCGCTCTGTGGCTCACTCGCCGCCGCTCTCGCCGCCTTGGCCTTTCGGTATCGCGTGTCCGGCGTTTATTTCGCCTTACTCACCATTGCCTGCGCCGAATTCGCCCGCATTGGCTTCGACCATTTTACCTGGGTGGGCGGCTCCGGCGGGCTTTTCCTCAAAGTCGTTGAGAGCGATCGCTTGGATCTGCTCAATCTGCGCGGGCCACCGGCGATGTTTTATTATCTGATGCTTTTTCTCACGGGCGCCGCACTTCTGTTGAGCGCCCTGCTGCTTCGCAGTCGCGCGGGTTATTATTGGCAGGCGATTCGCGAGGATGAAGATGCCGCCGCGGCGCTTGGCGTCAATACTTTCCGATGGAAGATGCTCGCGGTAATCATCAGCGGGGCGATCACTGCTTTGGCCGGTATGTTTTCAGCGTTCTACTACAGCAATCTTTTTCCCGAACAGCTTTTCCACATCAGTCGCTCCATCGAAATTATTCTCGGCCCGATGCTCGGCGGGATCGGGACGCTCTTCGGCCCGATCATTGGCGCCGCCCTGCTCACTGTCCTCTCTGACGGCGCCACTGAATTGGTTGCAGCGCTAGGTTGGGATGTTCCGGGCGTCAAGCAGCTGGTTTACGGTGTTGTGCTTTTCGCAATCGTCGGTTTTATGCCACAAGGCGTATGGCCCGCGCTCGCACGAAAGTTGAGGCTAGCCAAATGAGTGCAATCTTGGCCGTACAACAGATTAGCAAATCGTTTCGTGGGCTACGGGCGCTCGCGAATGTTTCCTTTGAAATCCAGCCAAACACCATTGCTGCTCTGATCGGCCCAAACGGCGCCGGTAAAACGTCGCTCTTCAACATCATCTCCGGTGCCCAAACGCCGGATTCCGGCGCGATTGTTTTCGACGGCTGTCGCATCGATGGGTTGCGGCCGGATCAAATTTGTCGGCGCGGCCTCGCGCGGACGTTTCAGATCGTGAAACCTTTTGCCGGTCTGACGGTACTCGACAACGTCGTTATCGGCGCGCTCAGTTGTTGCACCCGAGTCAAAGAAGCGCGTGAATGCGCCGATGCCATTCTCGATAGTGTGGGTCTTGGTCCGAAACGCAGTCTTGCTTCCGCCATGCTCACTTTGCCCGATCGCAAGCTGCTCGAGCTCGCGCGTGCTCTGGCTACCCGGCCGAAACTCCTCCTGCTTGACGAGGTTCTCGGCGGGCTACGACCTGGCGAGCGCGATCGATTGATTCGGCTGCTGCGCGAGATTACCGCGCGTGAAGGCATCAGCGTTGTACTCATCGAGCACGTCATGGGCGCCGTCATCGCATTGGCGCAAACCGTCATCGTTCTCCATCACGGCGAGGTCATCGCACAAGGTTCGCCGACCCATATCGTCCGTGAGCAGGCGGTGCTCGATTGTTATCTCGGCGAGCCTCTTTAGTGTGTAAACTATGCGCCCGGTTTGTTTTGTCAAAATATTACCGGTCGGTACCAACTTACTTCCTCTCCCCTTGGGAGAGGATTGAGGTGAGGGAGTGTAGAGTGTCGCTTACCACTTATTCTTATCATGACCGCGCTGCTCGAAGTTAAAAATCTCGATCTATTCTACGGCGAAGCACAAGCACTCGCCGGGGTTTCTCTGGAAATACGCCAGGGCGAGATCGTGAGTATCATCGGCGCCAACGGCGCCGGCAAGTCATCACTGGTGTGCACCATTGCCGGTCTCGAACATCCGCGTGCCGGCAAAATTTATTTTGCCGGCCGCGATATTACCCGTCTGGAACCGCATGAGATATGCAACCTCGGCCTTGGGCATATTCCAGAGGGACGTCAGGTCTTTCCCTCACTCACCACCATGGATAATCTCGCGCTCGGCGCAATCCTGCCCCGCGCCCGCAGCAAAGCGAAACAAACCATCAGCGAGATTTTTACATTGTTTCCAAGATTGGCCGAACGCAAAAAGCAGCTTGCGGGGACGCTCTCGGGCGGCGAACAGCAGATGCTCGCCATCGGCCGCTGTCTGATGAGCTGCCCCGAACTCATCATGTTCGATGAACCATCACTAGGTCTCGCTCCGGCGCTGGTCAAGGCGCTGCTGCAAGCGATTCGAGCCATAAATCAGCGCGGCGTGACCGTTCTGCTTGTCGAGCAGAATGTCGCGCTTTCATTGAAAATGTCGCAACGCGCTTATGTGCTCGAAAACGGCAGGATCGTTATGTCGGGTTCCGGCGACGAGCTGCTGAACGATTCACGGGTGCGCCAAGCCTATTTGGGGTTGTGACTCGGTCACATTGGATCGCTAGAAGCTCTGCCAGGTCGGAAGCTTCTTCGGCTTCGTGGCAAAAATTTCACGTCCGTTCGAAATGACACAATCCATTTTTGATGCCGTAACTGGCTGATTCTGATTCACGGCGAGATTCTTAATAACCCACTTGCGGGCTTCCGGTTTCCCAGATAACAAGGAGATTTAGTGTCTGGCGCAATAAAACCAGAAGGAGATTTGCATGGCGGCTAATGAGATCAAGAAATCCAATCAACGCTGGCAATCGGATGTGGTCGTCGATCTGATCAAGCAATATGAATTTCCCTATATCGCACTCAATCCCGGCGCGAGTTATCGCGGCCTGCACGATTCGTTGGTCAACTACGGCGAAAATCAGCCGCCCATGCTGCTTTGTCAGCACGAAAAAATCGCCGTGCAAATCGCGCACGGTTACGCCAAGGCGAGCGGCAAACCGATGATGGCGATCGTGCACAACGTCGTCGGCCTGCTGCACGCGCCGATGGGGATTTACTACGCCTACATCGATCGTTGCCCGGTATTCATCGTCGGCGCCACAGGACCTATGGATGAAAAGCTGCGCCGGCCATTTATCGATTGGATTCACACGGCCTTCGCGCAGGGAGATGTCGTGCGCGGCTTTACCAAGTGGGACTATCAGCCCGGCAGCATTCACGGCGTACCGGATTCCTTCGCCCGTGCTTACTCGATCATGATGAGTGAGCCGCAAGGACCCGTTTATATGGTTTACGACTCGGCGATGCAGGAAAGCCCGATGAAAGAAGAGATGGCGCTGCCGAAGTACAAAGTGAAAGTGCCCTCTCGCGTCGCGCCCGAACCGAAAGTCATCGAAGAAGCCGCCGATATGCTGATGGCGGCAGAAAACCCCTTGTTGTTGACGGAATATGCTGCGCGCATGCCCATCGGCTTCGAATCGACGGTGGAATTGGCCGAGACCGTCGGCGCTTCGGTCTTCGATATCAATAAGCGGCTCGGTTTCCCTAATCGCCACCCGCTCAGTGTGAGCTTTCATGGCGATGCGTTCAAAGGCGTTGACGTGGTCGCTGCCTTGGATGTGGTCGACTGGACCCGCGGCTCGCACAAGCTCAACACGCAGACGCGGGAAATCAACGTCGTCACCGCGCCGGATTGCAAATGGATCGACATCGGTTTCGCGGATATCGAAATCAGCAAGTGGGCAACGGATTACAACAAGCATCACAATTGGGATCTGCGCGTGCTCGGCGACAGCGCATTGTCGCTTCCGCTGCTGACCGCGGCTTGCAAGCAGCGCATCGACGGCAACAAATCGCTCACCAGCAAAATCGCGGAACGCAAAAAAGCTATTGGCGACCGGCGCGCGCGCCAATGGCAGAAATGGCAGGATCAGGTCCAAGAGCAGTGGAATGAACAGCCGATGACCGAAGCGCGCCTCGCCCACGAGGTATGGCAGGTGATTCAGGGCGAAGACTGGGTGCTGACGGCGAACACACTTAAAGAATGGGTGCACAAAATTTGGGATTTCGACAAACCTTATCGGCACGTTGGCCGCGAATTAGGCACCGGGACGCAAATCGGTATATCGATCGGCGTCGCACTTGCGCATAAAGGCACAGGCAAGCTGGTCATCGATCTGCAACCCGACGGCGACTTGATGTTCGACTTGGGCGCGCTCTGGACGCCGATCAAATACAACATTCCCATGTTGATCGTCATGTACAACAACCGCGCGTACTACAACGATTGGGCACATCAAATTCACATGGCGCACCAGCGCGGCACGGATCCCGCGCGTTCCTATATCGGCATGGATCTCGAAGGGCCGCCGCCGGATTTTGCGCATATTGCCAAAGGCATCGGCTGGTATGCCGAAGGGCCCATCGAAGATCCCGCCGCGATTGGCCCCGCCGTGAAGCGCGCCATCGCGCAAGTTAAAGCCGGCAAGCCAGCCTTGGTCGATGCGATCGTCTGGCGCCGCGGCGAAAACGCTTAGGCACCCGAAGAACCGAACACGGCACGGACGACTTGGTCTATGCCTACGCTGCTAACTCCCAATTTTTCACGGCTAGCGCGCTACGGCTTCGCAATCGTAGTCGTCGTCATCGCGGCGCTTCTGCGCGAGATCCTCTCTCCCCTCCTTGGCCAAGGCGTCCCTTTCATTCTTTTCTACCCCGCCGTCGCCGTCGCGGCATGGCTGGGCGGCTTTTGGCCCGGCATTCTATCCACAGCGCTCAGCGGCTTTCTTTCCTGGTATGTTTTTATGCCGCCCTATCTCTCGTGGACGGTTTTAAACACTAGCGCCGCCGGTCAAATCACAATTTTCATCTTAGCCAGTCTATTCATCTGTCTGCTCGCTGAAAGCCTCCATGAAGCCACACGACGCGCGACTCAAGGCGAAACGAAGGAACGAGAGCAACGCGAGCAATATCGCGTCACACTTGCAAGCATTGGCGACGCGGTGATCGCAACCGATGCCAAGGGCCGTGTCGCGTTCATGAATTCGGTCGCCGAAGCGCTGACTGGCTGGACTTATCGGGACGCCTCAGGCAAGCCACTGGACGAAGTATTCAAGGTTATCAGCGAACAGACTCGCCAGCGGGTCAACAATCCGGCACTGCAAGCTTTGGAGAAGGGCCTCGTCATAGGTCTCACAAATCATAGCCTTCTCATCGCAAAGGATGGCACCGAACGAGCGATAGACGATAGCGCCGCACCGATCCAGACCGGGGAAACCGGCATTACCGGCGCTGTGCTGGTGTTTCGAGACATCACCGAGCGTAGGGCCTCGGAGCGTCAACTCATAGAAAGCCGCGAGCGGCTGAGCATTACTCTCGAAAGCATCGGCGATGGGGTTATTACTACCGATGCTGAAGGACGGGTATCTTTCGCAAATCCCGTCGCGCAAAAATTGCTGGGTTATCCCGCAGAGCAAACCGTCGGCCGTCCGCTGCGCGATGTTTTTAACATCGTTAATGAGTTCACTCGTGAGCCTGTCGAGAACCCGGTCGAACGAGTTCTGCGCGATCGGCAGGTCGTCGGCTTGTTCAATCATACCATTTTGATTCGGCCCGACGGCATAGAAATCCCCGTCGACGATAGCGCCGCGCCGATTCAGGATCACGAGGGAACACTCGCTGGAGTCGTCCTGGTGTTCCGCGATATCAGCGAGTCCAGACGCGCTGCAAAGAGCCATGCGACCCTGGCCGCCATCGTTCAGTCTTCCGACGATCCCATCATCAGCAAAGATTTGAATGGCCGGATCATGACCTGGAATTTCGCCGCCGAGCGCTTATTCGGCTACCGTGAAGATGAAGTCATCGGACAGTCGATTACGCTGATCATTCCACCCGATCGCCTCGACGAAGAAGTCGAGATATTACGGCGCATTCGGCAAGGCGAGCGCCTGGAACATTATGAAACGGTGCGCACGCGCAAGGATGGCACTGCGGTAGAAATTTCATTGACTGTCTCGCCGGTCAAAGCTGCGGACGGCGGCATCATCGGCGCCTCGAAGATCGTCCGCGATATTACCGAGCGGCGCAGGTTGGAACGCCAGCTTCGTGAGGCCGATCGCCAGAAAGATCATTTTATCGCGATCCTGGCGCACGAATTGAGAAACCCACTCAGCCCGATCCAGAACACGATAAAAGTTCTACAGCTCGAACGCTCGGATGATCGCGACTTGCTTCACTATTGCGATCTCATCGAGAAAGAAACCATGCACATCAACCGCTTGCTTGGTGATCTCCTTGATAGCAGCCGAATTACCCAAGGCAAGCTCTCCTTGTACAAAGAGCGAATCGATTTAACCAGCGCGGTGAACCGAGCGATAGAAGCGAGCCGGCCGGCCATTGATGAAGCGGGACATCATTTAACGGTCGATTTTCCTTCCCAACCAATGTTGGTGGAAGCCGATCCGATGCGGCTCGCGCAGGTCTTCTCGAACCTACTGAACAACGCCGCAAAGTTCACCGAACCCGGCGGCAACATCCGGGTGACAACGGAGCGTCAGGCCAATCAAGTGCTTGTCCGCATCAAAGATTCAGGGAGCGGAATCGCTCCCGAGTTGATGCCGAAGATCTTTGATATGTTCGTTCAGGGCGAACCCGTTATGGAACGGCGCCACGACGGGCTCGGCATCGGGCTTACGCTTGCGCGCGACATTGTCGGGTTTCACGGAGGTACTATTGAGGCTAAAAGCGACGGGCCTGGTCACGGTAGCGAATTCGTGGTTTCCCTTCCCCTCGCCGCCCTTCCTCGGGCAATCGAAGGCGGACGATCTGCGGCAATAAAGATGGCGGCTGGGTCCCCGCCTCGGCGCATCGTGATCGTAGACGACAGTAAAAATCAGGTCCTCAGTCTCGAACGTTTGTTTAAACGAATGGGGCACGAGGTGCGCGTTGCCTATGATGCCGCCGGGGCGGTTCGCGTGATGGAAGAGTTCCTTCCCGAGTTCGCGTTGATTGATATCGGCCTTCCCGGGGTCAATGGCTATGAGCTCGCGCGACAACTGCGCGAGCAGGCACAGTTCCAGAACGTGACGTTGATTGCGCAAACCGGCTGGGGGAGAGACGAAGATCGCAATCAGGCGCGCGCCGCGGGTTTTGATTATCACCTCGTTAAACCGATCGATCATCAGCGCTTGGCGGAAATTCTCACCAATCCGGGAGCACGTCGAGAATCGTAGTGTCCCGACAATTCAGGTTGATCGGTTGAGCCTAGCGTCGCGCAGTTTGGCAGTCCTAGGATGCGCGAGCGATTCACCGAGCGATCTTTTTGGGCTCGGCACCTCCGCCTCGACAGCTTGACGACCGCCGAAGGATACGGGAAGAATAGAGGCCGATTTAAGAACGCACGGAGGATGTTGCATGGCCAAGCCAGCCCAAAAAACAGAGACTATAAAAAAATCAGCAAAAAAATGGCAGTCGGATGTGATCGTCGACATGATCAAGCGCTATGGCTTCGAACACATCGCGCTCAATCCTGGCGCAAGCTATCGCGGTCTGCATGATTCCTTGGTCAATTACGGCGAGAACGACCCGCCGATGCTGCTTTGTCAGCACGAAAAAATCGCCGTGCAAATCGCCCACGGCTATGCCCGCGCCACGGGTAAGCCGATGATCGCCATCGTGCATGATCTCGTCGGCCTGCTGCACGCTCCCATGGGGATTTACTATGCCTATCTCGATCGCGCGCCCGTCTTCATTATCGGCGCCACCGGGCCGATGGCGGAGCCCAAGCGCCGACCGTTCATCGATTGGATTCATACCGCCAACGGACAGGGCGAAGCGATTCGCAATTTCGTCAAGTGGGATTACCAGCCGACCACTGTCGATGGCGTGCCCGGCGCGTTCGCTCGCGCCTATTCGGTCATGATGAGCGCGCGGCAAGGGCCTGTCTATATGGTCTACGATGCGGGTTTGCAGGAAGCGGAGTTAACTCAAGACGTGGAGATGCCGCCGCGCGGCGCCATCGATGTCCCGAGCGCGCCATCGGCCGATCCGGTCGCTCTGGAAAAAGCGGCGAGCACTTTAGCGGCAGCCAATCGGGTTGCGGTCATCGCTGATTTCGCCGCGCGTCCGCCGCACGGTTGGAATCACGTCGTCGAGCTTGCCGAGACGCTCGGCGCTTCAGTCTGGGACGTGGGCTCGCGCCTCAATTTTCCCAGCGATCATCCGCTGAACTTAACGATGGATCCCGACGGTTGCTATCAAGGCGTTGACGTGGTGCTGACCCTCGACATCGCAGATTTCGAAAAGCCCACGCATGTGCGCGATATCGCCACTCGCACGGTGGTCAGTAAAGTGCCGGCCAATGCAACCTGGATCGATATTGGATTTACCGATATCGAAATCAGCAAATGGTCGATGGACTACGCCCGACCGTTTTATGCGCAGCAGCGCATGACCGCGGATCCGGTCACCACCTGCCCACAATTGACCAGACTGCTTAAAGAAAAAATTGCGAAAACTGCTGGACTCGCCGAAAAAATTGTCCAACGCAAAGAAGAACTCGGCAAGCGCCACGCGGAAAATCGCGCCAAGTGGAACAAACAGGCGCAAGAGCATTGGGATCAAAAGCCCATGACCGTGCCGCGCCTCGCGCTCGAAGTATGGGAAGCGATCAAAAGTGAAGACTGGGTGCTCACCACGGGCGATTTGGGTAGCTGGGGCAAAAAACTTTGGAATTTCGACCGTCCCTATTGTCATGCTGGCCGCGAGCTCGGCACCGGCACGCAGATCGGATTATCTCTTGGTGTTGCGCTCGCCAACAAAGGCACGGGCCGTCTGGTCGTCGATTTGCAGCCCGACGGCGATTTGATGTTCGACGCCGGTTCGCTCTGGATCGCGGCCAAATATCAGATCCCGATGCTCGTCGTGATGTTCAATAATCGCGCATATTACAACGACTGGAATCATCAGCTCGTCCTCGCCAGAACCCGCGGAACAGATCCCAACCGGGCGCATATCGGTATGGATCTCTTCGGTCCTGATCCGGATTTCGCCGGATTGGCGAAATCAATGGGATGGTATGCCGAAGGACCGTTTGAAAACGGCGATGATCTAAAAGGTGCGCTCAAACGCGCCATCGAGCAGGTCAAACGCGGCAAACCCGCCCTCATCGACGCCGTCTGCGACAGACGAAATCACGGATAAGTACTCTGGCGTGCTCCGCCTTAAGACAAGCACGGAGCACGCCGGCTTCCTAACGTTGGCTTCGAGCGTGCGCCGGAATGACGGAAGCTTTTCTTACCTCAGCTGAAAAATCTCTTTCCAAATTTTTTCATACTTTGGGAATTCTTTGACGTCATCGATCGTGAGCATGTAGAACGTCGTCGGGCGAACTTTTTCTAAGGGCTCCACGTGTGGATGTGCGGGAGTTTCTCCCCCCTGCGCCCAAACACGCTGACCCTCTTCGCTAATCGCCCACCGCGCCCACAGCAGAGCGGCGTTTGGATGCGGCGCTCCTTTCAATAGAGAAACCGCACCGCCCACTTCACCCACTCCCTCCGTCATTAACGGCTGAATCGGCGCGCCTTTTTTAACTCGCGGCGGAAAATGGTGCGAGTAACAGGTGAAACAGACGGCCCGTTGTCCGGCGACCAAGAACTCTATCAACTGCGAATGTCCGTTATGAAATTCCACTTGGTTCGCGGCGATGCGCCTGAACAAATCGATGGCTCGTTCATCGCTGTTGTACTTGCGCTTGGCAAAGGCGATCAGCATCTGGTAATCACGTGCCTCGCCCATCATCAGATCCTTCCATTTTGGATTGGCAAGCTCCTCGTAGCTCCTGGGCTCGTCGCCCTTTTTGACAAGATTGGTATTCCAACCCGCGATGTAGAATTGAGTGTCCGTCGCCACCCAGAACTCGCTTTTCATGTTCGCGGGAAATGCCGCGGCTTCCGGCAGCACCACCGGCACGATCAGTTTTTGCTCGACGGCCTGAGCCATGTAGGGCAAGGATCCGCCGAACACGTCCGCCAGCACGCGGCCGCCACGCGCTTCGGCGCTCGCCCGCGCGAGCAACTGGTCCGGTGTCGCATCGATATGATTCACCGTTACGCCAGGAAATCTTTTCATGAACGCCGGCGGAATCACCTCCATGGCTCGATTGGAAAGAGGCATATATAAGGTGAGCTTTCCACCTTCACTCTTTGCCTTATCGTGGAGCGATTCGAGAGACTCTGCGGGGACCGCAGCCGCGGCGGCGAAACCCGGCATGCTCGACACGAACAAAGCCAACAATGCCAAGGCGAGATCTCTCATCTGAGTTTTGGCTGCCATATGACGTCCTTTCACGAGCCTGACCTTTGATTCCTTGTTGCTGCAGCGCGATGGCGTGCGCGCATGTCGCTACAAAATCATTTTAGCGGCGGCAACGAACGACAAACGTTGCGTATTTACTCTCGCCGCAACAGTTTTTACAAGAGGCAGATCTTGCCCAAAAGGGTCAGAGAGGATCGGTCTGACAAAGCGTGCGCGAAGAGTAACAGGACATGGAAAAAACTTTTGGCTGGCGACCACTTCATCGCGCGAAAGTCGCGTTATTCACGCTTTTGTTGAGACTTTCGCCGCAATCCATATGGTACTTTCGATCCACTTTGTTAGACTTTGAATGATGGCAATCCTCCAAGAAGGTCGTAATTGTTGGAAAGTCGCTAAGGCATCGCGCGTTAAATTTTTGGTCGACGGAGCTGCGTACTTCGCGGCGGCGGCCGACGCTTTTGAGCTCGCTCATGAGTCAATTCTCATCAGGGGCTGGGATTTCGATAGCCGTATTCATCTGAAGCGACCCAAGCCGGAGGAAAAACGTTTTCCGGATTTGGGAACCTATCTGAACGACCTGGCGGCGCGACGTCCAAACCTGCACATTCATATCCTAGTCTGGGACTTCGCGATGATTTTCGCGCTCGAGCGCGAAGTGCTGCCGTTTTTTGGTCCGAGTTGGAGAAGACATCCGCGCGTGCATTTCCACATGGACGGCGACCACCCGGTCGGCGCGTCTCATCATCCGAAAATCGTTGTCATCGATGATGCCATTGCGTTCGTCGGCGGGCTCGACCTAGCCCGAGGCAGATGGGACACGCCCGACCATCGGCCGGACGACATCAGAAGGACCGACGCCAGCGGGACAATTCCGCCGCCGCATCACGATTTGCAAATCGGCGTCGCCGGTCACGTTGCCGCGTGCCTCGGGGATCTAGTTCGGCAGCGCTGGCTTGCAGTTACCGGACAGCGGCCGCGCGCGCCCACCAAGCAGCGCGATCTCTGGCCAACTTCCTTATCTGCCGACTTGACGGACGTGAGAGTCGCCATCGCACGCACCCAGCCACAGTACCCGGGTAACAAGGGAACTCGAGAAATCGAACACCTTTTTCTCGATAGCATCGGCGCCGCGCAACGATTCATCTATATTGAAAACCAGTATTTGAGTTCCGCGGTCGTTGGCGATGCTTTGCTCAAACGGCTACGCGAGCCGAACGGACCCGAAGTTGTGGCGGTGATTTCGGAAGCCAGCGCAGGCTGGTTGGAAGGCGCGACCATGGATGTTTTACGGTCGCGTCTCGTCAAGCGACTGCGTGAAGCGGACGAATACCACCGGCTGCGAATTTTTTGCCCTGTCCTCGACGAACAGAAAAGCTGCTGCATGTCGGTACACTCGAAGCTCTTGATCGCCGATAATGAAATCGTCCGGATCGGTTCGGCGAACGTCAGCAACCGCTCCATGGGTCTCGACACCGAATGCGACCTGGCACTCGAAGCGGACGGGAACCGCGCCATCGAACAGGCCATCGAGCGGCTGCGAAATTCTCTGTTGGCGGAGCATCTCGGTGCTTCACTGGAAGATTTCGCTCGGACCATGGAGCAAACCCATTCTGTGATTGCGAGCATCAGAAAATTTCGCACCGATCATTCGCGCACTTTGGAGCTTGTCGATTGCTCTGTGCCCGAGTGGCTCGACCAGATGATTCCCGATTCGGCCCTTCTCGACCCTGAGACACCGATCGCTCCCGAAAAGTTGGTGGACGAATTTGTATTGTCGGACGAGCGCGGCTCTTCGAGCGGTGCGCTTTTTCGCGGGCTGCTGATCATGGTATTCATGTTTGGCTTGGCGGCAGCATGGCGCTGGACTCCGTTGCACGATCTGGTCGATCTCAATACGCTTAAGAGTTGGGCGGGCTCGCTTCCAGACAGCAAGGTCGCCTCGTTCTGGATGATCGGTGCGTTCCTGTTGGGCGGTATCACTGCTTTCCCGGTCACCGTGCTCATCCTCGCCACGGCGTATGCCTTCGATGCCTGGCCGGCCATCATTTATTCGTTGGTCGGCTGCATCGTCAGCGCGATCTTTCTTTATGCCATCGGCCGGCAGCTGGGCAGAAAAAACGTTGTGCGTTTCGCCGGAAAGAGGCTGAATCGCATGAACCGCCTCATCTCCAAACATGGCGCGCTCGCCGTAGCGGCGGTGCGCATGATCCCGGTGGCGCCTTATTCCCTTGTAAATTTGGCTGCTGGTGCGGTCCGGGTGCCGTTCCGGGATTTTGTCCTTGGAACGTTTTTAGGCATGGCTCCCGGAGTGATCGGCATAACTTTTTTTGAAACTCAGGTCGAAGAATTGCTTCGCGATCCGAATCCCGTTTCGTTCCTGGTTTTCGCGTTAGTGTTGGGTCTGATGCTGCTCGGGATTTACGGATTTCGCCGCTGGTTTGCTGCGAAGCAGACTCCCGGACGCCGAAGAATGTCGCGGCCGTCGCGATTGGCGGAAATTCGCTAACCGACTCGGATCCAATGCAACGCTTCTCGGTGCTGTCCTACAACATTCATGAGTGCGTCGGCTCCGACCGCTGCCGCAACCCGGCGCGTATCGGTCAGGTGATCAATGCAAGCGGCGCTCAGATCATCGGCCTTCAGGAGGTCCATTCCGATCCCTGCGGCATCGAAGAACTGCATCAAATGAATTATCTGGCTGCCGCTACTGGGTTCAATGCCATCCCCGGCCCAGCGGTGGAGCGCTCGAATGGGCACTATGGCAATGTACTGCTTACGAGCTACAAAGTTCACGATGTGCGCAACTTAAATCTCAGCTATCGCCGCTGCGAACCGCGCGGCGCCATCGATGCCGATCTGGAAATTGACGGCGAAATCGTGCGCGTGATCGTCACCCATCTCGGACTTCTACCCATCGAGCGCCGATTCCAGGTAAGAAAACTGCTGCACGCGTTGGCCGAAGAACGCTCTCGAATTGTCATTCTGATGAGCGACTTCAATGAGTGGCTACCGACGGGCCGATCCTTGCGCTGGATTCATTCGCGCCTCGGCAAGACTGCGCTGGTGCGCACCTTTCCATCCGCCTTTCCCATCTTCGCATTGGATCGAATCTGGGTTTCACCTCCCGCTGCACTATCGAGTATCTCCTGCTTGCGAACACCCGTAACCCGTGCCGCATCGGACCACTTGCCGTTAAAGGCCGTCATCGAGCCATCCGCCCGAACATAAAAGACCGTATCCAAAACCAGACATTCGTCTGGAAAACCTGACACAGAAGCATGGATCGTGAAAAGACTTTTATCTTTTTTCGCTTGGCGTAAGTTTGCGCGATTTCGGTCGCCGTTTACATTTGTCTTGGATTACCTACAACCTGACAGTGCCAGTCGTTGGCGAATGTAGCGGTAAAAAAAATCTTGCAACGAACAGCGAAGTGATGCAATGTTCGGCCGTCGACCGACAATCTGAGCGGGCCATCAGCCAGTTTCAATCTATAGCGCGTTCCACGATGCCAGCCATACCGCGCCCCGCGCGCCACAAAATTCAACAGGGAGCAATGTAATGCCTAAAACTTCGGTACGCCCTTCTGACGACGAAAGGCTCAACACAAAGCTTCTGCTGCAAACGCTTGCCGCGGTAAAAAAAGGTGACTTCACAGTGCGGCTACCGAGCAGTTGGAACGGCATCGACGGGAAGATCGCGGACACGCTGAACGACATTATAGAGATGATGTCCGACAGCACTAAAGAAATGGAACGAGTCAGCCGAGCCGTCGGCCGCGAAGGAAAGCTTTCTCAGCGCGTCGCCCCCGCCGAAGCGCGGGGATCGTGGAAAAGCCGGGTCGATGCCGTCAATGACTTGATCGAAAACCTGGTCCGTCCAACCGCTGAAATGGCGCGCGTCATCGGTGCGGTCGCCAAGGGCAATCTCACCGAAACCGTCGCCCTCGAAGCTGAAGGACAGCCGCTACGGGGTGAGTTCCTCAGCACGGCAAAGATGGTCAATGCGATGGTCAAGCAACTCGATGCCTTCGCCGGAGAGGTCACCCGCGTCGCCCGTGAGGTCGGCACCGAAGGAAAGCTCGGCGGCCAGGCCGTCGTCCCCGGTGTCGCCGGAACCTGGAAAGACTTGACCGACAACGTGAACATGATGGCAGGTAATTTAACCGCTCAAGTGCGCAGCATCGCAGACGTGACGATTGCCGTTGCAAATGGCGATTTGTCGAAGAAAATCACCGTCGATGTCCGTGGCGAAATCCTCCAGCTCAAAGAAGCCATCAACACCATGGTCGATCAGTTGCGCAGCTTCGCCGCCGAAGTGACGCGTGTCGCCCGTGAGGTCGGCACCGATGGCAAGCTCGGCGGCCAGGCCGTCGTCCCCGGTGTCGCCGGAACCTGGAAAGACTTGACCGACAGCGTCAACGCCATGGCCGGCAATTTGACCGCACAAGTCCGTAACATCGCCGATGTCACCATCGCCGTCGCTAACGGCGACTTATCGAAGAAGATCACCGTCGATGTCAAAGGCGAAATTCTCCAGCTGAAGGACACCATCAATACCATGGTGGATCAGCTGCGCAGTTTTGCCGCTGAAGTCACCCGCGTCGCCCGTGAAGTCGGCACCGAAGGCAAGCTTGGCGGTCAGGCCGTCGTCCCCGGTGTCGCCGGCACCTGGAAGGACTTGACCGATAGCGTCAACCTGATGGCCGGCAACTTGACCGCTCAGGTCCGGAGCATCGCCGATGTCACCATCGCAGTTGCCAACGGTGACTTGTCGAAGAAAATCACCGTCGATGTCCGCGGTGAAATCCTTCAGCTCAAAGAAGCGATCAATACCATGGTCGATCAGCTGCGCAGCTTTGCCGCCGAAGTGACTCGCGTCGCCCGTGAGGTCGGCACCGAAGGCAAGCTCGGCGGTCAAGCCCAGGTGCGCGACGTGAGCGGCGTTTGGAAGGATCTGACCGAAAGCGTCAACATCATGGCCGGCAACTTGACCGCTCAGGTTCGTAACATCGCGGAAGTGACGATCGCTGTCGCCAACGGCGACTTGTCGAAGAAAATCACCGTCGACGTCAAAGGCGAGATCCTCCAGCTGAAAGAAGCGATCAATACCATGGTCGATCAGCTCAACGCCTTTGCGGCCGAAGTGACGCGCGTCGCCCGTGAGGTCGGCACCGAAGGCAAGCTCGGCGGCCAGGCCCAGGTGCGCGACGTGAGCGGCGTTTGGAAGGATCTGACCGAAAGCGTCAACATGATGGCCGGTAACTTGACCGCTCAGGTCCGTAACATCGCCGATGTCACGATTGCCGTCGCCAATGGGGACTTGTCGAAGAAAATCACCGTGGATGTGCGTGGTGAGATCCTGCAGCTCAAAGAAGCCATGAACACCATGGTCGATCAGCTCAATGCCTTCGCCGCCGAAGTGACCCGCGTCGCGCGCGAGGTCGGCACTGAAGGCAAGCTCGGCGGCCAGGCGCAGGTGCGCGACGTGAGCGGCGTTTGGAAGGATCTGACCGAAAGCGTCAACATGATGGCCGGTAACTTGACTGCTCAGGTCCGTAATATCGCTGAGGTGACGATCGCCGTGGCCAATGGCGACTTGTCGAAGAAAATCACCGTCGATGTCAAAGGCGAGATCCTCCAGCTCAAAGACACCATCAATACCATGGTCGATCAGCTCAATGCTTTCGCCGCCGAAGTGACCCGCGTCGCCCGCGAGGTCGGCACCGACGGCAAGCTTGGCGGCCAGGCCGTCGTCCCAGGTGTCGCCGGCACCTGGAAAGATTTGACTGATAGCGTCAATGCCATGGCCGGTAACTTGACGGCACAGGTTCGTAACATCGCGGAAGTCACGATCGCCGTGGCCAACGGCGACTTGTCGAAAAAGATCGCCGTCGATGTCAAAGGCGAGATCCTCCAGCTCAAAGACACCATCAATACCATGGTCGATCAGCTCAA
>Ga0070670_100000327_pt1 | contig 40304 bp, 33 predicted proteins | sample KBSS63metaG_FD_64665 | JGI IMG/M metagenome (GOLD analysis project Ga0070670, IMG submission 64665) | Switchgrass rhizosphere microbial communities from Kellogg Biological Station, Michigan, USA - KBS S6-3 metaG | ecosystem: Host-associated > Plants > Roots > Rhizosphere > Soil ... | reverse complement strand
TTTGGAGAAACACGATGACCACGTCCGTTGCCGCCACCGTCCCCCGTGTCCTGAGCGCGCTGCTGGCCGGTGCCGCGCTGATGGGTTGCGCGATGCCCGCGCGCAGCGCGCCGCCGCTGGAACCGCTGCTGGACCGCATCGTCGAGCGCAACGCGATCGGCGACCAGGTCGCGCTGAGCAAGTGGGACAGCGGCAAGCCGGTGCTGGACGCCGCGCGCGAAGCCGCGGTGCTGGCGGGCGTGCGCGCGCAGGCGCCGGCGCACGGCATGGATCCGGACGATGCGGCGCGCTTCTTCGGCATGCAGATCGAATCCAACAAGCTGGTGCAGTACGAACTGCTGTCGCGCTGGCACCTGCGCGGCCGCGCGCCCAACAGCCCGCGCCCGGACCTGGCCGCGTTGCGTGCGCGCCTGGATCAGCTGCAGGGCGAGATGCTGGATGCGCTGCAGGCCAGCGCCGCGGTGCGCCAGGCCCCGGATTGCCCGGCCACGACCGCGCGCGCGGCCGAAGCCTATGCGCTGCGCTGGCAGCTCGACCCACTGCACCGCACCGCGCTGGTGCGCAGCCTGGGCGATTTTTGCCGCTGAGCGGGTGGGGTCGTAGTCCGATTGCGCGTAGATGCGGTCAGCGCCGTTGAGAGCCACCCCATCAGCGGCTAGGTTGATTCTGTAGGAGCGGCTTCAGCCGCGACGGGCGTTACCGGTAACGCCCGTCGCGGCTGAAGCCGCTCCTACAGGTTCCCCGCCATGCCGAGCCTAGCGGTACACCACATGCCGCCCCAGGAAGAACGACACCACCGCCAGCACCCCTTCGACCACCGGCTTGGCCAGCCAGGCCAGGCGCAGGCCCAGCGCGTCCGCGCACAGCGTCACCAGCCAGGTGCTGAGCAGGGTCAACATGAGCCATATGGCGAGGAAGCGGCCGAAGCGCCGCCAGCCCAGGCGCGCAGCGTCGCCGCGGGCGAAGGTGATGCGGCCGTTGAGCCAGAAGCCGAGCAGCGCGCCGCACACGCGGCCCAGCACATTGGCCGGGATCGTCGGCATGCCGGCGGCGGTGGCGGCGACGAACACGCTCCAGTCGATCAGCAGTTGCAGCAATCCGATCACGACGAATTGACTGCCCTGGCGCAGCAGACTCATGGGAGTCCAGGGTGGGGATCAAGCGCGCATGCTAGCGATTGCGGCGCGGATGTAAATGCCGCCGGCGCGGACGGCGTCATGACGGCACGGCGCGGCGGCTGCCTCTAGAATCCCCGTCTTCCCCGGAATGGAACCTGCCATGAGCCTGCCCCTGCACGTCGTGATCCTTGCCGCCGGCGCGGGCAAGCGGATGAAGTCCGCCAAGCCCAAGGTGCTGCATCCGATCGCCGGCCGGCCGATGCTGGCGCACGTGATCGAGACCGCGCGCCAACTGCAGCCGGCGGCGATCCACGTGGTCTACGGCCACGGCGGCGAGGCGGTGCGCGCCGCATTCGCCGCGCAGCCGGACCTGCTGTGGGCCGAGCAGGCGCACCAGCTGGGCACCGGTCATGCGGTGCAGCAGGCGATGGGCGCGATCCCCGACGCCGCCACCGTGCTGGTGCTGTACGGCGACGTGCCGCTGATCCGCGCCGATACCCTGCTGCGCCTGCTGCACTCGCCCGGACGGCTGGCGGTGCTGGTGGCCGAGCCGGAGGACCCCAGCGGGTACGGCCGCATCGTGCGCGACGCCGCCGGCAAGGTCGCCGCGATCGTCGAGCAGAAGGATGCCGACGACGAACAGCGCCGCATCCGCACCATCAACACCGGCATCGTCACCGCCGAGTCCACCGCGCTCAAGCGCTGGCTGGCGCAGTTGCGCAGCGACAACGCGCAGGGCGAGTACTACCTCACCGACGTGTTCGCTTCCGCCGCCGCGGAATTCACCCCGGCGGAGATGGTGCTGGTGGCCGATCCGATCGAGGCCGAAGGCGCCAACGATCCGTGGCAGCTCGCGCAGCTGGAGCGCGCCTGGCAACTGCGCGCCGCGCGCGCGCTGTGCGAGCGGGGCGCGTACCTGCTCGACCCCGGCCGCCTGGACCAGCGCGGCCGCGTGCGCGTGGGGCGCGACGTGCGCATCGACGTCAACGTGGTGCTGGAGGGCGATGTGGAGCTGGGCGACGGGGTCAGCATCGGTCCGTTCGTGCGGCTCAAGGACGTGGTCCTGGGGCCGGGCACCGAGGTGCGCGCGCATTGCGACCTGGACGGCGTGGTCACCGAGGGTGCGGTGATGATCGGTCCGTTCGCGCGGTTGCGGCCGGGCACGGTGCTGGCCGACGGCGTGCACGTCGGCAACTTCGTCGAAACCAAGAACGCGGTGCTCGGCGTCGGCAGCAAGGCCAATCATCTGACCTATCTCGGCGATGCGACGATCGGGGCCGGGGTCAACATCGGTGCCGGCACCATCACCTGCAACTACGACGGCGTGAACAAGTGGCCGACCACGATCGGCGACGACGTCTTCGTCGGCTCCAACAGCGCGCTGGTGGCGCCGCTGACGATCGGCAGCGGCGCCACCATCGGCGCCGGGTCGGTGATCACCCGCGATGCGCCGGCCGGCCAGCTCACCGTGGCGCGCGCGCGCCAGAACACGCACGAGGACTGGAAGCGGCCGAAGAAGAAACCGCCGTCCGCGTGACCGGCATCGCATCCGGTACGGCGCTCTCGCGCTAAGGTGGCGCGGCTGGCGCTTCCGGCGCCGGTGCCGCGACGACCAGGGAGGTGTTCGATGCAGGTACGACAGGCGCGCCGGTGGATGCTGGCGCTGTTGCTGGCCATGGCGGGCGCCGCGCAGGCGCAGACGTATCGCCTGTATCTGGCGCCGGATGGCGACGACACCGCGGCCGGCACCAGCGCGACAACCGCGCTGCAGACCCTGGCCACCGCACAGAAACGGCTGCAGGCGCAGCCGCCACCGCCGCAGACCACCGTGGAGATCGTGGTCGCGCCCGGCACCTATGTGGGCCAATCGGTGCGTTGGACCTACCGCAACGCCGGCGCGCCGCTGCGCATCGTCGCCGCGCCGGGCGCGGCGACGATGCCGCATTTCGACGGCCGCGGCGGCGGCACCTGGTTCACCCTGCGCGGCGGCGGCAACCAGTCCACGCAGCTGCAGTTCGTCGGCCTGGAGGTCAGCGACTACTGGATGGCGATGGACCTGGGCAGCAGCAACGCGGCGGCCGACGGCAACGCCGGCAACGAGATCCGCGGCATGCGCTTCACCCGCATCGGCGGCATCCACGGCCAGGGCAGTCCGGCGTACTCGTACGCGGCGATCCGCCTGCAGAACTCGCGCGACAACCTGATCGTCGGCAACCAGTTCAGCGCGATCGAGAACAGCAAGGAAACCTCCGGCTACCTCCATGCGCTGTACCTGGCACGGCATTCGACCGGCAACGTGGTGAAGGACAACAGCTTCACCGACGTCAACGGCGACGTGGTGCGGACCCGCGACGCGTCCGATGCCACCGAGGTGCGCGGCAACCGCTTCGTGCGCGCCGGCAAGTACGCCGCGTTCTCCGATTGGTTCTCCGTCGACCAGGGCGAATGCCCGTCGCAGGGCGGGCGTTTCCTCGATAACACGGTCGGCGCCGGCTACTACGGCGCGATTCCCGCCACCGCCACCACCGGCGCCGACGACGCCTGCGGCGCGCTCGCCACGCCGCGCATCGTCGAGAGCGGGACCGTGCACGAATGAGGCGTGTGTGCGCGCTGGCGGAGCGCGGTGACAGTGGGAACGGCTTCGGTTGTGTGTGATCGATCTGGAAGACTGTCGCGACTGAAGCCGCTCCCACACAGACACACCGCCCTGCTGGCGAGCCGCAACGCTGGCGCTCAATGTAGGAGCGGCTTCAGCCGCGACGGGGCGTGTCGATCGGCATTCTGTCGCGACTGAAGCCGCTCCTACAGAAGTGCGCGACGCGCTAGCTTGCCTGCGTCAGCGGCAGTTGCACCGCCACGCACAGTCCGCCTTCGTCGCGGTTCTGCAGCGATAGGCGGCCGCCGTGCGCCTCGATGATTTCGCGGGTCAGCGCCAGGCCCAGGCCGGTGCCGTTGCGCTTGGTCGAATAGAACGGCATCAGCGCGTTGTGCAGCACCGCTTCGTTCATGCCGCTGCCGCGGTCCAGCACTTCGATGCGCAGCCATTCCGGGCGGGTGGAGACGCGGATGCGCACGCTGTCGGCCGGCGCCTGGCCTTCGGGGCTGGATTCGTGCGCGTTCTTGACCAGGTTGAGCAGCGCCTGCTGCAGTTGCGCCGGATCGACCCGGCTGTGCAGGTCGGGCGCTTCCAGTTCCAGCACGAACGGGATCTGCTGCTGCAGCCCGCCGAGGAACTGCGCCCACGCCACGGTCTGCAACTGCGGCTGCGGCAGCTTGGCGAAGCGCGCGTAGCCGCGGATGAAGCCCTCCAGATGCCGCGCGCGCTCCTCGATGGTGCCGAACACCTCCTCCAGCCGCTCCACCTTCTGCCGGCGCACCAGTTCGGCGCCGGAGTGGGCCAGCGACGCGATCGGCGCCAGCGAGTTGTTCAACTCGTGGCTGATGACCCGGATCACCTTCTTCCAGGTGTGCACTTCCTGCCGGCGCAGTTCGGCGGTGAGCAGGCGGATCAGCAGCAGGTCGTGCGGACGGCCGTTGAGGCGGAAACGGCGCCGCGACAGATGGTAGACCTGTTCCTCTTCCGGGTCGTCCTCATCGACGATGGTGAACAGGCTGTCGCCGCCGCGCGCGACCGCTTCGCGCAGCGCCGGCGGCATGTCCAGCAGCAGGTCGTCCAGGCGCTGGCCCTCCAGTTTCCAGCCGCCGCGCAGCAGCTTGCGCGCGGCCAGGTTGGAGAACACCACGCGGCGCAGGCCGTCGCCACCGCTGGAGGTCAGCAGCATCGCCACCGGCGTGTTCTGCACCATGGTGTCGAGCATCAGTTCGCGCTGCGCCAGGCCCTGGCGCTGTTCGCGCAGGATCTCGCCCAACTGGCGGTGGGCGACCACCATTTCGCCGAGTTCGTCGTCGCCGCGCCAGTGCACGCCGAAGTTGTATTCGCCATCGCGGTAGCTGCTGACGGTGCCGGCCAGGGCGCGGAACAGCGAGCGCATCGGCGCGGTGGCGCGGCGCAGCGTCCACCACATCAGCGCCAGCAGCAGCAGCGCCGAGCAGGCCACCACTTCCCAGCCGCGGTCCATCCAGTACGCCAGCAGCCACGGCATCGCCGCCGCCAGCGCCAGCACCGGCAGCAGGCGCAGGAACAGGCCGACGGTGAAGGAGCGGCGCCATCTCATTCGCGCGGGATCCCGTAGCGGTCCATGCGCCGGTACAGCGCCTGCCGGCTCATGCCCAGTTCGGCGGCGGCCTGGGCGATGACGCCGTTGGCGCGGCCGAGCACCGCGACGATGCGCTCGCGGTCCGGTTCGGCGCCGCCGGCGGGGCGCGGCGGCGCCGGCTTGGGCAGGTTGAGATCGGCGGCCTCGATCTGGCGGCCGCCGGCGAGCAACTCGGCGCGCTGGATCACGTTGCGCAGTTCACGCACGTTGCCGGGCCAGGCATGCCGCTGCAGCGCCTGGATGGCGCCGGCCGACAGCGGCTTGGCGCCGGACAGGAAGTGCTCGGCCAAGGGCAGGATGTCGCCAGGCCGGTCGGCCAGCGCCGGCAGCGACAGTTCCACCGCGTTGAGCCGGTAGTACAGGTCCTCGCGGAAGCTGCCGTCGCGGATCATCGCGGTCAGGTCGGCGTTGGTGGCGCTGATCACCCGCACCTTGACCTGGCGCTCGCGGTTGGAGCCCAGGCGCTCGAAGCGGCCGGTTTCCAGCACGCGCAACAGCTTCATCTGCCCGGCCAGCGACAGGTTGCCGATCTCGTCCAGGAACAGGGTGCCGCCGTCGGCGGCCTCGAACTTGCCCTCGCGCACCTTGTTGGCGCCGGTGTAGGCGCCGGCCTCGGCGCCGAACAATTCGGCTTCGATCAGCTCGGCCGGAATCGCGCCGCAGTTCAGCGCCACGAACGCGCCCTGCCGCATCGGCGAATTGGCCTGGATGATCTCGGCGATCTTCTCCTTGCCGCTGCCGTTGGGACCGGTGATGAGCACCGGCAGCTCCGAACGCGCGACCTGGCAGGCCAGGGCGATGGCGCGCTCGCTGGCCGGGTCGGCGAACACCGCCCCGCGCAGGTCGTAGCGCTGCGCCAGTTGCTGGCGATGGCGGCGTTCGCCGTCGCGGCGCCGCTCCAGTTCGCGGCGCGCCTCGGACAGTTCCAGCAGGTTGTTGACCGTGGTCAGCAGCTTGCGGTCGTCCCAGGGCTTGGCCAGGTAATCGACGGCGCCGGCCTTGACCAGTTCCACCGCGCTGCTGAGCTGGGTCCAGGCGGTCAGCAGGATCACCGGCAGGTCGGGATGGCGCGCGCGGATCGCGTCGAACAAGGCCACGCCTTCCTCGCCGGAGGTGGTATCGGCGGTGAAGTTCATGTCCTGCAGCACCAGGTCGATGTCGCCTTCGGCCAGGCGTTGCAGGCCGGCATCCGGGCTGTCCGCGTGCGCCGTCTCGATGTCGTGCAGGGAGAACAGCACTTCGAGCGCGGTGGCGACGGCGGGGTTGTCGTCGATGATCAGGATGCAGGGCATCGGATACCTTGGCGGATGGCCGGGACGGAACCGGCGAAGACAGGACGAGGCGGCATCATCGCAGCCCCGGCGCGGCTTGTCGTGTGCGCGGCGCGGGCCGCTGCGGCCGTTGCGAGGCCGGGGGTCGCGCGGCGGCGGACGCGCTCATGGCGCCGGATACGCGGCCGGCGACAACCGCGCCGCGCGCCGCGCCGGGCCGCGCATCGCCAGCCAGCCGGTGGCGAGCAACAGCAGCGCGACCAGCAGCGGCGCCGGCGCCGGCGGCGACAGCAACGACGCGTCGAACAGCACCCGGCGCAGCAATGCCGCGCTGGTCGCGCCGAGGGCGATGCCGAGACCGCACAGCAGCAGGTTCTCGTGGCGCAACTGGCGCTGGATCTGCGTCGCGCGCGCGCCCAACGCACGCCGCAATGCGATCTGCCGGTCGCGCTGGCGCACCATCGCCTCGCTGAGCGCGTAGACCATGCCGCCGGTACCGAACAGCCACAGCGCCGCGCCCGCCGCCAACAGCAGCAGCCGATGCCGCTGCAGGCGCTGATGCCGCTGGCGCAGCGCGCCGGCGCTGTCCATTTCGAGCAGCCGTCCCGGCACGATCCGCGCCGCGTCCGCCGCCAGCCGCGCGCGCACCCGCGCCGCATCGCCGGGCGCGATCCGCAGCACGTACAGCGGGTTGCCGGGATCGGGCGCGCGCAGCGCCAGGATCGCGCTGTCGTCGTTGTCGCCGTCGCCGGGCGCGCGCAACCGCTCGACGACGCCGACCACGCGCGCCGGCGGCCTGTCGCCCAGATACACCGCCTGTCCCAGCGCGTCGCGATCGGGGAACATCCGCGCCGCCAGCGAGCGGGTCAGGATCACCCGCTGCGCCAGGTCCAGCGCGGTGGGCGCGACGAAATCGCGATATTCGTCGCTGGCGAAATCGCGGCCGCGCTGCAGGCGCAGGCCCAGCGCCGGCACCAGGCCGGGATCGCCGAGGTAGACGGCGGCGCGGAACTGTCCGCCGCTGCCGTCGGCGCGCGGCCCGAGCAGGGCGTCCCAGCGCTCGGGTCCGAACGGCAACTGGTTGACCGCCGCGACGTGCAGGACGCCGGGCACGGCGCGCAGCGCCGCGGCCTCGCGCCGCGCCGCCGCGGCGGAGACGCGGCCGTCCAGCCGCAGGGTCAGCAGGTGCGTGTCGTCGTCGATGCCGCTGGCGAGGTGCAGCTGCGCATGCGCCTGGCTGGCGAGCGCGCCCAGGCCGAGCAGCAGCGGATAGCCGATCGCCATCTGCAGCACGATCAGCGTGGCCAGCAGCCTGTGCTGGCGCAGCGAGATCAGCATGCGGTCCATGCGCGCCCGCCGCCGCTCACGCGCTGCGCGTGGCGACGGCCGGCGCCACGCCGGCGGCGCGCCGCGCCGGGCCGAGCACCGCGAGCTGGCCGAGCAGCCACAGCGTCGCCGCGCCGACCGGCAGGTACCACAGCGGCAGGCGCTCCAGTTCGTAGGCGCTCATCAGGTACAGGTTGGCGGCATAGGCCAGCAGCATGCCCAGACAGATCCCGGCGCTGGCGAGCAGGAAGTTCTCCAACTGGAAGTAGCGCAGGATCTGCCCACGGGTGGCGCCCAGCGCACGGCGCACGCCGATCTGCTTGGTGCGCTGCTGCACCCAGAAGCTGGCCAGGCCGACGATGCCCAGCGCGGTGACCAGCAGCAGCATCGCGCACACCCCGACCAGCAGCCAGGCCATCGCGCGGTCGTTGCGGTAGTAGTTCGCGCGCGCCTGCTGCAAGGTCATCGTGCCGTTTTCCTGGATCATGCGCCTGGGACCGTGCGCCAGCAGCACGCTGCGCGCCTGCTGCAGCACCGCTTCGCGCTGCGCCGGATCGCGTACCCGCAGCAGGTAGGTGCCGTTGGTGTAGGGCATGTTGACCGGGAGCAGCATCGCGTCCTGGTAGTCGGCCGGCGTACCGAAGTCGCGCGGCTGCACCAGGCGCTGCACGATGCCCACGATGCGGTGCTCGCCGAACACCCGGATGGTGCGGCCCAGCGCGGTGCCGTCGGGGAACAGGCGTTGCGCCAACGACTGGCTCAGGATCACCGACGGCACCGTCCCGGTGTCGTCGGGATCCTGCAGCCGCGCGTAGTCGAGGAACTCGTCGGGGTGGAAGCGGCGCCCGGCGACCAGGGTCAGTCCCAGGGTGTCCAGCAACTGCGCATCGCCCATGTAGTTGGTCGCGCGCATGGTACTGCGCTGCTGGTCGGCGTTGAGCGAGATGCCGCTGTAGGTGACCGTGCTGCCGAACGGCGGCTGGTTGACGACGCTGGCCTTGCTCACGCCGGGAATCGCGCGCAAGGCGTCCAGGTCCGCGCGGGTCAGTGCGGCGCTGTCGCCGTTCTTGGTCACGCTGCGGATACGCACTTGCACGATCTGCTGCTCGACCACGCCGCTGGGACGCTGCACGCGTTCCAGGCGCAGGTGGATCAGGAACAGGGCGTTGCACACCACCGCGCAACTGAAGGCGATCTCCAGCACGATGAGCACGGCGGCGATCTTGTGCTTGCGCAGGCTGGAGAGGATGGGGCGGATGTCCACGGGAGCGTTCCTGGCGGGAAGGAGGATGCGCGGTCGCGTCATTGCGACTTGAGTTGCAGCGCGGCGGGGACGCGCATGGCCTGCCACGCCGGCAGCGCGCCGGCCAGCAGGCTGCTGGCCAGGGCGAGTACGAGCGTGCCCAGCAGCATGCTGCCGTCCATGTGCGCCAGCCCGGCATAGTCGGCCGGCTGGCGACGCACCAGCCACAGGCCGATCCAGGCCAGCAGCAGGCCGGCCGCGCCCCCGGCCGCGCCGATCATCCCGGCCTCGACCAGATGCTGGGCGAAGATCGCGCGACGCGATGCCCCCAGCGCGCGGCGCACGCCGGTCTCGCCGCTGTGGCGCATGAACTTGGCCAGCATCAGGCCGACGGTGTTGAGCAGGCAGATGCCCAGGAACACGAGCGCCAGCCACAGTTGCAGGCGCACGTCCGCAGGCACGGCGTGATTCCTGTCCAGCCATGTCATCACGTCGCTCAGCCGGTTGTCGGCCGGATGGCTGAAGCGCCCGGCATCGTGCTGCTGGCGGGCGTAGCGTTCGAGATAGGCGCGGTAGTCGGCATGCTTGCCCGCATCGCCCAGTTCCACCCAGTACTGGATCCACACGCAGGGAGCGTTTTCGCCGGTGGGGCCATCGGGACTGTCGCTCCAGCAATCCATGGTGCCTCTGGTGCCGAGCTCCAGGTCGCGCGAGGTGGAGAAGGGAATGAAGACGTCCTCGCTGTCGGCATAGGTTTCGTTGGTCATGTCGTAGAAGCGCGGGTTCATGCTCCAGTCGTCGACCACGCCGACGATGCGCAGCACCGCGTCGCCGATCTGAAGGTCCTTGCCGACGCTGTCGACGTCGCCGAACAGCTTTTCGTTCAGGCGCCGCGAGATCACCGCGACCCGCGCGCGCCGGCCATCGTCCTCGGCGGTCCAGGCATGCCCGTACCGCATCGGCACGGCGAACATCGGAAAGAAATCGGCGCTGGTGTAGCGCGCTTCCAACGAGAACGGGGTCTGCTGCGGGTCTGCCGGCACCACGGTGACGCCGCCGGCGGACATCATCGCCTGGCGATCGCCGCGCTTGTCGCGCAACAGCGCTTCGGCGTCGCGGCGGGTCAGTTGCAGCGGTTCGGTTGCGCCCGGTTCGTACTTTTCGTCCGGATAGACGTTCATCTCCACGTAGAACAGCTGCGCGCTCTTGCCCGGGATCGGATCGGCGGCCAGTACGTGGAACACGGTCAACGTGGTCATCGACGCGCCGATGCCGACGGCGATGGCCAGCACCATCAGCGCGGTCAGCAGCCGGTTGCGGCGAAAGCTGTGCAGCGCGAGTTTGCAGTAGTAGCCGAACATCGGGTTGTCCTGAAGAAAAAAGGCCGGCGGCGACGCCGGCCAAGGGGACCGGTCAGGCGCTGCGCGTGGCCACCGCCGGCGGCACCGCCGCGGCGCGCCGCGCCGGCGCGAACACCGCGAGCTGGCCGAGCAGCCACAGCGTCGCCGCGCCGAACGGCAGGTAGTACAACGGCAGCCGCGGCAGTTCGTACTTGCCCATCAACCATTGGTTGATCGCGTAGGCCAGCAGCATGCCGAGCACGATGCCGGTGCTGGCCAGCAGGAAGTTCTCGGTCTGGAAGTAGCGCAGGATCTGCCCGCGGGTGGCGCCGAGCGCGCGGCGGATGCCGATCTGTTTGGTGCGCTGTTGCACCCAGAAACTGGCCAGGCCGACGATGCCCAATGCGGTGACGATCAGCAGCGCCACGCACACCGCGCCCAGCAGCCACACCATCGCGCGGTCGCCCTGGAAGTAGGCGTCGCGGATCTCGGCGTAGGTCTGCTGCTTGAGCACCAGGCGGCTGCTGTCGACCTTCATCAGCGCCGCGGTCGCCGCGGCGAGCACTTCCTGGCGCCGCGCCGGGTCGGTGACGCGCAGCACGTACAGGCCGTCGGTGTAGTTCAGGCGCAGCGGCATCAGCATCGCGTAGTCGATCTGGGCCAGGCCGCCGGCCATGTTGGGACGCGCCAGCGTGTCGACGATGCCGACCACGCGCAATGCGATCGTCCCGGTATAGACGGTCTTGCCGAGGGCGTTCTGTCCGGGGAACATCTTCTCCGCCGTGGCGCGGTTGAGGATCACCGCCGTGCCTTTGTCGCGCACCGTCTTGTCGGTGGTCGCGACCTCGAAGTCGATGTACTCGTCGGGCGCGAAGTCGCGCCCGGCGATCAGGCGCAGGCCCAGGGTGCGCAGCGACCCTTCCTCGGCCATGTATTGCGCGGCGTTGAGCGTGGAGCGCTCCTGGTCCGGGGTCAGTGCCAGGCCGGTGTTCCAGGAATAGCTCACGAACGGCACCTGGTTGAGCACGGTCGCCGCGCGCACGCCCGGCACCGCGCGCAACGCGGCCAGGTCCTCGCGGGTGCGCGCGGCGGCGTTGACCTGCTGGCCGATGCCGCCCAGCGAGATCGTCACCAGTTCCGACTCGGCGACGCCGCTGGGCCGCTGCAGGGTCTCGATGCGGTTGCCGATCAGGAACAGGGCGTTGCACACGATCGCGCAGGCCAGCGCGATCTCGAGCACGATCAGCGCGGCCGCGGTCTTGTGGCGGCGCAGGGTGGAGAGGATGGGGCGGATGTCCATGGCGATAACCTTGTAGGGGACCTTGGATGGCGGTCTGCGCGGCGGGTGACGGCCGCGCGTGGGGGTCAGGACGATTTGAGCTGCAGCGCCGGTGCGACCTGGATCGCGCGCCAGGCCGGCAGCAGGCCGGCCAGCAGGCTGGCGACCAGGGCCAGGGCGAAGGTCATCGCCAGCATCGTGGGATCCAGATGGGCCAGCTTGGCGTAGCCGGTGGGCTGCTGGCGCACCGCCCACAGGCCGAGCAGGGACAGGCCGAGCCCGGCGATGCCGCCGGCCAGGCCGATGGTGCCGGCCTCCACCAGGCATTGCGCGAAGATCGCGCGGCGCGAGGCGCCCAGCGCGCGGCGCACGCCGATCTCGCCGCTGCGGCGCAGGAACTTGGCCAGCAGCAGGCCGACGGTGTTGAGCAGGCACACCAGCAGGAAGCCCATCGCCAGCCACAGTTGCAGGCGCACGTCGCCCGGCACCACTTCGTTGTGGTCCAGCCACTGCATCACGTTGCGCAGGCGCACGTTGTTCGGGCGCTGGAAGCGGCCGGCGGCGCGCTGCTGGTTGGAATAGTTCTCCAGGTAGGCCTTGTAGTCGGCGACCTGGGTCGCGTTCTCCAGTTCGGCCCAGTACTGGACCCAGGTGCAGGGCGCGTTGAGCGCGGTCGGGTCGCCGTCGTTCTCGCCGGAGCAGTTCATGCTGCCGTTGCGGTCCATCTTCAGGTCCATCGCCACCGTGAACGGCACGTACACCTGTTCGTTCGCGCCGTAGGTGTTGGTGATGTCGTAGAAGCGCGGGTTGGGTTCCCAGGTATCCAGCACGCCGACGATGCGGAACGTGTTCTGGTCGATGCGCAGTTCGCGGCCGACGCTGTTGGCGCCGTCGTAGAGTTTCTCGTTGAGCTTCTTGCTGATGACCGCCACGCGCTGGTGGCGTTCGTCTTCGGTGCCGCTCCAGCCGTGGCCGTACAGGAACGGCGTATCGAACAGCGGAAAGAAGTCCGCCGAGGTGAAGCGCGCTTCCGACTTGAACGGCTTCAGTCCGCTCCTGCTCGGTTCGACCGCCACCGATCCGCCGGTCATCATCGCCTGCCGCTTGGCCCGCTTCTCGCGCAGCAGCGTCTCGGCGTCGAAGCGCCGGATCTGGAAGTCGGGCTCGTCGCCGGGCTGGAAGCCGGCCTTGGGCTCGGCATCGACCTGCACGTAGAACAGGCGCTCGCTCTTGTGCGGGATGGGATCGCCGGAGAGCACGTAGAACACGGTCAGCGTGGTCATGCTGGCGCCGATGCCCAGGGCGATGGCCAGCACCATCAGGGCGGTGAGGACCTTGTTGCGGCGGAAGCTGCGCAAGGCGAGGCGGATGTAGTAGCCGAACATAGGAACTCCGGGTTCAGGCGCTGCGGGTGGCGGTAGCGGGAGGGACGGCGGCGGCGCGCAGCGCCGGGCCGAGGACGGCGAGTTGGCCGAGCGCGCACAGCAAGGCCGCGCCGGCCGGCAGGTAGGCCGCCGGCAGCCGTTCCAGTTCGAAGAAACGCATCAGCACGACGTTGCCGGCGTAGGCCAGGAGCATGCCCAGCGCCACGCCGGCGCCGACGATGAGCAGGTTCTCGGTCTGGAAGTGGCGCAGGATGTCGCGGCGGGTGGCGCCCAATGCGCGGCGCACGCCGATCTGGCGGGTGCGTTGCTGCACCCAGAAGCTGGCCAGCCCGACGATGCCCAGCGCGGTGACCAGCAGCATCGCGGCGATGACCGCCAGCAGCAGCTTGGCCATCGCCCGGTCGCTCTGGAAATAGCGCTGGCGCAGTTCGTCCAGCGGCTTGCTGTATTCGCCATCCAGCACCGCATCGGGCGCCGCGCGCGCCACCGCGCTGCGCGCCTGCGCGACCACGCGCGGCAGTTCGCGCGGATCGGCGCGCAGCACGTAGGTGCCGGACTGCGAGGCCTCGCGCACCGGGATGAGCACCGACCAGTCGCCGCCGATCGCGCCGTCCTCGCTGCGGCCGGGATCGGGCCGGGCCAGGTGGCGCAGGATGCCGACCACGCGATAGTGGCCGCCGGCCCACAGTTCGCGCCCCAGCGGGTCCTGGCCCGGCCACAGGTGCTCGGCCAGGGCGCGGGTGATCCACACGTCGGCGGTGGCCGGCGCGAAATGCTCGAATGCCTGGTAGTCGCCGGCGCCGAACGCGCGGCCGCTGTCGGGCTTGAGGCCCAGCGCGGCGATGGCGCCCGCGCTGGCGGTGTAGAAGTGCGGCACGCCGCCGACCTGGGTGCAGGCCTGGTCCAGGCACACGCCGCTGTTGCCGGCGGCCGGCGCGAACGGCACGGTGTTGATGGTGCCGGCCGCGCGTACCCCGGGAATGCGGCGCAGCGCATCGAGCACGCGCGCGTTGAGATCGGCGTCGCTGCAGCCGTCGCAGCCGGACAGCGACACCAGCCCCAGCGCGGCTTCGTCGATGCCGCTGTCCAACTGCACCAGTTGCAGCCGGTTGCCGATCAGGAAGAACGCGTTGCACAGCACCGCGCAGGCCAGCGCCACTTCCAGCGCGATCAGGCTGGCGGCGATGCGGTGGCGCGACAGGGCGCGCAGGATGGGGCGGATGTGCATCGTGGCGGTCCCGGTCACAGGCTCTTGAGTTGCAGCGCCGGGGCGATCCGGCTGGCGCGCAGGGCCGGGAACAGTCCGGCGGCGAGGGCGCAGCCGATGGCCAGCACGAAGGTGCCGGCGAACGCGGGCAGATCCAGACGCGCCAGATCGGCGTAGGCGGTCGGTTGCTGGCGCACGCTCCACAGGCCGAGCAGGGTCAGCAGCCATCCGCCCACGCCCCCGAGCAGGCCGATCACGCTGGCTTCGGTCAGGCACTGGGCGAAGATCGCGCCGCGCGGCGCGCCGAGCGCGCGGCGCACGCCGATCTCGCCGCCGCGGCGCAGGAACTTGGCCAGCAGCAGGCCGACGCTGTTGAACAGGCACAGGCCCAGGAACGCCAGCGCCAGCCAGCTCTGCAGGCGCACGTCGCCGGGCACGACCCGGTTGTGGTCCAGCCACTGCGGCAGCGACAGCAGCCGCGCCGTGTCGCTGCGGCCGATGCGCCCTGCCGCGCGCTGCTGCGCGGCGTAGTCGGCCAGCAGGCGCCGGTAGTCGGCGACCTTGGCCGGCGTGTCCAACTGCACCCACAGCTGTACCCACACGCACGGCGCGCTGCGCAGGTCGAGCGGCCGCGCCGTCTCGCCGTAGCAGGTCCACGGCTGGATGTGGCCGTCGTTGAGTTCCAGGCTGGTGGACAGCGGCGCGAACACGTCCTGCGGCTTGCCGTAGAAGCTGCCCGTATCGCCATGGGCGAAGCTGCCGCCGGCCAGCGTGTAGAACTGCGGCGATGGCCGCCACGGCGCCAGCACGCCGACGATGCGCACCGCGTTGCCGCGCACCAGCAGGCTGCGGCCGACGCTGTTGCGGCCCGCGAACAGGGCGTTGTTGAGATCGGAGGAGATCACCACCACCCGCGCGCGGTCGCGGTCGTCCTGCGCGCGCCAGCCGCTGCCGTAGGCGAAGGGCACCTGGAACATCGGGAAGAAGTCGGCCTGCGTGGACAGCAGTTGCGCCATGAACGCCGGGCCGCCGCGTTCGGGCGCGCGCAGCTTGGCCTGGCTCTCGGCGACGATCGCCTGGCGATCGGCGCGCGCGCTCTGCCACAGGTCCATCGCGCTGCGGTAGTCGAGCTTGTCGTACGGCCGCGGGCCGGCGTCGCCGGCAGGGCGCGGATCGAGCTGCGGGTAGAAGATGCGCTGGCTGTGCCCGGGCAGCGGATCGCCGGACAGCAGCCGCATCACCGTCAGCGTGGTCATCGCCGCGCCGATGCCCACGGCGATGGACAGCACCATCAAGGCGTTCAGCACGGGGCTGCCGCGCAGGCTGCGCAGCGCGGTGGTGAGGTGGTAGGCGAACATCGGCGGACGCTCCGGTCAGGCGCTGCGGGTGGCGACGGCGGGAGGCACCGAGGCGGCGCGGCGCGCCGGCGCGAATACCGCGAGCTGGCCGAGCAGCAGCAGCGCGACCAGTCCGATCGGCAGATAGAACGCCGGCAACCGCGGCAACTCGTAATGCTGCAGCAACCACAGGTTGGCGGCATACGCCAGCGGCATGCCGAGCGCGACTCCGCTGCCGGTGACCAGCAGGTTCTCGATCTGGAAATGCCGCCGGACCTGGCCGCGGGTTGCCCCGAGCGCCCGGCGGATGCCGATCTGGCGGGTGCGTTGCTGGATCCAGAAGCCGCTGAGGCTGGCGATGCCGATCAGGGTGATCGTGGTGACCACGGCGCTCACCGTGCCGAATAGCCAGACCGCGGCACGGCGCGGCTTGAGCCGCGCGTCGCGCTGCGACTCGTAGTCGCCGACGCGGATGTCGATGCCTGCCATCATGTCGCTGCCGAGAATGCGCTTGAGCCGCTTCGGGATCTCCGCGATCACCGCCTGGCGCTGCTCCGGCGCGGCGCGGACGACGTAGGTGAGGATCGGGACGCCGGTTACCTTGCCCGCCGTCAGCATCGAGAACTCGGCCTTGCCGTCGTCGAGTTCGTCGATCTGGTAGCGCAGCAGATGCTTGACCGTCCCGACCACGACGAAACGCGCGGGGTCCTTGGGATCCTTGCCGGTCAGCACCCCGCCCAGCGCCGGATGCTCGCCGAACAGGCGCCGTGCCAGCGCGTCGGTGAGGATGACCGGCTCGGTCGCTCCGCCGTCGGGACCGGGGGCGGCGAGGTCGATGTCGATCCGTTCGTCGGCGCTGAAGTCGCGGCCGCTGCTCAGTTGCAGGCCGAGCGTCTGCAGCAGCGTGTCGCCGGTGAACAGGCTCACCGTCTCGGTCGCTGCCGGGCCGGTCACGCGTCCGGTCATGGTCAGGGTGGAACTCATCGGCATCCCGATCGCCGGCGAGACCGCGGTGACGCCGGGGATGGTGCGCAGCGCGTCGGTCCCGGCGCGCACCTGCGCGGCGTTCCAGCTGCCCTTGCCACTGACCAGTTGGTCGACCAACACCAGTTCGCCGCGCGGCACGCCGTCCGGGACCAGCATCGGCCCCAGCTTCTGCCACAGCAGGAACAGCACGTTGGCCAGGATCGCGCAGGCCAGCGCGGTCTGCGCGATCACCAGCAGCGGCATCAGGCGCTGTCGGCGCAAGGGGGCGAGATAGGGACGCAGTGGTGTCATCGCGGCGCTCTCAGAGACTTTTCACTTGCAGGGCCGGCTGCAGTTGCACGGCGCGCCAGGCCGGAATCATCCCGACCAGCAAACCGGTGCATACGGCCAACAGCAGTAAAGGCAGGAACAAGTCGGGCTGGAAGCGGGCCAGGGCGCTGTAGCTCTGGTCCTGGATGCGCACCACCCATAGGCCGAACAGGGTCGCGGGCAGCGCGAGCATCCCGCCGAGCAGCCCGATCAGGCCGGCTTCGGTCAGGCAGCGCACCAGGATCGCCTTGCGCGGTGCGCCGAGCACGCGATGCACGCCGATTTCTCCGGCACGCTTGAAGAACCGCGCCGCCAGCAGGCCGGCCACGTTGACCACGCACAAGGCGAGCAGGGCGACCGTCAGCCAGAAGTTCAGGCGCACGTTGTCCGGAACCACGCGGTTGGCATCGAGCCACGCCGACACGGTGTACAGCGTGGCTTTCGGCGGCCGCGCATAGATGCCGGCGGCATGCCGCGCGCTGGCGAACGCGAACAAGCCAGCGCGATAGGCATCCACCTGCGCGGGCGTGCGTAGCTGCGCCCACAGGTGCATCCAGCGGCAGGCGGCGATGTTGATTTCGTTGAAACGCATGCCGCCGGGCCCGCCATCGTCGCATTGCTGCTCGACCAGCGGCGCCGCGCCCGCGTCCAGCGCTGCCTGCACCGGCACGAACAGTTCGACCGCGGTATCGCTCCACACCGTGTCCAGCGACTGGATGGAGTAGAACGCCGGCCGCGGTCCCCAGTCGTCGCTGATGCCGATGACGCGGAACAGGTGCTTGCCTAGGCGCAGCTGCTTGCCGACGCCGTGCTCGGTGCCGAACAGCTTCAGGCTCAGCCGGTGGCCGATGATCGCCACCGGCAGGGCGGCGCGCTCCTCCTGCGCGGTCCAGGCACGGCCCTGCCGCAGCGGCACGCCGAACATCGTCGGCATCGGGCCGAGCGCCATCACCGCGTAGATCCCTTGCCGCCGCTTGCCGTCCTCGTCGCCGACGGTCAGGTAGCTCGCCGCCAGCGCGGTCTGCGCGGTCTGCGGATGCGCGGCGATGAAGGCCTTGGCGTCGCCGAGCTTCCAGCGCGACGGCGGCAACGGGTTGGGCTCCAGGTCGTCACCGTTCTTGGCCGCCTGCCGCGAGTCCACCCAGGCCACGTGCAGCTGCTGGCTCAGTCCGGGCAGCGGATCGGCCGAGAGCAGCGTCAGCAAGGTCAGCATCGTCATCACCGAGGCCAGCCCGAGGGCGAGCGTCAGTACCGCGAGCAGCACGGTGCGTGGGTGCCGGCGCACGCCCTTCACTCCCAGTTCCACGGCATAAGGCAGCGGCATGGCCGATCCCGCGTCAGCGGTGGTCGTTGGCGGACGGCGCCGCGCCGGTATGGCCCAGCACCGGCTCGCGCTGCAGGTCGGTGGCCTGGCCGTCGACGATGTGCACGTTGCGCTGCGCGCGCGCGGCCAGTTCCGGATCGTGGGTGACCATGACGATGGTCGAGCCCTGCGCGTTGATCTCCTCCAGCAGTTCCATCACCCCGCGCGCCATCTGCGAGTCGAGGTTGCCGGTCGGTTCGTCGGCCAGCAGCAGGCGCGGGCTGCCGGCCAGGGCGCGCGCGATCGCCGCGCGCTGCTGCTGGCCGCCGGACAGCTCGGACGGATAGTGCTTCATGCGCGAACCCAGCCCGACCCGGCCCAGCGCCTCCTCGATGCGCTGCTTGCGCTCGGCCGCGGCCATGCCGCGGTAGCGCAACGGCACGTCGACGTTGTCGAACAGGTTGAGGTCGGGGATCAGGTTGAAGCCCTGGAAGATGAACCCGATCTTCTGGTTGCGCATGCGCGAGCGCGCATCGTCGTTGAGGTTGCTGACGTCCTGGCCATCGAGCACGTACTGGCCGCTGGTGAAGGTCTCCAGCAGCCCGGCGATGTTGAGGAAGGTGGTCTTGCCCGAACCCGACGGCCCGGTGACGGCGACGAACTCGCCCTCGCGGACATGCAGGTCCAGCGAGCGCAACGCGTGCGTCTCGACCTGTTCGGTGCGGAAGACCTTGGAGACGGAGCGCATTTCCAGCATGACGTAGTCCTTGGTGTGTGGAGCGGGAATGGGGAGTCGGGATTGGTGGGGCGTGACGCGTCGGGATCAGTGGCAGGGGCAGGAGAAGGGCACCGGGCTTCGACCAATCCCCATTCCCGATTCCCCAATCCCGGCCTCTAATGCACCGTCACCTGCGGCGCATCGCCGAACAGGTCGCTGCCGGAGACGACGACGCGATCGCCGGGCTGCAAACCCGAACGCACCTCGACTTCGCCCAGGCTGGTGACGCCCAGTTCGACCGGACGGCGGATCGCCGAACTGCCGTCCATCACGTAGGCGTAGCGGCCGCCGGACTGTTCGACGAACGGACCGCGCTCGACCTTGAGCACGTTCTTGCGGGTATCCAGCAGCACCCGCGCGCTCATGCGCTGGCTCTGGCGCAGGCCCGGCGGCTGCTTGTCGGTGAAGCGGATGCGCGCGTTGACCTCGCCGTTGACCACTTCCGGCGATACCGCCGAGATCGCGCCGGCGAACGGTTCGCCGGCGCCGCTGGTCAACTGCGCCGGCATGCCGATCGCCAGGTCGCGGGCGAAGCTCTCCGGCACCTTGATCTCCAGTTCGAACTTGGACAGGTCGACCACGCTCAGCACCGGCGCGTTGGCGGCGACATTGGTGTGCTGCGACACCTGCACCTGGCCGACCTGGCCGTCGAACGGCGAACGCAGGGTCAGCAGGTCCACCTGGCGCTGCACCTCGGCGACCACCGCGCGCTGGCGCTCGGCGAGCAGGCGCTTGTTGCGCGCGTCCAGGCCCGCGCCCTGGCTCTGCAGGCCGGAGTCCTTCTGCGCGTGGCTCATCGCGATGTCGGCCTTCTTCAGCGAATCCTGCGCCTTGGCCAGTTCCACCTGCGGCACTGCGCCGCCGTCGAAGCCGCGCTGGTAGCGCTCCAGGTCGCGGCTGGCGGCCTGCCGTTCGATCTGCGCCTGGTCGACCAGCTTGCTGGCATTGGCGCGCGCCAGCACCGCATCCAGGTCGGCGCGGCCGGCCTCGGCTTCCAGGCCGGCCAGGGTGGCCTCTTCCTGGGCCAGCTTGCTGCGCAGTTCCGGGCTGTCGATCTCGGCCAGTTCCTGGCCCTGCTTGACCACGTCGCCCGCCACCACCTTCAGGGTCACGGTGCCGCCGGAGATCGCGTACAGGGTGGGGCTGTTGGCGGCGATCAGGCGGCCGTCGGCGGAGATGTCGCGGACCAGATCGCCGCGGGTCACGGTGGCGATGCGCACGCGCTGCGCGTCGAACGAGCGGCTGCCGGCGATCCAGCCGCGCGCGGCGAAGACGATGCCGACCAGCACCGCCAGGCCGATCAGTCCCGGCCACAGCCAGCGACGCCAGGCGGCGGCGGAGCGGGGGCGGGCGAGAACCTGGTCCTGGGCGGAAGTGTCGCGGATCATCGGGTCGGGTCGCGCAGTGGAAGGATGAACGTTTCCAAAGCACGCCGTGTGCCAATCGCAAGTGTTTGAAAAGGTTGGATTATTTTGGAGGAGGATGGCTGTCCGCGTGTCCGCGGACACGTTCGCGGACACCCTGTCCGCGTCCGCCGGAACATGCGGACGCCTCGCGCGCGGCGCGCCAGAACCGGCCGCGGCCACGCCATGGCCTGGCCGAGTCGCGCCGGCGGGCCGCATGGGACATTCAGCGGACAAAGCTAGAATGGCGCTCTTTCGATGCAGGGTGTGCGGCTATGTGCGGGATCGTGGGGGCGATAGCGGAGCGGGACGTGGTGCCGGTCCTGATCGAGGGCCTGAAGCGTCTGGAATATCGCGGCTACGACTCCTCCGGCATCGCCGTGGTCGCCGCCGACGGCGTGCGCCGGGTGCGCCGCACCGGGCGCGTGGCGGAGATGGAAAGCGCCGCGCTGGCCGAGGACGTCCACGCCCTGCTGGGCATCGGCCACACCCGCTGGGCCACCCACGGCGGCGTCACCGAGGCCAACGCGCATCCGCACATCAGCCACGGCGCCCTGGCGCTGGTGCACAACGGCATCATCGAGAACCACGAGCAGCAGCGCGAACGCCTGCGCGCGCTGGGCTACGTGTTCGAGTCGCAGACCGACACCGAGGTCATCGCGCACCTGATCCACCACCACGCGGCGCAGGGCCTGAGCCTGCTGGCCGCGCTGCAGGCGGCGGTGAAGGAACTGACCGGCGCCTATGCGCTGGCCGCGGTCAGCCTGTCGCGCCCGGACGTGCTGGTGTGCGCGCGCATGGGCTGCCCGCTGCTGATCGGCCTGGGCGAGGGCGAGAACTTCATCGCCTCCGACGTGTCGGCGGTGATCCAGGCCACGCGCCGGGTGATGTTCCTGGAGGAAGGCGACACCGCCGAACTGAGCCGCACCCAGGTGCAGGTCTACGACGCCGAGGACCGGCCGGTGCAGCGCGACGTGCACATGTCCGAAGTGTCGTTGGCTTCGCTGGAACTGGGCCCGTACCGCCACTTCATGCAGAAGGAGATCCACGAGCAGCCGCGCGCGCTGGCCGACACGCTGGAGGCGCTGTTCGACGCCGGCGGCTTCGACACCGCGCTGTTCGGCGGCAAGGCCGATGCGTTGCTGGCCGACGTCGAGGGCGTGCAGATCATCGCCTGCGGCACCAGTTACTACGCCGGGTTGACCGCGCGCTACTGGGTCGAGTCGATCGCCGGCCTGCCGTGCAGCGTGGAGATCGCCAGCGAATACCGCTACCGCGCCGCCTACGCGAACCCGCGGCAACTGATCGTCACCATTTCCCAGTCCGGCGAAACCCTGGACACGATGGAGGCGCTGAAATACGCCAAGTCGCTGGGCCATGCCAAGACCCTGTCGATCTGCAACGTCCCCGAGAGCGCCATCCCGCGCGCCAGCGCCCTGGTGCTGTACACCCGTGCCGGCGCCGAGATCGGCGTGGCCTCGACCAAGGCCTTCACCACGCAGCTGGCGGCGCTGTTCCAGCTGAGCTGCGTGCTGGCCAAGCTGCGCGGCCGGCTGAGCGCCGAGCAGGAGGCCGAGTGCCTGGAGCAACTGCGCTTTCTGCCGGGCAGCGTGCAGCACGCATTGAACCTGGAGCCGCAGATCGCGGTGTGGGCCGAGCGCTTCGCCGACAAGCACAACGCGCTGTTCCTGGGCCGCGGCCTGCATTACCCGATCGCCCTGGAAGGCGCGCTCAAGCTCAAGGAGATCACCTACATCCACGCCGAGGGTTACCCGGCCGGCGAACTCAAGCACGGCCCGCTGGCGCTGGTCGACGCGAACATGCCGGTGGTGGTGATCGCGCCCAACGACGCGCTGCTGGAGAAGGTGAAGTCCAACATGCAGGAAGTGCGCGCGCGCGGCGGCGAACTGTTCGTGTTCGCCGACCAGGACAGCAACTTCAGCGAATCCGAAGGCGTGCACGTGATCCGCACCCCGCGCAACGCCGGCCTGCTGAGCCCGGTGGTGCACACCATCCCGGTGCAGTTGCTGGCTTACCACACCGCGCTGGCGCGCGGCACCGACGTGGACAAGCCGCGCAACCTGGCCAAGTCGGTGACGGTGGAATAATTGCCGGTGTGCGCCGCCCGGGCCGGCCTGCGTGCCTTCGCAAGCCGGCACGCGCCGCGCATGGATCGCCCTGGCGCAGCGGTGGTGTGAGAAGCCCGCAGCCGCTGGCCGATGCCGATGCGATGCCGCCGTGCCGGCGCGAGGCGGCACGGCGGCTTCTGCGTAGCCGATGCGCTAGCCAGCCACGCTCTGGAAGAACGCGACCAGCCCCCGTGGCGCGTCGGCGTCGAAGAACATCGCCAGGTTCTGCGCCGACTCTTCGGCGAAGGCCGCGCTGCGCGGGAACAGCGCGCTCTCGTACGCGGCGAGCGCGGCGTCGAGCGCGCCGGGATGGGCGGCGATGGCCTTGCCGAGTTCGGCGCCGTCGTAGAGCGCGAGATTGGCGCCTTCGCCGGCAAACGGCGACATCAGGTGCGCCGCGTCGCCCAGCAATGTCACGCCGGGCCTGCGTCCCCAGCGGTGCTCGATCGGCAGGGCATGGATCGGGCGCAGCACGGGGGCGGTGTCGCTGTCGGTGACGAGTGCGGTCAACGCCGGGGCCCAGCCATCGAATTCCGCGGCGACGCGGGCCAGCGCGGTCGCCGGATCGGCGAAGTCGAGGCGCGCGAACCAGTCTTCCGGCCTGTTCAGCGACACGTAGCCCTGCAGGGTCCCGTCGGCATGGCGGTGGGCGAGGATGCCCTTGCCCGGCGCGACCGCCATCAGCGTGCCGCCGCCGATCGTCCGCGCGCTGGCGGGGTGGCGGGTATCGCCGTCGAACAGGTAGGTCTCGATGAACGAGGTGCCGGTGTAGACGGGCACCGCGGCGGACAGCAGCGGACGCACGCGCGACCAGGCGCCGTCCGCCCCCACCAGCAGATCGGTGGTCACGGCCGCGCCGTCGGCGAAGCGCAGCAGGTGGCGCCCGTCGGCGAGCGGGATGGCCGTGGCCAGCTTGCGTCCCCAGCGGATGCTGTCCGCGGGAAGTGCGTCGAGCAGGAGCCGGCGCAGGTGTCCGCGATCCACCTCGGGTCGGGTGCCGCCGCCCATGTCGGGCCGGTCGATCAGGAGCGCGCCCTGGCTGTCGACGATGCGCTTGGCGTCCGCACCGGGAAGCACGAGGTCGAGGAACGCGTCGTAGAGGCCGGCGGCCTTGAGCGCGCGCTGGCCGTTGTAGGTGTGGATATCGAGCAGGCCTCCCTGCGGGCGGGCCTGCGCCGAGGCCTCGGCTTCGTAGAGCGTGGCGGCGATGCCGTGCACGTGCAGCACGCGGGCGAGCATGAGCCCGCCGAGCCCGGCGCCGATGATCGCGATGGGAGTGTGCATCTGAATCCTTGGTCGAGGAGGCGCCGGGAGGGACGCAAGCAGGAATGGAACGTCGTTCCAATATATTGGAATGGCGTTCCACTCGTGTCAACATGAGGCATGGCCAAGACAACCCGCGGCACCCCGCGACGCGAGGCATCGCTCTCGCGCGAACAGATCGTGGACGCGTCGATCGCGCTGCTGGACAGCGGCGGCGAGGGCGGGCTGACCTTCCGCGCGCTGTCCGAACGGCTCGCCACCGGCCCCGGCGCGCTCTACTGGCATGTCGCCGACAAGCGCGATCTGCTGACCGCCGCCTGCGACGCCATCGTCGCGCGCACCTTGCAGGCGCCATGCGCCGACGCCACGCCGGAGGCGGCATTGCGCGCGCTGGCGCTGGGCATGTTCGATGCGATCGATGCGCATCCGTGGATGGGTTCGGCGCTCACCCGCGCGCCCGGCGAGTTGCCGATCGTGCGCGTCGTCGAGCGCATCGGCCAGCAGGTGCGCGCGCTCGGCGTGCCGGATCACGCGCAGTGGGCGGCGGTCGCCGCGTTGTTGAGCTACATCCTCGGCGTGGCCGGGCAGAACGCGGCCAACACCCAGATCGCGCGCGTGCGCGGCATCGTCAGGTCCGAGTTCCTGGATGCGGTGGCGGACGCGTGGTCGCGGCTGGACGCGGACGCGTACCCGTTCGTGCGCGGGATGGCCGTCCAACTGCGCACGCATGACGACCGGATGGATTTCCTGGCCGGCATCGACCTGATCCTGCACGGTCTGGCGGCACGGCGCGCGCAGGCGCAGCCGGCTCCTGGATCGGCCCGCAAGGGCGCTGCCAAGAAGAAGTAAGGAGGTTGCCGCCGCGTCGCGGTGCCGGCGCGTAAAGAGGACAGGTTCTGTCGACATGCTGGCGCCATGCGCCGGCAATGCGGTCGCGAGCCTACCGTTGCGAGATTGCCGATGCTCGTCGATCCATGCCGCGCCGATGTGCTGTGCGCTTGTCGGCGATTGCGGCATCGCGCTGCATCCGCATGTCCGCGAGCCCTGCGCGGCGCGTTCGCCGCGCGCGCGCAGGATTGGCAGCCGCGGCGGTCGGCTGCCAACGCAGTGGCCCAGGTTATGCATAAGCTCCTGGCGAGGGTTCCCACCACGCAGGAGGACGCATGTACGAGTCTTTCAGACAGGGGGCGCCGGCCGAACTGTGGCAGGCGCTGGTGCACGAGGCAGGGCAGCGGCTGGGCCGGCCGCTGGACGAATCGCGCGAGAGCTACCTGGTGTTCGTGTTGCTGCGCTACCAGGCCGATGGGCATCTGCTGTCGCGCACCCAGGCGCTGGCCTGGCTGCATGCGCAGGAGCAGGTCGGGCGCGCCCGCGCCGACGCGCTGCGCGAGGTCGGCGACGGCTGCCTGCTGATCGCCGGCCTGTTCCCGGGCGTCGCCGCGCGGCGCCGGGTCAGCGTGGACTACTTCATCGACCTGGGCCGTGGCGCCTACTACGAAGTGGCCGAAACCCGCGCCAGCGACGCCGGTCTGTTCGCGCAACTGGCGCGCAGCTACCAGGAGTTGGTGCGCACGCTGGGCGCGCTGCGCCCGCCGCGTGGATGGCGGGTCGGTGAGGATGGTGCGCTGCGCGCGTGAGCGGTTGCGAGGCGTTATGGCGGCGCCTGCTGCGTGGCGTGCCATTTCGGTTGGCGAAGCAGTGTAGGAGCGGCTTCAGCCGCGACAAGGTGCTGATGGAGCCTGTCGCGGCTGAAGCCGCTCCTACAAGGGTCATTGCCGTTCGGAACTAATCCGCTGGCGGTTGCTCAGAACCAGACTCGCACGCCGGCCACCACGCGCGTGTCGCGCGCGGATTCTCCCGCGTCGCGGCGATAGTCCGCGGTCGCGCCGAATGCGCGCTCGTGGACCACGCCGAGATAGGGCGCGACGCGGCGGCTGATCTCATAACGCAGACGCAATCCCGCCTCGACCGTGGACAGGCCGTTGCCGATGCCGTGCGCGCGATCGTCGGCGAAGGTCGCCTCCGCTTCCAGCCGCGGCTGCAGGATCCAGCGGTTGGTCAGCAGCACGTCGTACTCGCCTTCCAGGCGCGCACTGGCGCTGCCGCCTTCGCCGACGTACAGCGTGGCCGCGACCTCGAACTTGTACGGCGCCATGCCCTGCACGCCGAACGCCGCCGAGGTGCGCGCACCGCCCGGCGCGACGTCCTGTTTCACGCCCACCAGCAGGTCCCACCACGGCGAGACCGCGCGGCCGTACAGCGCTTCCAGGTCCGCCGCCTCGGTATGGCCGCCGCTGCGCTCGCCTTCGCTGCGCAACCACAGGCGATGGATGTCGCCGCCATACCAGGCGCTGGCTTCCCAGGCCTGGCCGCTGCCGCGTTCGGCGTCCCAGCCCTCGAGACGATCGAGCAGCAGGTAGCCGACGCGCGATGGACCGTGCTGCATCGTGTGCTCGCGCAAGGCCGGGAACGCGGCGGCGCGGTCGGCGTCGGTGATCGGAGGGATCGGTTCGCGCGGCAGCGCCGTGGTGGCTGCGTCGGCGCAGGTGCAGGTGGTACTGGACTGTGTTGGCGCTGCCGGTGCCGTAGCGGGGTGCAGCATTCCCGCGTGGTCCGGCATGGCGCGATCCCGCGTCGCGTGATCGGCGTGGTCGGAATGCGCTGAGTGCGCCGCTTGAGCCGCGCCAACCGGTGCCACGGCAGGATCCACGTCGGTTGGCGGCATGTCAGCGCGCATCGTTGCGACGTGAGCAGCGTGTGCGTCGTGCCGCACGTCCGCGCGCCGTAACTCGCCGCGCGCCATCGGTGCCGTCGACGCCGTGTCGGCAGGCGTGGCGTCGCCTCCCACATCGCGCGCATGGACATCGCCGTGCGCAACCCCTTCCGCCTGGGCGTCGTGCGCATGCGCCATCCCGGTGTGGTCGGCGGCGGCACTCGGCGCCGCTTGGGCCTGCGGGCGCGTCGCAGCGTCGGCATCCGGACAGACACATGGAGCAGCCATCGGCGCCGCCGCGACGACAGGCGCAGCGGCCCCATCGGCCGGCGCCACGGCGCTTGTTGCGTCAGACGCTGCCGGCGTCTGCATCTGCTCATGTGGGTGCGCGTGCTGCGCGGGCGCGACGCCATGGACGAGCAGCAGTGCCAGGCCGACCGCCTGCGCCAGCGTGGCGCGCGTGGCGGCGCTCATGCCTCCACCCGCACTTCGCGCATCATGCCGCCGTCCATGTGGTACAGCAGGTGGCAGTGGTAGGCCCAGCGGCCCAGCGCGTCGGCGCGCACGCGGTAGCTGCGGCGCGTGCCCGGCGGCATGTCCACGGTGTGCTTGCGTACCTGGAAGCGGCCGGCGGCGTCCTCCACGTCGCTCCACATGCCGTGCAGGTGGATCGGGTGCTGCATCATCGTGTCGTTGACCAGCACGATGCGCAGGCGCTCGCCGTAGTTGAAGCGCAGCGGCGCGGCGCCGGCGAACGGAATGCCGTCGAAGGACCAGGCGAACTTCTCCATGTTGCCGGTCAGGTGCAGTTCGATCTCGCGCCCGGGTTCGCGCCCGTCGGGGTCGTCGAACAGGCTGTGCAGGTCGGCGTAGGTCAGCACGCGGCGGCCGTTGCCGCGCAGGCCGATGCCGGGATCGTCCAGCTTCGGCGCAGTGGCGGAGGATTGCATGTCCACCAGCGGATTGCCGCGTTCGCTGCGCGGATGCCTGGGCGCCGCGCCGGTGGCCGCCGCCACGTGCGCCGTGTGCCCCATCGCGCCATGGTCCATGCCGGCCATGCCCATGCTGGCGCCACAGCCGCCTTCCATGCCCTTCATTGGGGGCGCGCCGCCGCCGTGCTCCATGCCGGCATGCGCGCCCATGTCGTGGCCCATGTCCTGCATGCGCAGCAGCGGACGCGGATCGTTGGCCGGCACCGGCGCCTCCAGGCCCTGGCGCACCGCCAGGGTGCCGCGCGCATAGCCGGTGCGGCCCATGTCCTGCGCGAACACCGTGTAGGCGTCCTGGCCGTCGGGTTCGACCAGCACGTCGTAGGTCTCGGCCGCGGCGATGCGCAGTTCGTCCACGCTCACCGGATGCACGTACTGGCCGTCGGCGGCGACCACGGTCAGCTTCAGGCCCGGGATGCGCACGTCGAAGTAGGTCATGCTGGAGGCGTTGATCAGGCGCAGCAGCAGCTTCTCGCCGGGGCGGAATTCGCCGGTCCAGTTGCCGCCGGGGGCGACCCCGTTGAGCAGGTAGGTGTAGGTGTTGGCATTGACGTCGGACAGGTCGCTGGGCGTCATCCGCATGCGTCCCCACATGCCGCGGTCGGCGAGGGTGGCGCGCAGCCCGTCTTCGCGCGCGTCGCGCACGAAGTCGCCGACGGTGCGCTGGTAGGTGTTGTCGTAGGACGGCATCTTCTTCAGCCGCCGGAACAGCGCGGCCGGGTCCAGGTCGGTCCAGTCCGACAGCAGCAGCACGTGCTCGCGGTCGTAGTGGTAGGGCGGCGGTTGCAGCGGATCGATCACGATGGCGCCGTACAGGCCGGCCTGTTCCTGGTGCAGCGAATGGCTGTGGTACCAGTAGGTGCCGGACTGGCGCAGGGTGAAGCGGTACTGGTAGCTCTCGCCCGGGTAGATGCCGTCGAAGCTCATGCCGGGCACGCCGTCCATGTTGGCCGGCAGCAGCAGGCCGTGCCAATGCACGGAGGTCTGGGTGTGGCCGGGCAGTCGGTTGGCCACGCGCACCTCGACGGTGTCGCCTTCGCGCCAGCGCAGGATCGGCGCGGGCAGGCTGCCGTTGACGGTGATGGCCGGGCGCTCGCGCCCGGTGAAGTTGACCCGTGCGCTGCCGATGCTCAGGTCGAACGCGGTGCCGTGCAGTTGGTAGGGCAGGGCGCCGTCGCGCGCCAGCGCCGCGGCCTGGGCCGGGCGCAGCGACAGGCCGCCGAGGCCGGCGGCGGCGCCCAGCGCCAGTCCGGTGACGAAACGGCGCCGCGACGGCAGCGCCGGCTGGCCGGAGGAGGGGAATGTCATGGACGAACCTCGATGCGATGCGATGCGCCATCGCCAGGGCGATGCGCGCAGGGAGCGGCGGCGCGCAGGCGCGCGGCCACGGCGGTGCCGCCGGCGGGCGGCAGCGTCGCGATCAGGCGCTGGGAGGTCGTTCCAGGCGCGGCAGGCCGGGCGCGCCGCGGCCATCGGCGCGGCCGTGGGGGAACAGGCGTTGCGCGGCGATCGGCAGGGTCATGGGCAGTGCGACCAGTGCCGGCAGCGGCTGCGCATGCGGACATTGGCAGCCGGCGGCGCTGCCGCAGCAGCCAGGCTTGCCGGAATGCGCGTGGTGGTGCACGGCGTCCGGGTCCGCGGCGGGCGCCGTGGCCGCGTCCTGCGTGTGGCAGGGCATCGCCGCGTCCGCGCTGCGTGCGTCATGCGCGGGCGCGGCGGCGTGGCGTGGGACATCCGCCTCGGCCGCTGCGTGCGGCGCAGCGCTCATGCCCGGCGTCGCCACGGCCACGCCGGCGCCATTGAGCACCAGGCTCAGGCACAACAGCAGGCGGGTCAGCAGGGCGAAGATCGGCACGGAGGACGAGCGAAGCGAGGCGATGCGCGCAGGATACTGGAGCGATCGCCGCCGGCAAGCGCATCGGCGCCGAAGGGGCGCCCGTTCCACTCACCCTGGACCCGGGTCCAGGTCGCTCGTGTGTGTCCGCAAGCGCTTGTCCGGCAAGGCACCGTTCCCATGTGAGCGGTCAATGAACGCGTCGCAAGCGCCGGCGATCCCGTCTTGACCCTGGACCACGCTCCAGGGAGTAGCGTGGGCGCATGAAACCGGTCACTCCTCCGTCCCGCTTCACCATCGGCACGCTGGCGCGCCAGGCCGGCGTCGCCATCGACACGGTCCGCTACTACGAGCGCCAGGGCCTGCTGCCGGCGCCGCCGCGGCGCGCCTCCGGCTACCGCGACTACGATGTCGCCGCCGTGCAGCGGGTGCGCTTCATCCGCCGCGCCAAGGAGCTGGGGTTCTCGCTGGAGGAGATCGCGGACCTGCTCGCCTTGCAGGACGATCGCCTGCACGGCGTGGAGGGCATCAAGCAGCGCGCCAGCGAGCGCCTGCACGCACTGGACCAGCGCATCGCCCAACTGACCGAGATGCGCGATGCGCTGGCGGTCTTGGTCGAGGAATGCCCGGGCCGCGGCGCCCCCGAGGGCTGCCCCATCCTCGGCGACATTCGCGGCGCCGCGCCCGCCAAGCCGCCGGCATGAACGCGTCCGCCAGCGCCACGCTGAGCCTGACCGTGCCCGGTCTGCGCGACGCCGCCGGCGCCGCCGCCCTGGCGCAGGCGCTCAACCGCTTGCCCGGGGTCAGCGCCCAGGCCGACCTCGCCGCCGCGCGCCTGCGCCTGGACTACGACCCGCAACAGGTGGACGCGCGCGCCCTGCTGCGGCACATCGGCCAGGCCGGCTACACGGTACCGACCCAGACCGCGACGCTGGACCTGGAGGGCATGAGCTGCGCCTCCTGCGCGGCCGCGATCGACACGGTGCTGGCGCGCACGCCCGGGGTGGTCGCCGCGGCGGTCAATCTGGCCTCGGCCAGGGCGCGCGTGGAATACCTGCCCGACGCGGTCGCGCCGGCCGAGCTGATCGCGCGGATCGGCAAGGCCGGCTTCGGCGCCAGCGTGGTCCGCGAACTGGACCAGGCGCAGACGGCCGCGCGCGCGCAGGCCGAGCGCCGCGCCTGGCGGCACGAACTGGCGCGGTTCGCCGCGGCGTTGCTGCTGACCCTGCCGCTGCTCGCGCAGATGGCCGGGATGTTCGACCTCTCCGCCCTCGACCACGCGCTCGATGGCCAGCACGCCGAGCCGTTGCCGCGCTGGCTGCAGCTGCTGCTGGCCACGCCGGTGCAGTTCTGGCTCGGCGCGCGCTTCTACCGCGGCGGCGTCGCGGCGCTGCGCAACGGCCGCGCCAACATGGACGTCTTGGTCGCGCTCGGCACCAGCATGGCCTATCTGTACAGCGCCGCGGTCACCGTGTTCGGCCTGGCCGGGCAGCATGTGTACTTCGAGGCCAGCGCCGCGATCATCACCTTGATCCTGCTCGGGCGCCTGCTGGAGGCGCGCGCCAGGCGCAGGACTTCGGCGGCGATCCACGCCCTGCTCGCGCTCAAGCCGACCACGGCCAGGGTGGAGCGCGACGGCATGATCGTGGAGGTCGATACCGCCGAGCTGGCGGTCGGCGACGTGTTCGTGGTCGCCGCCGGCGAGCGCGTGCCGGTGGACGGCGAGGTGCTCGAGGGCCGCTCCAGCGTGGACGAGGCGATGCTGTCGGGCGAGGCCATGCCGGTGGCCAAGGCGCCGGGCAGTCGCCTGTTCGCGGCCACCGTGAACCAGCTCGGCATGCTGCGCGCGCGCGCCACCGGCGTCGGCGCCGACACCTTGCTGGCGCAGATCGTGCGCATGGTCGATGCCGCGCAGGGCTCCAAGGCGCCGGTGCAGCGTCTGGTCGATCGCATCGCCGCGGTGTTCGTGCCGGCGGTGATCGCCATCGCCGCGCTGACCCTGGCCGCGACCTGGGCGCTGAGCGGCAGCTTCGCCACCGCGCTGGTGCATGCGGTGGCGGTGCTGGTGATCGCCTGCCCGTGCGCGCTGGGCCTGGCCACGCCGACCGCGATCATGGTCGGCACCGGGGTCGGCGCCCGCGCCGGCATCCTGATCCGCAACGCCGAGGTGCTGGAGCGCGCGCGCACGCTGACCACGCTGGTGCTGGACAAGACCGGCACCCTGACCGAGGGCCGGCCGCAGGTGACCACGATGCAGGTGGCGCAGGGCGGCGACGCCGCGGCGCTGCTGCGCCTGGCCGCGGCGCTGGAGACCGGGTCGACGCATCCGCTGGCGCAGGCGATCGTGCGCCGTGCGGCCGACGCCGGCGTGCGCGGCGCGGTGCCCGCGCCACGGCCGGAGGCGGTGCAGACGCTGCCCGGCCAGGGCGTGTGCGGCCGCGTCGAGGGCCGCGACGTGGCGCTGGGGTCGCTGGCCTGGATGCGCGAACTGGCGGTGCAGGTACCGGACGCGGCCCTGCTGCAAACAGCGGAGGCGGCGCAGGCGCGCGGGCAGAGCGTGGTCGGCGTGGCGCTGGACGGCGAACTCGCCGGGATCGTCGCCATCGCCGATCCGTTGCGCGACGGCGCCGTCGAGGCGGTCGCGCGGCTCAAGGCGCGCGGCATCGAGGTGGCCATGCTCAGCGGCGACAACCGCCAGGTCGCGCAGGCGGTGGCCGCGCAGGCCGGCATCCAGCGGGTGCTGGCCGAGGTGCTGCCGCAGGACAAGGCCGCGGAGGTGCGGCGCCTGCAGGCCGAACGCGGCGCGCACGTGGGCATGGTCGGCGACGGCATCAACGATGCGCCGGCGCTGGCCGCGGCCGACGTCAGCTTCGCCATCGGCGCCGGCTCGGACGTGGCCGTGGAAGCGGCCGACGTGGTGCTGGTGCACGGCGACCTGGACGGCGTGGCGACCGCCATCGACCTGTCCGCGGCGACCTTGCGCAAGATCCGCCAGAACCTGTTCTTCGCCTTCGTCTACAACGTGCTCGGCATCCCGCTGGCGGCGTTCGGCCTGCTCAACCCGGTGATCGCCGGCGCGGCGATGGCGCTGAGTTCGGTGTCCGTGCTCGGCAACTCGCTGCTGCTGAACCGCTGGCGGCCGCGCTGAGCGCGCTGCCGCCGAGCCCATCGATTTTTCCTGAAGGAGGATTCCTGCATGCGCCATCTCGATCTCGTCGTCCACGGCATGACCTGCGGCGGCTGCACGGCGCGGCTGCAACGGGTGCTGCAAGCCAGCGCCGGCATCGCCACGGCCGAGGTCGTGCTGGAGGGCGGCCGCGTGGGCGTGGATTACGACGACGCCCGCACCGACCCGGCGGCGATCGCGCGCGCCATCGCCGATGCCGGATTCCAGGTCGCGGCGCACTGAAAGCGGCGCCGCGGCATGCCCCGCAGCCCTGGCGGCGCGGGCTGTCGGGTGAACGCCGCCGCGACCGCGCGGTCGCGCGACGCCCCAGGGCGGGAGCGGACGTGTATCGTGGACGCGATGTTTCCGCCCTGCACACCGCCATGACCCATCGCGCTTGGGTGGCCGCCGCCATCCAGAAGATCGAAGCCGACTTCAACCGCTCGGCCGACACCCACCTGATCCCGCTGGACCTGCCCGGTTTCCCCGGCATCGACCTGTACTTCAAGGACGAGTCCAGCCACCCCACCGGCAGCCTCAAGCACCGCCTGGCGCGCTCGCTGTTCCTGTACGCGCTGGCCAACGGCTGGCTGCGCGAGGGACGGCCGGTGATCGAGGCCTCCAGCGGCTCCACCGCGGTCTCCGAGGCGTACTTCGCGCGCCTGCTGGGCTTGCCGTTCATCGCGGTGATGCCGGCCAGCACGTCGCCGGAGAAGATCGCGGCGATCGAGTTCCAGGGCGGCCGCTGCCACCTGGTGCAGCGCGCCTGCGACCTGCATGCCGATTCGGTGCAACTGGCGCGCGAGAGCGGCGGCCACTTCATGGACCAGTTCCTGTACGCCGAGCGCGCCACCGACTGGCGCGCCAACAACAACATCGCCGAATCGATCTTCCGGCAGATGCAGGAAGAGCCGCATCCGATCCCGGAGTGGATCGTGTGCAGCCCCGGCACCGGCGGCACCGCGGCCACGCTCGGCCGCTACGTGCGCTACCGGCGCCATCCCACCCGCATCCTGTGCGCCGACCCGGAAGTGTCGCTGTTCTTCGACGGCTACCGCGAGGCGCTGGCCGGGCGCGACTACGCCGGCCTGGAAAGCACCGGCGGTTCGCGCATCGAAGGCATCGGCCGGCCGCGGGTGGAGCCGAGCTTCATCCCCAGCTGCGTCGACGCGATGGTCAAGGTGCCCGACGCGCTGAGCCTGGCGGCGATGCGCTATGTCAGCGCGCGCCTGGGCCGGCGCGTGGGCGGCTCCACCGGCACCAACTTCGTCGGCGTGCTGCAGGCGGCCACGCGCATGCGCGAGCAGGGCCGTGGCGGCGCCATCGTCACCATCCTGTGCGACAGCGGCGAGCGCTATGTGCACAGTTACTATCGGCCGCAGTGGTACGCCGAGCACGGCATCGACGTGGACCAGGCCGACGCGCAACTGGCCGCGGCGGTGGCCGGCGCCGGGTTGCCGCCGCTGCCTTGTGCCGCGCTGAACTGACCGCCATCTCTGCACCATGGCCGGCGCCGTCGGCCTTCCCCCTTGCGACCGAGACTTCCGCGATGACCAATCCCCTGCTCGATTTTTCCGGCCTGCCGCGTTTCGATGCGATCCAGCCCGAGCACGTCGGCCCGGCGATCGATACGCTGCTGGCGCAGGCCGAGGCGGCGGTCGCCCATGCCGAGCAGGTGACGCCGCCGCACTGGGACAGCTTCCTGGCGCCGCTGGACGACGCCACCGAGCGCCTGTGGCGCGCCTGGGGCCAGGTCAACCACCTGCAGGGCGTGGTCAACACCCCGGCATTGCGCGAGGCCTACAACGCCAACCTGCCCAAGGTGACGCGCTTCTCCAGCGCGCTGGGGCAGAACCTGGCGCTGTTCGCGCAATACCGCGCGCTCGCCGCCGCGCCCGAGGCCGCCGGCTACGACGCCGCGCGGCGCAAGGTGCTGGACAACGCGCTGCGCGATTTCCGCCTGGGCGGCGCCGAACTCGGCGAGGCCGACAAGCAGCGCTTCGCCGCGATCCAGGAGGAACTGTCGGCGCTGTCGGCGAAGTTCTCGCAGAACGTGCTCGACGCCACCGATGCCTGGTCGCTGCTGGTCGACGACCGCGCGCGCCTGGCCGGCCTGCCCGAGGACGTGGTCGCCGCGGCGCGCGCGGCCGCGGAAAAGGACGGCCAGGCCGGTTGGAAGCTGACCCTGCAGATGCCGTGCTACCTGCCGGTGCAGATGTACGCCGACGACCGCGCGCTGCGCGAGACCCTGTACCGCGCCAACGCCATCCGCGCCTCGGAGTTCGGCGACGCGGCGCTGGACAACAGCGCCGCGATCGAACGCATCCTCGCCCTGCGCGCCGAACTGGCCGGCCTGCTCGGCTTCGCCAGCTATGCCGAGTACTCGCTGGCGACCAAGATGGCGCAGAGTCCGGACGAGGTCCTGGGCTTCCTGCGCGACCTCGCCGCGCGCGCCAAGCCATACGCGCAGCGCGATCGCGCCGAGCTGGAGGCCTACGCGCGCGAGCACCTGGGCCTGGACACGCTGGAAGCCTGGGATCTGGCCTACGCCGGCGAAAAGCTCAAGCAGGCGCGCTACAGCTTCTCCGAGCAGGAGGTGAAGCGCTACTTCACCGAGCCGAAGGTGCTGGAGGGCCTGTTCGACCTGATCCACGACCTGTATGGCTTGCGCGTGGAGGCCGACCGCGCGCCGGTGTGGCATCCGGACGTGCGCTTCTTCCGTCTCAGCGATGCGCAGGGGCGCCTGGTCGGGCAGTTCTATCTGGACCTGTACGCGCGCGAGGGCAAGCGTGGCGGCGCCTGGATGGACGACTGCCGCAACCGCCGCGACCGCGCCGACGGCGTGCAGACGCCGCTGGTGTACCTGGTGTGCAACTTCGGCCGTGGCGGTGACGGCAAGCCGGCCACGTTCACCCACAACGAGGTCACCACGCTGTTCCATGAAATGGGCCATGGCCTGCACCAGTTGCTGACCCAGGTCGGCGAACTCGGCGTGGCCGGCATCAACGGCGTGGAGTGGGATGCAGTGGAGCTGCCCAGCCAGTTCATGGAGAACTTCTGCTGGGAATGGCCGCGGCTGCAGGCGATGACCGCGCATGTGGACAACGGCGAGCCGTTGCCGCGCGCGCTGTTCGACAGGATGCTGGCGGCGAAGAACTACCAGAGCGGCATGTTCACCGTGCGCCAACTGGAATTCGCGCTGTTTGACATGCAGTTGCACTACGGCTTCGATGCGCGGGCCGGTGGCGTGCTGCAGTTGATCGAGCGCGTGCGCGACGAAGTGGCGGTCAACCGGCCGCCGGCCTGGAACCGCTTCCCGCACCAGTTCAGCCACATCTTCGCCGGCGGCTACGCGGCTGGCTACTACAGCTACAAGTGGGCCGAGGTGCTCAGCGCCGACGCCTATGCCGCGTTCGAGGAAGCGCCGGACCAACTGGCGGCCACCGGTGCGCGCTTTCTGCAGGAGATCCTGTCGCGCGGCGGCAGCCGCCCGGCGCTGGAGAACTTCACCGCCTTCCGCGGCCGCGCGCCGGAGTTGGAGGCGTTGCTGCGGCATAGCGGCATGGCGGGGTAAGCGGGGATTCGGGATTCGGGATTCGGGATTTTTCGCGAGTGCGCGGCATCTTCGGTGGTTCTGGCGTAGCTGTAGGAGCGGCTTTAGCCGCGACAGGCGTTACCGGTAGCGCCCGTCGCGGCTAAAGCCGCTCCTACAGAAGTCGCTTGCCCACGCCAGCGCGGCACGCTGTCTTCCGATTCCCGATTCCCGATTCCCGGCCTCCCGCCACTGTGCTAGAACATGCCGCAGCGGAGCGCGATGTTCGCCACCGCGATCGCGGCCAGGAACGCAGCCGCACCGCACAAGGAGGACCGCATGAAGCGTGCAACGTGGTGGACGCTGTTGCTGTTGACGATGGCCGCGCCGGTCCTGGCGCAGGACGGCAGCGGCTTTGCCCGCAGTGGCGCCAATCTGCGCGCCGGCCCGGCCAACGCCTATCCGCGCGTGGCGACGGTGGTGGGCGGCGACAGCCTCACCGTCTACGGCTGCGTCAACGATTTTTCGTGGTGCGACGTGCGCTGGCGCGAGGCGCGCGGCTGGCTGCCGGCCGGCGTGGTCGAATTCAACCGGCGCGACGGCGGCGTGCCGCCCGTCGTCGCGTTCGCCGTCGATCCCTATTGGGACGCGCACTACCGCGGCAAGCCCTGGGCGCGCGAGCGCGCGCGCTGGCGGCAGACACCGCAGGCCGCGCCGTCCGCGGCGGCCCCCGTGCCCGAGGCGCTCAAGCGGCAACTGATTCCCTCGCGCATCGCCGATGCCTATGCCCAGCCGTCGCCGCCGCCCGCGTCGGCACCGGTGCAGGCGCAGTGGGTGCCGCCGGGCGAACGCATGTACCAGGCGCCGCCACCGGATGCGCTCAACCCCAAGCGCAACAAGGAACTGGCCGAGCAGCAGCGGCGCGAGGAAGACGATCGGCGCTGGCGCGAGTCCGTGCACAACACGTCCGAGCCAACGCGATCGCCGTCGTCGTCGTCATGGTGGCCGCCGACGCCGGAAGCGGTCGCGCAGTCGGTGCAGCACACGCCACCGCCGCCGTCTTCGCCGCCACCACCGCCACCGCCACCTCCCGCCGCAGCGCAACCCCCGGCGCCATCCACGCCGCCGCCGCCGAAGAAGGACCACGTGCGCGACGAAGACGCGCCACGGCGCCGCGATGGGGAGCAACTGGAGCGCTGATCGCACCGCCGGCCGGGGACAGGACGCACCTGCCGCCGCCGCGCGCCGCGGCGATCACACCTTGCCGAACACCAGCGCGGCATTGGTGCCGCCGAAGCCGAAGCTGTTGGACATCACCGTGCGCAACGTCGCCTCGCGCGTCTCGCGCACGATCGGGAACCCCTCGGCGCGCGGATCGAGCGTGTCGATGTTGGCCGAGCCGGCGATGAAGCCGTCGCGCAGCATCAGCAGGCAGTAGATCGCCTCGTGCACGCTGGCCGCGCCCAACGAGTGCCCGGACAGCGCCTTGGTCGAGGACAGCGGCGGCACCGCGTCGCCGAACACCGCGCGCACCGCGTCCAACTCGGTGACGTCGCCCAGCGGGGTGGAGGTGCCGTGCGTGTTGAGGTAGTCGATCGGCGCCTCCATGCCCTGCATCGCCATGCCCTGCATCGCCATGCGCATGCAGCGCACCGCGCCTTCGCCGGACGGCGCGACCATGTCGGCGCCGTCGGAGGTCACCCCGTAGCCGAGCAACTCGGCATGGATGCGCGCGCCGCGCGCCACCGCGCGCTCGTAGTCCTCCAGTACCAGCATGCCGCCGCCGCCGGCGATGACGAAGCCGTCGCGCTCGGCGTCGTAGGGGCGCGAGGCCACCGCGGGACGATCGTTGAAGCCGCCGGACAACGCCCCCATCGCGTCGAACATCAGGCTCATGGTCCAGTCCAGTTCCTCGCCGCCGCCGGCGAACATCACATCCTGCTGGCCATGGCGGATCAGGTCCGCGGCCGCGCCGATGCAGTGCGCCGAGGTCGCGCACGCCGCCGACAGCGAATAGCTCACGCCCTTGATCTTGAACGCGGTGGCCAGACTGGCCGAGACCGCCGAACACATCGTGCGCGGCACCATGTACGGGCCGACCTTGCGCACGCCGCGGTTGCGCAGCAGGTCCGCCGCTTCCACCTGCCAGTGGCTGGAACCGCCGCCGGAACCGGCGATCAGGCCGGTGCGCACGTCGCTGACCGTCGCCTCGTCCAGGCCGGCATCGGCGATCGCATCGCGCAGCGCCAGATACGCGTACGCCGACGCATCGCCCATGAAGCGCTTGAGCTTGCGATCGATCAACGCCTCCAGGTCCAGTTGCACGTCGCCGGCGACCTGGCTGCGCAGGCCGTGTTCGGCCGCCTCGGGGTTGGCGCGGATGCCGGCGCGGCCGTCGCGCAGCGCGCGCGACACCGTGTCCAGGTCGTTGCCCAGGCACGAGGTGATGCCCATGCCGGTGATCGCGACGCGGCGCATCAGAACGCCTCCGTCGACGTGAACAGGCCCACGCGCAGGTCCTTGGCGGTGTAGATCTCGCGTCCGTCCACCGACATGCGGCCGTCGGCCACCGCCATCACCAGCTTGCGGTTGATGACCCGGCTGATGTCGATCTCGTAGACCACCTGCTTGGCGCTGGGCAGCACCTGCCCGGTGAACTTCACTTCGCCCACGCCGAGCGCGCGGCCGCGACCGGGCGCGCCCAGCCAGGTGAGGAAGAAGCCGGTCAACTGCCACATCGCATCCAGGCCCAGGCAGCCGGGCATCACCGGGTCGCCGATGAAGTGGCAGCCGAAGAACCACAGGTCCGGACGGATATCCAGTTCGGCGCGGATCGCGCCCTTGCCGTGCGCGCCGCCGGTTTCGTCGATCGCGGCGATGCGGTCGAACATCAGCATCGGATCGTTGGGAAGGCGTCCAGCCTCGGCGCCGAACAGTTCGCCGCGTGCGCTGGCGAGAAGCTGTTCGCGTGAATACGAAGTGAGACGGCTCATGAGCAACAGTTCCCAGGGCAGACAGTCGAGGCGCGCAAGCGTGCACGATGCGCGCGCGTTCAATCAAACGTTTTATCCGTACGCACGCGTAGCGTAGGCACCGCCGCGCCGCGGCGCGCTGCGCGAAATCAAGGCGTGCGTTCTCGGTCCGTGCGCAGGCGTGGCTTATCATGCCAATACCGTTCGCTGGCGTAGGGTGCAGGGCCGATGCGCAAGATCATTCACGTCGACATGGATGCGTTCTACGCGTCCGTGGAGCAGCGTGACGATCCCGCATTGCGCGGCAAGCCGGTGGTCGTGGCCTGGCGCGGAATGCGCTCGGTGGTGTGCGCCGCGTCCTACGAGGCGCGCGTGTTCGGCATCCGCTCGGCGATGCCGGCGTTGCGCGCGGAGCGGCTGTGCCCGGACGCGATCTTCGTGCCGCCGGATTTCGCGCGCTACAAGGCGGTGTCGCGGCAGGTGCGCGAGATCTTCCAGCGCCACACCGACCTGATCGAACCGCTGTCGCTGGACGAGGCGTATCTGGACGTCACCGTGCCCAAGGGCGAACTCGCCACCGCCACCGAGATCGCGCAGACCATCCGCGCGCAGATCCGCGAGGAAACCCGGCTGACCGCCTCGGCCGGCATCGCGCCGAACAAATTCCTGGCCAAGATCGCCTCGGACTGGCGCAAGCCCGACGGCCAGTTCGTGATCCGCCCGCATCGCGTGGAAGCGTTCCTGACGCCGTTGCCGGTGAACAAGGTGCCCGGCGTGGGCAAGGTCATGGAGGCCAAGCTGGCGGAACTGGGCATCGCCACGGTCGGCGACCTGCGCGCACGCAGCGAGGCGGAGCTGGAGGCGCGCTTCGGCAGCTTCGGCCTGCGCCTGTACCAGCGCGCGCGCGGCATCGACGAGCGCCCGGTGGAATCGGACCAGCCGGTGCAGTCGATCTCCTCCGAGGACACCTTCGCCGAGGATCTGGCGTTGGAGGCGCTGGAGCCGGCGATCCGGCAACTGGCGGAAAAGACCTGGAACGCGACCCGCCGCACCGAGCGCGTCGCGCGCACCGTGGTGCTGAAACTGAAGACCGCGCAGTTCCGCATCCTGACCCGCAGTTTCACCCCGGAGCAGCCACCGGACTCGCTGCAGGCGCTGACCGACATCGCGCTGGCCTTGCGCCAGCGCGTGGAGCTGCCCGCG